>Ga0308397_1000369_pt1 | contig 33150 bp, 28 predicted proteins | sample Hotspr20SampleT8_FD_202356 | JGI IMG/M metagenome (GOLD analysis project Ga0308397, IMG submission 202356) | Hot spring phototrophic mat microbial communities from Mushroom Spring, Yellowstone National Park, Wyoming, United States - 20051001_T8 ...
GTTGGTCACGTCGTTGGCGCCGATCACGTAGACGACGTCGGCGGTCGAGAAGTCGTTGTTGATCTCCTCGAGCTCGAACACCTCGTCGTAGGGAACGTTCGCCTCGGCGAGCAGAACGTTCATGTGCCCGGGCATGCGGCCCGCCACGGGGTGGATGGCGTACTTCACCTCCACCCCCTCCTTTTTCAGCGCATCCGCCATCTCGCGCACCGCGTGCTGCGCCTGCGCCACAGCCATGCCGTAGCCGGGAACGATGATCACCTTGGACGCGTTCTTCATGATGAACGCCGCATCCTCGGCAGCACCGGCGCGCACGCTGCGATCCCCGCCCGCACCACCTGCGCCGGCGGCCGAGCTGTCGGTTCCGAAGCCGCCCAAGAGCACATTGATGATCGAGCGGTTCATCCCCTTGCACATGATGTAGGAGAGGATGGCGCCCGAAGCCCCGACCAGGGCGCCGGCGATGATGAGCATCAGGTTGCCGACGGTGAAGCCGATGCCGCACGCCGCCCAGCCCGAATAGGAGTTCAGCATCGAGACGACGACCGGCATGTCGGCGCCGCCGATCGGGATGATGATGAGGAAGCCGATCGCGAAGGCGAGGATGGCGATCAGCCAGAACAGGGTGTGGCTCTCGGTCGCGACGAACAGGATCACGAGAAGCACGATCAGCCCGCCCAGCACCGCATTCAGAAGGTGCTGGTTCGGGAAGATGATCGGCTTGCCCGACATGATCCCCTGCAGCTTGGCGAAGGCGATCACCGAGCCCGAGAAGGTGATCGCGCCGATCGCGAGACCGAGGCTCATCTCGATCAGCGAGGCGGTCTTGATCGCCCCGGGCGTGCCGATGCCGAAGCTCTGCGGCGAGTACAGCGCGGCGGCGGCGACGAACACCGCCGCCATGCCGACGAGGCTGTGGAACGCGGCGACCAGCTGCGGCAGGGCCGTCATCTGGATGCGGGTCGCGATGTAGGCGCCGATGCCGCCGCCGATCGCGACCGCGACCGCCATCCAGTGGAACCCGCCCATGCCGGGGCGAAGCAGCGTGGCGAAGACGGCGATCGCCATCCCCGCCATGCCGAGCAGGTTGCCCTGGCGCGCCGTCTCCGGGCTAGAGAGCCCCCGCAACGCGAGGATGAAGCAGACAGACGCGATCAGATAGGCAATGGCCGTCATGGACGCGCTCATCGCCTCACGTCCCCTTCTTGCGGAACATCGAGAGCATGCGTTGCGTGACGATGAACCCGCCGAAGATGTTGACGGACGCAAGCAGCACCGCGAGGAACCCGAAGACGCGCGCAAGACCGCTCTCGGCAAGCCCGAGCGCGAGCAGCGCCCCGACGACGATGACCGACGAGATGGCGTTGGTCACACCCATCAGCGGCGAGTGCAGCGCAGGCGTGACATTCCAGACCACGTAGTAGCCGACGAAACAGGCGAGCAGGAAGATCGAGAGCAGGAAGAGGAACGGCTCGACCACCTCGCCGGCACCTTGGGCGGCGACGGCTGCCTCGGTGGCGAGCGCCTGTGCCCGCTCGGCGAGCCGCGCTGCCTCGCGCGCGATGCTGCCAGCGGTCTCGGCGACCTGGCTCGGGTTCATGATCGTGTCCCCCCTCGAGTAAGGATGCGTAGCGGCGGCTTCAGGCCGCGGCGGCGGGCTTCGGCGCGAACTGCGGGTGCACCACCACACCGCCGCGCGTCAGCGCAACACCCTGGATGATCTCGTCCTCGGGCTTCAGGTTCGGGCGCCCGGCGGTCTTGTCCCAGAACGTAGTGAGGAAGGTGAGAAGGTTGCGCGCGTAGAGCGCGGAGGCAGCGACCGCGATCCGCGATGGCCAGTTCCGGTAGCCGAGGATGGTGACGCCGTTGTCCGTCACCACCTTCTCGCCGGGAACGGTGAGCGCGCAGTTGCCGCCCGCATCCGCCGCGATGTCGACGATCACGCTTCCGGGCTTCATCGAGGCGACGTGCTCGGCCGAGAGGATCTTCGGCGCGGCGCGGCCCATGGTGAGAGCGGTGCAGATGATCACGTCCTGCTTCTTGACCGTCTCGGCCATCAGCTCCGACTGGCGCCGCTTGAAGTCCTCGCTCATCTCCTTGGCATAGCCGCCTGTCGTCTGAGCGGTCGCCGTCTCCTCGCTCTCGACGCCGATGAAGGTGGCGCCGAGCGACTTGATCTCCTCCTTCGCGGCGGGGCGCACATCGGTGGCCGACACCTTGGCGCCGAGGCGTCGCGCGGTCGCGATCGCCTGCAGCCCGGCAACACCTGCGCCGAGCACAAACACCGCCGCCGGCGGAACGGTCCCGGCGGCCGTCATCATCATCGGGAAGCCGCGGCCATAGGCGGTGGCCGCCTCGAGCACGGCGCGGTAGCCGGCGAGGTTCGCCTGGCTCGACAGGACGTCCATGCTCTGGGCGCGGGTGATGCGCGGCAGAAGTTCCATCGCGCAGGCATCGATCCCCCGCGCGGCATAGTCGGAAACGCGCCCCTCGTTGCCCCAGACACCGAGAATGCCGACGAGCAGCGCCCCGCGCGGGATCAGCCCGAGCTCGTCCACCTCCCCCTCGCCGGGGCCGAGCGGCGCCTGGACCTTGAACACGATCTCCGCCCCCGCGAGCGCGGCCGCGGCGTCGGGCGCAATCTGCGCTCCGGCTGCGGCGAACTCGGCATCCGGGATCGCGCTTGCCGCGCCCGCCCCCGCCTCGACCGCCACGTCGAGGCCGAGCGCTTTCAGCTTCTTCACCGTCTCCGGCGTGGCCGCGACCCGCGCTTCGCCGGGCCGGCGTTCCTTCAGCACCGCAAGGCGCATCGGCAGATATCCTTCTCGTGACCCGGAACCGGACGTGACCCCGGGGATGGCGGGGCCCGGCCGAGGAGCGCGGGAGCAGCAGCGCGGGGCATATGCGTCAAAGCGCCCGGGTCTGCAAGAGCGACGGGAATGGCAGGGTTGCGCGCAAGCGGGTGTCACCCTCACCGTTCTGTCAACGGAGAGGGTGTAAACGTTCGGCAACTCGTGCATGCTGCACTGCACGCACCGCGGCAAGACGGCATGGAGGAACGGCAGATGGACGGGTACGCGGCAATGACCTCACGCGTCGACGCTGCAGGGCTTCGCATCGCCCCCGAGCTCTTCGCCTTCGTGGCCGAGGAGGCCGCCCCCGGCACCGGCATCACGCCGGAGGCGTTCTGGCGCGGCTTCGCCGCGATCATCGCCGAGCTCGCGCCACGCAACGCCGCCCTGCTCGCCGAGCGTGACCGGCTTCAGGCGGAGATCGACACCTGGCATCGCAGCCGCCGCGGCAGGCCGCATGACCCCGAGGCCTATGAGGCCTTCCTCCGCTCGATCGGCTATCTCCTGCCGGAGCCCCAGTCCGTTCGGGTCGATACCGAAGGCGTCGATGAGGAGATCGCCCGCACGCCCGGACCACAGCTCGTCGTTCCCGTCTCGAACGCCCGCTACGCGCTCAACGCAGCAAACGCGCGCTGGGGCAGCCTCTACGATGCCCTTTACGGCACCGACGCGATGGGCCTCGGCCTGCCGCAGGGGCCAGGCTACGACCCCGCGCGCGGCGCGGCGGTGATCGCGCGCGGCAGACGGGTGCTCGACGAGGTCGCGCCACTCGCCGGCGCCTCGCATGCCGAGGCCACCTTCTACGCGGTGATCGATGGCAGGCTTTCGGTCTCGACGCCGCGCGGGCGGGTCACGCTCGCGGAGCCGGCCGCGTTCGTCGGGTTCGACGGCCCTGCCGAGCATCCGCGGAGCCTGCTCTTCCGCCACAACGGCCTGCATGTCGAGGTTAGGATCGATCGTGCCCACCCGATCGGGCGGTCTGACCCGGCAGGGATCGCCGACATCGTTCTCGAGGCGGCGCTCACCGCCATCCAGGATCTCGAGGACAGCGTCGCAGCGGTCGATGCCGCCGACAAGGTCGCGCTCTATCGAAACTGGCTCGGGTTGATGACCGGGACGCTCGCCGTGACCTTCCCGCGCGGCGACCGGATGGTAGAGCGCCGCCTGAACCCTGACCGGCACTGGACGCGGCCCGACGGCGGAACGCTCACACTTCCCGGCCGGGCTCTGATGCTGGTCCGGAATGTCGGCCATCATATGATGACGGACGCGGTGCTCGACGCCGACGGCCGGGAGACGCCGGAGACGTTCCTCGACGCTGCCGTCACCACGCTCTGCGCCCTGCACGACCTCAAGGGAACGGGTCCGTTCCGGAACAGCCGCACAGGCGCGATCTACATCGTCAAGCCGAAGCTGCACGGGCCGGCTGAGGTGGCTCTCGCCGACACCCTGTTCGCCCGGCTCGAGGATCTGTTCGGCCTTCCCCGGCACACGCTCAAGATGGGCATCATGGACGAGGAGCGCCGCACCTCGCTCAATCTGCGCGCCTGCATCGCGGCCGCCCGGCATCGCGTCTGCTTCATCAACACGGGTTTCCTCGACCGCACGGGCGACGAGATCCACACCTCGATGGAAGCCGGCCCGATGCTGCGCAAGGCGGAGATGAAGACGGCCGCCTGGCTTCGCGCCTACGAGGACAACAATGTCGACGTGGGCCTCGCCATGGGGCTCGCCGGCCGGGCGCAGATCGGCAAGGGCATGTGGGCCATGCCGGACCGGATGGAGGCGATGCTCAAGGAGAAGATCGCCCACCCGAAGGCCGGCGCCTCCACCGCCTGGGTGCCCTCCCCCACCGCGGCGACCCTGCATGCGCTGCACTACCACCAGGTGGACGTCACCGCCCAGCAGAAGGAAATCGCTCTCAGGCCGCCCGCGAAGCGCGAGGAGATGCTCACCCTTCCGCTGGCCGACCGCGCGAACTGGAACCCAGAGGAGGTGCAGGCGGAGCTCGACAACAACTGCCAGGGAATCCTCGGCTACGTCGTCCGCTGGGTGGACCAGGGCATCGGCTGCTCGAAGGTACCGGACATCAATGACGTCGGGCTGATGGAGGACCGCGCGACGCTGCGCATCTCCTCCCAGCACATCGCCAACTGGCTGCACCACGGCGTGGTGAGCGAGGCGCAGGTTCTCGAGACGCTCAAGCGCATGGCGGTGGTGGTCGATCGCCAGAACGCCTCCGACCCGGCCTACCGGCCGATGGCGCCCGGCTTCGACGGTCCTGCCTTCCGGGCAGCCTGCGAGCTCGTGTTCCAGGGCCGCGCCCAGCCGAACGGCTACACCGAATTCGTGCTGCACGCCCGCAGGCGCGAGGCGAAGGCAGCCTGAGCGGGGCCTGCCCCCGCAAGCGGTCCGCCTCGGCAACAACGATCGACAGCCGTCGCCCTCGGCCCGGTGCGGCCGCTGAACGTCGTGACGCGGGGAGGAAGAGGGGCCGGCAAGGGTCGCCCCCGAACCAGGACGGAAGTGCGAGACGACCCGCGAGACCACGGGCAGCGATGGGTGTTCGACCCTGACGCGCCCGGCCCGGTTCCCGACGCCGCGTCAGCCGTGCTGCTTGCCACCCTCGGCGATGGCGCGGATCGCCGCCTCGTCGCGCAGCGTGACACGACCCGGCACGAGCGAGACGAGGCCGCGCGCCTCCCAGGCGTTGAGCGTTCGGTTGGCGCTCTCGCGGCTCGTTCCCGCCATCTCGCCGAGCTGCTTCTGCGTCACCGCCACAGAGGCGAGGCGCTGCACCGAGGCGAGCTGAAGCAGGGCGCGAGCGATTCGCGGGCCCGCCTCCTGGAACATCAGCGCTTCGACCTGGGCCGAGGTCTGCCGAAGCCGCTCGCACAGCACCTCCATCAGGCCAAGCGCGAGGGCACCGTTCTCCTCGATCAGGTGCAACAGGTCGCGGCGCTCGAGCAGCATCACCTCGCCGTCGGTGTCGGCGATCGCATCCGCCGTGCGCGGGTGCCCGTCCAGGAGGGCGATCTCGCCCACCACCTCCCCAGCACGCACGAGGTTCAGCACGCCGTCACGCCCCTCCGAGGAGGGGACCGAGATCCGGATCCTTCCCCTGACGACGAGCAGGAGCCCCGTGCCCGGATCGCCGCGCCGGAACAGCGTCTCGCCCCGGCGCATCGCCCTCAAGCGGGCGGAGCCGGCAAGCCGCGCGAGCGCTTCCTCCGGCAGGCGGCGCAGAAGCGGCGCGCGCCCCAGCAGCGCCACCCGTTCCGCGAGCGTGTCGGCCCTGGGCTCGGTCGTGGCCTGCGACGACGGCGCGCCAGGCATCCCGCGTCGTCTCCTCGTCCTCGGGCGCTGCTGCGGCGGTTGCACCACCGGAGAGCGCCGGACCCCAGTCTCGGCTACACTGCCTCCCGAAGACGGAGGGAGGCAAGGCATGACCACGCCCGCGACATCGATGACCACCGCGCCGGAGTTCCGGCTCCCCGCGACGGACGGACGAACCCTCGCCTACGCCGACGTCGCCGGTCCGAAGGGAACCGTGATCGTCTTCATGTGCAACCACTGCCCCTATGTGAAGGCGGTGCTCGACCTGATGATCCGCGATGCGCGCGACCTCGCCGCCCTCGGCATCGGTTTCGCCGGGATCTGCTCGAACGATGCCGAAACCTACCCGGAGGACTCGTTTCCCGAGATGCAGCGCCTCGCCCGCGAGAAGGGGCTTCCCTTCCCCTATCTGCACGACGAGACCCAGGAGGTGGCGCGCGCCTATGGCGCCGTCTGCACGCCCGACTTCTTCGGCTTTGATCAGTCGCGCCGCCTCGTCTATCGGGGCCGGCTCGACGCCTCGCGCACCTCGGTCGTGCCCGGTGCGCGCCGGGAGCTCTACGAGGCGATGAAGGCGGTCGCCGAAGGCAGGCCGCCGCCGGCCGAGCAGCACCCCGCGATCGGCTGCTCGATCAAGTGGAAGCGGGGCTGAGCCGTCAGGCTGCGGCGGGAACCCCGGCTTCGGCGAGCGCCGCCCGCTGGCGCTCCCCCATCGCCACGGGGTCGAACTCCTCGATCAGCTCGTGGAACAGGCGGTGCCAGTTCAGTTCGGCACCGAGACGGAGGAACACGCTGCCGAGCCCGATCGCGGCACGATCCATCAGCACGAACTCGCGCGGAGGCCGCACCCCACCGATCCGCTTCAGCCCCGCATGCACCTCCTCGGCCACGCGCCGGCCGTATTGCGGGTCGTCATTCTCCTGGATCCGACGGGTGCGGTCCTCGAGCAGCGGCTCGTAGAGGAACTCGGCCCAGAGGTTGAGCACCGCCATCTTTTCCCGGTCGAGCCCCCGGAAGCCCCAGGTCTCGTAGGCGTGGTGCGCCTTCTCCTCGTCCTTGTCGCGCACCGCTTCGTAGAGGTCGATCACGCCGCGGATGAAATGCGGCTGGAACACGCGGATGCAGCCATAGTCGAGCAGGTTCACCCCGCCGTCGCCGCGCACCTGGTAGTTGCCCAAGTGCGGGTCACCGTGGATGACGCCGTAGCGGTAGAGCGGCACGTACCACGCCTTGAAGAGATTGAGCGCGATCGCGTTCCGCTCCTCCTGCGGCGGGTTCTCCTCGAGCCGGCGCATCAGCGCCCTGCCCTCGAGCCAGGTCATGGTCAGAAGGCGGGAGGTGCAGTAGCCCGCGATCGGCTCGGGCACATGCACGCCCGGTTCGGAGGCGAGCATCGTGCGGTAGAGGCGCATGTTCGCCGCCTCGCGCGCATAGTCGAGCTCCTCGCGCAGGCGTTCCGACAGCTCCTTGTAGATCTCCTCCTGCTGGATCGCGTTGTCCATCCGGCGGTAGACGGCCATCGCGAGCTTGAGCTGGCGGAGATCGGCCTCCACCACCGAGGCCATGTCGGGATACTGGAGCTTGCAAGCGACGGCGCGGCCGTCGGGCAAGGTGGCGCGGTGCACCTGCCCGAGCGAGGCCGCCGCCGCCGCCTCGCGTGAGAAGGAGGCGAATTTCGCCTGCCAGTCCGGCCCGAGCTCCGCCCGCATACGGCGGTTGACGAAGGGCCAGCCCATCGCCGGCGCGTTCGCCTGAAGCTGGGCGAGCTCGGCCGCGTATTCGGGCGGCAGCGCGTCCGGGATCGTGGAGAGGAACTGCGCCACCTTCATCAGCGGGCCCTTCAGCCCACCCAGCACGGCTTTGAGGTCTTCGGCATGGCCGGCGCGATCGGTCTTCACCCCGAACAGGCGCTCGCCAGCGACGCGCGCCGCGATTCCGCCGACCGCGCCGGAGGTGCGCACCACCCGGCGCAGCTGGCCGAAGATCGAGGCCTGTTCCACCGCCATGGCGCGCGCCCTCAGGCCCCGGCCGCCGGCATCGCCGCCTCGAGCTCGTCGATGAAGCCCGAGATCACGTCGAGGCCCTTGTTCCAGAACGCAGGATCGGAGGCATCAAGGCCGAAGGGAGCGAGCAGCTCGCGGTGCCGCTTGGTGCCGCCCGCGCGCAAGAGATCGAGATACTTCTCCTGGAAACGCGGGTGCCCCTCCCGGAACACGCCGTAGAGCGCGTTTACGAGACAGTCCCCGAAGGCATAGGCGTAGACGTAGAACGGCGTGTGGATGAAGTGGGGGATGTAGGCCCAGTACATTCGATAGTCGTCGTCGAAGGTGAAGGCCGGGCCGAGGCTTTCCGACTGAACGCCGAGCCAGATCGCGGCAAGCGCGTCAGGCGTGAGCTCGCCGCGCCGGCGCTCGGCGTGCACGCGCTGCTCGAAACGGTAGAAGGCAATCTGCCGCACCACCGTGTTCAGCATGTCCTCGACTTTACCGGCGAGAAGGACGCGCCGCCGCTTCGGGTCGGTCTCACCGTCGAGCATGGCGCGGAAGGTGAGCATCTCGCCGAACACCGAGGCCGTCTCGGCGAGCGTAAGCGGCGTTCCCGCCATCAGGTAGCCGTTCGGCGCCGCGAGGATCTGGTGCACGCCGTGGCCGAGCTCGTGGGCGAGCGTCATCACGTCGCGGGCGCGGCCATGGTAGTTGAGAAGCAAATAGGGATGCGCGGACGGAACGGTGGGGTGGGCGAAGGCGCCCGAAGCCTTGCCGGGCTTGACCCGCGCATCGATCCAGGCCGCGGCAAAAAACCGGTCGCCGATGTCAGCGAGCGCGGGGCTGAAGGCGCGATAGGCGGCCCGGACCCGCGTCACCGCCTCGTCCCAGCTGATCAGCCGGTCATCGTCCTCGGGAAGCGGAGCGTTCCGGTCCCAGAACGCAAGCCGCTCAAGGCCGAGCCAGCGCGCCTTGAGCATGTAGTAGCGGTGCGACAGCCGCGGAAAGGCCGATGTCACGGCCGAGACAAGCGCCTCGACGACCTCGTCCTCCACCATGTTGGCGCGGTTGCGATAGCTCTCCGGCCGCTCGTAGCCGCGCCAGGTGTCGATGATCTCTTTGTCCTTCGCGAGCGTGTTGGTGATCAGCGCGAACAGGCGCGCGTTCTCCGCGAGCGTGGCGCCGATGGCGCGCCCCGCCTGCTCGCGCCGCGTCCGGTCGCGGTCGGAGAGGCGGTTGAGCGCCTCGCTCAGAGTCAGTTCCTCGCCCTCGACCGGGATCCGCAAGCCCGCCATCGTCTCGTCGAACAGCCGGCACCAGGCCGACCGGCCGGTGACCTCCTTCTCGTGGAGAAGCCGCTCGAGCTCGTCGGAGAGCTGGTGCGGGCGGAACACGCGCAGGTCGCGCAGCCATGGGCGGAAGCGCGCGAGCGCCGGTGCGGCGAGCTTCGCCTCGAGCGCAGCGTCTTCGATCCGGTTCAGTTCGAGGGTGAAGAAGATCAGGTGCGAGGAGATCGCGGTGACGCGCTCGTTGCAGCCCTGGTAGAAGCGGCCGATCTCGGACGACGTCGCATCCTCGGCGAAGAGGAGCTGGGCGTAAGCCATCACCTTGCCGAGGATCTCCTCGATCCTCTGGTACTCCTCGATCGCGGCGGCGAGTTCCGCCCCCGAGAGCCCGGCAAGGCGCCCCTTGAAGCGGGACGCGAACGCCTTCGCCGCCTCCTCCGCCTGCGCGAGATCGGCCGCCACGGCCGGGCTGTCGGGGGCCGGGTAGAGGTCGGAAAGGTCCCAGGCCGGAAGCGTCTCCGCCCCGGCACCGGCCGGGGCCTCGGGTGCGCGGGGGAAGTCCGGATCGGTTACGGCGAGCATGGCGTGCGGCACGAGTTGTCCCTACCTCTTGTCGGGGCCCCACGGCATATGGCACCGCCGGGGTCCCGGGCAACCGGGGGCTGCGACGAGGAGGGGAGGACACGGCACCGTGACCGAGGCAGCAGGCACGCGCGAGCGACCCGCCCCGGGCGGCTATCCGGCCTGGCCGAACCTTGCGGTGATGCTGTTCGACCGTGCCGCGCAGTGGGGCGAGCGGCCGGCGCTCTGGGCGAAACAGGGCGGGCGCTGGGTGCCGACGAGCTGGATGCGGCTCGCGCGCGAGGCGGCGGGGCTTGCCGCCACGCTGCGCTCACGCGGCGTGGCGCCAGGCGACAGGGTTCTGCTACTCGCCGAGAACCGCCCCGAATGGCCGATCGCCGATCTCGCGATCATGTCGATCCGCGCCATCTCGGTGCCCGCCTACACCACCTACACGCCCGAGGACCTCGCCCATGTCCTTGCCGACAGCGGGGCGCGGGCGGCCATCGTCTCGACGCGGGCGCTTGCGGAGAAGCTCGCCGAGGCCGCAGCGCGGTCTGCCACGGCGGGAGGTGGAGGGCTTGAGCTTGTTGTCGCGATGGAGCCGGCTGGGGCTGTCGGCGCCGCGCGGATCGTACCCTGGGCGGAGGCGGTCTCGCCCGAGCCGCCGGCCGGATTGCGCGAAGAGGTGCACACGATCCCGCCCGACCAGACCGCCTGCCTGATCTACACCTCCGGCACGGGCGGGGCGCCGAAGGGCGTGATGCTGCCGCACCGGGCGATGCTTTCGAACTGCGCCGGCGCGTGGGAACTCCTCAAGCCGCTCGCGCTCGAGGACGAGATCTACCTCTCCTTCCTGCCGCTCTCGCACAGCTACGAGCACACCTGCGGGCAGTTCTTCCTGCTCTCGATCGGCACGCAGATCTACTACGCCACGGGGGCTGACCGTGTGGCGCAGGAGATGCTCGAGGTGCGCCCGACCGTGATGACGGCCGTGCCGCGCCTGTTCGAGGTGATCCGCTCGCGCATCCTCGCAGGGCTCAAGCGCGAGCCGAAGTGGAAGCAGGACCTGTTCGTCGCGGCGCTCGCGCTCGGCGCCCGCCGCATACGCGGCCAGAGCCTCGGCGCGGGCGGCTGGTTCGCCGACCGGGTGCTCGAGGGTCTCGTGCGCCGCAAGGTGCGGGCGCGCTTCGGCGGGCGGCTCAAGGGGATCATGAGCGGCGGCGCGCGGCTCGACCCAGACGTGGGCGGGTTCTTCCTCGCCTTGGGGATCCCGATCATGCAGGGCTACGGGCAGACTGAGGCGGGGCCGGTGATCTCTGCCAACCCTCCGGATCGGATCCGGATCGACACGGTCGGGCTGCCCCTGCCGAATGTCGAACTTCGCATCGCCGAGGATGGCGAGATCCTTGTGCGCGGCGATCTCGTGATGCAGGGCTACTGGAACAATCCGGAGGCGACGGCGGAGGCGATCCGCGACGGCTGGCTGCACACAGGCGATGTCGGCGCGCTCGACGACGATGGCTACCTGCGCATCACCGATCGCAAGCGCGAGATCATCAAGACGACCGGTGGCGAGATGATCAGCCCCGCGCGCGTGGAGGGGATCCTCGCGCGCCAGCCGGCGATCCAGCAGGCGGTGGTGGCAGGCGACGGTCGGGCGCATCTCGTGGCCCTCTTGGTCCCCGCCGAGGGGGCGGACGAGGCGGAGCTTGCGCGGGCGGTCGAGGACGCCAACCGGTCGCTGACGGTTGCGGAGCGGATCCGGCGCTGGCGTGCCGTGCCCGGGTTCACGATCGAGAACGGGTTGTTGACGACGACGCAGAAGGTGCGCCGGCAGAAGGTTCTCGCGGCGTATCGGTCTCTCGTCGAGGAGATGTACGCCTGAGCCGGGCGGCGGCATCGGGATGCGTAAGGCGTTTTGAGCAACGGCCGCATCGGTCGTCGGGTGCGGTTGGCCCGCATTCCCCCATCGGCTAAACTTATGCGGTCGTCTTGGCGCGAAGAGTGTTGTTGCGGTTGGCCCGCATTCCCCCATCGGCTAAACTCCATTCTCCGCCAACCCGTTGATCCAAAACGGAGAAGCGGAGGATGGAGCCGCCCCAAAACACCGCTCAGAACAACGTCAGCTGCTCAGGCTTCGGCCGCTTCCCGGCACGCGACCGGCCCCGAAACACCACCATCTGCTCGAACTGCCGGTCCGTCACCATCAGCACATGCACCTTCCCCGTGCCAGGAAGGTTGCGCGAAATCTCCCTCAGCCACCGCTCGCCCTGCTCCTTGCTCGCACACCAGCGCAAATACACGCTGAACTGGCTCATCTCCCACCCCTGATCCAAAAGCCAAAGCCGGAACTTCGCCGCCGCCCGGCGCTCAGACTTCGTCGTCACCGGAAGATCGAACATCACGAACATCCACATGATCCGATAGCCCGACAGGAAAGTCCGGTTCCGCAATGACATTGCCGCCCTCCGCGGAAAGCATCGGAAACTCGAGCGCCGGAACGCCCGAGAGGTAGCTCTCGGCAAGGCTCGCCGCGCACCGCATCAGCGTGGTCGCAAACGGGCTCGTTCCGAAAGCGGTCGGAACATCCGTAAGCAACAGCGCCGCAAGCCGCCGCTTCGCCACCCTGTCCACCTCGCTCGCACCCTCGGCAACCAGCGCACGCACCTCGAGATCGACCAGCGGCCGGAACGGCTCCATCAGGTCGTCGGCAAGCGGCAGCGGATTGTGCGGGTGGCGGTGAAAGATGCCGAGCGAGGGGTGAAGCCCCGTGGCACAGATCGCACGCGCCACCCCCGCCCGAAGCACCGCATAGCCGTAGTTGAGCAGCGCGTTCGCCCCGGGCAACGACGGGTCGCGACGGAACCCTCTCCCATCATCAGCGGCCAATACCGCCGCGCCCCCTGCGCCTCGGCATTCTCCGGGTCGCCCGAACGCACGCTCCGCGCAAGCCGGGCAAGCGCCGCGCTCGGAAGCCCCGCCGACGCGAGCGCCGCCGCCTGGGCGCGCAGCTTCGCCGCCACCACCTGCGCCCAGAGCCGCTTCGCAAGCGGCCGCGTCGCCGCAAGCTGCGCCTCCATGCGCCGCTGCTGCGCATGATGGCCGGCAAGCGGAAACACGAGCGCGACGGGGGCGAAATTCGCCCCGCACAGCACGACCGGCGTGCCGCGTTCGGCGAGCGCCGCGATCAAAGAGGTGGTGAGGCTCGTGCCGCGCGCCGTCGCGACCAACGCGGCGATGTCATCAAGCGGAACGCGGCCAAGTTCCTCCCCGCCCGCCTCGACCACGAGGAAGCCTCTCTCCTTCAAAAGGTGCCGCCCTTCCTCGGCGATCTCCACCACACGGCCGAGCGGAGAGGCGGGCGGCATGGCTCACCACGCCCTCGGCCCCGGGTCATGCACCCGCCCGTCGGGATCGACGCGCACAAGCCGCGCCCGTTCGCGCCTGAACGCCGCGACCGAGCCGTTGATGTATTTGAACGAGTCGGCCGTGTCGGCATCCCGCGCCTTCAGGTTGCCGCCCTCATGGTGCGGCGCGAGCACAACTTGCCCCTTGCTCATCTTCACCACGCGCAGGATGCGCCGCGCCTCGCCCTCGCCGAATGCCACCATGTCGTTCTTGTGCAGACGCATCAGAAGCGTCGCCGCCGGGTGCGGCTTGCGTTCCGCCACTTTGCGGCCGAGCCGCTTCGCCTCCGCCTCCGCCGCGGCGTCGAGCAGCGGCACGAGCTGCGTCACCACCTTGCCCGGCTTGCCGCCCTTGCCGGGCAGGCGCCAGAACTCGATCCTGTGGTTGGCGTCGAGCTTCACCCGTTTCCACGGCGCCGAGGGGATCGGCCGGGTCTCGAGCCTCTCCCAGGTGCGCACGCGCCGTACCGTCCCGGCACCATGCTCGAGCGCCGCGAGCGCTGCAGCGCGCGACTTCGCATCGGCATTCGCCGCGAGCGCCGCCGCCACCTTCTCAGCAAGCACAGGGTCGCGGATCGCCGCCCGCGCCTCCTCGGGCGTGGCCCTGAGGAACGCCGACAGCGGCTTGCGCACCACCACATTCGGGCCCGTCTCGTCCGCGCCGCGCACCTCGCCATAGGCCGTGTCGTTGTGCAGCTTCCCCCCCGTTCCATGGTCGGGCTTGTGGCTGACGACGACGCGTTCGATCGCAGCTTTCGCCTCGGCGTGGAATCCGGGCCACGGCTCCTCGAGATCGGCGAGCAGGCGCCGGTCCACCTCCTGCGCCCGCCGCGCCGCGGCCGAGACCCGTTGCAGAAGCGAACGGTCGGTCAGCGCCACGGCAAGCGCGTCGATCGCGTGGTGGCGATGGTCCGTGCGGTCCTTCCTCGCCCCCGGCCCGCCGAGCAGCCCGTTCAACCCGAGCGCCCCGCGCACGAGCGCGGTCAGCCGCCCAGGCACCGCCCAGACCCTGTCTGGGTCGCAGATGACACGGAGATAGAGCCGCGCAAGCCGCGCGAGATAGGCGCTGTCGGTCAGGTGCCGGGCGAGGAAGTCCTTTTCTTCGCCCTGCCAGCGCTCGAGCGCTCCCTCCTGGAACCGCCAGCGCTTCGCCGGCGGCAACAGCGCCACCCGCCTGAGGATCTCCGGCCACTCCGGGGTGTGCCCGAACGCCTCGAACGGGGCCCGGCGCGCCTTGCGTCGGTTCGCCTCGCGCGTGACGAGGACGCGATTGGCGTTGCTGTCGTCGAGAGTGATGGCGAAGGGGAGGATGTGGTCCTCCTCGATCTCGGCGCTGAACAGAGCCTCGATGCCGATCAGCGTTCCCGTGATCGGGCAGCAGCGGTCCTTCGGGTCTTGCGCCTGGTCTTCCCAGAGCCGGTAGCGCCTGATCGCCCCTCCCGTCACCTTGAGCCCGAGGCTCTCGATCGCCCGTTTGGCTCGCTCGTTCCGCTCGCGGTTCTCTTTCTGCGCCTTCTCGATCTCCCGACGCTGCACGGCCGAGTGCCCGAGCTCGCGCAACACCTCGACAACGATCTCTTCAGGGCGCCCGAACCGGGCAATGAGCGCGTTCACCACGCGGCGAAGCTCGTTGAGCGCGACATGCACCGTCGGGTTCGGGGCGCGACCGAGCCGCTTCTCCTTTGGGTCTTTTGGGTCATTCGTCCCGGTTCCGAGCCGCTCCTTCAGCACCTCGCCGTAATACGGAAGCTCAGGAAGGAGCTCGCCCGTGCGATCGTCGCTGTGGTGGGCGTAGCCTGCCGCGCGCACCGCCTCGTCGTAGCGCAAGCCCTGCTCGAGGAACGGCAGGAGGCGGCGGATCGCGGTAAGCGACAGGCTCGCGCGCCCGTCCTCGAGCACGATCCCGGCCGTACGCCGCGCCGCCTCCTCAGGCAGGCCGAGGGCGAGAAGCCGCGCGAACGCCTCGTCCTCCGTCTCCACCTCGACCAGCACGGTGGCGATCTGGTCGCGCGTCGCGTCGTCGAGGCTGTCCCACACCTCGGCGAGCGGGGCCGGGCGCTTCTTCGTGCCAATGGCGAGGCGACGTGCGGTGGCCGCGCCCTCGAGCTTCTCCCGATTCAGGCTTTCGAGATTGAACCGCGCCTCGCCGGGGAGGCCGAGCGCCCTGCGCACCTGCTCGAAGCTGATGTCGCAGCCGGCGTTGAGGCGTGCGAGCAGCAGGGCACGCTCCGTATCCGACAAGGGGCGATCGGGGAAGCCGGGGATGGTGATCCGCAGATGCGCGAGCTCCTGCGCGATCCGGAAGCGCTGCACCGTCGGTAGGGCGCGCGGGGCACGGTCCTCTTCCGGCTCGAGCCAGCATTTTCCGACGACAGGGGGCTTCAGCGGCCGCTGGTGGAACAGGATGCGCCTGATCTCGTCGCGCATCGCATCCGTCAGGCGCTCGTTCCAGGCCGCCTGTGCCGCCCAGATCGCGTCGAACTCGGCAAGCACGAGCTCCCGCGTCGGATAGAAATCGTAGTGCGCCTGCGCCCCTTCGCCGCGAAGGCGCGCACGCACGGGCTTGCGCGCGGCGTGGCGTTCGGCGAGCCAGGCTCCGAGCGTTGGCGCGCCGGCGCGCGAGAGTTCGCCCCGAAGCCGGTCCGCCGCGTCCCTGATCTTGCCGCGCTCCTCCTCGTTGCTGCCGTCGGTTCGGCGGTTCGAGGCGAAGCCGCGCCGCTGGTTGAGGTGGAAGATCACGAGGCCGAGCTCGTGCGGCGAAAGCGGCCGCACCAGCGCTGCTTGGCGAAGCGGCCAGGGGTCGCTGCCCGAGACGCTCCCGCTCTCGGGCATCAGGCCATGCCGGACGAGAGCGTTCGCGAGCGCCCGACGCCGCCTCAGATAGCGGTCACGACGCCGACGCGCCGCCCGCGCAGCACGCCGTTCGGCGGCGAGGGAGGCAAGGGTCTGCGGGTCGCGGCTGTCAGGGAAGACCCGCACCCCGGCAGCAAGAACCGCGCAAGGGCGTCGGTCCTCATCGAGAGACAGGCAGCACCAGCCGATCGAGTTCGCGCCGATGTCGAGCCCGAGGCGATAATGTGTCCGTTCCATCGCGTTTAATGCGTCTGTTCCATGGCGTCAGATTGACAGGAGGTCCCACTCCGCTCAATTCAGCAGCAGAAGGTCCTTGTCCGTGTCAGCCGATGGGGGACTGTGGGCCTTCCGTGAACACGTCCCTACGGGGGCAACAGATCGGGCGGCGGGCCACGGCCTGCCGCCCTTTTTCCTGTGCGATCCCGCGCTTGGTCACCGGCCTGTCATCCGCTAGAAGGCGGAGGAACGGCCGCAGCGACCGGCCGGCAACCTCTGGGGAGACTTCGCAGATGAAAAGAGTGCTTCTGGCCGCGACGGCGGCCGTGGGCGTGTTCCTGGCCGCCGCCTCGCCCGAGGCGAGGACGGTGCGCTGGTCCGCCGCCGGCGACCCGAACACGATGGACCCGCATTCACAGAACCTTGGCACCGTCACGATGGTGCTCAGCCAGATCTACGAGCCGCTGATCAAGCGCGACCAGAACCTCGCGCTCGAGCCCGGGCTCGCCACAGCCTGGCGACAGCTCGAGCCGAACCGTTGGCGCTTCGAGCTCCGCCGCGGCGTGACGTTCCATGACGGCTCGGCCTTCGCCGCCGACGACGTGGTGTTCTCGATCACCCGCGCGCTCGCGCCGACCTCGAACTACGGCATCTTCGTCGACACGGTGGAGAAGGCCGAGAAGGTCGACGACTTCACCGTCGACATCATCACCAAGATCCCCGACCCGATCCTGCCCTCGAAGATCGCCTCCGTCTACATCATGGACCGCGAGTGGTCGGAGCGGAACAACGTCACCCAGCCGCAGAACACACGCGCCCGGGAGGAGACGCACACGGTGCGCAACACCAATGGCACGGGCCCGTTCCGGCTGACGGTGCGCGAGCCCGACGTGCGCACGGTGATGGTCCGCAATGACCGCTGGTGGGGCTGGTCCGACCCGAAGAACGTGAGCAACGTCACAGAGATCGTCTATCGCCCGATCGCGTCGGACGCCACACGCATCGCCGCGCTGCTCTCGGGCGAGATCGATTTCGTTCTCGACCCACCGCTGCAGGACCTCGAGCGGCTGAAGCGCGCGCAAGGTGTGACGGTGCTCGAAGGCCCCGAGATCCGCACCATCTTCTTCGCGATGGATGTGCATCGCGACGAGCTGCTCTACTCGAACGTCAAGGGCCGCAATCCGTTCAAGGACCTCCGCGTGCGGCAGGCGCTCTATCACGCGATCGACATTGAGGCGATCCGCACCCGGGTGATGCGCGGCCAGGCGGTCGTGACCGGAACCTTCTTCCCGCCGCAGGTGAACGGCTATTCCAAGGCGGAGGACGTGCGGCTTCCCTTCAACCCCGACCGCGCGCGCCAGCTGCTCGCCGAGGCCGGCTACCCCCAGGGCTTCGAGGTGACGCTCGACTGCCCGAACAACCGCTACATCAACGACGAGCAGATCTGCCAGGCGGTGGCGGCGATGTGGACGCGGATCGGCGTGCGCACCAGCCTCAACGCCATGCCGCTTGCGAACTTCTTCCCGAAGATCCAGCGCGAGGACACCTCGATCTACCTGCTCGGCTGGGGCGTGCCGACGCTCGATGCGCTCTACTCCTTCCAGTCCCTGCTCGCGACGCGCGACGGCGCCCCGGGCAACGGAATCTGGAACTACGGGCGCTACTCCAACCCCCGCATGGACGCGCTGATCAACACGATGAAGAACGAGCTTGATCGGGAGAAGCGGACCGCCGCGATCCACGAGGCGCTGAGGCTCTACCGCGAGGACGTTCCGCACATCCCGCTGCACCACCAGATGATCCCGTGGGCGGTGCGGTCGAACATCTCGATCCCGCACCAGGCGAACAACCAGCCCCAGTTCCGCTTCGTTCGCGTGAACTGACGCAGGTTTGAACCACGCCCCGCGCCGGCGGCGCGCTCCATCGGCGCGGGGCAACGGAACCGCCGATGTTCGCCTTCATCGTCTCACGCCTGTTGCAGGCCCTGCCCGTGATGCTCACGGTGAGCCTGATCAGCTTCGCCATGTTCGCCTATGTCGGCGACCCGGTGGCGATCATGCTCGGGCAGGATTATACGGAGGCGCAGCGCCAGGCACTGATCCGCGACCTCGGCCTCGACCAGCCCTTCTTCGTCCAGTTCTGGGAGTTCCTGAAGAACGCCGCGCAGGGCAATTTCGGCCTATCGTACCGGCTCGCGCGCCCGGTCTCCGACCTCATCCTCGAACGCATGCCGGCGACCCTCGAGCTCTCCTTCAGCGCCGCCTTCCTCGCGCTTGCGATCGGCGTGCCGATGGGCGTCTACACCGGGCTCTACAGGGAGAGCTGGCTCTCCCGCCTCTTCCTCACGATCTCGCTGATCGGCGTGTCGCTGCCCACCTTCCTGATCGGCATCCTGTTGATCCTCATCTTCGCCGTCACGCTCGGCATTCTGCCCTCGTTCGGCCGCGGCGAGACGGTGCTTGTGGGGGGCTGGTGGACGACCGGCTTCCTCACCGCCTCGGGGCTGAAGGCGCTGATCCTGCCTTCGGTCACGCTCGGCCTGTTCCAGATGACGCTGATCATGCGGCTCGTGCGGTCGGAGATGCTCGAGGTGCTGCGCACCGACTACATCAAGTTCGCGCGCGCCCGCGGCCTTACCAATCGCGCTATCCATTTCGGGCACGCGCTGAAGAACACGCTCGTGCCGGTCATCACCATCACCGGTCTGCAGCTCGGCGCGATCATCGCGTTCGCGATCGTGACGGAGACGGTGTTCCAGTGGCCGGGCATGGGGCTTCTGTTCATCCAGGCGGTCGCGAACGCCGACATCCCGATCATGGCCGCCTACCTGATGATGATCGCGCTGCTCTTCGTGCTCATCAATCTCGTGGTCGACCTGCTCTACTATCTCGTCGATCCGCGGCTGCGCGGCTCGCTGATCGGGAGCGCGCGCTGATGGCGGGCGAGGCGCCGGCGACGGAGGCGGCGGTCGTGCAGCCGGCGCCGGCGGCGCCGGGACGCATGGGCCCGGTCGCACGCTTCTTCGACAGCGACCTGTGGTACAGCTTCTCCCGCTCGCCGCTCACCGTCGTCTCCGCGGTGGTGGCGCTCGCGCTGATCGGCGGGGCGGTGTTCGCGCCGGTGCTCGCGCCGCACAACCCGTTCGACCTCGCCACTCTCGACCTAATGGACGCATTCAACCCTCCGGCCTGGATGGAGGGCGGGACTGCGCGCTTCCTGTTCGGCACCGACGACCAGGGGCGGGATGTGCTCTCGACGATCATGTATGGCGCGCGGATCTCGCTGTTCGTGGGCTTCTGCTCCGTCCTGTTCGCGATGACTCTTGGCGTCACGATCGGGCTGGTGGCCGGCTTCGTCGGCGGAACCACCGATGCGGTGCTGATGCGAATCGCCGACATCAAGCTCACCTTCCCCGCGATCCTGGTCGCCTTGCTGGTTGATGGTCTCGTCCGCGCCGCCCTGCCGCGCGAGCTGCATGACCGGATCGCGCTCTGGGTGGTGATCTTCGCGATCGGCATCTCGAACTGGGTTCAGTACGCGCGCACGGTGCGCGGCTCCACCCTCGTCGAGAAGAACAAGGAGTATGTGATGGCCGCGCGGGTGATCGGCCTCTCGCCGGCGAGGATCATGACGCGGCACGTTCTGCCGAACGTGATGGGCCCGGTGCTCGTGATCGCCACCCTCAATCTCGGCTTCGCCATCCTCGCCGAAGCGACGCTGTCCTTTCTCGGCGTCGGCGTGCCGCCGACGCAGCCCTCGCTCGGCACGCTGATCCGGATCGGCAACGACTTCCTGTTCTCGGGCGAATGGTGGATCACCGTCTTTCCGGGCATCACGCTCGCACTGATGGTGCTGTCGGTGAACCTGCTCGGCGACTGGCTGCGCGATGCGCTGAACCCGAAGCTGCGTTGAGGACAAGGCGATGCCGCTGCTCGAGGTGAACAACTTGCGCGTCGAGTTCCCGACCCGTCGCGGCGTGCTGACGGCGGTCGATGACGTCTCCTTCACGATCGACGAGGGAGAGGTGCTCGGCGTGGTCGGCGAGAGCGGGGCGGGAAAGTCGATCACGGGAGCGGCGATCATCAGGCTGATCGAGCCGCCCGGGCGGATCGCGGGCGGCGAGATCCGGCTCAATGGCCGGCGGATCGACACGCTTCCGCCCGAGGAGATGCGCCGCGTCCGCGGCCGGCAGATAGGTGCGATCTTCCAGGACCCGCTGACCACGCTGAACCCGCTCTACTCGATCGGCCGCCAGCTCGTCGAGACGATGCAGACGCATCTCGGCCTCTCCGACCGGGAGGCGCGCGCCCGCGCGATCCGCTGGCTCGAGGACGTCGGCATCCCCGGAGCGGCGCAGCGGATCGATTCTTACCCGCACCAGTTCTCGGGAGGGATGCGCCAGCGCGTGGTGATCGCGCTCGCGCTCTGCGCCGAGCCGCGGCTCGTGATCGCGGACGAGCCGACGACGGCGCTTGATGTCTCGATCCAGGCGCAGGTGATCGCGCTTCTGAAGCGCCTCTGCCGCGAGCACGGCACGGCGGTGATGCTGATCACCCACGACATGGGGGTGATCGCCGAGACGGCCGACCGGGTTGCCGTGATGTATGCGGGGCGGATCGCCGAGATCGGGCCGGTGCGCGAAGTGGTGAAGAACGCCCGCCACCCCTACACCGAGGGGCTGATGGGGTCGATTCCCTCGCTCACCCACCGGGTCGCGCGGCTTCGGCAGATCGACGGCGCGATGCCGCGGCTGACCGACATCCCGAAAGGCTGCGCCTTCAACCCGCGCTGCGGGCGGGCCTTCGACCGCTGCCGTAGCGAGCGGCCCGAGCTGATGGCGACAGGCGGGCCCTCGCGCGCCGCGTGCTGGCTCTATGCCGAAGGGGGGCATGCGCGCGATGCCGCTTGACGCCGCCCCCGCAACGACCCGCCCGCTCGTCGAGGTGGAGGACCTCGCCCGCGACTTCGACGTCTCGAAGCCCTGGCTGATCCGGCTCTTGCAGGGCGAGCGGCGGCGGATCCTGCGTGCCGTCGCCGGCGTCTCCTTCGCCATCCCGCGGGGAACCACGCTGTCGCTCGTGGGCGAATCAGGCTGCGGCAAGACGACCGTCGCGCGCCTCGTCGTCGGCCTCTATGCGCCGACGCGCGGCACGATCCGGATCGATGGCATCGACCTCGCCTCGCTCACCTCGCGGGCACAGCAGGCGCCAGTGCGGCGGCGGCTCCAGATGATCTTCCAGGACCCCTACGCGAGCCTCAACCCGCGCTGGCGCGTGGGCGACATCATCGCCGAGCCGATCCGCGCCTTCGGTCTGCTCAAGGAACGGTCCGACATCGAGGCGCGGGTGAGCGAGCTCCTGCGCCAGGTCGGCCTCTCCCCGAAGGATGCCGAGAAGTATCCGCACGAGTTCTCGGGCGGCCAGAGGCAGCGAATCTCGATCGCCCGCGCCCTCTCCTCCAACCCGGAGTTCCTCGTCTGCGACGAGCCGACCTCGGCCCTCGACGTCTCGGTGCAGGCGCAGATCCTGAACCTGATGAAGGACCTGCAGGAGCGGCTCGGCCTGACCTATCTCTTCATCAGCCACAACCTCGCCGTGGTGCGGCACATGTCGGACCGCATCGGCGTGATGTATCTCGGCCGCATCGTCGAGCTCGCTCCCGGCGAGACGCTGTTTGCTTCACCGCAGCACCCCTACACGCGGCTTCTGCTCGAGGCGATCCCCGACCTCGAGATGACGGGGCGGCAGCGCACGCCGGTGGGCGGAGAGGTGCCCTCGCCGATCGACCCCCCGTCGGGCTGCAGCTTCCACCCGCGCTGCCCCTTCGCCAATGACCGCTGCCGGGCGGAGGCGCCGCGCCTGATCCGCCGCGGCGAGACCGAGGTCGCCTGCCACGCCGTGGAGGAGGGGCGGCTCGCCGCCTGAGCCCGAGCGCCCGGCCCACCGCTCTGCCCCGCGCGCTCCGGCGCTGACAGTGGCACGCGCGCGCTCCCGCCCGGGCCTCGCGAGAAGCCGGTACGCCGCAGCCGACCATCACGACCCGCAGCGCTTGCCGAGCGTCGCCTAACGGGTCGCCTGGGCCGGCCCCGCGCAGGGCTTGAAGCGCAGCTCGCCGATTCGCGCGGCGATCGCCGCTCCCGTGTCGTCGCCATCCGCAGCGATCGCGAGCTCGGTGACGAAGCCCGTCGGCGCGATGCCGAACGCGGCACGGAAATGCTGGGCGAGCGGAACCTCCTGCTCGACCCATTCGCCGATCGCCGTGCCGGCGGGCGAAAGCACCATCGTCCGGCCGATCCCGCCGGTGAGCGGCGAGCGGTGCCAGAGCGGCTCCTCGCCCGTGCCGCCATGCACATAGACGAGGATGAACCCAGGAACCATGCGCCGGCCCGAGGACATGGTGGCCACACCCATCAGGTAGCGCTGCAACAGCCCCATGCGCTCCGCATCCGGCTCGAAGCCAACCAAGAGGGCAAGGCCGCGATCGGCCCCTGAGGAGCGGGTGAGATCGGTCGGCGGCGGGCCGCGATCGACGCGCCAGCGCCAGGAGAGGCAGGTGTTCGGCCCGACCGGCACGCGCATCGGCTGGAAGACGACAGCGATCCCCCCGCTTCCCTCGATCCTGAGCCCTGTCTCGCCGTCCTGGACGATCGCGAGTCCTGGCGCGGCGAAGGGGATGCTGCGCCAGCCCTCCGCGGCGAGCGCCGGGTCGAGCGCCGCCCGTGCTGGCAGCGCGACCAGCGCGACGGCGGCGAGGGCGGCGAGGCGGAGCATGCGCTCCGCATCCTAGCCCGAAACCGCCCGTACCGGTATTGTCCGCCCGGCAACCGGTACAGGGGAGACGCCATGGCAGAGATCACGATTTCCGCGACCGACGGTTCGGGAAGCTTCTTCGCCTATGTCGCCCGGCCGAAGCGCACGCCCGCGGGCGCGGTGGTGGTGATCCAGGAGATCTTCGGAGTCTCCGACAGCCTCAAGGCGATCGCCGACCAGGTGGCCGACCAGGGCTTCATCGCGGTGGCCCCCGACCTGTTCTGGCGCCTCGAGCCGCGCGTGAACCTCTCCGACCGCACCCAGGCCGAGTGGGACAAGGCCTTCGCCCTGTTCAACGCCTTCGACCAGGAGAAGGGTGTGGAGGACCTCAAGGCGACGCTCGCGGCGGCGCGGGCGCTTCCCGGCTGCAACGGCCGCGCCGGAACGATGGGGTTCTGCCTCGGCGGGCGGCTTGCGGCGATGATGGCGCTGCAGTCGGATGCGGACTGTAACGTCTCCTATTACGGCGTCGGGCTCGAGGGGCTGTTCGCCGAGGGCTCGACCGGCATCACGCGGCCCTTCCTCGCCCACATCGCCGAGCTCGACAAGTTCGTTCCGAAGTCGGCGCAAGGGGTGGTGCTCGCCGCGCTCGCGCCGAACCCGGTGGTTGAGGTGCATGTGTATCCGGGCGTGGACCATGCCTTCGCCCGCGTCAGCGGGCAGCACTGGGACGGCCGGGCGGCGGCGATCGCCAACGGGCGCACCGCCGCCTTCCTCGCCCGCTGGCTCGGCTGATGCGCGTGCGGCAAAGCGGCCCTCCGGCGCGAAGGACCGGCGCATGACCGTTCCGCTGCTCGATCTCGACGCCCTCGCCGCCCGCGTGCCCGACGGCGCGACGGTGGCGCTGCCCCCCGACACCTCGCTCTGCCCGGTCGCTCTCGCCGCGGCGCTGATCCGGCGCGGGGCGCGAAACCTTCACCTGATCGGCGTTCCGGTCTCCGGCTTTGCGACCGACCTCCTGATCGGCGCCGGCTGCGTGGCGCGGCTGACCACGAGCGCCGTCACCCTCGGCGAGGCCGGCCTCGCGCCGCGCTTCACCGCGGCGTTCCGGGCCGGCACGGTCGTGATCGAGGACTGGACCTGCCCGGCCGTGCACACGGCACTTCAGGCCGCCGAGAAGGGGGTGCCCTTCCTGCCGCTGCGCGGGCTGATCGGCTCCGACCTCGTCGCCGCGCGCACCGACTGGCGGGTGATCGACAACCCGTTCTCGGCCGCGCCTGACTCGATCGTGCTCGTCCCGGCGCTGTCGCCCGATGTGGCGCTGATCCACGCCGCTCTGGCCGATCGTGCGGGCAATGTCTGGGTCGGCCGCCGGCGCGAGCTCGCCACCATCGCGCATGCGTCGAAGGCCACGCTTGTCACGGTCGAGCGCGTCGTCGAGGGGAACCTGATGGAGGACGAGAGGATGGCGCCCGGGGTGATCTCGTCGCTCTACGTCTCGGCCGTGGCGGTCGCCGAGCACGGGGCGTGGCCGCTCGGCCTGCTCGACCTCTACGGGCCCGACCAGGCGGCGATCGAGTCGTACGCGCGCGCGGCGCGTACGGAAGAAGGGTTCCGCGCCTGGCTTGCGACCAACCTTCCCCTCACCGCCCGTTCCGCCGATGTCGCGAGCGCCGCGGCATGAGCGCCGTGACGACAGAGGAACGGCTGATCGCGGCGATCGCCGACCTGATCACGGCCCCCCATCCCCACCCGGTCCGACACGCCGCCGTCGGCGCGGCAAGCCCGATCCCGGCCCATGCTGTGCTGCTCGCCCGCCACCGCGGCGCCGACATACGCCTCTCGCTTCTGCAGAAGCGCGTCGGCAACCCCTTCACCGAGGGCACGCGGGAGCTCTTTGACCTCGCGGGCCAGGGGAGGATCGACCTGTTCTTCCTCGGCGGGGTGCAGATCGACGGCTCGGCCAACATCAACCTGCTCGGCACCGGCTCGCCCCCCGGTTCGGCGGCGCGGCTGCCGGGCAATTTCGGCGCCCCGTTCATGTATCTCACCGTTCCGAGAACGATCCTGTTCCGCGAGGAGCACAGCCCGCGCGTGCTCGTGCCGAAGGTGGACTACGTCTCCGCCCCCGGCGTTTCGCCTCCCGGCGTGTTCCGACGCGGTCACGCCCAGGCCCTCGTCACCGGCCGCTGCGTCTTCGCCTTCGACCCTGTGCGGGCGCGTTTCACCCTCGCCGCGCTTCACCCGGGAGAGACGCGCGCGAGCGTCCGCTCGGCCACCGGTTTCGACTATGACGAACCCGCCGAGGTGCCTCTGACGCGTGCCCCTTCGGAGGACGATCTCGCCGCCCTGCGCGGGCCGATCCGCGCCGCGCTCGAGGACACCTACCCGGCCTTCTGCGCCCGCGTCTTCGGCGCGAAGGCGGCCTGAGAGAGGGAGAAAGCCATGCCGATGGTATCGCCGGGCGCGCTCGCGGGCCTCAAGGTGATCGATCTGACGCGCGTGCTGGGCGGTCCCTACTGCACCATGGTGCTGTCGGACCACGGCGCCGAGGTGATCAAGATCGAGCCGCCGCAGGGCGACGAGGTGCGCGACTGGGGCCCGCCCTTCCACGAGCACCCGGAAGGCGGGCGCGACGCCTCCTACTTCATCGGCGTGAACCGCAACAAGGCATCGCTCGCGCTCGATCTCGCGCGCGAGGAGGCGCGTGCGGTGCTGTTGCGCCTGCTCGAGGGCGCCGACGTACTGGTCGAGAATTTCAAGCCCGGAACGATGGAGAAGTGGGGCTTGGGCTACGGGACGCTGCGCGAGCGCTTCCCGCGCCTGATCCACTGCCGAATTTCGGGCTTCGGTGCCGAAGGCCCCTTGGGCGGCTTCCCCGGCTACGACGCGATCGTGCAGGCGATGGTCGGGCTGATGAGCATCAACGGCACCGAGACCTCCGGCCCGACGCGGCTCGCGACACCGGTGGTCGATATCGGCACCGGCCTCTTCTCGGCGATCGCGATCCTGATGGCGCTGTTCGAGCGGCAGCGGTCCGGCGAGGGACAGTTCATCGACATGACGCTGCACGATTGCGGCATGGCGCTGCTGCACCCGCACGCCGCCAACTACTTCCTCTCGGGCAAGCGGCCTGTGGCGACGGGCAACCCGCACCCCAACCTCGCGCCCTACGACAAGTTTCGCACCGCCACCTGCGAGATCTTCATCGGCACCGGCAATGACGCGACCTTCCGCAAGATGTGCGACCTGCTCGGGCGGCCGGAGCTCGCAGAGGATCCACGGTTCCGAACCAATGCCGACCGGATGGCGAACCGCGCCGCCCTTTCGGCGATCGTGCAGGAGATCGTGGGCCAGGAGGACGGGCACGCGCTGTCGCAGCGTCTGCTCGCGAACGGGCTGCCTGCGGGCCCGGTGCTCTACATCGACGAGGTCGCTCAGGCGCCGCACACCAAGGCGCGGGGGATGGTCGCCGAGCTCGGCTGGTACAGGGGGATCAACACGCCGATCAAGTTCAGCCGCACGCCGGGCGGGGCGCGGCGGCCGCCGCCGCGCTTCGGCCAGGACGGCGATGCGGTGCTCGCCGCGCACGGGTTCTCCGAGGCGGAGATCGCGGCTCTGAAGGCGGAGGGCGTTCTGGTAACGGAACGGCGCACGGGCGCAGGCAGGGAGCGGCGGCCGAAGGCGGCGGAATAGGCGCGCTCAGGCGGCGTCCTTCGTCTCCGCCGCCTCCTCCGGAGCGGCGAGGCCAAGCGCTTCGGCCTCGGCACGCAGCCGCTCGTAGCTCCTCACCCCCATCGGGATCAGGGCGGCATAGACGACCCCGAGCAGGGCGAAGGCGGCCCAGGGCTCGCTGACGAGGATGGCGACGAAGAACCCCGCGCCGAGCAGAAGCGGCAGGATGTATTGCTGCGGCACTTTGAAGTTCTTGAAGCTCCAGGTCGGCAACGTCGAGACCATCAGCAAGCCGACGCCGAACAGCACCGCCGCCGCGAGGCCCGGGAAGCGCGCGATGTCGGCAATCGTCGCAAGCCGCATCGCCTCGGCCTGAAGGGCCACGAACAGCGGGAACAGGGCAAGCCCCGCCGCAGCCGGGGCGGGGACGCCGGTGAAGAAGTTGTAGGCGTAAGCGGGCTTGGGCGCGCCGTCGATCGCGGCGTTGAACCGTGCGAGCCGAAGCGCTGCGCACACCGCATACATCAGGCATGGCACCCAACCGAGGCCGCCCCAGGTCTGCAGCGTCCAGAGATAGAGCACGAGCGCGGGCGCGACGCCGAAGCAGAGGAAATCGGCGAGGCTGTCGAACTCCGCGCCGAACCGGCTCGTTCCCTTGAGAAGCCGGGCGATCCGCCCGTCGAGCCCGTCGATCACGCCTGCGATCACGATCGCCGCGGCGGCCGCGTCCCACCGCCCCATCAGGGCGAAGCGGATCGCGGTCAAGCCGGCACAGAGGCCGACAAGCGTCATCAGGTTCGGGATCAGCCGATTGAAGGAGAGCCCCTTGAAGCGCGGCCGCGAGCGTCGGCGAAGCCGCTGCCGCCAGCGCTCGACGGCGGGCGAGCGGGGTTTCACCGCACCACGCCGAGCCGGCGCAGCTCGGTCGAGGCGAGGTCGGCGACCACCGTCTCGCCGCCGACCATGCGCTGGCCCTCGGCGACAAGCGGCGCGACCCCGGGCGGGAGGTAGAGATCGGTGCGGCTGCCGAAGCGGATCAGGCCGAAGCGCTGCCCCGCGAGCAGCCGGTCGCCCTCGCGCACCTCGCAGACGATCCGTCGCGCGATCAGCCCGGCAATCTGCACCACACCGACCTTGCGCCCATCCGCGAGCGCGATCGCAAGCCCGTTCCGCTCGTTCTCCTCCGCCGCCATGGCATCGGCGGCGTTGAGGAACCTCCCCGGGCGATAGGCGATCCGCGTGACGGTTCCATCGACCGGCGCGCGGTTGACGTGCACGTCGAGCACGGAGAGGAAGATCGCCACGCGCCAGCGCGGCTCCGGCCCGAGCTCGAGCTCGGCGGGCGGGACCGCTTCCGCCACGGAGACCACGCGCCCATCGGCCGGGGCCACGACGAGGCCCTCGCGGGCGGGGGTGACCCGCGTGGGGTCGCGGAAGAAGAAGGCGCAGAAGAGCGCGGCGGCGACGCCGATCCACATCAGCGTCGAGGAAAAGAGGCCGAGCACGAGCGCCGCCACGGCCGAAGCGGCGATGAAGGGAAGGCCCGCGCGATGCGGCGGGCTGAGCACGGAGGCGAGGGTTTCGAACATGCCGCGACGTTATAGATGCGTTCACCCCAGCGGCGCAAAAACGACAGGATGATGCTCGCCCAAGCAGAACACGCCGCCGCGACGCCGCCGCCGATCGGCCGGCTCGGCCCGTTCACGGTGCTGGCCGACGGCACGATCTCACCGGCAGAGCCGGAGCTCGCGCCGAGGTTCGGCTATCGCTGGCGCGGGCGACGGATCGCGGCACGTCTTCTTCCCGGCGCACGGATCGGTTTCTCCGTCGGCCTGGCGCGGGTGCCGTTCACGGCGGAGGATGCCGCGGCGCGACGACGCCTGCTCGAGAGCCTTCCGGCCTTGCGTTCGGCGCTCGCCGAAGGCTGGAGGCTCAGCCTCTCGCCCGACCATGGGATCCACCTCGAGGCGGAGGCGGAGCTCGGCGGCGCGCCGACCGCGACGCGACTCGTGACAGCGGCGACCTTGTTCGTACTTGCCCTCGACCCGGTGCTCGACCTGCTCGAGGAGGAAGGGGCGCGCACTGCCTGAGCCGCGACGCGGCGGGTCAGGGCGTCGGCGGCACCACAGCAGGCAGGGTGAACACCTGGCCGGGGAAGATCAGGTTCGGGTCGCGGATTTGGGCGGCGTTCGCGGCATGGATGTGGGTGTAGTGGATGCCGCGCCCGTAGGTCTGGCGCGCGATCTGCCAGAGATTGTTGCCGGGCTGGACGACCACGGTCCGCCCCTCGAGCGCCTGCGGCGTCGCCTCGGCACGCTGGAACGGCATCTGTACCCGCGCCGTCACGCGACCGGAGCGATCCACCTGGTCGGCGCGGAGATCGAAGGTTCCGGGCGCGATCGGCTCGTCGGGGCGGAGGCTCCAGCGCCCCTGCGCATCGGCTGCGGCGTCGCCGATGTGGCGGTTGTCAAGATACAGACGCACCGCCTCGCCCGGTGCAGCGCGGCCGGCGAACTGAACCGCCCCGGTGTCGGCGTAGTCGACGATGTCGATCGAGACGCCCCCGGGAGGGCGGCCCTGCGGGAGGGCCGGGAGGGAAGCGGCCGCTGCGGGCGCGGGAGCGGCTGGCCCCGGTGCGGGAGGCGGGGAAGCGTTCGCCTCGGCCGACGACGCCTGCGGGGGCGAGGCGGATGTCCCCCCAGAGGGCGGCGGCGGCGGCGCGGCCGGCGCTGGTGGCGCCTGCAGCACCCTGAGCTCACCCTGCCCCTCGCGCGGCGTGAGCACGGCGAGCGGGGCTGCCGCCTGGCCCTGTGCCGGCCGGCCGGCAATGTCGCGCTCGGGCTCCGGAACGACAAGGACGACGGCGCTCTCGCTCTCGCTGATCCGCCCATCGGGATGGACGGCCCGCAGAGAGAGTTCGCGCCCGCCCGGTGCCAAAGGTGCGGCGAAGACGAGCACCCACTCTCCACGACGGTCCGCCCTGGCCCGGCCGAGCTCGCGCGTGCCGTCAAGAACGATGACCTCTGCTCCCGGCTCGGCGCGCCCGGCGATCACAGCATCGCCGCGGGAGCCGATGCGCACCACGTCGAAGCTCGGCCTGCGCAGCGGCGGTTCGGAAGGCGGTGCCGGGGAATCCCGCGTCGGCGAAACGGGAGGCCCTGCGGGGAGGGCGAAGCTCGGGGCAGGCGCTGAGGGGGCCTCGGTGCGCCGCGGTGGCTCGGCCGGTGGTAGGGGCGGTGACGGCGTGGTCGCGGCCTGCGGCGCGGGGCGTGACCGGGGCTCCGGCTCGGCCGCGGGCGGGGCTGCCGGCTGCGGCGGAGCTGGGGGCTGGACGGTGGCCTGGGGCGCGGGAGTTGGAGCCGAAGCCTGCGGCGGGGCGGGCGAGGTCGGCGACGGGGCGTCACGCGCCGCCCAGAGGATGGCGCCCACCACGAGAAGCCCCAGGAGCCCGACCAGGACGAGGCGCATGCCGACCTTCCGCGCAGCGACGAGGCTTTAGATGAAACCGCGGTAACAGGAGCGCAAGTCGCTTGCCGCATGGGCTCAGGCGAAGGAGCGAAGGAGGAAGGCCGCGGCGATGCCGGGCAGGCCGGCGAGACCGACGCCGGCGAGCCCCCCCACGACGCCGTTCGCCGCGACCCCAAGCAACGCGGCGACAGCGCGGCCGGCGGCGAGGCCGAGGAGCGCGGCGGCGCAGCCGGCCCAGACGGCAGGCTGCCGTTGCGCGAGCCCGGCCGAGACAATGACCCCGGCGAGAGAGGCGGCAAGGGCGAGAGCGCCCGAACACCCGGCCGACGCGCCGGGCAGGAGGCCAGCCAGCAGCAGCCCCAACGCCGCCCCGGCGACGACGCCGGCGACGCCGAGGAAGGCGCCCGCGCTGCCCGCTGCGAAGAGGCCGAGCGTGAGAAGGGCGGCGGCGGCAGCAGCAGCAGCACCAGCCGCGCTGGCATGGGCGCGCGCACCGAGGAGCCGCCAGAGCGGCACCGCGAAGGCAGCAAGCACCGGCACGGCCTCGGCGAGGATTCGCGCCAGATCAGGCATCGCCCGCGGCGCGCCGAGCATGAACCAGCCGCCGCCGAGCCCTGTCAGCACACCGAGGAGAGCCGCGACAGCCCCGCGCGCGGCAAGGAGATCGCTAACGAGCCCCGCCGCCCCGGCGCCAAGCACAAGCCAGGGGATCCGTTCCGGGAGCATGCGCGGCGTCACCATGCGCACGCCAAGCTCGAGGAACAGCACCGCCACGAGCGAGGCGGCGGCGCCAAGTCCCGCAAGCCGCCTCGCCCCCGCGAGCACGAGAGCGAGCGACGCGACGACCGCGATCGCGAAGGCGGCGACCGGCGGCTGCCACGCGCCGGGAATCCAGGCCTCGGAGACGAACGGGAGCACGGTTGCGACCTCGCCCGCCCTGTCCAGCCTGTCAAGCGGCAGGCGCTGCCGGCATACTCGCAGCCATCATCCATTGTCGGGGGCGAAGCATGCGCGATGGCGAGATCAGGCTTCGGCCGGTGCCGGTCTGGGACCTGCCGGTGCGCGTGTTCCACTGGGCGCTCGTGGTGGCGATCATCGGCAGCGTCACGACAGTGCAGCTGCACTGGATGGAGGAGCACGCCCTGTTCGGCTACGCCATCCTCACGCTCGTGATCTGGCGCGTACTGTGGGGTTTCTTAGGCAGCGAGAACGCCCAGTTCGCCGCGTTCCTCAAGGGGCCGAGTGCGGTGGCTGCGCATCTTTCGCACCTGATCCGCCGCTCGCCGGACCGCGAGACGAGCCACAACCCCTTGGGCGGCTGGGCGGTGGTGGTTCTGCTCGCGCTCCTCGGCGCGCAGGCGACGACCGGGCTGTTCGCAAATGACGACATCCTGTTCCGGGGGCCGCTCGCCGCGACCGTCGGCAAGGCGATGTCCGACCGGATAACCTCCTGGCACTACACGATCAAGAACGTCCTGATCGCGATGATCGCGCTGCATTTGCTCGCGGCACTGTTCTATCGGCTCTGGCCGCGGCATCGCCTTGTCGAGGCGATGGTCACCGGCCGCAAGATCCTGCCCGAAGACGTGGCCGCGCCGGCGCATGCCGGCGTGCTCCGGGGGCTGCTTCTGCTCGCCCTGTCGGCGGCAGCGGTGCGGGGGATCGTGACCTTGGGCTGAGGCGCGGTGTGCGCGCCGCTCAGCGCGGCATGCGGTAGGGGCGGTGGCAGGCGCCGCAGGCTTGACCGGTCGCCTGCAGGGCGCGAGCGAGCTGTGCCGAATCGCCGCTCTCGGCCGCAGCGACAAGCGCGTTCGCCTGCGTGACGAAGGCGGCGGCGACGCGCTCGAAGCCGGCACGGTCGGACCAGATCGAGGGCAGGGCCCGGGTGTCGCCACGGTCGCTCCCGGGCGGGAAGAGGGTGACGATCGACGGTGCGTGCGCCGCGATCGCACGCGCCGGCGCGATGGCACCTGCCGCCGGCTGCCTGCCCTCGACGATCTTCTGGATCGCCTCCATGTTCGCGGCCATTCCCTTGAACCCGTCCTTTCGGGTGGCGATCACGTCACCTTGCGCGAGGCCTGCCGGAGCGGCGAGGACGGCGGCGAGGCTGGCAACGACGGCGAGGCGGGCAAGCGTGGTCGGCATCATCCGGTTCGTCTCCCTTCGCGTGGGGAACGAGGGTAGCGGCTCGGTCGGCGCGTGCGAGGAGGAAATGCGTCACGCCGCATCGACACCGGCGATGATGCCGATCGGCCGGTTCGATGCAATCATGCTGGCCGCCTGATCATCCGCCTCGCCACACCGTGATGCCGCCTGCGCCCTCGGAGCCGCCGTCGATGCCCCCCTCCCTCAACGCCGTCGCCGTGTTCTGCGGCTCGCGCCTCGGCAACGACCCGCGCCACCGAGAAGCCGCGGCGACCCTTGGCCGGGCGCTGGCCGGTGCGGGCATCCGGCTGATCTACGGCGGCGGCAGGGTCGGGCTGATGGGCGTGCTCGCCGATGCCTGCCTCGCGGCCGGCGGCACCGTCACCGGCGTGATCCCGTCCTTCCTTGCCCGGCGCGAGGTCGAGCACGAGGGGCTGACCGAGCTCATCGAGACCAGTTCGATGCACGCGCGCAAGGCGATCATGGCCGAGCGGGCGGATGCCTTCGTGACGCTACCCGGGGGCCTGGGCACCTACGACGAGACGATCGAGATCATCACCTGGCGGCAGCTCGGCCTGCACGATAAGCCGATCGTGCTCTGCGATGTCGCGGGC
>Ga0308397_1000404_pt1 | contig 31263 bp, 31 predicted proteins | sample Hotspr20SampleT8_FD_202356 | JGI IMG/M metagenome (GOLD analysis project Ga0308397, IMG submission 202356) | Hot spring phototrophic mat microbial communities from Mushroom Spring, Yellowstone National Park, Wyoming, United States - 20051001_T8 ...
TGTGGAAATGCTTCATCACGGTGTGCCGGCTGACCAGCAGGGGCAAAAGCGTTCGGTTCCCTTCATAGAGATGGTTCGGGAGTTCGACACGAGCTCGCGACAGGCGTTCATTCAGGATGCGTACGACGTGTTTGCGTTCATGGGTGCGGAGCGTGCCATTGAGTTGATGGAGCGGAAGCAGGCGCAGGCGTACAACCAATTCCGCAAGAACATCGGTCTACCGGATAAAGAAACGGACGCGCATGACTCGTCGGACATTGAGCAACGGCTATCGCAGATGAGCGGAGATGAGGCAGAGCGTTTTCGCAACGGGTGGCGTAGGGTTCAGCAGGGCTTGGAGCTTCAGGCAAGGCGGATAACGGGCTGGGGTGGTGGTATCCTGCGCGATGATGACATAGCGCGTGAGCATCTGGAGACGCTGAAGCGTGAAGAACCTGACCGTTATGAGAAGCTACGGCGCATTGCGGGGATGTATCGTGAGATTTCTGACCATGTGCTGCAGTATGCGGTGTCTTCGGGGCGTATTACGCAGGAGCAGTACGACGCCATAAAGGCGAGCAACAGGTATTACGTGGACTTCCATCGCGTCTTCGGATGGGAGGCCCCAAAAGTGGAGGTATCGCGTTCGGGCAACGTTTCTCGCGTGAGCGCAATCACGTGGGAGATTCAGGGCTCGACTCGGCGCATACACAATCCGCTTGTGTCACTCATGGAAAGCATCGCACGCGCGATAGCAGAGTGCGACCGCAACTATGCGCTGGCGCAGTTCGTTAACGCATTGGAGTTGGAGCGGCACATTTACGAAGGCGAGCCGACGCTGTTGGCGGACATTGGTCGACGGGTAAACGGCCCGACGACAAACGCCATTCTGGTGTTCCGCAAGGGCGAAGGTCAGTGGTGGGAGTTTCATCCGGAGGTGATGAGGGCGTTTAACGCTTGGCAGGACGCGTATGCTTCGAATGGGTGGAACATTTTCGCGAAGGTCTGGGGTGCAGTGGCACGGTTGGCGTATGAGGGCATAACGAAGCATCCCCGTTTCCTGTTGGGCAACGTTGTTCGTGACATGTTAGAGCGGTTGGTTCGTTCTCCGTTCCGCCCGGTGCGTGCTAAGAAGTGGCAACGTCATTGGTGGCAGTTCTTCGGTGGGTCGCACGCGGGCTTTATGCACCTGCAGCGTGAGGACTATTACGCGGAGTTAGAGAAGGTGATGGACGAGTTAGTGCGTGACAGGCGGTTTTGGGTGTTGCCGATACGGGTGTTGAAGCGGTTGTGGCGGTGGTACCTGCGCATAGCAGAGGCGAGTGAGGAGTTCGGACGGCTAAACGAGTTCGCGTCAGCGCAGCGGTATGCGGAGCAGACATTAGGTTATTCGACTTGGGACGCGATGCTGTTCGCTGCGTTCGCGAGCAGGCGGTACATGGATTTCCGTGTGGCAGGTTCGCTGGTGCGCGTCTTAAACCGCCTCGTCCCGTTTACGAGCGCGTCGGTTCGCGGGTTAAGCATGGGTGTGGAGGCGTTGATAGGTGCTGGCGGTGGCGGTGGAGGCAAGCGGGGCAAGGGCGGTGACGTTGGCGCAGGAGGCGACATGCCGTGGCACTATCGCCGATGGGGCGTAGAGGGTATGGTAACGGATTCCCATCGGGCGTGGTCAACGTGGATACGGTTGCTGTTGTTCGTGGGCATACCGTCCATACTGGTGTATTTATGGAACAACCGCGATGAGGAAACGGGTAGGGAATATCGGGAGTTTCCGCCGTACTTGCGTTACATGTTCTGGCTGGTGCATACTCCGTTCGGTTGGGTGAGCATATGGAAGCCTTACGACTATGGCGTGATTGCAAGCATTTTTGAGGCCGCAATAGACGGCGACATGGATGATTGGGCGAAGGCTTTGTCTCGTGTTGCGTTACCGTTGGATGAAGGCGACCTTGCGCTCGGGTTTGCGGGCATCGTGGGCGCGATAGCAAACTACGATTTCTTCCGCGGCCGCTGGATAGTGCCTCCAATTGAGGAGCGTCGGGCGTTAAAGGATTCTCGTGGCAGGTGGGCGCGGGACGTGTATGCGGCCAGCCCATTGGCCCAGGCGATAGGCGATGAGCTGAACGTGGACCCGAGGAAGGTAGATTATCTGTTGCGGACGCAGTTTGGGCACACCGGTGCGATGTTGGGCGAGGCGAGCAGGATGGCTGCTGGCGAGCGCACGCTGTGGGACTTCATCCTGTGGCAATTCGGAACCAAGAGAGAATTGACCCCGTACATGGCGGAAAGCGTGCAGGAGGTATTAGACAAGGCGGCGCAGACGGGACGCGATAGCAAGGTTCGCGGGTTGCGTGAGTTGATAGAGCGTTGGTATCGCCAGCGGGCGCGTGGTGCGTCCACTGAGGAGTTGCGTCCCCTGTTGCACCGGATTATTCGTATGGCCGGCAGGCAGGAGCGCAGGGTGAGCAGGCCCTTCCGCAGTAAGGTGCGGCCGCCCAAGTAGTGGAAGCGTTTGAATTCCAGAGTTTTCCGGGACTTTCCAAACTTTTCCAGGACGTTCCAATCTTTTCCAACGAGTTCCAAATTTTTCCACCGCATTCCAAACTTTTCCAGGACGTTCCAATCTTTTCCAACGAGTTCCAAATTTTTCCACTATAGACTAAGACTAAGAGTAAGAATAAGAATCTAGGGGCCCGCCATTTTTTCACGCGAGACTTTTCCTATAGAGGAAATGCTTTTTTCAAAAATTTGTAGCAAGAAGGTGTACTATGTGTTGAAATAGCGCGAAATGTGTGGTATAATGCAGACAGCACTCCTGAGCGAAGCAAAAGAGAGGCTGATAACTGTATCGGAGGTGTTGCCATGAGCATCTTCATGACGGCTGACGAAGTAGCACAGATTCTTGGCGTGTCGCGGCGCCACGTGTACAAGCTGATGACCATGGGCATTGTGCCGTCGGTGCGGCCCTGGGGTACCAGGCGCAAGATTCTGCGCAAGGACTTCGAGGCGTGGTTACAAACTATAAACGAGGACTTAGGGGAAGGAGAATACGCAAATGGAGCGCATACTTAATCTGACGCAACACACCCCAACGGACGAGCAGGTGGCTGCAGGCGTGGTGGAGCCGGAGCCTGCGGACAAGGAGCGGATTGAGTCGCTTCTCACCTTCGACGAGTTGCCGACGCCGAGAGAGCTTCGCACAAGGGCGACGGAGTGCGCATTGCTGGCCTGCGTCCTGCTAAAGAAATACGACTGCGGTGCGATTTTGGTCGGCGGGGCACCCTTCTTTATGTCTGTTCTGGAATCGGCTCTGCGTTCGTTGGGGATTGCCTTCTGCTATGCCTTTTCCAAGCGAGTCACGCAGGAGGAATCTCTGCAGGACGGTAGCGTTCGAAAGACCCACGTGTTCAAGCACGAAGGCTTCATCTTTCCCGATGAGGAGGAAAACGCATGAAGACCTACTACAAAGAAGCGTGCATGTGCAGGTCTCCGATGCCGAGCAGATTCGACCGTTCGCGGTGCGCATGGTGCGGTGGGATCCTTCCTCCGTCTGTGCGTGTGATGTATGCCATCGAGCAGGAGTTGGACGGTATGGCGTCAAGTGGGGCGGTTCTGGCTGTCGTGGTATTGGCGATTGCGCTGATGGTGATGATTGCCATCGGGCGCATTACGCTAGTAGCCATCCAGCACGACCCGAATCCGCCGAGCCTGTCGGCGCCTTACGAGGTGGAAACAGGAGGTGCGCACAGATGATAGCCCTTGTCAAAACAGTCGAGGGTATCGTAGAGGCGATTCCAATGGAGCGAATCATAGCGGTTAAGCGCGGTGAGAGGTTCATGAGCCTGTGGGTGGATTACGGCGACGGTGCGTATCCGTGCTTCCTAAGGGGTGATGAGGATGCAATCAAGCGTGCCTTCGGGTGTTACCTCGAGCACTACGGGGAGAAGTTCTGTATTTGGGATTTGACGCAGCTAGACTGCATCTCTTTTTATCCTGGGTGGCGGGAAGTTGAGGAGTGGAAGTCCCGATTACTGGTCGAGGAGGATGAGACATGACAGAGTTCAAATTGCTTTGCAGTTACTGCGACGGCAACGGGTTCGTCGAGACACCAGACCCTGATTTTCAGGAGCGGTGTCGCGTGTGTCAAGGCACAGGTACCGACCCGCAGACGCATCAGAAAATGCTTACCGTTTTGTTGAGGCGGACTTACGTGTGTTACGCAGACTGTGACCCATATTGGCGTATGCCGAGCAGTCGCACGCTGAGCCTGCTTCAGGAACTTCCGGTGTCGGCTGATCACTACGAATGGCATGAGGTTCGTCGGGACCCGCAGACCGGCAGACCTGTCTGCAGTTGCCCTGCGTTCCGTTATTCCGCTAGCCGTCAGTGCAAGCATGTGCTGTTTCCACTGTGGCTAAGTTGGTTTCGGGTGGCAGAGAACCAGTTTGAGGTTCCCGCGCAGTGTGGATCCCTGCGCGTGTACTTCGAGCCAGACAGACACGCGCCGGTGTGGCATTACCGCGTTTACGTAGAACCACGAACGTATTGGAACGGGGCTATGCCAGACTGGCTTTACCGCTCCGCTTTGCGCATACATCGCCCAGCGGTGCGGATTGGTGGACATTCAGCGATTTCATTTGACCACATCAGGAGGCAGGAGAATGGAAAGCGCAACGACCCGCGAATATCTTCCTGAACCGGTGTCTGAAGACCCGGTGCTGCTGGAGACGCTTCCGTTGGCAAAGCTCATCGAGCAACAGAACGCAATCAACGACGTGGTGGCAAAATTGCTTCAAGAGGGCACGGACTTCGGCGTTGTTCCCAACACAGACAAGCCCAGCTTGCTCAAGCCTGGAGCGGAACGCATCCTGTGGGCGTTTAACTGCGGTGCGCACTACGAAATACTGGACAAGGAGATAGACCATGACCGTGAGGTGACGTACCAGACTCGTGACGGGCGTACCTTGACGTCTGTTGGGCTGTACCGCTTCATCGTGCTGTGCCGTGTTGTGACGCGGTCGGCAAGGCCGCAGTGCATCGGCACAGGAATCGGCTCGGCTTCCACGTTGGAGAGCAAGTACATCTCGCGACCCCGCGACGTGGAGAATACCGTTTTGAAGATGGCGCAAAAGCGTGCGTTGGTGGCTGCGGTGCTAAACGCTTTTGCTCTAAGCGGTAGGTTCACGCAGGACGTGGAGGACATGCCGTCTGAGTCTGTGCAGACGCCGTCACCGCAGGAGCGGTTTGCAAGGGCGCTTGGGCATCTGCATGGCAATTGGAAGCCGAAGGAAAAACTCGCTTTGTTCAAGGCACTGAAGCGAACTCTGAACACGCACGAGGCAGTGGCGGACTTTGTGGAACGTGCGCGTGAGCCGAAGGAGGTGCTATCGCAGGCGTTAAAGGGACTTGACCAGGAGTGGATACTGGCAAACGCGCCATGTCCACCGCAGCTCATGCAGGTGGATGAGCTGACGGAGCTAATAGTGAGGGCTGTGCAAGGTGGATAGAGACTCCATCCAATTCATCGTCATCAATGCCCATTGGAAATAAACGGGAAGGAGGTGAAGCATGATGCAGTTCATCGTTCTGCGTCACCAGACCGGGAACGGGTTGTTCGCCATACCCGCTACCGCCGTGCGGTTCATAGGGGTGACGCAGGGGGCAGACGGCTACCTGCTGTCGGTGGATACGGTAGACGCGTGGTATGTCGCCCGCAAGGACAGTGACCGCGAATCGTTGGAGAAACAGCTCGAGGCGATGGTCGAAGTCTTGGCAGGAGGCAGGTCAGTCGATATATCGAAGCCCGGCGCCGTTTGCCCGTTCTAGGCACAGATGTCTGCCTATTCGCCGGCATGTTGGTTCTCCCTCCCATGAAAACACCTCCTCAGGGTTGCTGGCGATGCAGCAGACAGGGGTGGGGCGCACCCGTTCAGGCGTTGTAACGCGAAAGCCGTCGGGCAAACGCCCCATCCCGAAATGCATGACAACCATGACGAAAGGAGTGTTGCGCTATGGAGAACATCGAGGCTACTCAGCGTCTGATGGAGTTGCTGTCTGCCATACAGACCTTTGACGAGCAACTTCGGATGCTTCGCGAAAGCAAACAGGCTGCCGAGCTGGAAGCACGCGCCCTGTTCGAGGAGGTAGCCCGGCAGCTTGGAATCGAGCAATTTACGACGGGCATGTACCGGATTCGGTATGCTCGAGAGGTAGTGGTTCTCAACCCCGAACGGTTACACGAGGTCGCCCCCGATTTGGTCGAAGTGGTTGTCACCAAGGCCTACAAGCCGGATAAGTCTCGCCTGCGTGCCTTGCTGGAAAGTCCAGCGGCTCATGAGCTGGCAGACATCGCTCGGATTGAGCGACAGGTGGTGATTGAGAAGGAGACGCGGAAGTCGGCGAAGGACGTGGCAAAATGAAAGAGAGCTGGTTTCGCGTTCATACGTCGATTTTGGACAGTCGGAAGTTCGAGCAGGTCACGCTAGCCGCGCGTGGGCTGTGGGTGACGCTATGTGCGCTGGCTAAGGAGCGTGACGCTGGTGGCCGTCTGGTGAGACGTGATGGTTCTCCGCTGGACAGGGCTCGGCTCGCGCGTGAAGTAGGGTACAATTTGGACGAGGTGTCGGCCGCACTCGATGAGCTGGTCGAGGCAGGGCTGCTCGACGTCAGTGAGGACGGCGCCTTCTGCCTGCACGATTGGGCAGAGTGGCAGTGCAGAGAAGACGAAAGGTTGCGATGGAGGCAGTACAAGCGTCGTCGAGACGGTTCCGAGTCAGGCTGTCAGGATATTCCAGAGGCGGAGACCGAGTCGGAAAACGGCAGTCCTTCAGACGAGCTTCTGGCGTCTATGGTGAAGGACGCATACGCGGAGGCGGGTTTAGAGCCCCCGAACGAGCGTTCTCTGGCGCAGGGGAAGAAGGCATTCGCGGTGATATTAAATAAGTCGCCCGCGCCATCGTTAGAAGAAGCGAAGCGAACGGCAGTACACTGCCTGCGAACGTGGCGTTCGTTCTCGTGGGCGTCGTTCGCGGAACAGTTCGAGCGTGAGATGGCGCGGCTGCGCGGTGAGCTGCCTGTCCCGCAGCCAAAATCGCGAGCGGAGCCGAGCTACTTCCGTGTAATTAATCCGCCGGCTGACTGGTGCGGATTGCGGATATAATCATGGTGAACGCCTCCTAAAACTTAATGTCTGGATTGGAGGACAGAAGCCTGCGCATGGGGTGGGAAAGCCTGCGCAGGTATTTTTATCGTTATGGTGCGCGTTATCCGAATGCGGGAAAAGGATTTTCTGCAGGCGGTGCGGGATTATGCGCGGATAAAAAAGTGGGAAGACTATCACACATGGCACAGTCTGCACTCGCCAGCAGGTTTCCCTGACCTGGTGCTGGTTCGTCCTCCGCGGGTCGTGTTTGCGGAATTGAAGGTCGGGGGTCGGCCACCGACAGCGGCGCAGGAACGGTGGCACTCCCTGCTTCGCCAGTGTCCTGGTGTAGAGTTCTATCTGTGGACGCCCGATGACTGGAATCAGATTGAGGAGGTGCTATCGTGATGTGGTCGCTTGAGGGAATAACAGCATGTGATGGTCGAGTGGAACAGCCAGCACGAAGATGCTTTGCGGGCCGCACTGAGATTGCCCAGCAACCGACGGATGGCCGAGGTGCTGGTGCGGCGCTACGGCTGGGAGTCTGCGGATTTGCTGCAGGAGCTTCGCGTACGCGCTTTTTTGGCACTCCTTCGTAAACCGCAGTTTGCTTTCTCCACCGTTATCTTCAATTCTGTCCGCTTTGGGTTAATGCATATCTGCCGGTACGAAGGTAAGAGGCATTGTTTAGGGTATCGTGATAGCAATGAAAGCCTTTCTGTTGGATGATGGGTCGGTGGTATGCATAGTCGATGAGGACGGCTACGTCGAAGCCGAGCTGTACGCGAGTCTGGAGACTGCACTCAGAGGCTACCCGCTTGGGCAAGAGTGGCTTGCGCTGATACGAGAAGGGTATACGGGCGAAGAGGCAAGGCGAAGGCTGGGGCTAAGCCGTCGCTGGCTGGCGAAGGCGAGGGAGGTTTGTCGTCGCGCCTTGGCGCTTGAGTGATATTGGTCTGGTAGAGGGGCGCACCCCGCGTGGGGGGGCACACGGGGTGCAATAATCACGAGCCGTTTACGGAACCCGTATGTTGGTTCGGGTATGTCTACCCGCGTTCCGTTTGCAGTATACCACATTTGGTAGGTCACCGCAAGTGGTATGGCACATCTTCCGGGAATTGGAATCATTGCTGTATGTGTCTGTCGGGTGTCGCTTGGACTACAAAGCAAGTAATTACACTAGGTCTTTCAAGCAATTTTTTTGGATTTTCTTGGGAAAATTTGCGAAATTATGTTGCAGAATGTGAAATATTGTGGTATGATGTAGGTGAAAGCAATGAAGGAGGTGAGGACGATGCTGACGCGACAGCAAGTCTCTATTCTGACGGGGTGGACGGAAGGACGCCTGAGAAGGATGATCGAGGCCGGCAAGGTGTTCGAACACCCAGAGGACGGGATCCATCCGGCTGATGTCTACGTGGTGTCCCGCAAGGGCCGCGAGGCACTTCGCCAGCTGCTGGCGATGCCGTGGTATGGTGAATGGTGGGCGAAATACCGGCGTTACTTGGACTTGGAACAAGCCGGGTTGATCGGGATTGAGAAGCCGGTCCATTGCCAGACCGGTATTCCCTATGACGTTGCCTACTGGAGGCCCACGTTTACCGAACTTGGCTGGGAGGTGGCTCGCGAACTCTGGGATTTGATTGAGCACCACGGACTCGATCAGGAGGTGAGGTAAGTAGCAGGCGAAACCCGGCCTGTGTTGGGCCGGGTCTCCCCCCAAACAACCCCGCCGTCCGGGGGGACTGAAGAGCAGGGCGGGGAAGAAGGAGGAGGCGAGATGCGAATTGTCGATATCGTGTGGGAGATGGTGAACCAGAATCTGCCGGGCAACGAGTTCCTGGCACTGGACGGGAACGTTTACGAGTTCCCGTTCAGCGAAGCCGTAGCGCTCGCGCACAGCGGTCATGAGGCCGTTTTCAAGCTTAACCGCGATTACGGATGGGGTGTGCCTTGGTACGCCCTTCATCGTGTTGGGACCTGCTACATTTTTACCGTCGGTCACGGTTACTGGCATCAACGTAGGGAGGTTCCGGTGGAGCTCGTTCCGGCGCTGCTTCGTCGCTATTTCAACCGCAGCGAGGTCACAGACGAGGGCAAAGCTTTGCTGAAATAGCCTGTTCCTCCGTTGTTTTCCATTCCCGCCTTCGGGCGGGATTTTTTTTTGCCCCGTAATGGGAAATCGCCAAATTTGCAACGCTGGTGGGGTGTGTGGTGGCGGGAATAATCCCATGCGGAGGTGGCAGGCATGGGCCGGCTGCGCAAGGTTGGCGTGCACCAGATGGAGCAGGCACTGGTGGAGGCGCGGGGCTGTGTGGCTGCCGCGGCGCAAGCACTCGGCATCGATAAATCTACATTGTATCGGCATATTCGCGGTTCCAAGCGGTTGCAGGTTGCGGTGGAAAATGGGCGGGCTTCGGTGGTGGCCGCGGCGCATTCTGCCCTCGTGGAGGCAATCGAGGCATGCAGGCCCTGGGCAGTGATGTTCGCACTGCGGTACTGGGGCAGGGATGAGGGCTTCGTAGAGCGCATGGAGGTCGAGCTTGCCCATCCGCAGGCCGAATATGATTGGTAGCGCTGGCAGGTAGGGGCAGATGGCGGGATTATCAGAGCTGATTGGCTGGTGTCCGCAGCCTCGTCAGGCGGATTTCCTCCGCAGCTTGGGCATTCCGCGGGGTTCTCCCATTGCTGATCTGGTGGGCTATGGCGGTGCTGCCGGCGGTGGCAAATCCGATGCCCTGCTGGCAGGCGCGATTGCCATCTGCATCCTGCATCCTGGTGCGCAGGTGGGCATATTCCGTCGGCGGTTGTCGGATATGGCAGGCGCGGGCGGGCTAATCCAGCGGTCCCATGAGCTGCTGGCGCGGTTGCGGAAGTCGGCGCGGTGGTCTGCGCAGCGGTATTCGTGGCGGATTGGTCAATCGTTGCTGCAGTTCGCCTACTGCGAGTCGGAGCAGGACGTATACCGCTATCAAGGTTGGCAGTTTGATGGGCTGTTCGTGGATGAGGCTACTCACTTCTCCGAGCGACAGGTCGCGTACCTGATGTCGCGGGCGCGTCTGAATGTGTCCACCATGCGGAAGCCCATCGTGGCGGTCGCGTCCAACCCAGGCAACATTGGGCATGAATGGTTTTCCCGCGTCTTCGCGCCGATGAAGCCGTCGGAGGTCAGGCAGGCACAGTGGCGCGGAAGCACAGCGTCGTTCACCTCGTATTTCATCCCAGCCAAGCTCGCGGACAATGCCATCCTGATGAGGCGCGACCCGACCTATCTGGAGCGGTTGCAGTCGCTGGACGAGGTTCTCCGCCTTCAGCTGCTGGATGGACGCTGGGATGTGTTCGAGGGTGTCGCCTTCCCGCACCAGCCTGTGGTGGTAGGGCACGCGCCAGAGGGCATTCAATGGGCGCGGTGGGCAATCGGCATTGACTGGGGCTATGCCAAGCCGTTTGCAGCAGTGCTGGTTGCCAAGCTGCCTGATGATTCCTACTACGTCGCTGATGAGGTGTACGAGGCGGGCCTCACTCCGGCCGAGCAGGCTCAGCGGGTCTTCCAACTTCGGGCGGGGATCGAGCGTTTGCACTCCATCTCCGCAGACGCCAGCACCTTCAGCAAGATGGATGGCGTGTCCAGCATAGCGGACTTGTGGCAGGATGCGGGTCTGATTGTGTCTCCGGCCACACGCGACAGGATTGGTTCGCTGTCGCTTCTGCGTTCGATTTTCAGGCAGGAGCTGGTGCGGGTGCATCGGCGTTGCGGGAATCTGCTGTCGGAGCTGCGCAATGCGCAGGTGGACGCCACCAAAGCCAAGCCAGAGGATATCGTGGGCGAAGACCATGCCATAGACGCCTTGCGGTATGCCATTTCCGCTTTGGTTCCGGTGCGGTGTGAGGTGCCACCGCCAACATGGTCAGTCGCGTGGGTGAAGGAGCAGGCGGAGCTGGCGCGGCGTATGCAGGCGCGGGATTGGGAATAATTGCTTGCGGAGGTGCGGGAAATGCCTGTCTATCGGTTTCGGTGCGATTGTGGTAGCGAATTTGATGCGCTGGTGGCGATGTCTGCGTCGCAGCAGCGTTGCGAAAATTGCGGCGGCATTGCTTTACGCCAGTTTTCCCCAACCCGCTACCTGTTCCTGCCCTATGCCCATTCCGATGACAAGGACTACTTCGCTAAGCGGGTCATCCTTCACGGGAACACTCCGCAGGGCAGGAAGGTAGCCGAGATAGCCGACAGGCTCAATCGGATGCCAAAGTTGGAGGATGTCGCATGAGGCGCGAATTACCAGAGCCGGTCGAGCGCTATCTGCAGAGCGGATTGTCCCTGATCGATCAGCGCCGGGGTTTAGTGGAAACACTGCGGGAGCAGGCTCAGGTTGCGTACATGCACTCGTTGCTAGACACGCTTGTAGCGAAGGTCGCAGGCAAGTCAGACTTCCGTATCGAGGGCGAACACCACAGGCAAGAGCTGGCAGATGCCGTTTTCACCACAGCATGGGCAAAGATGGCGAAACGGCGCGTGGAGGCTGCTATACGCGATTTTGCCGTCTCAGGATTCGGTGGTGTGTTCGTCTCGCCATACGGGCCGCGCCGACTGCCTCCCGAAGACGCAACATGGCTGGGCGAAACGGCTGAGCCGTTCGGTCACGTTCGGCGGTTCTCTATGCCTCTCGCGGATGCACGCCAAATCTACGGGAACCAGTGGCCGGACTTGACTGACTTAGAAGAGACCTTAGACTTCGTGGAGGTTCACCTTCAGCACACCGGCGAGTTGTACCACGTCTGCCTAACGGGTGAGCGAACGGTTGTCGAGCAGTGGGAAGCCTACCCCTACGAAGCACGCTGGTTGTTCGGCACGGAGCGTCCGAGAACGGACGCCTATTGGGCAACGGGATTGCCTGTCGGCGTGGTCGAGCTATGCCAGGAATGGCTGGACGCAGAGCGCTTCCTCGCGGAAGCGGTCAAGTTCCGGGCGAAGCGGTCGCGGTTGGCACAGCTAAATACTTCTGCCCTTACCGACATGGACACGCCCGAGGTGCTTTCCCAGTCCTACCGGCTAATTCCCGCCAGTGCGGACGTGCCCATCATTCGTCCCCTCGACGAAGTATCGCTGGCGGATATCCACCTGGCAACAGAATTGTCGGAACGCAAGATTTCCGCAGTGTCTGGCGTCAGCCTCTTTGACCAAAATCTACTGCCAGACACCAAGACGGCGACGGAGGCGATGTATTACGCGCAGCTCGGTTCCGCACGCAGTCAGTTCCTGCTGGAGCAGGTTCGGCAATGGATGAATGGCATAGCGCAGGATTTGCGACACTGGCTAGTGCGTCTGCCAGACGAGCGTGTCCCGTTCCTGCGTGTGATGGTAGGCGAGGCGGAAGAGACTTACGGCCCACACCGGCACGTTCGCGATGCGCTGGAGGGAATGCGGGTAACCCTTCTGGGTGCAGGTTGGGAAGATGTGCTCTCCCGCCAACAGAAGGCGCAAGCGTTGCTTCAGCTGGCTGTGGCTCTGCCTAATGCGTTCGACATCGACAAAGTGATACAATATTATCTGCATTCGCTGGGCTTTGACGCTCGCGAGTTTCTCATGGTCGTCCAACCTCCTGCCCGGTAGCAACCAATACTGTCTGTGCCGTCGGAATGGCGGGTCGTTTGATTCTGGGGCAGTTGCGCACTGCCCCGATTTTTTTTGGCTCCATTTGGGAATAAATACACACGGATTTTCACGGAGGAGGCATCGTTCATGGATGAACGCGACCTTAACCCCTTCCTGGGCGCTATTGGCGAACAGGAGGCCGCAGAACCGGAACAGCAGGAAGAGCAGCGAACAATAGCTTCTTCGCTGTTCGCCAAGATTCGAGCGGCGCTTGCCGGTGCGTCCGCAGAGACTGCCGAGCAGTCTGACACTGAATCCCCAATCCAATCGGAAACCGAAGGAGAGGACCTGACTGCTTTTGAGGATTTCTCCGAAGAGGTTACAGAGTCTGAAGCGGAGCAGACACAGGAACAGACGTCCGAACCTACGTTTCCGCAACCGACAGATGAGGAGATTGAGCAGGCTGCGAAGGCGGTAACGCAGGCAATCCGTGAGGCAAGCAACCTGTTCGGCGTCGAGCTTTCTGACGACAAGGTGCTGACGTACGCCCTCGCTGTGCTTGGTCAGGCATACTCGCTCGAACAGGCCGAGCTTCTCGCCTACGGTCTGCTGGCACGCGAAGCGCAACGGCAGGGCGTCGGCGTACGACCGAACAGGACGCGGGAATTCGAACATGGCAAGCGGGACACACTGGAAGAGTTCATCGAGATGGTGTCGCGCTGACTTTAGCGAAAGGAGGGACTTACAATGCCTGCAAACAGCAAATACGACAATGCGTTATCGGTAGCGATACCGCGTTGGACGCTCGAGTTTCGGGACAACATCTGCAACGTCAAGCCGTTTCTCGCTGCGATGCGTCAGCTGGGCGGTGTGGCGGTGGAGCCCGGCGGTTCCGAAATCGTCATGAACCTGCGCTACGCCTCCGTCGGCGCACACGTCGTCAACAACCCCCTAGACGCCGTGTATGACAACCTCGCTGCGCAAGCGAACCCGGCTATGTCGGGCGAAGACGACACCGTGTCGGCCGCCAACTACGATTGGGCCGAAGTATACGGGCGTATCATCCTTTCGGAACGCACCTTGAACAAGCTGCGCAATGACGCGCGTCGCATGGGTATCTATGTGCGTGGCGTCACACAGGGCGCGGTTGAAGACATCGGTCGAATGCTGAACAACTGGGTGCTTGCCAACACGGGGGCCGGTTCGGAGACCGCAATCGGTGGTTTGCCGTACTACATCGCGGACTATGCAACCGCCGTCGGTTCGTTCGGTGCAAACACGGCGAAACCGCTAGGCGGTATCACAAACAATAACGCAGCGCACTTCTGGAACGCATACGTGGTGACCAGTGTAGGCGCAATCACGTGGGCCGTGCTGGACAAGCACCTCTCCAACATCTTTGCCAATACCGGCGAAACTCCGCGTCTTGCAGTAATGCCTGCTGCGCTTTACGCTAAGCTGAAGAGCTCGGCAGTCAACCTGCAGGCACTGAACCAGCAGGGTGGGAAGGTAACTGTCGGCTTCAACGCCATCGCCTACGGCGACACGCTTATCGTTCCCGATAATGCGTGTCCTTCTGGCACGGTTTTCCTTATAAACCCGAACACCATGAAGGTGTACGTGGACGCGAACGAACCGACGGTAGAGCAGGTTCCCGTTCGGCAACCGGTTCGTTTCTACAAGATTCTGATGCACGCTCAGCTTGCAACGAATGGCCGCAAATACAACGGCAAACTGCTGGGGGTGACGGAATGAGCAGCAACAAGCTCACTCGCGACGAGTGTCTTGAGCAGGCTTTTCGCGCTCATTGTGAGGCTGGCTACATCACGGACGAGGCAGCCAGCCTCCTGAACACGGCTACCGCCGGTATTCCAGATGCGGAAGCGTACGCCGAAACGCTGTTGACGCGGGGAGTTATTACCGAATTGGATGAGCGGAATCTGCGCTTGCTGATCGAGACGTCGTCTGCGCAATAGGAGGTAGCCCATGCCGTTTCCAGACCGAATTGAACCATCTTCTCAGGTGGTCAAGTGGCTGTCCGACGACTTCAACGGGAGTATGATAGACAGCACCAACTGGGATGTTACCGGCACACCATCGGTCACCAGCAGCGAGCTGACGCTATCTGCAGGACAGGCACTGTTGAGCAAACAAGGGTTCCAACCGCCGTGCTTGATTGAAGTCGTCTGCACCATGAATTGGCGTGCCAGCGGCGACGATTTTAGGTTGGGCTTCTACACCGACGATAACAACCTTGTGGAATGGCGAGCGGCTGGAAACACCGGTTCCAACATGGACGCGGTCATGCGTGCTGGTGGGGTTGCAGACGACCAGACCGGTATCAACGTCGGAGCGGTGAACGGGCAGTACCGGCTTGCCAGTGTCTACGTCGGTGTCGGGGAAGCGGTCTGGTCGTTTCGTACGCTGGGCGGGATCAACCAGCGTAATGAAGTGTATCGCATTCGGGAGCACGGCATTCCGGACGGTCCGTTCCGAGTACGGCTGGCGGGGTTGGCAACGGGCGGGTCTAGCCAGCTTAAGGTTCATAGGGTCCAGGCGTACCAGCTGGCGGACTTAATGCCCGTGGGCGCGTTGGGACACCACGTTGACGGCATGGCTATTCCCGTGCGGTTGACGAACACTCCGTTCGCAGCGTCGCCGAGCAGCCCCGCGCTTGGCGCTGTTCAAATAACCACTGACGTGATCAGCGCGTTAGGTGCTGGTGCCGTGCAGACGGGATCAAACCGGAACCCGTTTACCGAGCAGGCGCACGTGCAGGCGTATTTCAGTGGCGACCAGCCGTTCACGTGCTGGCTGGAAGCGCAGCTGGACACCAGCAACTGGGTCGTGATTTGGTACGGTTCCAGCACAGACGCCACTACGGATGGCGTTACCCGTTACTATGCGGTCTCGCCGATACTGCAGTGCATGGGCGGCCGCAACTATCGGGTCAAGGTGCGCAACGGTGGTAGTGCTGCTGGTAACTTCCGCGCGAGCATCTCGTTTGCCATTCTGTAAGGAGGTAACGGCATGAGAGCATACGTTAAGGCAGTAGGTAGCAACGTAACATTGGTGGACATTGACACTGGCGACAAGTTCACGGTATCTGCCAGTGCGCTGGAGAAGCTGTTTGGGGTGGTTCCCGCGCAGGGCGAAGTATGGGAGTATCGCGGGGCGCGGTTGGACGACATTGCCGAGACGTTCCGCAAATGGCAGGCAGTGCAATCGGCGTAAGGGGAGTGTCCAATGGCCAGCACATACAAGGGCAAGAGTCTGAGACCAGGTGGCGGCGGTCGGTTCGCGCGGCTGGTTGATCAGCTTCGGGCGCGTGGCTATTCCGAGAAGCGAGCCCGAGCCATTGCGGCTAGCGTAGGGCGCAGGAAGTACGGTGCGACGCAGATGGCAGCTTGGTCTGCAGCAGGACGCAGTCGCAGGAGTAGGAAGGGATAGGCGGTGCTGAATGGGTGGCAGTATAAGTCATTGTTGGCGGCGCTGGCTTCTCTGTTCTGTGCGCTTATAGGGGGTTGGGACGTGTTGGCACAAGCGCTGGTGCTGCTTATTGGGCTTGACGTGCTGGGCGGACTGGCGCAAGCGTTCTACGAGAAACGGCTGAACAGTTCAATCATGCGCCGCGGACTCATTCGCAAAACCGGCTATTTCGCTGCCATTGCGCTTGCCGTTTTAATCGACCGCGCCTTGTTCCAATCCGCACCCGCGTTTCGAACACTCGTGCTGAGCTATCTCTGTGTCAATGAAGCGCTCAGCGTACTCGAACACCTTGCCGCTATGGGTGTACCGCTGCCAGCGCAACTCAAACACACACTGGAAAAGCTGCGCCATGACATGGAGACTGACGACCAGAGACAATCTACTCAATGACCCGCGAGTCAATGCCACCGCCAAACGCAAGTTCCAGGCTGTGCTGAACGACGTGCGCAGCAAGGGACTGCCACTCATGGTCTGGGAAGTATTCAGGAGCCGAGAGCAGCAGCGAGCCCTATACGCGCAAGGCAGGACGGACGCCGAGCTGCGCAAGGTCGGGTTCACCGACGAAGAGATAGCCAAGTACCGCAAGCAGGGGTATTTGAGCAGCAAGCCCGTCGTGACGAAGATCCTCAACCCCAAATACCACGGCACGGGTAGGGCAATGGATTGCTGTTGGCTGGTGGACGGCAAGCCAACATGGAACGTGCCTGAAGAGTGGTGGAACACTTACGGGCGTGCTGCCGAAGCGCATGGGTTGGTTTGGGGTGGACGCTGGAAAATGCGGGACCTGCCACATGTGCAGTATGAAGGTGAGTAGCATGGACGCCATAACCATCAAGCTCATACTGATGTTCATCGGCGCGTTCTTGTTGGGGTTCGTGGTTGGCTATCAATACGCCATGAATGAGCAGGGCGGAGTGGTTGAATGAGATTCGGGCGCGTCATTAAAAGCGGAGACCAGTTATTCGCTGCGATGTGCCAGCCTAGCTCCGGCGCAGTGATACTGTCACGGCAATCCATCGACGATTACGTGCGGTTTCGCATTCCTGATACCGACTGCCCTCCGTTGCCGAGGCCGAGTAGTCCTTTAGATTCAGGCGTCGCCGACCAAGCCGAGCCGAATCGGTGGCTGGTTTCCGGTACGCCAGACACTTCCAATAAGTGGTTAATCAAGCAACAGACCGACCAGATCCAGCTATCATACGCCTGTTATCCTGGCGATTTCGAACTGGAGTTTGAGGTTTCGGATTTATCGGTTCTCTCTGGTAGTGCGCTTGGAGTAATTTTTGACGGAATTGTCGTTGAGCTCAAGGTCGACGACAACAACTGGGCGTGTGTTGGATTTGGTTTTGTGGTGGGGGGCCTACCTGGTTTTTGTTGGCAGCGAATGGTTAACGGTCAGCTGGCGCAGGAACACGTTGGCGGTCCGTGGGAACCGTATGAATCCGTGTTCCGCGCTCGGGTTATCCGGAGCGGTAGCAGCTGGGCGGTCCAGGTTTGGTCGTCTGCAAATCCAGTCTGGTCAAATCCCATCCATATTGGGCCTATTGGTTCCGGACCGGTATGGATCCGAATTCGTGGATTACGGGCTTGGCTTGGCTCAGGGTATAACTGGTGGTCGGACAGGAACGTCCAGGGCAGAATTCGCTATCTGGTTACCAATTACGGTGCACCGAGCGCCATTTGGGTGCAAACGCCGGTGGTGGATGTTGGCGAACCCCGGCGCTTCAAGGCACGCGGTCTGCCACCTGCAGCCACTGTGCAGTGGCGAGCGAGCAACACACCATTTAACCCTGACGACCCGAGTCCTTCTTGGACCAATCCAGAGGGCGAGTACCGGTACTGGCAGGCGCGAATGGCAACCACACAGCAACAGGTTTTGCTGGAACGGATTGAGCTTGTAGAGCTCGCCCAGAAACTGGTGTTTGAAATCATTTGCCCGACACGGACATTATACGTTCACCATGCGCAGGAAACATTTGCGCGTGGTAACGCAAAAGGTGTGGTTAGCATACATCGCACGCCAACGGATGAAGGCTATGGCATAGACTCAGAACGAGTGTTGACGGTGGACTGGTGATTGCGTTCTATAACACAATCTGGCAACCGATAACGCAGTGCTACGAAGGCGATACGGTGTACGTGGCGCGTCTGATGCTATCGCCAAGTAGCCGTACCTGCACGGTTACCAACGGCGCGTTTGTCGGACAGGACGTTCAGCCGTTCCCTCCGGGCAGAGCGTTGCTGGCACAACATGCTCAGGACGCGGGTAAGGTTCTGCTCATGGGAGGCTGGAACGAAGCGGGGTATTTCAATCTGGGTAACCTGTATGCGCTTCACGATTGGTATCGCCTACGGGCGGGCACGGCAGGTACGCTGTCGGTTCAGATTGGTGGCGAGAACGGCTCTATACCTGTGCTGGTTAAGTCGGCGGAAACCAACAGAGTTTACGTGGAATGGCGTGAGGTGCATAAGACGCGGACGCTGCCGGTGATGCTACTGCGCATTCGGTTCGAGGGCGATGTGTCCATGCCGTTCAAGCTTTATCCGCAGGATTGTGGGGTGACAAACATCGAGTGGATAGACATCGAACCTGTCGGCACTATCCGTTTCAGTGCCGACGTGGGACGCCTGACGGCGAATAACCCGGAGGTTCCTCTGCTTGTGGAGGTTACCGGCACAGAGGATGTGATCGACCTAAGCACGGAAGCTGTCGTGTTCGGCAGCACGATGTAGGAGGGCATGATGACGTTAGCAGAGCTGAGAGTGCTGGTTCGCAACATGCTGAAGTACGAGTTAGAGGACGAGTCCTTCACGGACGCGGACTTGCAGCCGTACATTCAGGAAGCAGTTCGTCAGTTCGCCCGCGATGCGTTCTGGCGATATACCTATACATCCGCCAACATCACCGCAGGGACGGTGGAGGTGGACTGCGCGTCCAGCACGCTGTTCAACCCGCGGCTGCTCGTGGTATCGCAGGTCTCGTGGAACGGTCGGCAGTTGGAGCCCGTTACAAGCGGAGAGCGGTGGCTATACCTGCCTGCCACAGGAACCCCGTCGCTGGCGCAAATTCAAGGCACGTTGGTACGCCTTTACCCGGTTCCATCCGAAAACGGCGTGTTGGTGGCATACGGCATACGGATGCCGAACATGCCATCGGCTGCGGGCGACGTCATCGACGTGCCGGCAGGTTACGAACATGCCATTGTGTGCCATACCGTGTATGACCTTGCGAAGCTCAAGGGCAAGGACAATATGCCCCATGTTCAGGCGCGTTGGGCGGAGTACCTGCATCACGTTCAGCGGTATAGGGAGGCCACCGCAACCCAGCGGTTGGTGCAGCTTCCCGCACCTAGTCCCAGTCCACTTGCCCCGCGAGGTAGAAGATGAGAATACCACTTGTTGGAGAGACAGGCGACCTGAACCCGTTTGAGTCTGTGTGCGTCTTGGCGCAAAACGTTGACCTGACGCAAGGACGCATACTGCCTCGCATGGGCGATGAGCAGCTGTCCACGAGTGCTACCCGCCGTGTGTTTGTGAAGGGTGACGGCAGTGTGGTAGGGTCTGGCTCACACGGTTACGGGTTTGTATGGGGAAATGACGTCTACCTCATAAACGGTGAGAACCTGTGGCGCAAAAACGGGGACAGCGGTACCATTTTGCAGGCTCCGTCGGCTCCAGCTGTCACAGGTCACCAGATAAGCCTACCTTCGTTTAACGTTACTTCCGCAAACGATTTCTCGCCGCCTCCGACCATCTTCAGTGCCAACGGCTGGTGCAAGTGGTCAATCACGGCATCCGGTCAGACGACCATCCAAATCACAATGTCCACAGGCGGTAGGAATTTGTCGGATTACAGCGCACTGGCAATGTACGCCTTCCTGCCGAGTATGTTTGTGGGTAACTTTCGCGTCTTGGTCGACGGAACAACCCTTCCACTCCTGGAACGGAAGCCGTATTGGAACCTTGCCAACGGCACTGCCTATGTCATGACGTTTGACCTCACTGTGCTGGCGTCCCGCAATAATGTAGATTCCATCGTGTTTCAATGGGAAGCAGACAGCAATCACGATTTCCTGCTTTTCAACCGCTTCAGACAGCTGTACAAACTGGTGCGCGGTAAGCACGTCTATCTTGCGACACGAACGCGAAACGGCATAGAGAGTTCTGCGAGTCAACCCTATGAGCTTCCTGTGCTTAACGAGACGCTTTATTCGTACGGTGCGAACATCACGATAGCCGGGCTGACAAGCGGAGACGTCGTGAAGCTATATCGCTCGCAGGGCGAAGGCTATTACCTTGCTGCGCAGGGGACGGCAAGCGGTAGCACTCTCACGCTGTTAGATAAGGGCGATGTTGGTGAGCGGTATGTACCCTCTGGTGTCTTACCGTACGGCCCTGCGACGGTGTGGGGCAATCGCGTGGCTGTGGCGCAAGGGCAGGAGGTATACATCAGCGCCACGGGCGACCCTGTACGGTATTCGCAAGCCGTGATAAACGACCTGAACGACCCGTACCGGATTGTTTTGCCCTTGCCGGTCATCGGGCTAACCGTCGTGGACGGTGTACTGATTGCACATACACGGCAGGGCGCGTGGAGCTGGAACCCTGTTCGTCCTTTGTTCGCGGAAGATGACCTCAGCAGAGTAATCCCCGTATTGTCGCCGTCGCCATGTCCCTTGAGCCACAAGAGCGTCGATGGTTCTGCTATAGCCGCGCGTGATGGGCTGTACGCCGACGGCAGGCTGGTGTTGCGCAAGGATTGGAGTAGCACTTCGCCTGTCGTTTTGGCGCGAGGCAATACATTATGCGTAGCGGATGGGAACATGCTGTACGTGTGGCAGGAAAACGGCGTCGGCTGGGTACGCTACGGTCCGTTCTCCACCATAAACTGGCTGGCGTGGGACGGGCAATACGTGCTTGCGGGAGCGGAAGGCGGGCTGTTCCGTATCGGCTCAGGCACTTTGCGCGTCGGTGGCGCGGTATGGCGTTCGGGCTATATCACTTCTGGGAATAAGTTTCATGTGGACTGGGTAAAAGTAATGACTCTGCAGACGTGTCAGGTTCGGCTTATCACGGATAGGGGAAACACAGGCTATCACACGTTCGTGAGCTATGACAGATGGAAGCCTGCGGAAAGGGACGTGACGGACAGGGCGTTGCGTTGGGCGCAGGTGGAAGTGCTGCTGTCACAATCTCAGAGCTGTGAAGGCATAGAGGTGGAGTTAAAGGCTGTGCCATTAGAATAGCCCACACTGCTGGGCTCATGGATAAGCAATTCACTCTCAGGGATGAGGTGCTGCAGTGAGCTTCTGGAAGCAGCTATTCAAATGGGGAAGCATATTAGCCGCACCTTTGGGTGCGCCTGCTTGGGTTAGCACATTGGCGACCGTTGGCGCGGCTGTGACGCAGGTTAGCGAGGCCGAAAGGGCAGCAAGGGAGCAAAGGAAGTTGCTGCAATCAATGCACGGCGCTTCTGACGACGTGCGTCGTATTTTGCTTGCGTTATCATCGCTTCCTCCGCCCCCTGCGCTTGCACCGCGCGTGGAGGCCGCCATGCGTGCGAACCTTCAGACCATGCTGTCCCAGTATGCCCGTACGGCGCAGCCGGGAGTGGATATTTCAGGCGCCAGCAATATGCTGCTTGCGCGTGGCTTGGCTCAAATTGCGGACGTTTATAACCGGCAAATGCTTGCTGACCAACAGGCTCAGTATCAGCACCAGTTGAACATACTGCAGATGCAGCTTGGCGGATTTAGTCAGCTGCCGGGCATGTATGCGCAACCTCTGGCCGCTTGGCAGAACATGGCACAGACGTATTCGGCAGGAGCAGCAAATGCGGTACAGCTTCTCAGTCAGTTGATGCCTGCGCCACGAGTTAATCCGCAGGCGCAGCTGGGCAGCCAGTTGGCGATGTACGGCGCGTCGGCAGGGTTGGCGGGTGCTGGACTGTTGGGGCCAAGCTTGCTCACGCAGATGATGGCCAGGGGATTGCGTGCATGAATCCATTCTATCAGGCGTTGATGCAGATGATAGACCAATCTACGGCGTATTCGCCACCGCCGTGGCCTGCGCTGGCTTCGCCGTCTCCACAGGCATACGGGCAGAGAATCCGCCGTCCCGACCGTCAGCCCGGGCAGGGTGGCACGTATCACATGCCGTGGGAGGTACCGGCGGTTGCAACGACGGGGCAGGCTGAACAGCCTCCTGTCGCGCAGGCGCAGGAAGATGACCCACTGGTGCAGTTGTACAAGGAGATAGACAAGCTGTGGACACAGTACTATGCGTTGGGCGAACAGATAGCAAGCAGCTCACCAGAGGATGTAGAGGAGCCAGAGCTTTTGGACATACCGCTGTCCATGCCGATGTTGCCCATGCCTCAGCCAGCACCGCTGGACAGGACGGCGGTCACTCTGGCGTCTCTGGCGACACTGTTTAACCCTGCGGGAGGGGCGCAGTATTTGGCCGTTCCCCTGCAGATGCAGGAACGGGCTACGCGCACAGAACAGGAACGTTGGGCGACCCTTCAGCAGATGGTGGCTACGCAGTACCGCAACGTCGTTGCGGGCATTGAGGCAATGAACCGCCTAAAGGTGCAGATGTACAACCTGAAAAAGAGCAAAGCAGAAGACCTGTATCGCCAGCGTATGACCGTACTGGAGCAACAGCGAATGCGGATTTTGGACAGAATATCGCAGATGGAGCAGCTAGCGGCGCGTCTGCGTGAAGAGCGTGCGTATCGCCAAGCAACGGCACAGGCGCGAATGACGCAGGCGGAGGCTGCGATGCTTCGTGCGCAGACCGGACAGGAGGCGTTAGAGGCGCGAAAACCCGTTTTGGAGGCACAGGCGGATTACCTGAAGGCACGGGCGGAGGCAACCCGAACGCTGTTGCCGGAACAGGTGCGTGTGCTGCGGGCCAGGGTCGAGCAGTTGTCGGCAAGTTCGCTTAAGCTGTTGAAGCAAGCAAGCGAGATAGCGACTCGCGTATCTGCCAAGCAAAACGCGATTGTGCGTACCGGACGCAGTTACATGAGCGCGGAGGATGTGGACGTGCGCAACCTGAACAAGACGTTTTACCAGTTGCTGGCTATGCGTGAGAAAGCAGTTCAGCAGATGTTAGGCGAGGGCTATTCGATGGCTGACGCTCAGGACCGTGCCGAGATTGATAGCCTGATAGCCACTCACGATGATGCGCTGGCACGTCTTGCGTACCAGTTGTACGTCTCTACGGGTGGGGCACTCAATAAGTTTTCGTTGTTGCGCAACAGCGCAATGGCTACCGAGTGGGAACAGCGTGCCAAGAGTGCGGTTCGCCAGTTGGAGACGCGGAAGGCAGCTGCTTCTGTGCCGACAGTCAGCGTATCGGCTCCGATGGGCGCACAGAAACAGCACAAGAAACCCGAACAGAAGTCAACGGTTCGTCGTTGGCTGGAGGCAGCTGGTGGATGGCTATCTCGCCTATTGGGTCGCTCGAAGCCAGCAACGTCGGGTGAGCAACCGCCGAAAGCGCAACAACAGTCACGGCAACCGCCGAAGGAACAGCCACAGGCACAGGGCGCCAAGAATACGCAGAAGTCTTCCCGTGTAGAGCTGGTGGTAACGGATAAGGAATTAACGAAGACGCAACAACAGAAAAAGGCGCAACCGCAAAAGCCGAAAATCACCGTGAAATCGTTCGAAGAGGTGCGTTAGTGCCAGAACAAGAAGTTGTCATCACATACAGGGGCAACCGCTATCCTGCCTACACAGGCAGGAAGTTCCGTCTGGTGTTGGACGTACCTGACGGGTATAAGCTAAAGCCTGACGACGTAGCCCCTTTGCTGGAACAGCAGCTGCAACGTCTACGCACGGAGGAACGGAAGCGTGCGACTGCCCTTGCTTCCGAGCTTACCGCCCTGCCGTCGCTGGGGGAGCTGGTCGCGGAAGCCTTGCGCACGCCGGTCAGTCCGGGTAACGTTCCGCGCGGTGGCGTTGATGTGTTTGCTGGGCTACGGGACAAAAGCCAGTCCAAGACGGATTTTCAGCCGCCGGTCATAGCTCGGTCTCTGCCGACATCTGTGAAGGAGGTGGCGGAACGGGCACATCTGGCATCGCAAATGCCGAAGGCGACACCGAAGGACCTGAAGAAGGTATCGCAATACTTCTCACCCATAGCCAATTGGCTGGGTTTTTATCCCACTACTCCCCAACAATATCTGGATGCAGCGAAAAGCGCAGTTCGCGAAGGGATAAACCTGTACGACATCAACAAGTGGATGGAAGGACAGGGTCTGAGTGCAGCGACTCGCGCGTACATCCTGAAGGAAGTTAGCCCTATCGTGGACTTGGAGACAACGGGCAATCTGGCAACCAAGATATACCGCGAGGGTTCGTTCTTCCTCTGGCGATTGTCGCAATTCGTCGGGGCTATACCGCGCTTTGTTGGTCAGATGATTCACGACGTCGCAGTAGTGAATTCGGAATATAGCGGCCCCAACACGTGGTTACGGGAAGCCATAGAGAACACGTTAGGCGTTCGTGGCGTAAAGCCTACGCAGTCGGAGGTCAACCAAGCGGAGAAGCGTCTGAAGGACGTAGCGAAGGGGTTGTCTCAGGACATTCGCAGGCTGCTGCCACACAAGGGCTGGACAAAGGACATGGAGGAGTGGTATCGGCGTGACAGCATCGTGGGGCCTGCCGTGACGTTGGCGATACTGTTGGATGGTGTGTCGCTTGCGCTGAGAGGCACGGGTCAAGCGGTGGGTGCAGCCGCGGAGCGTACATTGCGTCAGGCGATTGAGCAGCTGCGGAAGCAACCTGTTAAAGTTGGGACGCCTGAGCATGTACAGGCAGAGTTGGTGGCTCGGGCGATTGTCAACGTGATTCGGGAGCGTCTGTCCCAGATAGAGAAGCGAGACGTCTCGGCATCAGAGGTGTTGGAGCGCATACGTGGCAAGTCGGAGTCGGAAGTGGCTCGCATGTTGCATCCAACGGCGAAGACGGTTGCTGAGGGCTTGGAGAAGGCAGGCTACTCCGTCGGGCTGTTGACGCGGTTTGTGAACCCGTTGGAATGGATGAGGATGACCGAAGAGCAGTTTGTGAGTGCGATGGAGAAGACGTTCGGCATCTCCAGAGATGTATGGGAGCGGTATTGGCAGGAAGCGTCGGCAGCACGTCAACGGGCGCAGTGGGCGCAGGAGATGAAAGCGAAGGCGACGGGCGGTACTCCACCGCCGACGGAGCAACCATCCTCGGGAAAGACTTGGGAGATGGAACCGCCGAAGCCGTTGCCCGCACCAGAGCGACCTGCGACGGCAGAAAGTAAGGCCGGGCCACAACCGCCGGTAGCACCCGAACCGCAACCGCAAACGCCGAAGCCACAAACGCCAGAAACGCTACGTATTGAAGAACCTGCGAAAACTGGCGTGGAAACGAAGCCGACGGAGAAAATAGTTGCGGAGACCCAGCAACCCATCCCTGCTGAGGAGTATATCCCGAAGCGGATGGACTTGGGTCCAGAACAGCTGGGCACGGAGAACCTGTCGTACACTGCCAAGCATACGCAGGTGCGTACACAGTGGGCAGTGGTGGAGTTAGACGACCTGAAGGTATCCCATAACCCGCTGACATGGCACGAAAATCCGGAGTACCCGCAGGTGTTGCAACCGCGAGACCGGTCGGCAGCAGCCATGCAGCAGCAGGTCAAGGAGATAGCCCAGAATCTGGTACCAGAGAAACTGGGCGATTCTGCCTCGACGTCCAGCGGTGCGCCGATAGTGGGCGAAGACGGTATTGTCGAGTCGGGCAACGGGCGAACGCTGGCGTTGTTGCTGGCGTATCAATACAACCCGTCGGCAGCGGAAAAGTACCGCCGCTGGCTTTTGGAGAACGCAGAGCGGTTCGGTATTAATCCGTTGGTGGTTCAGCAGTTACGTCGTCCCGTGTTGGTGCGTATCCGTCCGGTAGAACGGGAGCTCGGGGCACGTGCGTCGCTGGTGCTGGAGATGGGGCTGTCGGACGTAGCCCAGTTCAGTCCTGTCGACCGTGCGATGGCGGACGCGCGAATCATTGAGAAGCATATCAACCTGTTTAATCCGGATTTTGATTTGGACGCCAAAGAGAATAAGCGGTTTGTGGATGCCGTGCTGAAGGATATGCCGACGTCGGAAGTGTCGCAGCTGTTGCTAAGTGGAGGTGAGCTATCTCTGACGGGCATAAACCGCCTCTATTCAGCCCTGTTGGCGTACGGCTATGGCAGTCCTGCGCTGTTAGGCAAGCTGGAGAGTCCTGACCTTGAGGTTCAGCGTCTGGCGAAAGGAGTAGCTGCCGCGGCAGCCGACATGGCTGCCCTGCGTTCTGGTCTGTCCATTATACGTCACCGCAATCCCGAGGCGGCGGATGCCTATGATATTGGCAACGACATCGCGCAGGCGGTTCTGTGGATGGAACAGTTGCGGAAGGGTGGACGGAACGTGCGCGACTTCGTTGAGCAGGGGGAGTTGTTCGGTGGTGATTATGCAATTCCGCGCGTTGTGAAGTTGCTATTGCTGGCGTTTGACCGGATGCGCAGTATAAAGGCAGTTCGCGTGTTCCTGAAGACCTATGCCGACCTTGCTTCACGTGCAGCAGCGTTGGCGGCCGCGCCGGAAGAATCGCTGTCCAAGCAGCTATTGGAGCAAAAGAGGGATTTGCCAGACAAGGAGAAGCTTTTGCTGTTCGCGCTTCGGCAGGCAGAGGGCGGAGGCACGGCAGGGCTGTTCGATGATGAAGAAGGCGTACCCGACCTGCCGACGGCAGAAGAGCTGCTGTCGGGTATTACGACGGAGGCTGCTGCCCAAACGGAGCAGAAACAGCGAAAGGCGACGGCGACATCTGAGGAGGGAGTGAGCGTCGATGTCAGGGTACCAGGCGTTTCTCGATTCGGTAGCGCAGAATCCGCTGAACGCGCTGGAGGCGAGTCTAGCGCAGAGCCTGAAGAACCGTCCGGCGTACCTGCTGGAAGGGAACCCGTCGCTTCCGCGCCAGCTGGCGGAGTTGCAGGTACTGTCGAGTCTGGGGGTGGGGGAGTTGGAACGGCTGAATCTGCGGAACGACCAGTGGTGGGAGCCGGTGAGTCTGGCGACGGCGGGGCACCTGGAACACCTGCAATGGAAGGGCGTCGAGGAACGGCTTCTGCCGGCGGTGGACAGGTACCTGCTGAACATGAGCAAGTCGCTGGACAAATTGAGCAAGGGGCTGGACGCGATGCAGGTGGACTATCGGAAGTTGGGACTACCGGTGGTGAAGGTGAGCCTACCGCAGAGCACGGGCGAGGGCGAGCTGGAGTTGTTCCTTCCGAATCTGGCGCAGTTCGAGCAGACGCTGAAGATTTGGACGAGCAACGTCGACGTGAGATTCTCGAACAGGATATCGCTAGTCTCGGTTATGACCCTAGACTCTATACTGCCTATAGCCCTCGGTTTACCGCTTCCTTAGTACCCCATCCCCGTCAGGTTCTTTTGCCTGCGTCGCTGGCAGGGATTGAGCCTGACCCGATTACGGTTGAGGTTCCCGACATTCTCAAACGGATGCAGCTTGACGGCGTTATCTCGGACGCGCAGTTTGACGCTGTCATGTTGATGCTAAATGCGTTCGAGAACAATCACGGCTTCGTGCTGGCAGATGACGTAGGGTTGGGTAAGACGCGGGAGATTGGGGCGTACCTGTATTCGCTATTCGGGCTCGGCAAAATTAACCGCGCTCTGGTAACGACGTTTAGCGGAACAAACGTCGCGGACATGATTTCTGTGCTGCAAGAGACGTTTTCGCGGTATGACCGCGGCGTGTCCATCATCGACCTGCGCCAGCTGCGGTCGGACACTACAGGTGGTCTGAAGGACTTTCCGATAGCGGACAGGGCTATATACGTGGTGGACGCTCTTGGCAAGTTCAAGGACGCGGTGTGGACTATCACAGGCATGGGGCGCGAGAGCGTAAAGGTTCCCATTGACGTATGGGTATCGGATGAGGCGCACACGACCCGTGGCACTGCGGAGTCGGTGAAGAACCAAGCTTGGCGTGCGATGCACGCGCACATGTTTATGAATGAGAACTACCGCATTGTGTACTCAACGGCTACGCCAGCGCAGTCTCCGACGGAGCTTCGCGAATTCTATGCGCTTCGTTTGTGGACGCTGGACCCCAATAGCTGGCACTCGTTTATCGGGATGCTTCAGGCGGACTTGATTTCGACCACGACATGGGAGAATTTGCAGGAACAGGCACATTCGGCTGCTTCCATGACGTGGCAGGAGATAGCAAGAGAGCGGGGCAGCAAAACTAAGGAACAACGGCGTGGCGATGACACGACGGTGGAACGTCGTGTGCTGAAATATGATGAGATGGAACAGCTCATGCGCGAGCTGTATGCCTCGAACCGCTACACGTCGCGTGACTTGGCACGCGGTGGCGTGACGTTCGAGGTGCGGGATGTGCCTTTGACTGCCGAAGAGGAGAACCTCATAGACAAGCTGGCGGAAACGATTCGCCTCGCGGTGTATTGGCATTACATCGGGCGAAGGATTGACGTTAGGTCGCATCGCCCATTTCCGTGGGCTCACGCGCAGTTTCTGATGAAGCGGGTGTATCAGGGGCTGCGTCTGAAAAAGATTTTGCCGGAGATACAGCGGTTGGTTTCCGAAGGCAAGCAGGTAGTTTTGTATGTGGAAAGTGTGACGCCGACGTGGGGACAGAGCGGTTCTGCCAAAGCGATTTTGGACAGTATCAACACAGAGCAGTGGACACGCGACGATTCAGGTTCCTATTCGTTTGTCCGCGAACATACCGACGTGGTGATAGCCAAACAGGAGCTAAACGAGAGGTTCTCCGAATTGCTGGACATACCTGCCCCTATTGACGTGCTGGAGTCGGAGTTTGGCGAAGACCGGGTGGCGAACATCACTGGCGAAAGCTCTCCGTCGCAGCGCATGCGGCTGATTGACGAGTTTCAGAGTGGCAAGCGACGGATAGCGTTGCTGTCGTCGGCAGGGCAGGCGGGTATCAGCCTGCACCATGACTCTGCGGGCACTGGTCAGCGTGTTTTGTTATTCCTTGACATCCCGTGGCGTTCGGATTCGTTCCGTCAGATACTTGGGCGCGTGGACAGAACGGGACAGCTGACGTCTCCGCATGTGATTCTGGTTAAGAGCGGACTGGCGGGCGAGAACAAGATTATTGCGACGGTGGCGGCACGTCTGGCGTCTTTGGGTGCGTTATCAAAAGCGGAAAGCGAAGCGGTAGCCGGTGCGGAGTCGCTAGCGGAATACGAGATTGACCCCGTGATCGGAGGTTCGGCTGTACGCAGGTTGTGGTCTGAGCTTGACCGTGCCGAGAAGGTGTTCTACATGAGGGAGGACTTCGCGTCGGACTTTAAGCGGAATGGCACGATAGAGCCTTTAGGTCACATTACCGCTGATTACAACAGGTGGGCATTGACGGTTTTGTCGTCTCTGCCGGCGCGTCTTCAGGCGAGGCATTACGAGAGGTTCATGGAGATATATGAGGAGTTGGCAGGAGTGCAGCGGGCGCGTGCGTCGCGCCATCGTGGGGTGATAGAAGAAGAGAGTCAGTTGACTGCGTCCGTGCGCTTATACACGGTGCGAACGGAGCAGAACCTGCGTTATGGCATTTTGTCCGGACGGCTTTTGTTGCCGGTAAGAGGTACGGCTCCGCTGATTCATCTGGTGAGCAAGGTAGAAGACTCGGGCGCGGATACAGGGTTTGTGACGTTCCGCGACGTTCGTTCGGGCGCGGTGGTATCAGGGCTACGGATTGGCATCACGGCTTTGGGCAGACTGATGGGACTGCTGAGCGCGGAAGGGGAGTTTAACGTTGAAAAGGCGTGGCTATTTCTGCAGGTTGGACGTGTGGTACTGACGCAGTCTCCTGACCCCGCCAAGCCGTATGTTCTGCGACGTACTAGTACCCGGGAGGGGTATGAGCGCATTCGGATTGATAATGCGTTGATGTCTCAGCGTGATGTTCTTATGTCCGCTGGAGCGCGTTTTGACGCGCGGTTGGGTTACTGGTATCTGAATTGGAACGTGTTGGACTTTGAGGAATTCGTGAAGAGGTTCCCGCTGCAGCCGTATAGCGAGGTGAAGAAGTGGGAAGAGGAGCAGTCGGCGCGTCGCGGTAGGAAGGGCGGTGAGACGCCGTCGAGCGGGGCGGGCAAGGGCGTGTTCTATCGCGACGACGTTCCGCCGATACCGAATATTGGGCAAGGTGTTGCTGGTCGTGGCGAACATCCGCAGGGTATCATTCTGCGTTTGGGCAGGTGGATACGTGTTGGACGTACTCCGAAGCGGGCGGCTGGGTACTATGACCCTCGTACGGCAGACGTGGTGATACGCCGTTGGGGCGACATACCTACGGCTGTCCATGAGCTTGCCCATGCGATAGATGATGAGTTCGGGATTTTGGCGGAGTGGGCGGAACCGCGCAAGCATTCACCGTTTGATGAGGAGTTGTTTGAGTTTCTGCCGGAAGCTAGTCGGAAGCGGGGAAGCCTGCGGGATAAGCGAGCGGAAGCGTTCGCGCATTGGATGGAAGCTTACGTGCTGAATCCGGATGTTGCAGCCGGTTCAGCTCCGCAGTTTTACGCTCACCTACAGATGATGTTACCTGGGGACATGTGGGACGCGATAGAAACGTGGGCAAAGGAGATTCGGGATTGGGTTTACTCGCCTGCAGGAGAGAAGATTCGGGCGCAGTTCGTGTTTGACAAGCCGAAGCCAGAACACATACCGGACACGTTCAGGGTTCATTGGGTAGACCAGTTGGTTCGGATATTCATAGATGACCGGTGGCCGGCGATAAAGGCATGGCGTGAGGCGAAGCGACGGCGTGGGTTGCAGCCGAAACCGTCAGAGGACTTCGAGTTGCTGATAAGCCTGTGGGCAGGGCGTTATGGAAAGTTTGTGGAAATGCTTCATCACGGTGTGCCGGCTGACCAGCAGGGGCAAAAGCGTTCGGTTCCCTTCATAGAGATGGTTCGGGAGTTCGACACGAGCTCGCGACAGGCGTTCATTCAGGATGCGTACGAC
>Ga0308397_1000436_pt1 | contig 29909 bp, 28 predicted proteins | sample Hotspr20SampleT8_FD_202356 | JGI IMG/M metagenome (GOLD analysis project Ga0308397, IMG submission 202356) | Hot spring phototrophic mat microbial communities from Mushroom Spring, Yellowstone National Park, Wyoming, United States - 20051001_T8 ...
CCTTCAATATACAAAAAAGAATACACCGATAAGCAAGAACAAGACAAAAACATAAAGAGATTTAAAATGCCTTTTGATAAAGTTGATGAAAGCGGAATATCTGGAGATGTCGGATTTATCGTAGTCAATGAAATGCTTGTAACAGGATTTGATGCACCGATTGAACAAGTGTTGTATTTGGATAGACCAATAAAAAACCATAATCTTCTACAAGCAATTGCAAGAGTCAACAGGGTATATAAAAATAAAAGCTGTGGTTTCGTAGTTGATTATGTCGGTATTCTAAGGAATCTAGAAAAATCCCTCGCGGTATATTCAGACGAAGATATCAAAGAAATAAGCCAAGTAGTTGTCAATAAAGCAAAAAGCAAAGATGAACTTAAATCCACTCATAGCAAATTAAATGAGTTTTTCAAGAAATACGGCATTAGCAATTGGAGAGAAAACTTTGAAGATTGTATTGACTTATTAGCAGATGAAGAAATAAGAAATGAGTTCATAAATTATGCTCGTAGATTCGATAGAGCAATGGACAAGGTGCTACCTGATCCTGATGCTTTAAAATATGTAGAAGACCTAAAAATAATAAGTTTTATCAAAGAAAGTGCAAGAAATAGATACAGAGACGATAGACTCAGCATAAAAGATGCAAGCAACAAAATAAGAAAAATTGTCGAAGAGTACTTGATTTCCCAAGGCATAAACCCAAAGATACCTCCGTTCCCTTTACTTTCCGATGCTTTTGTCCAAGAATTAGAAAATGAATCTCCCAGAGCAACTGCGGAAAAATTAAAAAGAGCAATCATCCAATACATCGAAGAACACAGCGAAGAAGACCCCGAATTCTACGAAAGATTTTCTGATCGGCTAAAAAAAGTACTCGAAGAATACAAAGAAAATTGGGAACTACTTGCCCAAGAATTCTTAAAACTGCGAGATCAAATTAAAATCGGAAGAGAAAACGAAGAAACCTTCGGCTTTGATCCAAAAATAGAAATGCCCTTTTTTGGTTTACTTAAAAATATGATTTTCGGAAAAGAAATTCCCCTCGAAAAATTAGAAGACGATCAGATAAATCTTTTAGTTCATTTAACCCAAGATTTTTTAGAAATCATCAAAAGAGAAATTCAGATGGTTGATTTTTGGGATAGCTATGAAAAACAAAAAAGACTAAAAGGTTTCCTCGCATCCCATATATTGAGATTTTCTTCGCGACAATCTTCCCCAAAAGAAGATGATGTTGTAAAAGAAGATCATGGCACTTATGGAACAAAGAAACAAGTAGATTTATTTAGCAAAAGAAACGAAATAGCCCAAAGATTACTAGAACTTGCCTATCACATCTATGGACCAAAAAATGGAAATTAAGATCGATAAAATCATCCGAACCAAAAGAAAAACCATTGCATTACAAATTACCGAAGATGCTAACTTAATTGTTCGTGCACCTTATGATGTAAGTGAACAAACTATCAAAAATGTTGTCATTAAACATAAAGATTGGATAGAAAAAAAGAAAAAAAAGATTCTTTCGCGAGATCCCCAATTTGTTCCCAAAGAGTTTGTAAATGGCGAAGGCTTTTTATACCTTGGACGGTATTATAAATTAGTCCTCGTAGAAAAACAAAACACACCACTGGTTTTTGATCATCATTCTTTTTATCTTTCGAAGGATTATCTTCCTTCTGCAAGAGATGTTTTGATTCGCTGGTATAAAGAAAGAGCTTACGAAAAGATTTCCGAAAGAGTAGAATGGTATGCAAAAAAAAGAGGATTTGTTTATAATAAAATCAACATCACAGATGCAAAACAAAGATGGGGGTCTTGCTCTCCCAAAAACAATTTGAATTTCTCTTGGCGACTAATTATGGCACCACTTCCAGTAATAGACTATGTGGTCGTGCATGAACTTGTCCATTTAGAAGAAAAAAACCATTCAAAATTTTTCTGGATTAAAGTTAAAATGCTTATGCCCGATTACGAAAAACACGACGACTGGCTAAAACGAAACGGCCATCTACTAAGGATTTGATAGAAGCATAAATGAAAGACAATCATTCAGTAAATTTTTTATAGTTTTTAATATTTTCTTGACGGAAGATTGTTAATAAATAAAAAAATACAAGTACGTCTGTTGGGTTTGAATGGTAAACTCGTTTGTGCAAAAAAAGGAGGTATAAAATGAAAGGTTCCATCGTACAAGCAATGAAAGAAATGATAGTAGAAAAATATGGTGCACAGAAATGGCAAGAAGCATTAGTTAAAGCAGGAATTAACCAAGAACCTTTGATTCTTCCAACATCAGATATAGATGACCAAGTTGTTATGAATGTTATAAAATCTGCTTGTGATGTTTTAAACCTATCTCTTGAACAAGTTGCGGATGCTTTTGGCGATTACTGGGTGAATGTGTATTCGCAAAAACTATATCGTATTTATTATGTGGGTTGCAACACATCTAAAGATTTTTTGCTAAAAATGGATGCGGTTCATGTGATGGTAACAAAGAATATACAGAACGCTCATCCTCCAAGGTTTGAATACGAGTGGAAAGATCAAAAAACTCTGATTATGAAGTATAAATCCCATAGGAATTTAATCGATTTCTTAGTTGGTTTAATTAAAGGTGTTGGGAAGTTCTATAAAGAAGACTTAAAGGTAACTAAACTTACCAACGATAAAGTAGAAATTGTTTTTCCATAGCAAATAGCAGAAGTTATAAAAGAAGCCAAAGATTTTTAAAAATTGTCTTTGGCTGTTTCTTATTTGCAAACGATGATTATAAAAAATTTATGTTGATGTTAAAAAAATATTGAAATATAGCGGTATCGCACCAACCTACAAAATTAATAAATCGCCTTCTTCGAGTTGTCTCTTTATAGAGGCGATCCTAATCTCCCTCAACGCAGTCTACAAACTTAACTAAATTCTTTTATCGTAGAAATCAATATTTCTATGCCTTTTGTTAATACAGCTTCGGGCTGAGAAAAGCTTATACGAATGCTTTTTTCTCCATCTTTGTTTTCTTGTGAATTTAGTCCTGGATAATAATAAATTCCCGGAACGACGATTAGGCCACGCGATTTTAAAATTTCGTAAAGCTTTAAAGAAGAAATCTTTAATCGCGGAAAGTTTAGCCAGAGGAAAAATGCTCCTTCGGATTCGTGGATTTGAATTAATTCTGGGGATAGTTGCTCTTTTAACAGATCAAGAATTAAATTTCTTTTTTTTAGATAAAAGCTTTTGATATGTTTATGGCACATTTGGTAGAATTCCATCGAAGCAAAATCATCTTTAAAAACAAAAGGAGCAATCCGCGATGGCGAAAGGGACTGCACTGCCTGTATTTTACCTATAAGCTCGATGATTTCTGAATTTGCGATAACAATTCCTAATCGTAAACCGGGTAATCCTACTTTGGATAGACTAAATGTATAGATAAAATTTTCGCTATAAACAAATTCCTGATTCGTATATACTATACCGGGAAAAGGATTTCCGTATGCAGCATCAACGATTATTGTAATTAGGTATTTTTCTGATTGTTCTTTTAAAAATAATAGCTCTTCTTTCGAAAAGATTTTTCCAGTTGGGTTCGATGGGGAAGATATTGCAATGCATCCTATATCTTCGCGATGTTGCTTTAGCACTTCTATAAAACGATCTTGATGGATTTCGTATTTAAAAAAATAATCATTTTGTTGTATTTTTTTCCCCATTATAGATAGAATTGCCTGAGTCTTTAAAGGCACTTGTTCGTATCCAATGTATTCTGGTAAAATCGGAAAAAGAATTTTTAACAATCGGTTCGAATCCTCTCCCGAAAAAATGTTGAACAAAATAAAAAATGCATTTTGACTACCATGCGTTAATGCAACATTTTCGTAAGTAATGTTCCATCCATAAAGTGTACGAAAAAATTCTGCTAATACTTTGCGAAATGTTATATTTCCCAAAGGAGAGTCGTAAATTCCTATTGCAGAAAAAAAATCTTCTTTGTTAGAAAGAAATTGTTGAAATTTTTTATAAAAATATTCTTGTATTTCGGGAATAAAACCGGGATTTCCACCACCTAACATCAAAATATGAGGATTTTGGTTTAGTGCATTATCAAGATCTTCCATCAGGTTAAAGATTCCAATATCTTTTTGATAGTTTTTCCCAAAATCCGATACACGAAACATAAAGTAAAACTTTTCTTTGTTTACGTTAAGTCAAAGAATATTTATCTTCAATCTTTTTTGATGCACATTTTTTATTAAATTTGGTTTAATAGGTTTAAACGTTCCGTATCGCTTGTAATTTCTTGATATAGATTTTCTATATAAGGTTCAAAAATATATTTTTTTCTTTGTTCGTTTATAATACGAAAGCGATTTTTTATCTGAAACATCAGTTCTTTTTGTTCCATTGTATTTAAAATATTATAAAAATTTTTATAAATTTTTACTAATGAATACATCCTATAAACATCGATATTTTTTGTCATACTTGTTTGGAACCAACCACCAGATCGTTTTATCGTAGGAGGTTGATTGTTGATATTAGGTACTAAACCAATGGGATATTGGATCAAATATCTTAACCAAAAATCATAATCTTCTGCTGCTAATAGTTTTTCGTCGAAACCACCGATTTCGATAAAAACTTGCTTTTTGATCAAAATCGAACTCATAGAAATTAAACAATGGCGAAAGGCTTCGATTAAAAACTTCCCTGTGCCAGATTCTAATCGTTTGGGAGTTTGTACAACTTGTTGATTTTTAAGCCACAATTCTCTTGTATGCGAAGCTTTTAAAAATGGCCTTTTTTGCATAAAATTCCATTGATAAAACAACTTTTCTTTGTGCCATAAATCGTCCGAATCCAAAAAGGCTAACCATTCGTATTGAGCTAATTTTATTGCATAATTTCGTGCACCAGCTGGTCCTTTTGCATGCTCATTTCGATAAAAACGAACTAAGGGATGGTTAAACAAGGGAAATTTTTTTATATCTTCTAAATAGAGGGGGTAGTCTTCTTGCGATAGATCAACCACAACAAGAATTTCTGATGGTAGTACAGTATTGTTTAGAATGGATTCTATGGCACCAATTAATAACGGAATTCTTTCGCGAGTATGATCAATTATAATTGCTGATACAGGAAGCATGAAGAGAATTTGGCATAGGAAATCCCTATGCCAAAAAGTTTAATTTGCTCTAAATAGTTGTCTATAATCGAGTTTGTTTTTTAAAGTATACACATTAGAACCACTTAATTGTTTTAATGCATCGGGAATAGGTAGGTTTGCTTTTTCGATAAATTTTTTGGTTTCTTCTACACCACCTAATAAGTCCACCCAAGCTGTTGGAGGAACCCAGTTAAAACCAAATCCCATTGCACCATCTACACCTTTTATATCAGTTACTTCGGGAACTAAAAACAAGGAATAAGAAAGGTATCTCGCAATAAAATAACGAACTAATTCTGCTTCACTTCCAGAAGAATTTTTAATATGATTTGCCAATCCTCGATAGTTTGATTCTTTAACGTATTCCATCGCTTTATTCTTAAAGCTTAGATCAATTTGTGGTGGAAGTTCATAATCATTTTTGTCTATATTGTAAACCCTTAGAATGGTTTTTCCTTCTTCGTTTTTTTCTCTTTTGTAGAGACCTTTTCCTGCTTTATTTCCTAAAGCACCTTGATCGATCAATTTTTGCATAAAAGAAGGTAATTTAAATGTTTCGTGTGCAACATCTTTTGTGTTTTCGTAGATGTTATCTACAATTGCTTTGTGAACATCTAATCCTACTAAATCTACTGTGGCTAATGGGCTCATGGCTCTACCAGTATAACCCGATAGCATTTGATCGATTAAATAGATTCCCCCTTCGTTTTTTTTCTTTTCTGCAACAATGGCAGCTTCGTTCATAAATTGGAATCCAATTCTATTTCCTGCAAATCCTGGCTTATCATTACAGATTACTACATGGCGAACTAATTTTTTTTCTAGATATTCTGCTAATGCTTTTGTATAATTGGGATCGTTAGCAGGATGGGTAATCAATTCGCAGAGAACAAGTTTGTACGGAGGATTAAAAAAATGGGTACCATAGTAGTGTTTTTTTCCATCTTCGTCGAACATGTTTGCTAACTTTTCTATGGATAGACCAGAGCTAACAGTGGAGACAAGCGTACCTGGTTTTCTTGCTTTCGCAATTCTTTGATTAATGGGCAGCTTTGCTTCGTAGCTTTCCGCAACTGCTTCGAATACCCAGTCACTTTCTGCTACACATTTTTCGAGGTCATCATAAGTAGCTGGGATCATATTTTGTCTTATGATATCAGAACGAACAGATTCTACTGCTTTTTCTATCCCTTCTTGAGCTTTATCTAATGTTCGAGCAATCATATAAACTTTAAGATTACCAAAAGCAGCTAATATGGCAGCACTTCCAGCTCCCATGGTACCGTTTGCACCAAGAACTGTGACAGTTTTGAATTCTTTCACATCCAACTCCTTTTTTGTTTTTTGTCAAAGTTTTAATAAAAACTTATATGTCAAAATCTTTATATTCTTATGATAATTGTAAATCCCATTAGTATAGAGATTGTTTAATATTATCTTAAAATAACAAACTTTATTTATAATAATTCTAAAAATAAATAAATTCTATATAAAAATAAAATAATTGAAAAAATATATAAAAAGTTATCAACAAATGTTTAAAATGAATTTAAATAGAAATTATGAAAACAATCAATATTGGAATCAGCGATGATTCGAGAAAAAAGGTAGTAGAGGTTTTAAAAAAATTGTTGGCAGATACTTATTTTCTTTACTTTAAGACACATACTTATCATTGGAATGTAACGGGGATGATGTTTCAGACATTGCATGCAATGTTTATGCAACAATACACAGAATTATGGAATACCATCGATTTAATTGCAGAAAGAATTCGATCTCTTGGTGAATATGCTCCATATTCTTACAAAGAATTATCTCAGCTAACATCGATAAAAGACGACGATAAAATCCCCAAAGCAGAAGAAATGCTTAAAAATTTAATTCAAGATCACGAAAAGATCATTCAATTTATTCGAGATAATTTTTCTATTGCAGAAGAATCCAATGACGAAGCAACAGTAGATCTATTAACACAGCGATTGGATGCTCACGAAAAGACAGCTTGGATGTTAAGAGCAACCATTGAATAAAAATCATTAGACCAGCCTTCTCTAATTGGTCTTTTTTTCTTTTCGAATCAGAATAGGTTGATCTGGGTAAAGGGTTTTTAGCTTTTTGTAAATTTCTCTTGCTTGGGTTTTTTGATTTTCTGCAATATAACACTTTAGAAGCAGGTTAAAAATAAGAGGGTTATCAAACTTCCTAACTAATAAGATGTTTCCAAATTCAATGGCTTCTTGATATTTTTTTAATTTTGTTAATGTATACAAATAATACAATAAAACATCATTATCAAAATAATAATCCATTATTATTTCTTTTAAGTAGAAAAGAACATCTTCGTAATTTTTACTATATAAAGATTTTTTAATGGTTTTTTTAATGATTTCCAACCTTTTTTCTAAGTGTATTGAAAAATCAGAATTAACAAGTAAATTTTTAAAATAAAGAAGGGAAAGATCATCTTTGATTGTTCCAGAATTCATTAGCTGAATAACTATATTTTCAAAATTTCCCAATGAATTTTCTACTATTTTTAGAAAGAAGTCTTTTTCGGTGTTAATTGTGTATATACCATTTTTTTGAATTTCTACATCTTCTTTTCCATCAGAACCAATGATTAATACATCATTTTCCTTTAAGACAAAAATTTCTACCAAGAATTCTTCTTGAAAAATATTGGGCGTTCCTAATTTCCTTAACACATGCTCTCCGATAAAAAATCCTTTTTGATTTCTGTAAACAATAGGAAATGGATGTTCAAAATTAATAAAATACAAGATATTTCGCTTTTCGTCTATAAGTCCAAAAATACCAGAGATTAGCATAGAACCTTCGAAAGATTCGAACATTTCTTGGATTTCTAAACATAAGTTTTTTAGAAAAAACTCTGGGTAAGAAATTTTTATATGGTTTAATTCGAATCGTTTTAGAAAAGTAGAAAGAATTGTTCCCAAGATTAAAACACCATTGGCTCCTTGTAATGATTTTCCCATTGCATCTACGTTTATAAAAAAAATAAACTTTTGGTTGTTAATGATAATATCTTTTAAAAAGATATAATCTCCTCCTATTTGATAAAACTTATTTTTATGTTGAAATTCTTTTTTTTGTTTTAAGTAATACTTAATTTCATAAGATTCTGACTTTGATCCAAAAGCAAAAAAAGGCTTTAATAAAAGTGTAGTAAGAAAATAATCAGCATCTTGTTGAAATTTTAATGATTTAATTTCGTTATAAGAGTCGATGATTTGTTTTTTGTGCGTTCTTGAAACGTTGTAAAAATAAAATAATGCATATAGGATGATTATAAATAAAAATAGATATTGATACAAATAAAAGTTTTTATTATACCAAAATATCGTAAGTGTTCCTTTTATATGATTGATGTTGAAATCCCTTTGTATTTGGATGGTTCTTATGAGATAAAAAGCTTCTAGAATGGCTTCGTACCAACTATCGTTTTGTTCACTGAATAAGACGATGTTTTTATTTGCTTCCACAGAAAGGTGAATTGATTGAATATTTTTATCGTGTAAGATTCCCAGAAGATAATTTTCTATTAATTCTAGGTCATTTTTATAAAGCATTTGTTTTTCGATTTTTTGTAGAATCTTTTGGGTTTTTTCTACGGATTGATAATAAGTCAAAAATTCATAAATTAAAATAACTACCAAAAAAATGATCAAAGGATGTTGTGTTTTAAAATTCATACAATATCTCCTAAGGACAGATTAAAATTAAAGGTTGATTTGTCAATGATATTGAGACTCAATATCATTAAATTAAAATCAAGATTGGAGAAAAAAACTGAGTTTTAAAAAAACGTAAATCAACCGAATATAAAAAAAGCAACTCAAAACATAAAAGCAATTTTTGGCAAATTTACATATTTCTTCTATATTGGCCTCCGATTTCGTATAATGCATGGGTAATTTGTCCAAGAGAACAATATTTGACTGTTTCCATTAGTTCTTCGAAGGTATTGTAGGGTTTGTTGGGATAGGAATTTTTTGCAATCGATTGTAGTTGTTTTAATTTAACAGGAGCAATTTTTTCGTTTCGTCTTTGGAATGCTCGAAGGTTTTCTATTTGTTCTTTTTTTTCCAAGTCTGTACTTCTTGCAAGTTCTACATGGATATTGGATGGATTCGGGTTGATAAATGTATTTACACCGATAATGGGAATTTCTCCGGTGTGTTTTAGGTGTTCGTAATAGAGAGATTCTTCTTGTATTTTATTTCTCTGATACATCAATTCCATTGCTCCAATAACGCCACCTCTTTTGGATAAATTCTCGAATTCATCTAATACAGCTTTTTCTACTAAATCGGTAAGTTCTTCTATTATAAAGCTTCCTTGTAAAGGATTATCGTTTTTGTTTAACCCAAATTCTTTGTTAATGATGAGCTGAATTGCCAATGCTCTTCGAACAGATTCTTCTGTTGGTGTGGTGATTGCTTCGTCATAAGCATTTGTATGTAAGGAATTGCAACGATCATAAATTGCTATAAGGGCTTGTAGAGTAGTGCGAATGTCGTTAAAATCAATCTCCATCGCATGTAAACTTCTTCCCGAAGTTTGTATATGATATTTTAATTTTTGGGATCGTTCATCAGCATTGTAGTAATACTTCATTGCAATTGCCCAAATTCTTCTGGCAACACGACCAATAACAGAATATTCTGGGTCCATTCCGTTGGAAAAGAAAAAAGAAAAATTTGGTACAAAATCGTTGATTTGCATACCGCGAGATAAATAATATTCCACATAGGTAAAACCATTTGCAAGGGTAAAAGCCAATTGGGTAATGGGGTTTGCTCCTGCTTCGGCTATATGGTATCCAGAAATACTAATCGAATAATGATTTTTGATTTGGTTTTGTATGTAGTATTCTTGGACATCTGCCATCATTCTTAGTGCAAATTCGATAGAAAAAATACAGGTGTTTTGTGCCATATCTTCTTTTAGGATGTCTGCTTGCACAGTTCCGCGTATTTTTTTTAATGTGTCGGATTTGATTTTTTCGTAAGTTTCTTTTTCTACTAATTGTTCTCCTAATGTTCCAATTGTGCCATAACCGAACAGTTGTCCGTTGGTTTTAATTGCTTTTTTATAATGTGGTAAATTTAGATCGATGGAATCGTATTTTTTTAATTTATCGCTTTCTCCGATGGATAGTAAATATCTTTCGATTTGTTGATCGATGGCTGTGTTAAAAAACATTGCAAGAATGATGGGAGCAGGACCATTAATCGTCATCGAAACAGATGTATTTGGGTTGCAAAGATCAAACCCAGCATAAAGCTTTTTCATATCGTCGAGTGTGCATACAGAAACACCAGCATTACCAATCTTTCCGTAGATATCGGGTCTTATGTCGGGATCTTCGCCATAGAGGGTAACAGAATCGAAAGCAGTAGATAAACGCGAATATTCAGAATCCTTGCATAAATAATGAAATCGTTTATTGGTTCTTGTCGGAGTTCCTTCGCCTGCAAACATTCTTGTTGGGTCTTCGTCTTTTCTTTTAAATGGATATATTCCTGCTGTAAAAGGAAAAAATCCAGGAAAATTTTCTTTACGAATCCATCGATAGATATCGCCTAAATCGCTAAAATTGGGAGTGCTAATCTTCGGTATTTTTAAGTGCGAAAGCGTTTCTTCGTAGAGTGTATAAGTTATCTCTTTATCGCGAATTTTGATTTTATATTCGTTTTGTTTAAACTGATTTTTTTTATTATCCCAATGGAAAATCCAATCTTTTTCTTCTTGGGATAAATTTTCTTCGATTTGATTTTTTAAATTTTGAATTTCTTTTTCGATGGATTCGAGTATTTCGTTTGAATTTTTTTGATCTTTAAAATAATTGTATGATCCATTTAATTGATAATATCTTTGCAATATTCTTGAATTTTCTTGGGTTTTTTGGTGGTATTTTTCGATGGTTTCTTTGATTTCTCTTAAATAATGAATGCGATTTTCGGGTATAAGAGCTCTTTTAGAAGAATAAACAGAACGCGAAGAAATATCACATTCCAACGCTTTGTTAAACCTTTGGTTGATGAGCTGAATAAGATAATAAAAAAGTCCGTTTATTCCTGGGTCTTGGAATTGGCTTGCAATCGTTCCAAAGATGGGTAATTCTTCGTCTTTTAGATGGAAAAGATTTCTACTTCTTTTGAATTGTTTTCGAACTTCGCGTAGGGAATCAAGACTACCTGCTTTATCGAATTTATTGATTGCAATCATGTCTGCATAGTCTAACATATCGATTTTTTCTAGTTGCATGGGAGCTCCATATTCTGGCGTCATTACATAAATGGAAATATCGCAAAAGTCTACGATAGAAGAATCGGATTGTCCAATTCCCGCTGTTTCTATGAAGATAAAATCAAAATAATCATTCAGAAAGTCCAGCATTAGGTTTAATTGCTGATTTATCGCAGAATGTAGGTTTCTTGTTGCTAAACTTCTCATAAAGATGTTGGGATGGTAGATGGAATTCATTCGAATTCTATCGCCTAATAATGCACCACCTGTTTTTCGTTTCGTAGGATCGATGGATAATATAGCAATTTTAAAGTTAGGAAAATAATATAAAAATCTTTGAATAATTTCATCAGTTAAACTACTTTTGCCTGCACCACCTGTACCAGTAATACCAAAAACAATAGCTTTTTTGTTTTTTTCTCGGGGTGTAATATTAAAAATAGAAATGCCATTTTCTAACAGGGTAAGTATTCGCGCAATGTATCGATAAGAATCCAAAGGATTTTGTTTAATTATAAATTGATTTAGTTCATCTTCGGAATCAAACTGAAAATGACTACATCGTTTTAATAAATCTTGAATCATTCCGTTTAGTCCAAGACAACAACCATCTTCGGGAGAATAAATCTTTTCTATTCCAGAAGCTTCTAAGAATTTGATTTCTTCGGGAATTATTACACTACCGCCACCTCCAAAAATCTTGATGGATTTACCAAAGTTTTGGTCTAAAAATTCTCTTAGATAAAGAAAAAATTCATTATGACCACCTTGATAACTACTTACCGCTACTGCATTTACATCTTCTTGAAGACATGCTGTTGCAATTTCTCTCACAGATCGGTTATGACCTAAGTGAATCACTTCTGCACCGTTTGCAACAAGGAGTCTACGCACTAAATTAATGGAAGCATCGTGCCCATCGAACAAACTAGCAGCAGTAACAACTTTTATAGGAGGTAATGTATTAGGATTCAATAATTCATCGAATAAAAATTTTTCTTGTGCAATGTTTTGCATAAACACCCCTTTTTAAGACTATAAAACAAATTGATAATTATGTCAATTTTTTTCCTATTAGTTATAATAAAAAAAGAAATTTTATTGTTTTAAAAATTCACTTGTCAGAATAAAATCGTTGTAAAAAATCATGAATCAGGGAAAAAATATGTCTACCAAAAAAATCGATGAACAAAACAAAGTTATCACCATTAAAGTAAAGGATTTGCAGCAATTAAAAATCATTCTTGCCACATGGTATAGTTATTTACTTTCTAAAAATAAAGACCCGAACTTTGATCTGCAAGAGGCAATCAAGACACCCATCATTTATAACATAGAAAAAGACGAATTAGAATTATTGTTGATGGGGTCTCAAGAAATGTTAAGTGAACTAAATCAATATATAGATAGTCTAAATAAAAAACTTAAAGACAAAAAATGAAAAAACAAATGGTCTTTTTTTTATTTTCTATGATACAACTTTGGGCATTGCCCCCTTTTATTTCTATAGAAGAAAGGGTAAAAGAATGCGACTTAATTGTTGTAGGGGATGTAAGAGTGATTCGACAGAGAAATTTATTCGAAGACACAAAAACAGCAACTCTTATAGTAGAAAAAATCAAAATTTTAAAAAATACTTATAAACTGAATATTCCCGATGTTTTTTATATTTATATCAATATTTATCCAGAAACCTTCGAAAACAAATTAAAATTTATCCCAGAAAATGGAAAATACATTCTTTTTTTGGATCCCAAAACAAATAATAATGATGTAGTAGTATACAAGTTATACAAAGAAGAACCCTTTGCATTAGAACCTTGGACATTACAAAAAGAAAATAAAATTATTTTTTTAAACCAAACGAATGTTGACAAATGAATTGAATCAATAATATACACTTTAAGGAGTTATTATGAAAGAATTTGGTTATAGAAATTTATTTATATTTATCATAACGAGCATTGTGTTAATATTTTTTATCAATAGAATTGTCACCCAAGAACGTTTTGATCCAAAAACGGTTCAGTCCAATCTATGTCAATCTGGCGAAATGAAGTGTGGTTTTAATCCCGACCCCATCGATAAGATCGAATCTGTTCCACTTGCAGAAAGCACGATGATTTCTCACAGAGGACTACCAGAAAAAGTGGATTTATCTTCCGAAATGCCTCCTGTTTTAAATCAAGGAAGACAGAATAGTTGTGTTGCATTTGCTAGTGCTTATTATACAAAATCTTATTACGAATACAAAAAAAACAAATGGAAGTACGATGTTCCAATTTTGGGTGGTCAAGGAGAACGAGTATTTTCTCCTGCTTATGTCTATAATCAAATTAATGGTGGTCAAGATCGAGGATCGTATTTTCACGATGCTTTGAATTTAATTGTCAACAAAGGTGCATCTCCTTGGAAATACATGCCTTATCGCGAAGATGATTATTTAACCCAACCAACACCTATGGCACATCAAGTTGCACAAAAATTTAGAGCAAAATCTTTTCGTAGAATTCCTTTTGATAATTTAGATGCAATTAAAGCTGAGCTTGCCAACGGAAACCCCATTATATTTGGAATTGTGATAGATGATAATTTTTATCAATTAGGAAGTGATGGCAATTATGTTTACGATACACCAGGAGGAAAACAATATGGTGGCCATGCAATGACATTGGTAGGATACGATGATAATATCAAATCTCCCAATGGATATAAAGGTGCTTTTAAATTAGTTAATTCTTGGGGAATCAGTTGGGCAAATAAAGGATATGGTTGGATTTCGTATAGAACGTGGCTACAACTGCGTCCCTATGTTTATGTTCTATACGATGAAGTTGCATCCAACAATCTTCCAGAAAGCACCAACATTGTAACTAACGATCAATATATTCCTGCACCCCAAAATGTATCGGCAACCAAAGGTACATTTCCCGATAGAGTTGTTATAACATGGAAGCCCGTTTCTGTTGCAATAGCCTACGCGATTTTACGATTAGATCCAGGAGCTTCGGATTTTTCTATTATAGGTTATTCTTATTCTAATTCCTATGTAGATAAATCCATCGTACCGAATATTTCTTACAATTATGCAGTGGTTTCTCTTACAGAAGATAAAACATCCGATCCGCAAAAAACAGCGATCGTAACAGGATATGCATCGAATCAGAACAATGTTGTAGATATTCCAAAAATATATCAAATAGAGGGAAGGTTAAAAAACAATATAGTATATATCAATTGGCAGGCAATTCCCGATATAGAATATTATCAAATTCGACGATGGGACGAAAAAACTCAAAAATGGTTAACGTGGAATAAGAGATTGTATCAAACCAATTTTGTTGATAATAATCCTATAAAAAATCAAATCAACCGATATTCCATCCGAGCAGCAAAAAATAATCAATTTGGAGAATGGAGTGACCCCATCGAAGTATCTGTTCCCGGCGAGACTACACCACCTCCTAAACCTATTATTACAGAAATTAGTGCAGGTTTATTTCGCGATAAAATTGTTCTAAAATGGGATAAAGTAGAATCAGCTCAATTTTACGTAGTTTTTCGTTATGATTATAATGCGAAGATGTGGGAAGGTCCGTTTAAAACATCAGAGAATCAATACATCGATCAAGATAAAAAGATTCTGAATGGAAATTATTTTGCTTATACTGTTGTTGCTATCAATGCTGCCGGAAGAAGTGATTATTCTAATGTTGTAGTAGGAAATACAAATCCCAATGTTCATCGTGCAGGAGAGGTTTTAATGCCACCACAAAACCTAAAAATAGAGATGAAAAACAACCGAGTTATCTTAACATGGGATCAAGTAAAAGGTTCTGATGAATACTATATCTATCGAAAGAAAAAAGACGAAAAAGATTATAAATTTATTCAGAGTTTAGCAGGAAACACAACAAAATACGAAGAAGATTTTCCAGGCAAAAAAGGAGATTTATTTTTCTATACAGTTAGAAGTAAACCCAATCTAGGAAAAGAATCCGAGAACGCCAAACCAGTGGTAGCATTTTTGAACCCAGAGATGCTATCGGTTACTCATCGTTTTATGCCAGGACAAGGCATGGATCGCTTTATAGGAAATTGGAAAGGAAGTTATTGGGATGGCAGTGCTGGCATCGAAAAATACGAACTAAACATAAAAGGCGAAGGAGATTGGATGATTGTTACACTGAATACGAACAATAAAAAAGAAATCCATAAAGCAAAATATCCAGCATTAAGCGATGTTGTACGGTTTGAAAATTTTGAATTGCAATACAAGAAAGATTTTGATTTATTGATTCTACAAGGAAAAACGGAACAATATAAAGGCAAACTCATTACTTTTACAAAATAAACCGAAATAGCGAAAATATTTTGATATAGGAGGAGATTGACAATGAAGGTTATTAAAGGATTTAAAGATTTTTTCATGAGAGGGAATGTGGTGGATTTAGCTGTTGGAGTTATAATTGGCACTGCATTCAACCAAGTAGTGAATTCTTTGGTAGTAGATATTATAACTCCCTTGATTGGTTTGCTAGGTGGTACTCCGGATTTTTCTGCCTTAAAGATTGGACCAGTGACGATTGGTAAATTTATCAACGCTATTTTGAACTTTCTGATTGTTGCATTGGCGATTTATAGTATTATCGTAGTACCGATGAATCAATTAAAAGAAAGAGAAAAAGCTAAGGAAAACTTGGCTCCACCCGAACCCCCAGAAGATGTTAAGCTTTTACGCGAAATTTTAGAAGAATTAAAAAAGAAACCTTAAATTTTTCGGTTTTAAATAGATTGTAAAAAACTTATAAAAACGTTCATCCATTTTAAAATCAGTTTTTATATTATAACATATTTACAAAAAGGAGTGAAATCATTTCGCTATTTTAATTTCATTTGTTAATTTATAAAATTATTTAAATTTTAAAATAAAAATTTTAAAGTTTAAATTCTAAAAATGTATTAACAGAAATAAAAGTTTTTATATTAATGTTGTGATTTCTAAAAATGAGATCTTTTAAAACAATTCAATCTTTTTAAACTAACCAGAGAAAATCGCTTAATTAAAAAATTGACGTATCAATTGTTTTGAATTTTATCTTTATTTTATGAGAATAGTTAATAATTTTAATAAAATATTTATATATATTGTACTAATAATTTTGATAATTTTATTTAATCTGAATCTTGATCCTAATATTTCCTTTTATGGAGATAATGGCCCAAAATTTTTTCAAGCTTATGCTGTTATTAACAATCAATTTAAAGATGATGTTATAAGATGTCAATGGCTTTCTGAATTTGAATTTTGCAAATATGCTGTAAAGGCCACTACAATGTATAATGTGGATGAATATACACTAAGAGGTGTTTTTCCTGTTGCATTAAGTTATTTTAATGCTATAATAATTTATTTATTGGGTAAAGAATATTTTCTAGTTATTCCACAAATAATTTTTTTTATAAATTTACTAATGTTTTATAGATATCTTGATAGTTTTTTTCTAATAGCTTTATTTTTGTTAACCCCTTTATTTTTTCAATATCTATATTTTAGTGATTTAGCACTTTCGCTTTTTTTTAGCTCATTTGTATATATTTTCTTGGATAAAAGGGATTCTTTATCGAAGAGAAAGACATTTTTATTAGGTACAATTACTGGTTTAAATGTATTTTTTCGCTACGAAACACAAATCTTTATCTTTGTGTTATTATTTTTATTGTATTTAATGGATAAGGAAAATCGAAAAAAATATTTAATTTTTAGTTTTGGTGTTCTGTTTTCTTTATTAGTTTTTTTTATCGTGAATTTTATTTATTATGGAAATATCATTGGAATAAGGTTCGAAGCAAATAAACAAGGAATTTTTAATATAAATGTTAAAGAAAAACTTTTTTCTATCTGGGGGAATTTATGGGGAACTTGGAGCCATCCAGTTGGATATTTTAAATATATGTTTTATTTATTAATTTTTTATATTTTATTTTTTATCAATAGAAAAAAATTTCCTTTATTAGATAGTGTGATTTATTTTTCGATATTGATTTCTTTAACTATAATTTTAATTTTAGCCCCCAATGATTCCAATGTAGATTTTGGAACACGATATTTAAGTGTTTTAATTTATCCGTCTTTTTTATTGATCAATAATTTTTATAAAATATACGAAAACAAAATCATTCAGTATATGATAATATTTACGATGTTTATAGCACTTTTTTTTACTGTAAAATTTTTTAATGAACTCCAAAAAGTAAACCATTTTTATCGTGATGTATATTTATCGTTAAATAATAATGCAAAAAAAAATTCATTATGGATTTTTCATAGTAATTTTGGTCCTGCCGGATTAGGAGCTTATCTAATTGATAATACAGCAATTGTTCTCGAACACGAAGATGAAGTAGATGAATTTATAAAAACTTTCGAAGCTCATTCTTTGGAGAAAAAATATAAAAATTTAGTGATATTTCATTTTCGTTTTAATTTCTATCTACCCGAAGAGATAAACCAAAAAGATCGATATTTTTACGAAGATGAAAGGGTTCGAGAAAAATTGTTAAAATTTATTCAAAAAAAATATGTAAATAGCGTTTCAAAAAAAGTAATCATTAAAGATAAAGAAGATATCAATATTTATTATTTTTATTAATTAAATTTATTTAACGAATCCAAACACAAATTTTTTTAATTATCAATAAAATTTATAAATTAACCAGGTTCTAAAACATAAATTCTAAAAAGAATCATTGAATTTTTCATTATCAATTTACGATAAAAAGTGAATAAAATTCAATTTAAAAGAAGTTGACCGAAAACAAAATTGAAAAAAAATGGTCTTTAAGGTTATTACTCTCTCTCTCCTTTAACCTTACCTGTAGGCTGCCTTTGGCAGCTCTTTTTTATAATATATATAATTAATGATTAAATTGCTCGGATTTATTAAAAAATGAGTTGATTCGAAAATCTATGGTTAAAAAATGGCTATTCAAAATCTTAGAAAGGGTAGCGTCTATGTTTGCAATTATAGAACTAAAAGGAAAGCAACATAAAATTCATAAAGACATGATTTTTGTAAGTGAATTAACCGGTAAGGAACCAGGTACAGAGTTCGAAATCGATTCTGTTTTATTGGCATCCAAGGATAATCAAGTACAAGTTGGTCAACCCTATGTAAATGGTGCAAAGGTAAAATTAAAAGTAATCCAAAATTTTCGTGGTCCCAAAATAAGAGGTTTTAAATACAAAAGAAAAACTGGTTATGCTAAAAGATGGGGACATAGACAAGATTTACAAAAACTCCAAGTATTAGATATTATTATTTAAATTGATCGTCGTTAAAATCATTTTTGATGGTGATAAATTTATAAAAGAAATTATAATAGAGGGTCATGCTCCGATTGATGAATCTTTTAGTTTGGAGTGTTCAGTTGTTTCGACATTGGCAGAAACAATGTATATAGCATTCAAAGAAGTATATAACAATGCTATTTTAGAAAAAGACAGTGGTAAAATAAGAATTATTATTACAGAAAAAGATAAAAAAAAGCGCGAAGAGATAGAACGCTTTATTTATCCTTTTTTTGTAATGTTTAAAAAAATTAGCAATGATTTTAAAAATACTGTTTTATTACAAATGATAAAACAATAGGAGAAGATTTATGGCACACAAGAAAGGTGGTGGTTCAACGAAGAACGGTAGAGATAGTATATCGAAGCGTTTAGGTGTTAAAAGATTTGGTGGAGAAATTGTCAAAGCTGGTAACATCATCGTTAGACAAAGAGGCACCAAAATACACCCAGGAAAAAATGTGGGAATAGGAAAAGATCATACCTTATATGCTTTGATTGATGGTAGAGTTCAGTTTGAACATATCAATCGATTAAAACAAAAAGTTTCTGTTTATCCTCTCTAAATGTGAGTTTTGTAGACGAAATAGAGATAACCGTAGAGGCTGGTAAAGGTGGACCAGGTTGCGTAAGCTTCCATCGGGAAAAGTTTGTTCCCAAAGGTGGGCCAGACGGAGGTGATGGTGGTAAGGGTGGAGACATCTATTTTATCGCAGACGAAACTCTAAGTAATCTGAACAATTTTCTGTCTCAGAAATATTTTAAAGCAGAAAATGGACAACAGGGTAAAGGACAAAAGCAACACGGAAAAGATGGAAAGGATTTAGTAATTCGCGTACCAGTCGGTACGGTGATTCTCGATAGCGATTCGCGCGAAATTTTAGGAGAGTTGGACTTTCCTGGGAAAAAAGTCTTAATTGCAAAAGGTGGTAAAGGCGGATTAGGAAACGTACATTTTGCCTCTTCTGTCAATCAAACACCAGAATATGCACAGCCTGGTCAACCCGGAGAATGCAAAAGAATCATCTTAAACTTAAAATTAATCGCAGATGTAGGATTTGTTGGTTTCCCAAATGCTGGTAAATCAACATTATTAAAAGCGTTAACGTCCAACAACCCAAAGATCGCAGATTATCCTTTTACGACTTTAAACCCAAATTTAGGTGTTTTATTCTATATCAATGAGGATCTTTCAGAACGACGAATCTTACTTGCAGATATTCCAGGTATTATAGAAGGTGCAAGTAAAGGAGTTGGATTAGGTATTTCTTTCTTAAAACATATTGAAAGAGTGAATGTAATCATCTATATTCTTGACATAAATTCCATTCAATTGGCAAAAGAATATAAAACATTGCAATTGGAGTTATCGGAATATTCCCCAGAATTACTCAAGAAAAAGAGTATCATTGTTTTTAATAAGATTGATCTTTTAAATTATGATGAAGATTTTATCCAAATGATATACGAAGATTTTTGTAGAGATGTGGAATCTTTTCAAAAAAATATTCGCGAAGTGCCAGTTTTTTTTATCTCTGCAAACGATGCAATACAAAATAAGGAACAATTAAAACCTTTGATGCAACAATTAATCAAATTTTTCCCTTTACCTACTTATGCAGAAATATTAGTTCATAAAAGAGTCGTATAATGCAACGAAACGAATTTATCAGTGAGTTTCCGAATATTAAGAGAATTGTGATAAAGATTGGGTCGAATTTAATTGTTCAAGGAGATACAATCCAATATAATAATCTAGAAAATTTAATTCGATGTATTTTATTTTTAAAAAAATTAAAAAAAGAAGTGATATTGGTAAGTAGTGGAGCAGTTGCATTAGGTAGAAAAAAATTAAAAAATCGTTTTAATGATTATGTCCCCCAAGAGTTTCCTACTCTTATAAGAAAACAAGCTTTAGCATCCATTGGACAAATCGAGTTAATGAATTTATACGATCAACTTTTTCTAAAAGAAAGGTTTGCTATATCTCAGGTGTTGATTACAGCAAAAGATTTTCGCGATAGAGAAACTTATCTTAATATTGGTCATACCATACAAGAATTGCTAAGATTAAACATAATACCAATCATCAACGAGAATGATACTGTCTCTACGGATGAATTAAAATTCGGAGACAATGATTATTTAAGTGCTGCTGTTGCTGCTTTACTTCAAAGTCAACTATTGATTCTTTTAACATCTGTGGAAGGTTTTATTGTTGATAGTAAAAGGATTTCTGTTTTAGAAAATATTACAGAAGAAATCATAAAACATGCAAAAGGACCCGTAGGTCAAGGAAGTGGAGGAATGTATTCTAAAATTCGCGTAGGGAAATTGTGTCAGCAAGCGGGTGTTCATGTAGCTATTTTACCTGGAAGTTTAGAAGATGTAGTCCAGAAATTTATATCGGGCGAAGATGTAGGTACGTTCATCTTATCGAACAAAAAAACATTACCAGCGCGAAAAAAGTGGCTTCTTTTTGCTAAAACGAAAGGTGCTGTTATCATCGATGAGGGAGCAGAATATGCACTAAAAAATCGCGGTTCTTCTTTGCTATTTGCTGGAATAAAAAATATTGAAGGATCATTTACTTATGGGGATGTGGTAGAAATAAAGAATTTTAGAAATCAGGTTTTAGGAAGAGGAATTATCAACATACCTTCGCGAATCATCAAACTACATCTGCACAATCATGGTAATCGTATAGAGGGATTTCCCTTCGAAGCGATTCATCGCAATGATATGATTTTAGAAGAATAATGAATTTTATTCGATTAAAGATATTCGTGAGTTTTTAATTAGATACTGAATTGGTGCCCGGGGCGGGACTTGAACCCGCACGGGCAAAAGCCCCCAGGATTTTAAGTCCTGTATGTCTACCTGTTCCATCACCCGGGCAAGATTGAGGCGTCGGTGGGATTCGAACCCACGATCGGGCTTTTGCAGAGCCCTGCCTTAGCCACTTGGCCACGACGCCATAATTTTTTTCAAACTTGAAAAATCAAGTAAAATCCTTGTTAGTTTATGGAACATACAGGTCAAATCATTTTTATATCCTTTTAACAAAAAACCATGCATTTACGGAAATTTCGTTTGATATTTATTTTGCTTAATCCGAAAATTAATTCAAACAATGAACTTCGAAGATAAGGTTATAATTACGGTTATTAGTGGAATTGTTCTAGCAGTTTTTTTGGATTTGCAGGCAAAAAAACAATATCATCATGTAAAAAATAACATAAAAAAAATATCAATTGAAGAGCTACTCGAAGACAAAAAAATTCATAAAGCAAAAGAACAAATAGAAGAAGTGCATGAAGAAAACAAAGAAAAAGTTATCGAAAGCGCAAAAAAAATTCCCCAAAAGATCGAAAACTCTTACTTGAAAAATTTGGAATCTTTAACCTTGCCTTACAACGATGCAGAGATTACTGAGATCAATCTATACTTCCCCAGGTTTTTAAAAAATAAAAAAACAGAAATGTATCAAGTATCGCGAAAGATCAAAGGAAAAGTTAATCCAATTATTGCATTGAATATTTTACAAAAGGGACCACTAGAAAAAGAAGCTGGATTAGTAAATGCTTATTACGAAGGTGTATCGTTTTATAAAATATCTTATGATGAAGAAAAACAAATCCTTCACTTGTTTTTTGATCAAAGCTTTTATTCCCATAATGATGTTATCATGAAAGATAGAATTGATCAAATTTGTTTAACACTAAAACAATTTTCCGAAATAAAATCGATTTATTATTGGATAGAGAATCAACTCTATTTAAAACAAGAAAAATGCGAAAGAAAAGTCATAAAATACAAAGAAGGAAAAAAATAAAAGAAAATTAGCAATACTTTTTCGATAAGAGAAATTGATAAAAAAAATATATAAAGAAAATATGTTATAAATTTATAAATATTTATAAAAATAATATAACATCAACCAAATTCATTCAAAAAACTACAAATAATTTCTCTTGTTGAGTGAAATCCTTGCTTTTTGTAAAGATAGTTATTAGTTGAGATTACTTGATTGGGTAAAGAAACATCATGTGTTAGATTAGGTAAAGGGATTAAAGGAATTATGTCGTATCCAAAAGAGAGCATCTCCCATTCGATCATGATGCGAATCAGTGCACTGATAGAGTAGCCGATAAAGTGCCGTAGTTCAAAGAGATTGCTCCAAAGGACTGGGTTCATCAGAATGGTTTTTCTTTTGTAGAGTTTGTTTTTTGGCTGATAGTTCGCGGTTTCTGTTTTTTTGTGAGGGGTAATTCGAATTTCATAGAGGTAGAAAAGATATTTATTCAGAAGAAAGGAAATGGCGAGGTAGTGGTTGCCGTTAAAGTGGGATGTAGCGAGTAGAGAAAGAAAAGCTAAGTGTTGAGGTTCGAGGTTGATGCATACGGGGTGAAGGGATATTGTAGTGTAATTATCTTGTCTCATACTAAATAATATCTCATTTTGGTAAAAAACTATCATAGAAAAAATAAATCTTTAAAAAAAATGAATTTGACAAAAAGTTCTTTTTTGTCAGTATTTAAAAAAATATTGATTTTCATTTATAATATAATTAAATGATTTTGTGTTGGTCTCTTATTTTACCCATACAGGAAAAGTAAGAAAGAATAACGAAGATGCGATTTTAATCAATAATATATTAATTGCTCAAGAAGATATGAATGATTATAAACTGATAGAAGTCGCTTTAAATTCAAACCAAAGTATGATATTTGCAGTTGCAGATGGAATGGGAGGACATAGTAAAGGAGAAGTTGCAAGTTTTTTAGTGTTGGATTATTTACGAAAAAATTTCCAAGAAATCGAACATAAAAAAAGTCTTATCGATATTCTACAAGGGGCAAAAAATACTCTTAATCAATACGTAAAAGAAAATCCAACAGCTTATGGTATGGGTACAGTGATAGCAGGAATGATGATTTCTTCTAGTAATTTTATTATTTTTAATGTTGGAGATGCGCGGATTTATCATCACAAAAATCATTTCACGAAACGAATTTCCAAAGATCATTCTGTGGTAGAAGAACTAAAAGATAGAGGTTTTATTACAGAAGAAGAAGTTCGAACGCATCATCAGAAGCATATCATTACTTCTTCGATTTCGGGCGATAGAGAAGAAATAATACCGATGATTTTTATCAAAGAATTTGATGAAGAATTCTTTCAGGATAGCAAGGTATTGATATGTTCCGATGGATTGTGGGAGATGTTAACAGAACAAGAAATTCACCTTTGCTTAGAACAATCCGATTTAAAAATCAATTCCTACTGTCTTAAAAATAAGGCCTTTCTAAATGGTGCCTTCGATAATATAAGTTTTATTCTAATTCAGTTTTAAAATTTGATTTCTTTATAAATTTTCTTTAATATCTCTGCTTTGCCAGTAAAATCTTCCCCTAATAATAAATTTACTTTAATGTTGTTTCCTTTAAGAATATTTCCATCTAAGATATGTACTTTTACGTTGTTTGCAAGAATATTTCCTTTCATTATGCTAACGTTGATGTTTAAGTTTTTATCTCCCGATACATCTCCTTTTAAATAAACAATAGAAATATTTCTACAATCGATCACATTTCCTTCAACATAATCAAAATTCAGGTTTTTTTGGGCGATTAGATCTCCTATATGGATTTTTAATTCTTTGTTTTCTGTTTTTGGAGAACATGTTAAAAATAAAAGTATGATTATAAAATAAATTAGTTTTTGCACCATTTGGATTCTTTCCTTAACCAGCTTCTAAAATCAGGATGTGCTATACTGATTAACAACTCTGCTCTTTCTCTTAGGTTTTTCCCAAATAGGTTTACTGCACCATATTCTGTGACGACCCAATGAACATCTCCTCTACTAGTAACTACGCCAGCACCTTTTGTTAAGGAAGGTACAATTCGCGAAACTGTTCCATTCTTTGCAGTAGATGGTAATGCAATGATAGGTTTACCATCTGGACAACGAGCAGCACCTCGAATAAAATCCACTTGTCCACCAATTCCACTATAAATATAATCTCCTATAGAATCTGCGCAAACCTGTCCAGTTAAATCAATTTCTATGGCAGAGTTGATTGCAGTCATTTTATGATTTTGCGCAATTAAATAAGGATCATTTGTATAATGATTGGGATGAAATTCAAATAAAGGATTGTTGTCTATGTAATCGTATAATTCTCTGGAACCCATACAGAATCCAGAAATCACCTTTCCTCGGTGGATACCTTTTTTTTGGTTTGTAATTACTCCCCCTTCTAATAAAGGCAGAATGCCATCCGAAAACATTTCTGTATGAATTCCCAAATCCACATGATTGGATAATGCATTGAGTACTGCATTGGGAATTCCTCCAATTCCTAATTGTAATGTAGCACCATTTTCTACTAATTTTGCTACATTTTCGGCAATTTGTTTTTCTACTTCTGTGGATTCTTCTTGTTTAAGTTCGAAAAGATCGTCATCTGCTTCTACAAAATAATCAACCTGCGTAACATGAATAAAACTATCTCCTAAAGCTCGAGGCATTTTCCGATTCACTTGCGCGATGACGAGTTTTGCCATTTCTGCACAAGGTTTTGTAATCGATGTTTCTAAACCATAACTCATATATCCATAACGATCTGGGGGAGAAACATGAATGATTGCTACATCAATTGGCCAACTTCCGCTTCTAACTAGTTTTGCAATTTCTGATAAAAATATAGGTATATAGTCGGATTTACATTCATTCACACTTTTTCTAATAGAAGGTCCTACAAACCAAGCATTGCTTCGTATACCTTCGTATTGTCTAAAAGGATCATCACCAAAGGTTAATAAATGGTTCAACTCTACGTTTTCTAAATTAGGAGCAATTTTGGTTAATGCTTTGATCATAGTCCAAGGCGTTGCAGCATTCCCAGTTAAAAAGATCCTCATATTACTTTTTACAAAAGAAACAGCCTCATCTGGACTAATAATCCTTGATTTATAATATTCTTCCCATTTTTTCATGATTCCTGTATTTTTTTTTAAATGTTTTAGTAAAGCAAGAATTATAGAAAGATAAATTACAATTTTATAAAATAAAATCTAAATAAATTGGTAGAAAAAAATATGTTTTGTATTAATTTTTTTAACCTATTATTTTTATTGATGATAAAAGTATTGACAAGTATTTCTCTATTCGAACAATTTATAAAAAAATTTTTTTTATGATCTGGGATGTATAGGGGAGGGTGGGACAAAAAGAAACCGTCGCTGGGCTATGCACAGCGACAATCTAGGGTGGGATGGGTGGGATAAAAATCTAAAAGGAGAGAGAGATATGGCAGCAAAGAGAATATTGATGTTGGCTGGGGATTTCGTAGAAGACTACGAAATCATGGTTCCTTATCAAACCTTGTTGACTGTGGGACATCACGTAGATGTGGTTTGTCCGGGCAAAAAGGCTGGCGAAAAGGTAAAAACTGCGGTACATGATTTCGAAGGGGATCAAACCTATTAAGAAAAACCAGGGCATAATTTTGCTCTGAATAAAGATTTTGATGCTGTAAAACCCGAAGAATACGATGCTTTGTATATTCCTGGCGGTAGAGCACCAGAATACATAAGAAAAAATCAACGAGTTCTAGATATCGTAAAGCATTTTGCAGATTCTAAAAAACCCATAGCAGCAATTTGTCATGGAATTCAGATTTTAACCGCGGCAAATGTAGTAAAAGGAAGAACCTTAACGTGCTATCCCGCAGTAGGACCAGAAGTAATCTTAGGTGGTGGTACATACAAAGAAGTTCCAGCAGATCAAGCAGTGGTGGATGGAAATTGGGTCACATCACCAGCATGGCCAGGACATCCAGCGATTTTAAGAGAGTTTATCAAAATTATCGGACACAACCTATAACACAAATTATCAAAGGGGATTAATTCCCCTTTTGTTGGTTGATGGATTTGGTAATTTTTCTAAGAACACTTCTAGGAAATAATCTTGTACTAAAAACACCAATTTTATTCATAATACCTGGTATAATGATGGGTTGGTTTTTCATCAATTTTTTGTAAGTATATTTTGCAACATCTTCTGCACTCATCATATAAGGGGATTTCGCGATCATAGCATGATCAATCTTGGCTCTTTCGAAAAATTCCGTCTTTGTGGCACCGGGACATAAAACCGAAACAAGAATATTTTTTTGTTTGAATTCTTCGTATAACCCTTCGGAAAAATTTAACACAAATGCTTTGGTTGCATAATAAGTGCTCATATAAGGACCAGGTTGGAAGCCAGCAATAGAAGCAACATTCAATATTTTGTAATGATATTTAGGTTTATTGAGGGAATCTTTGAGCATTTCGTTCCCAATTCGATGAGTTAACTCTAAAAGAGAAGTAATATTAACTTGTATCTCTTCGAGCTCGGTTTGAAGGGAATTTTTTAAAAAAAAACCATTGGTTGCAAACCCAGCATTGTTGATCAATATTTGAACAGAATACTGATTTTGTTTTATGTATTGATGAATTCTTTCTGAAGCATCTTTTTTCGAAAGATCCATCGGGAAAACTTCTATTTTGACAGAATAGGAACTAAGCTCTTTTTTTAATTCTTCTAATTTTGATTTGTTTCGTGCTATCAAAATCAAATTGTGGTGATTTTTAGCAAATTCTTTTGCTAACTCTTTCCCAATTCCAGTGCTTGCACCTGTAATTAACGTATATTCTAACATAATGACTAGATTAATTTTTTGATTTATCAGTCAATATAAAACAATTAGCTAATCAACCCTAATATGAGATGCTTTGTAGTTATCTTCAATCTTTATGGATATTTTTTCGCGAATTCTTTTTAAATTCATTTTATAAATAATATTATAAATAAATATAATAATTGATTGACGAATATCATATTTTTGATTATTTATATATTATGTACAAAATCATTATTTTTTTAACAAGTGCTTTGTCTTTTTTAAGCTTATATGGTAAGGACTTGCCTCCACTCGAAACAGTAAAATACGTAGATTTAAAAAAATATACTGGCACATGGTACGAAATTGCAAGATATCCCAATAGATTCCAGAAAGATTGTGTGGGAACGTTTGTAAATTATACTTTAAGAGAAGATGGAAAAATCAATGTTTTAAACCAATGCTATGATAAATCTTTTGAGGGAAAATTAAAACAATCCAAAGGAGTTGCAAGAGTCGTGGATAATCAGACAAATGCAAAACTAAAGGTTTCTTTTTTTTGGCCTTTCGAAGGCGACTATTGGATCATTGATTTAGCAGAAGATTATCGTTATGCTGTTATAGGTGAGCCTGATAGAAAATATCTCTGGATTTTAAGTAGAAACAAAACTATGGACGAAGAAACATACAATCAAATTCTTCTAAATCTAGAAACAAAACATCATTACGATACAAGTAAATTAATAAAAACAGTCCATAAATAAAGTTTAAGAATTTTTCTCTCTGCTAAAAAAAATGTAATCAATGTTTTGTGTATTTACTTGATAATCTTTTAAAAGTAATTTTAACTGACTTCTATGGGTATTGCTATGATTCAATATATGAAATAGAATTTCAAAAATTGTATCTGTATAAATATTCCCCTGAGTATTTCTATAAGTGATTGACTTATTTAAATCTTCTTGGCTTAGATTATCAATAATAGAAAAGGTTTTGATTTTTAATTGGTGATAGAATTCAATCAGGTTCGACAAACTGGATGTATCTAAAAAATGAAATGCTTTTACTTCTTCTCCTAAAATTCTTCTTAACCAAACATCATGAGCTTCTAACATATGTGCGAGTATTTTGATGTAAGAACCTTCGCTAAAATTTACTGGTTTTTGTAAATGTTCTTCGGTTAATTGTTTACTCATTTCAAAAATTTTTTCGTTCACCCAATCGTTATATTGATACAATAATTTAATTTTATCTATCATACTGTTGTCCCATTGAAAGGAAAATCTAAAGAAATTTCGAAACATTCTTTATCTTCGAATATACCTTTTGATCGAAATATCTTTTGCAAACGAGGGTTGATCTTTTCATACACAGTTTTTGATATGGATATATGATTTGGTTGTGTAAAGTTTTTTTCTAAATGTGCAACAAAATTAATTGAATCAGATAGAATATTTCCTTTGTTTTCTTTATATATGCTTGGTCCGGCATGGATTCCAATTCTTAATTTGATTGGTTCGTTAAATTTATTCCTCTGGGGATCTAAGTTAAACAAAAAAACTTCGAAAAATATTTTAAATGCTGCAAATACCGCTCTCTCTTCTACGTTTTCTTTATAAAAAGCGATGATACCCCCATCTCCAGCCCATGTCCAAATTTTTCCATCATAAAATTCCACCCATACGCGAATTAATTTTAGAAGTTTTCCATATACATCTTCTATCAATGGTTTATCGTACTTTAACTGAATTTGTGAATTTCCAACAATATCAATCGATAGATAAGCAAAATAGTATTCTTTATTTTCTTCTAAATAACCCCACTGATCTTTTTCGTTTGTAAAAATTAGGTGACTGTTTTTGTAATGATAACCAAAAGAGGTCAATTGAGATAATAGATCCTGAATTTCTATTGCTTCTATCTTACGGAAGATGATTCCTCCCCCTTGATTCATAATAACATTGATGATGGTTTCTGTTAGTTCTTTTAGTTTGTTTTGTTGGATTGCATATTCCACAAGTGTTTTTGCCGCGATATCTGTTGGCAGGATAATTCCAAATGGTTGTCCCGATAATAAATGTGCATTAAATTTTGTAAATACTTCCTTACCAATAGTGTCGATTTCTTCGTTATTGAAATATTTCGAAAGAATTTCGATCAGTTTGGGTTTAACCTGTATAGGAAACACAATATAACAATAAAATCGTTTTATATTAAATTGTCAATAAAATTAGATAAATTAATAAAATAAAAATTGTCATAGAAATACAATAAAAATATTTAAACAGAATGAAGTTTAGTGGTTTTTTAGCAGGAAAAATAAAAACTTTGCCAGAAGATTTTATCGTTAAAGAAAAAATTTCTTTAGAAGTAACACCCATTACTCCATCTAAGAAATTGGACGATACATATTATTTGTATGAGTTAAAAAAGAT
>Ga0308397_1000442_pt1 | contig 29682 bp, 24 predicted proteins | sample Hotspr20SampleT8_FD_202356 | JGI IMG/M metagenome (GOLD analysis project Ga0308397, IMG submission 202356) | Hot spring phototrophic mat microbial communities from Mushroom Spring, Yellowstone National Park, Wyoming, United States - 20051001_T8 ...
TTTGAGGGGATTGCTTCGCTCACTGCGTTCGCTCGCAATGACGTTGTGGGGCTACAGACTTGCAATGACGTAACAAAACATTGTTAATTGCCTTGCAAAGGTCTCATAGTAAATATACGTGGTACAAATCGCCAAAAAAAAATTATACTTTACTTATTATCAATAAATTATAAGAATAAAAGGTAAATTTAAACTTATATCGGACAACAAGTGTTTATAAATACAATTTTACTAATTTTTAAATTCTTTAATTTTTCTTGTAATTTCTGGCAATACTTGCATAACATCGCCAACAATTCCATAGTCGGCTACTTCAAATATAGGAGCTTCGGCATCTTTGTTAATAGCAATTATATATTTCGAAGAGCTAATACCTGCTACATGCTGAATAGCACCAGAAATTCCACAAGCAAAATATAACATAGGAGCAACAATTTTACCTGTTTGTCCTACATGTTCGTGATGTGGTCTCCATCCTTCGTCTGATACTGGGCGTGTACAAGCGGTAGCAGCTCCAAGCACATCAGCTAATTCTTCAATTACATTCCAATTTTCAGGACCTTTTAAGCCTCTACCGCCAGAAACAATAATTTCGGCATCTGTTAATAATACTTTTGTTGTAAACTTCTGAACTTCTTTTAAACTTGTTTTATGTAACGACGAATTGATGGCAACATCTACTTGAACATTTTGTATAGCAACCTTATTTTCGTAAACTCCGTATGCATTTTGCGATAATGTTATTATAACTTTTTCTGAATTAACTTTTACCTGAGCAGTTGCTTTTCCTGTAAATAGTTTTTTACGAATAATAAATGGATTTAACGAATCTGGTAAAGAAATTACTCCACTAACGAGTCCGGCTTTTAACTTTGCAGAAAGTCTTGAAGATAAAGCCTTACCTGTATTATTATGTGCAAAAATTACATATTTTGCTTGAATTTTATCACTAACTTGATAAATTACATCTGTAAATAGCTGATTATCTAAAATTTGTAAAGCATCGTTATTTATAACTATTATATTTTCTAAACCATAATTGGCTAATTTCTCAATTTCTGTATTGTCTGCACTACCAAGAATTAAACCATAGGTTTTAGATTGTACTTGTTTTGAAAGTGCAGTTGCATAAGAAATCAATTCGTAAGTAGATTTCTTAAATTTGCCATCCCAATGCTCTAAATATACTAATACGTTCATTTTCTTTCAAATTTTAAGTTAAACATTAAATTGCTTTTATTTCCTGATTTAACACATTAATTAATTCATCTAATTGGTCGGCAGGAATCATTTTGCATTTGCCTTTAGGCTGTGGCAATTCAAAATATACATAATCGGTTAAAGGCTGAATATTAGAAGAAGGTATAATTTCAATAGCTTTTGTTCGAGCTGCCATAATCCCTCTCATGCTTGGTATTCTTGGTTCTTTGGCTATACCTTTTTGAACTACAGCAACAAATGGTGTAGGAACTTGTAATATTTGTTTTCCTCCATCAATTTCTCTTGCAATTAAAATATTTCCGTCAACTATTTCGATAGAAGAAACCGAAGAAACACTTGGTATATTAAGAATTTCTGCAAGCATTCCTCCAACGGCATTTCCGTTATAATCGCTCGATTCTATTCCAGTTAAAATAATATCGAATGGATGTTTTTCTACATATTTTGCTATTTCTGTTGCAACGGCATATGCATCTGTTGGAACAGCATCTATTCTCACCGCATTATCGGCTCCAACAGAAAGTGCTTTACGAATTGTTATCTCTGTATCTTTAGTTCCAACGTTAATAACTGTAATGTTTTCGATAAGCCCGTTTGATGTTTCTTTAAGTTCCATTGCACGGGTTAACGCTAATTCGTCCCAAGGATTTATTATCCATTGAACACCAGTACCATCAAACTGTTTACCATCTGCGGTAAATTTTATTTTTGTAGTGGTGTCGGGAACATTACTAATACATACTAAAATTTTCATAATGCTTTATTTTTATTCGTTTAATATTGCTCTAGATATAACTATTCGCTGAATTTCGGAAGTTCCTTCGTAAATTTGAGTTAATTTTGCTTCACGAAAAAGGCGTTCTACATGATATTCTTTAACGTATCCATATCCACCGTGTATTTGAACAGCTTCGGTTGTAACTTCCATAGCAATATCGGCACAGTAACGTTTAGCCATAGCGCTTATAAGTCCAAAAGGCAGATGCATATCTTTTAATGTAGCTGCTTTATATACTAATAATTTTGCTGTTTCAATTTTAACAGCCATATCTGCCAACTTAAATGCAATAGCCTGATGATTAGCTATTTCGGTGCCGAATGCTTTTCTTTCCTTAGCATACTTTAGTGCTCTAATATAAGCACCTTCTGCAATACCAAGTGCTTGTGCTGCAATTCCTATTCGCCCAACTTCGAGACATTTCATAGCAAACTTAAAGCCGAAGCCATCTTCTCCTATTCTATTTTCTTTAGGAACTTTAACATTAGTAAACATAACTGAATGGGTATCACTACTCCGCATTCCCATTTTATTTTCGTGTGGTCCTATAGATATACCTGGCGTGTCTTTTTCAACAATAAAAGCATTTATACCTCTATGTTTTAGTTCTGGTTTTGTTTGAGCTATTAGCAAATAATAACCTGCTGTACTAGCACTTGTTATCCAATTCTTAATACCATTAATTAAATAATAATCGCCCATATCTTCGGCAAGAGTTTTTTGATAAGTAGCATCGCTGCCTGCTTCGGGCTCTGACAAAAGGAATGCTCCAATAACTTCTCCTCTTGCTAATGGTTTTAAGTATTTTTCTTTCTGATATTCGTTGCCAAAATTTTCAAGTCCCCAACAAGCCAATGAGTTGTGAACAGACAAAATTACTGCAAGTGAAGCATCGTGTTTCGACAATTCTTCAAGAACAAGAACATACGATAAAGAATCCATACCTCCTCCATCGTATTTTGGATCAACTGTCATCCCGAAAAAGCCTAATTCTTTCATTCTCTGAATATGTTTGTATGGATACTCTGCTTTTTCGTCTCTTTCAATTACATCTAATAATGCTTCACGTTCTGCTAAATCGCGTGCAGCTTGTTGTATCAATTTTTGTTCTTCGGTTAATTCAAAGTTCATATTCGTATTTTTTTGCAAAAATAATCTTTTAGATTTAATAATGAAAAATAGCTAGTGAATATTTATTTATTTTATCGTCTGGTAAAAATTCTTTAAATTTTTTACTATGAATATTTATAAATAATTTGTTTAAACTATATTTTACAGTTTTTTTAAAAGGACAAACTATGTATTTATATGCCTTAGGAAAAATAAGTTCTATAATTTTGTCTATACATGTATTTTCGGCAAGCTGTATGACTTGTATTGTGATATTTAATCTATTTATCATCGCTTATTCCGTCAAAAAAATGTGCTATTTCTTTTTGATTTAATTTTTTTACGTTGGTAATAATATACTTTTCGTCAATATTTATTTCATATTCTTTGCAATTTTGAATTATTGTTTTAAAAACATTTTTCAAATCTGAATTAAAATCGAGTAATATTAATAATGCTACATAAGGCAAGTTTACATTAAATTCTTCAATTTTCCCTTTAAAAGATTCAATTACAGATTGTGTTTCGAGTTCAATTAATTTTATTTGACCTTCATCTATTTTAGAGTTAATTATTTTAAAAACAACAAAATAACGAAGTAAATTATTTTCTCCGCCTAATCCAGTTGAAATAATAATTTGATTTTCATTTAGGAATTCCGATTCTAGTAAAATTCGGCTTTCGATGTATGCTAACCTTGCCCAATTTACCAGTTCAGGATCAGGACTTTGTAAATATCTTTCTATCAAACGGTATGCTTCTGGTTTTGAAATTGAGGCTAACTGAGCCAATAAATACTTTTTATCAGGTATAGATATATCTCTATTAAACAACCATTCTGCATTTTTTAATATTACTTCGTAATTTATGTTCTCTTTTACTTTTTTTGATGTTTCAAAATATTCTATTTGTGTTTCAAGTGGGATTGAATTAGGTATAATATTTATCTTATCGGGTTGAATTCCGAGTATCTCTTGTATCATCTTTTGTAGTTTACCATTCATTTATGTGGAGTATAAAAATTTTATTGCAAACCTATTATTTTTTTTTGGATTAGACAAATAAAATCTTTTATTCTCTCTCTAACAAAAAATCTATCGATTTTTCTAACTCATAATTCGGCATTTGCTTAATGTATTTAATAGCTTCTTCGTAACTATGTAAATATAAATATTCTTTTATTTTTAAAATTAAAATTTGTTTTTGGTAATTCTGATATTTTGGTAATAGCTCTTTTATTTTAAAATATAACAATTCACTATATTTTTCTAATTCATCATCGTTGTAATTTGGACGTTTTAAAGAATTTTGATACAAGCTTTTAATATGTTTAATAAAATCTTTGAATTTTATATAATTTACCAGAGATGCATAATTAAAAATAAATGGCTTATTTCTTTTATAATGTTTTATAACTTCCTCTAAATCTTTTGAACTCATATACCATAATGCCATTTTTTTGGGGGTAAGTAAGCTATTAAAAAAAACTTGATAACCATTTTTATTAGCAAAACGTATCAATTCGGGTACTTCTTTCCAATTTTGCAGCATAGGTGTTATAGCAAGAGTTATTTGTTTGCGTGAAAGGCTTTTAAAAATTTTCAGATTATTAATAATTATTTGCAATTGGCTTCCTCGCCTTATTTTTGATAATAATTCTTGACTAACAGCATCAAGAGAAACATTGAAAATAAATTTTCCTTTTTTAGCAAGATTTTTAATTTCTTCGTTAATTAATGTACCGTTTGTTTGAATTAAAATAAAACAATTTGGATTACTTTCTATTATTGCATTCCATATTTTGTAATAAATTGGAATAATTAAAGGTTCGCCACCATAAAATTGTGCTCTTTTTAAATTATTAAAAAGCGGTTTTAGTCGTAACAAAATTAAATTCTCTTCTTCTGTTGTTAAATTATAATTATCGGAGTGCAAATAGCACATTATACAGTTTATATTGCATTTATAACTAAGCTCTAAATCAATACTTTGAATAATTGGTTTTTTTGCATTAAATTTCGAAAAAACCGACAAGCCAGAATTATAGTAATTTTTCGATTCTATAGCATTTTTACATATTTTACAATTTTCAGGGAATTGCTTATTTTTAAATAATTGTCTTAACTTTTGAGCTGTTTAAGAATTCCATATTTCATCTATATCCTGATTATAAATATTTCCATATATATCTTTTCTATTAAAGCAACACGGAGTAACGTTTCCTTTTGCATCAACATAAATATTGACAAATGGAGCTTTACAAAAGTTTTTTTTTCGAAACATTATGAAAAAAATTTTTTGTAAATATAGTCTGCTATTTGAACAGCATTAGTTGCAGCCCCTTTTCTTAAATTATCGGCAACGATCCATAAATTTAATCCATTTTCTACTGATTCGTCTTTTCTTATGCGACCAACAAAAACTTCATTTTTTCCGTGTGCAATTTGAGGGGTAGGATAGTCATTTTTTAATGGATTATCTAATACTATTACTCCTTTTTGATTTTTCAACAAACTATAAACATCGTTAAGGTGAAAAGGTTTTTCAAATTCTACATTCACACTTTCGGAATGTCCACCTAATACTGGTATTCTAACAACAGTTGATGTGATTTTTATATTATTACTTTGAAGAATTTTCTTTGTTTCGTTTATAAGTTTCATTTCTTCGGTTGTGTATCCATTTTCTATGAATGAACCTGCATAAGGAAAACAGTTTAAATCAATAGGATGTGGGTAAATTTTTTCGCCTTGTATGCCATTTCGCTCATCCATAAGCTGTTTAACTGCTTTCATACCTGTACCTGTAACAGATTGATATGTTGATACAACAATTCTTTTTATTTTATAAGCATTGTGTAGTGGTGCCAAAACTAAAACCATTTGTATAGTAGAACAATTTGGGTTAGATATAATTTTGGTTTTATTAGTTATAGTTTCTGCATTTATTTCAGGTACAACTAATGGTATATGTTCGTATAACCGCCATTGCGACGAATTATCAATCACATAAGTTCCTTTTTCAGCAAAAAGTGGTGCATATTTTTTTGAAACTTCACTACCAGCAGAAAATATTGCTATATGAGGCTGTAAATTTAAAACTCGTTCAATTGATATAACTTCAATACTTTTATTTTTAAAAAATAAAGTTTTCCCGATAGATTTTTCTGAAGCACACAGATATAAATTTTTTATTGGAAAACTTAATTCTTCGAGCACTTTAAGTATTTCTTTACCTACTAAGCCTGTGGCGCCAACAATAGCCAAATTAATCATAATAATCTATATTTGAGGTAAATTTATCAATTATTTTGCCATTTTCGTCGTATTCTATACGTTCTTTAACAGTTCCAATATCAGAAATAAATACTTCCGTTTTTATTTTTCCGCTTGGATAATAGTATTTCCAAACTCCGTATCGCTTGCCGTTTTTAAATGTTTCTTCACCATAATAACCATCTTCAGTCCATATTTTAAAAACTCCGTCTATTGAGTCGTTTACATAATTACATTCTGCTTTTAACTTGCCATTCGGAAAATACATTTTGAATGATCCATTTCTTTTGCCATCTTTATATGTAATTTTCATTTCAACGTTACCATTTTCGTGATACTGAAAAATAATTCCGTTTAACAAACCATTTTTTAAACTTTCTTTACGTAATACTTTACCGTTTTCGAAATATCTAAATATCCATCTGTAGCCAGCGGAATCAAATTGTTTTGCTTTTATTTTAGAGTTTTCATAATATTGAATAAAATATAATGGTTTACCATTTAAATATTCCATTTTCAAACTCATTTTACCATTGGGATAAAATCTTAAATAATATCCATCAGGAAAACCATTTTTATATTCCTTAACTGATTTTAATTTTCCGTTTTCGTAAAATGTTCTTATATATCCAGAAAAAGGTTTCTTTGTCTCTAAAAGATATAATGTGTCATTATTTTGAAAAACATCTTCTGGTTTATATGAACTACTACACGATGAAGATATGATGTAAATAGTTATGAATATACTAATTAACCGGAATATTCTTTCCATGGCAATGTTTATATTTTTTACCACTTCCACAGGGACAAAGTTCGTTTCTTCCGATTTTTTTCTCAACTCTAACTGGTTCTGCTTTTTTTTCTTGTTGCGAAGTCGAAGAAGTTGAATAATAGTCGTCGCGTCCTGTTTTAAGTTTGCTTAAATCGGTTTTTTGAGGTTCTTTTGCTTCTTTAACATCTTCGGCATTTTGCATGGGTATAAATCCTTTCATTAATATTGAAACTATCTGTTTATTTGCTTCTTCGAGCATTCTGTTGAATAATTCGGTTGCTTCAAATTTATATACAAGTAAAGGGTCTTTTTGCTCATAAACAGCATTCTGAACAGATGTTTTTAAATCGTCCATCTCGCGAAGATGTTCTTTCCACGATTCATCAATAACAAGCAGTATGGCTGTTTTTTCAAATGCCTTAATTAATTCTTTACCTTCGCTTTCAACTGTCTTTTTTAAATTAGTAATTACTTGATATGTCCTTAAACCGTCGCTAATTGGAACAACTATATTTTGATAAATATGTCCGCTTGTTTTATATACATCTTTAATAATTGGAAGTGCTAATTGTATCATCTGTTGCGATTTTCGTTGATAATGTTCAATGGTTTTATCGTATAAAATTTTTGCTTGCTCTTCTTCGTTTAATTGTAAATAATCGTTTTTATGTATTGGATTTTCTATTCCTAAATGTTTAATAATATCTAAAGTATAAGCCTCGTAATTATCTTCGCCGTAATAGTATTGAACAATACTTAAGCAAACACTATAAATAGTTTGTGAAATATCAACCGATAGTTTTTCTCCAAATAGGGCGTTTCTTCTTCTTTCATATATCTTCTTACGTTGAAGATTCATTACATCATCGTATTCTAGTAATCGTTTTCGCATGCCGAAATTATTTTCTTCAACTTTTTTCTGAGCTCTTTCTATCGAACGAGATATCATTGAATGCTGAATAACCTCACCTTCTTTCAATCCCATTCTATCCATTAGTTTAGCAATTCTATCGCTTCCAAATAATCTCATAAGGTCATCTTCGAGCGACACGTAAAATTGTGAAGAGCCTGGGTCGCCTTGACGACCAGCACGTCCTCTAAGCTGTCTGTCAACTCTCCTCGATTCATGACGTTCAGTACCTATAATAGCTAGTCCACCAGATTTTCTGACATCGTCACTTAATTTTATATCTGTACCTCGTCCTGCCATATTTGTAGCAATAGTAACAGTACTTGTTTTACCGGCTTCTGCAACTATTTCGGCTTCTCGTTGATGCTGTTTCGCATTAAGAACATTATGTTTTATGCCTCTTAATTTAAGCATCCTACTCAGCAATTCGCTTATTTCTACTGATGTAGTACCAACCAATACCGGACGACCTTGTGAAGTAAGCTGTACAATTTCTTCTATTACTGCATTATATTTTTCGCGTTTAGTTTTATATACTTTATCTTCGTAATCTTTTCTTATTACAGGCTTATTTGTAGGAATAACAACTACATCGAGTTTGTATATATTCCAAAATTCGGCTGCTTCTGTTTCGGCGGTTCCAGTCATACCAGCCAATTTATTGTACATTCTGAAATAATTTTGCAATGTTATTGTGGCAAATGTTTGTGTTGCAGCTTCTACTTTTACATTTTCTTTCGCCTCTATTGCTTGATGCAAACCATCAGAATATCTTCGTCCTTCTAATATACGGCCTGTTTGTTCATCTACAATCTTCACCTCATTATTTATTACAACATATTCAACGTCTTTTTCGAACATTGTGTAAGCTTTTAGTAACTGGTGAATTGTATGAACACGCTCAGACTTTATTGAATAATCTCTTAAAAGTTCGTCTTTTGCTTTTATTTTTTCTTCTGCCGGTAAATTTGACTTTTCAATTTCAGCAATTTTCGTTCCTATATCTGGTAAAACAAACATTTGAGGGTCGTCAGACGAAGAAGTAATGTAATCAATTCCTTTGTCTGTTAATTCTACTGAATTTTGTTTTTCATCTATTACAAAGTATAGTTCATCGGTAATTTCGGGCATGCGTTTTGCGTTTTCTTGCAAATAAATATTTTCAGTTTTAAGCAATAGAGTTTTCATTCCTTGTTCGCTAAGGAACTTTATCAGAGCTTTATTTTTTGGTAATCCTTTGAATGCTCTAAGTAACAGTACGCCACCTTTTTCTGTATCACCAGATTGGATGAGTTTTTTTGCTTGATTAAGTAAATCGTTAACTAAATTCTTTTGTGCATTAACAATTCTTTCAACTTTAGGCTTAAGTTCCATAAACAATTGGTCTTCGCCTTTGGGAACCGGACCACTAATAATTAAAGGTGTACGTGCATCGTCTATTAAAACAGAATCTACTTCATCTACAATAGCATAATGATGACCACGTTGAACTAAATCATCGGGACTAATAGCCATATTATCGCGTAAGTAATCGAAACCAAATTCATTATTTGTCCCATAAGTAATATCGGCCAAATATGCGTTTCTTCTTGAAACTGAATTTGGTAAATGCTTATCTATGCAATCAACACTTAATAAATGAAATTCGTATATTGGTCCCATCCATTCACTGTCGCGTTTAGCAAGATAATCATTTACTGTAACTATATGAACGCCCTTACCTGCTAAGGCATTAAGAAAAACAGGCAATGTTGCAACAAGTGTTTTCCCTTCGCCTGTTGCCATTTCGGCTATTTTACCTTGATGCAAAACATATCCACCTATAAGTTGAACATCGTAATGTATCATATCCCAAGTTATCTCATTACCGCCTGCCATCCATTTATTTTTCCATATAGCTTTATTGCCATTTATAACTACATTACTTTTTTTGGCTGCTACATTTCTATCAAAATCTGTTGCAGTAACTTCCAATTCTTTATATTCAACAAAACGACGTGCTGTTTCTTTAACTATTGCAAATGCTTCCGGTAAAACTTCGAGTAAAATCTCTTCTATTTTCTTAAGAACTTCTTTATTTAATTTTTCTATTTTTTCGTAAATACGATGTTTTTCTTCTAATGAAACCTCATCACTTTCGGCATATTGTTTTAATTTTTCTATTTCTTCTTCTTCCGATTTGAAATAATCTTGAACTTTTTGCTTTAAAATTTGTGTTTTATCACGTAATTCATCATTCGACAACGAGTGCAATGATGAATATATTTGATTTATTTGTTGAACTACAGGTAAAATTTCCTCAACATCTTTCTCAGACTTACTTTTAAAAAACTTTTTCAATATACTACTTATATTCATAAATACCATTATTTAGTATTACAAAGGTAAGTCCAATTTTTACATTTAGCAAAAGAATGAAGTTTAATAAATATAAAATTGTCAAAACAAGATAAAAAAAATTGATTATTTGTCTTAACTTTGTAAAACCTTTTGATTATGAAAATATTTTTTTCTTTACTTGTCTTCTTAATTATTCAAACAAGCAGTTTTTCACAGGATTTTAAATATTCTGGCGGTCCTTTTTTTGCTATAAGTTTAGAACCTAACACTCAGGACGTAATAACATTTGCTATTATTGAATTTAATACAAAAGGTGAAGTTGTTAAACGAATATTTTTAAAACGAACCGATTGGATAAGACAAATTATTGGAATACAAGAATCTATTGCAAATCCTGATGGTAAAAATATATTAAAAGAAGCAGGGTTCGAAAGTCCCGACGTTATTGAAGATTTATGGAAACTACGTTATTCGGAATGGCCTTATCAAGGAAGTCAAGAAAAAGGTTGGGCAGGAAAGCCACGAATACCAACTGAAGGTCAGATGGAAATGTTAAAAAAGTTTGGTATATACAAAATTAACGATTATGTTTATGGCGATAAATTATTAAATTTATTACGCTCTATGGAAGATCCTGCTTGGATTTCGGAATATCAGAATAAATAAAAACTTATGCTTTGTACTCAATAAAATTGTTTAAATATCTTTCTCCTGTATCGTATATAAAAGTTGCAATTCGTTTATTTTTATTTTCGGGTCTTGCTGCTACTTTATATGCTGCATATACAACTGCACCAGACGAAATTCCACATAACAAGCCCATACGTGCCAGCTCTAAAGAAGTAATATAAGCATCTTCATTTTTAACTGTTATAATTTCGTTGTATATGCTTGTATCTAATATTTCTGGTATGAATCCAGCTCCTATTCCTTGAATTTTATGAGGTGATGGTTTTCCGCCCGACAAAACTGGTGAATCGTATGGTTCAACTGCAACTATGTATATACCAGGATTTTTTTCTCTTAAATATTTTCCTACACCTGTTATACTTCCTCCTGTTCCAACTCCAGCAACTAATATATCAATTTGTTGATTGGTTTGTTGCCAAATTTCCGGACCTGTTGTATTGTAATGTATTTCAACATTAGCTTTATTTTTAAACTGATATGGAATAAAATATTCTGGTTTTTGCGAAGCTATTTCTTCCGCTTTTTCAACAGCACCACGCATCCCTTTTTCAGCAGGTGTTAAAATTAACTTAGCACCATATAATTCTAAAATTTTACGACGTTCTAAGCTCATACTTTCGGGCATAGTTAAAATTAAGTTATAACCTTTATTTGCGCATATCATTGCTAAACCTATTCCTGTATTCCCACTTGTTGGTTCTACAATTGTAGTATTTGGGGTTATTAAACCTTTTTTTTCGGCATCGTTTATCATCGCAAAAGCTATACGATCTTTAATGGAACCTCCTGGATTAAATGATTCCAACTTAAGAAAAAAAACTTTCTTTTTGTATTCAAACTCAATTAAAGGAGTATTACCAATGTAGTTTAATAATGAATTCATAATTCTGCAAGTTTTTAAGTAAAATGCAAGTATAAAAAAATTTTAATTTAAAAAAAATGTGCCAACTTTTTGGTGGCACATTTTACCTCCTTATTATTACTTTGTTTTGTAAAACTGTTATAATTTAGTAAAACGGTGAATTACAGTTTGCCCGTTAACTCTTGAACGTAGAATATAAAAACCTTGTTTTAAGTGTTTTATATCAAACACAAACTGCTTATTTTCATAAGTATTTTTTACTGCAACATTCATTTTTCTTCCAGCTAAATCGAGAACTTCAAAACTATAATCATTTACATTTGTTTCGAGTATTTCTAGAGTAATTTTATCATTTGCCGGGTTTGGATATAATACCATCATTTGTTTTATATCGTTTTCTTCTAAGCCAACTAAACAGCCAACAATTTTAATTGCAAGAGACGTATTATATACAAGAGTATCGTTAAAGAACTGTGTAAGTGTCATCCAGCCTGTTGGAGTTTTAGATAAAAACAATGTGTTTTTTCCATTTTGCCCTCTGTTTGGTGCCATATAAACAACAAATGTGTCAACAGGATTATTGTAATAAAGCTGATAACCAACAAAAAACTTCCCATCAACAGGTATAGGATTATTAAACAAAACCGACTTATATAACATTGGTGTAAAGTTATTTATTATTTCATCTTTATATCCTAGAACTGCTCCTGGTTTACCTGTAAGAGAATCGTATTTCCATATTGTAAAACGTACTTTATTATTTGCATTTGCTCCATAGGCTTTTACCACCGGAACAATAATACCTCGTACAAAACTTGCAGTATAGTTTACATGTAAATCTGCATAATATTTTATTTGACTTTGATTATGTCCAGGTATATATCCCCAGCGATTGGGGCGTAAATGTATAAATACTAACGGATGTTCGCCACTCATAATATTGCTTGTTGTATCGCAAAAGCCATTTGGATCAGGCCATGGTTCTGTAGTTACAACAATATAATCAACCTTAACCAAAGTATCAGAAAATTGTCCATTGCTTACAACCAAACGAACATCATAGATACCTGGTGTAGAATAAACAATATTTGATGGATTTTGTAAAATCGAAGTTGTAGGTGTACCACCTTCAAAGTACCAATTCCAATTCGTTATTGGACCGTGAGACAAATCTTCGAAACTTACACTCCCACCCTGTACAATTAAACGAGGTGTAATAGCATGGAAATTTGCGTAAACAGTATCTACATAATTTGGATCGAAAACACAAATATAATCTGTTTTCTTTAAAGTATCATTTCCTAAAATACTATATAATATTAAAGTTACATCATAACAGCCAATATCACCGTATGTAATTCCAGAAGGATTTGTTTGTGTAGATGTAGCCGGTGTTCCAGATTCAAATATCCATAATAATGAATCGTAATATCCTGTTGATAGATTTGTAAAATTAACTGAACCATTTGCAGGTATGCTTGTGTAATCGGCAATAAAATTTGCATTAGGTGCACTCGAAGGATCTAATACAGTAATATAATTTGTTTTAATTTCTGTATCTGTTGTATTTCCATTTGAAGCTGTTAAGGTTACATTGTATGTACCTGGTGTATTGTATGTTACAATTGGATTTTTAATTGTAGAAGTGGCTGGTGTCCCTCCTGGAAAAGTCCACGACCAACTAGTAGGATTATTTGTACTTAAATCTGTAAATTGTACAGTACCTCCAGCTAATACTGTTGTAGGATTTCCTACAAAATCAGCATTGACAGCATTAGGATCGTAAACCTCGATATAATTAACTTTAGTAATACTATCTGATGAATTTGCATTTGAAACTTTTAACTTAACCGAATAAGTTCCAACAGTATTATATTGAATTCCTGTTGGATTTTGTTGAGTAGAAGTTGCAGGTGTTCCTCCTGTAAAAGTCCATTGCCACGATGTAGGATTTCCTGTTGATAAATCAGTAAAATTAACAGTCCCACCTACTGGCACAGAAACTGGATTACCAACAAAATTAGCAGATAATTGTGTAACATTACCACATGCCGTTGATTGTCCTAGTTGATATAAAGGTCCTCCTGGTGCAAAACAAGCTTGTATTCTTGTTTTTTGGTCGGGTGTAAAATTAGCATAAGCAACATCATCAACATAATCCATAAAATTCATAAACATAACTCCCGGTGGGTTTGGGCTACATTGGTCTGTTAATGGTGCAGTTGGAGTTCCATAATTTTCAGAATCTTGTAATGGTGTATCATTACAATCATCATCAGGTGAACAACCTGGCGAATCGCCCCATATATGCTTTAAATTAAAACAGTGTCCTATTTCGTGAGTAGCAGTACCACCTAAGTGATATGGAGGTACTGCTCCTGTCAAACCTGTAAATTGCCAATGATTAACTAAGCCAAATAGATTACTTAAAGGTGCTACTGGATACAATGCATAACCACATAATCCATTACCTAAGTCGGCAACCCAAAAATTCAAATACCTATTTGGATCCCAAGCATCTAAACCACCTTGAGCATAACTTTTTACACCTTGATTTGTTCCCCAAGGTGGTCCATTGTAATCGCGTCTTTCAATTCCTGTAGTTGGATTTCCATTTGGATCAATTGTTGCTAAACAAAATTGTAATTCTGTATTAGCTTTTAAGTTTGCGGGAAAAGGTCCCATAGAATTTGGGTTTTGTCCGCTAAAATCTCTGTTTAACACCTGAATTTGTTCATGAACTCGTTGATCTGGAAACTGTTGATGTTGAGATGGAGATAATACAATATGAAACACTACTGGAACAGTAATTACAGCTTTTGGAGAATATCCATTAGGATGTTCTTTAACAAAATTAGCAACAAATTCCTGAAGCTTGTTATAACGCTCTAAATATGTCGGATCTTCTTTAATTAATTGCTGATGAATTTCGTCTGTTGCACACCTTTTTATTCGTTGCTCTTTTTGAGCTAATATCTCAGAAAAAAACAATATTAAAAAAGAAAAAATAACATATTTTCTCATAGTCATAACTTTTAAAGCGTAAATTTAATTAATTACTTACAAAAAAACTAATTATTAGACGCATTTTTTTTAAAAATGTTGCTTAAATATATTATATATTTATATTATTGGTAATCAAATATATATTTTAAAAATTAATTTGGTTTTGGTAAAAGTACTTTTCTACTAAGTTTCATTTTTCCTCTATCGTCGAAGCCTAATAATTTAACTTGTATTTTTTGACCTACTTTTAAAACATCTTCTACACGTTTTAACCTATTCCATTCTATTTCTGAAATGTGTAATAATCCCTCTTTACCTGGAAATAATTCTACAAAAGCTCCATAATCTTGAATTGCTTTAACAACGGCATCATATACTTCTCCAACATCAAGTAAGCCTATAACACCTTTTATTTTCTTAATTGCCGATTGAATAGATTGGGCACTATTACCACTTATTTCTACTATTCCTTGATTATCTACTTCTTCTATTACAATTGTAGTATTTGTGATTGCTTGTATTTCTTGAATTATTTTTCCACCCGGACCTATTACAGCTCCTATTTGATCTTTAGGTATAACCATTCTAACAATTCTTGGTGCATGAGGTTTAAAATCGGAACGAGGTTGTGAAATAGTTTCTAACATTTTATTTAATATAAACAAACGTCCGTCCTTTGCTTGTTTTAATGCTTTAGCTAAAACTTCGTATGATAAACCATTAACTTTAATATCCATTTGTGTTGCTGTAATTCCATCAACTGTTCCACATACTTTAAAATCCATATCTCCAAGATGATCTTCATCGCCAAGTATATCGGAAAGTATAACGTAACGTCCGGTTTTTTCATCCGAAATCATTCCCATAGCAATACCCGAAACAGGTTTTTTAATTTTAATACCAGCATCCATAAGTGCAAGTGTTCCGGCGCAAACTGTTGCCATAGATGATGAGCCATTCGATTCGAGTATATCTGAAACAACACGAATTGTGTATGGATTAATATCCGGATCTGTTGGTATCATACGTTTAAGTGCTCTATGAGCTAAATTACCATGTCCTATTTCTCTGCGTCCAACACCTCTGTATGGGCGTGCATCACCTGTTGAAAATGGTGGGAAATTATAATGTAAAATAAAACGTTCATAACCTTGAAAAACAACACCATCTATTTGTTGTTCATCGAGTTTTGTTCCAAGTGTAACAGTGGTTAAAGATTGTGTTTCGCCACGTGTAAAAATTGCCGAACCGTGAGCCATAGGTAAATAGTCTATTTCGCACCAAATTGGTCGTATTTCATCCATTCTACGTCCGTCTAAACGAATTTGTTTGTTTAAATAATACTCTCGTATAACATTTTTTTCAAGATTTTTATAATAACGATTTATCATTGGTTTATATTCTTCTCGTAACTCTTCAGGCAAAGTTTGTATAAATTCTTCCTTAATTCCATCAAGTAATTTATTTCTTTCGTGTTTATTCTTAATACCTTGTTGTATTACATCCCAAATTTTTTGGTAAGCATAATCATTAAGCTGTTGTTTAATTTCTTCATTATTTGTTTCGTGACAATATTCTCTTTTCTTTACTTGCAATTCTTTTGCTAGTTCTATTTGTAACAAACAATGTTTTTTTATTTCCTCGTGGGCAATTTTTATTGCTTCTATCATATCTTCTTCTGTAGCTTCGTCTAATTCACCTTCTACCATAAGTATATTATCGTACGAAGCTCCAACAATTATGTCTATATCTGCATTAGCTAATTCGCTTCTGTCGGGATTTACTATGAACTTCCCATTTATACGTGCAACTCTAACTTCTGAAATTGGTCCGTTAAAAGGAATATCGCTAACAACAAGTGCTGCAGAAGCTGCAAAACCGGCTAAAGCATCGGGCATTGTTTCGCCATCGGACGATATTAAATCAATGTTTACAAAGGTTTCAGCATGATAATCATCTGGGAATAATGGTCTTAGTGCTCTGTCAACTAATCTGGAAACTAAGATTTCGTATTCTGATGGTCTTGCTTCTCTTTTAATAAAACCACCCGGGAAACGACCAGAGGCAGAATATTTTTCTCTATATTCAACCGATAATGGCATAAAATCTACATCTTCTTTTGCTTCTTCGGCAGAGGTAACTGTTGCAAGAAGCATAGTATTATTCATCCTTAAAACTACTGCCCCGTGTGCTTGTTTTGCCAATTTACCAGTTTCTATGCTTATTACCCTACCATCGTTTAAGGCAACTTCTTTTTTTGTTAATTGATACATAAACTTAATTTATTAAATTATAAATACAAAAAAAGGCAATTTTTCATTGCCTTCTATTTTCTAAGATTCAACTTGCTAACAATAGCACGATATCGCTCAATATCTTTTTGTTTAAGATAATTAAGCAGTTTACGACGCTTGCCAACTAATTTAACTAAAGCTTGTTGAGTAGAAAAATCTTTACGATTTTTTTTCAAATGTTCTGTTAAATGAGCTATACGGTAAGAGAACAATGCAATCTGGCTTTCTGCAGATCCAGTATCTACGTTACTTTTCCCGTATTTCTCAAACAATTCTTTTTTCTTTTCTGCAGTTAAATACATACGATAAATACTTTTAAATTTTGAACTGCAAAGTTAATAATAATTTTAATATGGAATTAAAAAGTTAATGATAATTTTTTTAAATTTACATATGTATTATCAGAATTGAATTTTATTAATTGTGATTCAGAAGGTATTTGTGTGATAATTTTTTTTATCTGATAATTTTTGGAATTAAAGCAATAAAAATCGTTTAAGTTTTCATTATGAAACTTTTTTATTTTTTTGTAAAAAAGAGGTTTTTTGTATGTCGAGATAAGAATCTTAAAGAAATTGTTGAAAGTAATTGTAATTGCTATTCTATTATTTTTTAATAAAATATCTTTATTCAAATTTTTTGCTTTCGGAAAAATCATTGTAATAGTAGAACTTACATTTTCGCTCAAATCGTAAGCAACTTCTGGCACATCATCTACATATCTAATCAACATAGCCATACTATTTACTAATATTGCTTTAAATGCTTTAAAAAATTCTGTATTCTTTTGTAAAATTTTAACTGATTTACTATTTGTTGCATCACATCCAATATAATAATCATTTTCGGTTTCGAGTAACAAAAATCCACCATCTGCCAATATCCATAAACTTTCTTCAATTTCTTCATCAAATTCAAACAAGCTCTTCATAAACCTTATATAATTTATTTATGCTAACATTATCTGAAAATTTTTTGGCATAATGCCTGCCTTTTTCAATCATTTCTATTCTTAAAGATTTATCATTAAGAACTTTTTGAAGAACATAAGCAATTTCTTCTGAATTATTGGAATTGACATATAAAGAATGTTCGCCACCAGTTTCTTTAAAACAACTTCCTTTTGAGGTAATAACAGGTACTCCTGACGCCTGTGCTTCTAAAATTGGTATTCCAAAACCTTCATACAACGAAGGATAAACAAACAATTTAGCACCTTGATAAATAGCAGGTAGTTCTCTATTATCAATGTTTTCTATTAAGAAAATTTTATGTTCTAACTTATGTTTTTGAATTATTGGCTGAACTATTTGGTAATAATATTTTGTTTTTCGGCCTACAACAACTAATGGAAAATCAATATTACCCATTACTATAGCTTCTACTAATCGGTGCAAATTCTTTCTTTCTTCAATTGTACCAACATATAAAATATATTCGTTTGGTAAATTATAACTTTCCAAAACTTCATTTATTATATTTTTATCTAATAATTGAAAAAAGGTAGGATTACAACTTTGATATATAACACGGATTTTACTGGGATTAATTTTATAAAATTCTTGTATGTCTTCGGCCGTATTTTGGCTAACAGCAATAATAATATCAGAATAAAATGCAGCATATCTAAACTTACTATCATATATTTTAACATCAATAGTTCTGTACCATTGAGGAAATCGTTTGAAAATTAAATCGTGTATTGTAACTACAGATTTTGTTCCTGTTTCGGTTATTCCAAAAGGAAGTTCATTACTTAAACCATGATAAATATTTAACCTATCTAACTTAATCTGCTTGGTAATTAAAAAAGAACGCCAGTACGATTTAAATGCTTTTGCAAACCAATTATCTGGTGTTTTTATTTTGGCATTTTGTATTAATTGAAATTTAATTTTTATTCTACTCGAAGGCGAGTATAATAAGTATTCATTTTGTGGATAAAACTGAAACAATTGTTGTAGTAAGTTTCTACTATAATTACCTAAACCTGTATTGTTAAAAAAAGCTCTTTTAGCATCAAATCCTACTCTCATAATTTACACAGAAATATTGAACTCTCGTAGTGTTTCATTTAATGATGTTTTAAGATCGGTGCTTTCTTTTCTTTTTCCTATAATTAAAGCACATTGCACATTATATTCACCTGCCGGAAACTTTTTCGGAATACTACCTGGAATAACAACCGAACGTTCAGGTACATAACCTTTGTATTCAATAGGTCTATCTTGTGATACATCTATAATCTTTGTTGATTGAGTGATAACTACATTAGCACCTAACACAGATTCTTTGCCTATTCTAACACCTTCAACTATAATACAGCGTGAACCAACAAAACACCCATCTTCAACGATAACAGGCGAGGCTTGCAATGGTTCTAAAACTCCCCCAATACCTACTCCACCACTTATATGAACATTTTTGCCTATTTGCGCACAAGAACCAACAGTTGCCCACGTATCAACCATTGTTCCCTCATCAACATAAGCACCTATATTTATGTAAGATGGCATTAAAACAACGCCCGGTGCAATGTATGAACCATAACGAGCTATAGCATGAGGAACAACGCGAACACCAAGTTTATCGTAATTGTGTTTCAGTGGAATTTTATCATAAAACTCAAATGGATGCAATTTTATTTTTCGCATTGGCAAAATTTTAAAATATAATAATATTGCTTTTTTAATCCATTCATTAACAATCCACTTATTATTTTGATTCTCGGCAACCCTTATAGTTCCTTTATCAAGCATATCTATAACTTCAAAAACAACCTGCTTATATCTTTCTTCAATTAAAAGTGAAGTATTTTCCCATATACTAATAATTAAATCTTTCATTGTTTTTTTTGCAAATATATAGTTAATATAGTATTGTAATGGTCGTTTTTATCAAAATTTTATAATTCATTAAAAAAGCATAAAAACTTGTAAATATAAATAACTTTTAAACTATTTTTGCAAAAATCTTTTTTAATATGATTTTAGGTGTACTTAAAGAAACAAAAAATCCACCTGATAAACGTGTGGCAATAACACCATCAATAGCAAAAAAAATTATTGAAACTTATCCAGAAATCAAAATAATTGTTCAACCAAGCGATATAAGAGTAATTCAAGATAAAGAATATTTCGAAACTAGTATAACACTCTCAAACGATTTATCTAATTGCGATATACTAATTGGAATTAAAGAAGTTGCAAAAGAAACATTTATTCCAAACAAAACATATATGTTTTTTTCTCATACCGGAAAAAAACAACCACACAACAGAGCAATGCTTCAACGTTGCGCAGAATTAAATATTACATTAATAGACTATGAATATTTAACTGATGATAATAATGTCAGATTAATTGCTTTTGGTCGTTGGGCAGGAATTGTAGGTGCTTACAATACTTTATACACTTTTGGTTTAAAAACGAAATTATATAAATTAAAAAGAGCTTACGAATGTTACGACCATTATGAATTATTCCAACAACTTGAACATATAAATTTACCTCCTATTAAAATTTTAATAACCGGAGGCGGACGTGTTGCAAATGGTGCTTTAGAAACAATAAAAAATGCTCGAATTAAAGAAATAAGTCCAGAAGAATTTTTAAACAAAACATACAATGAAGCTGTTTTTTGCCGTTTAGATCCTTGGCATTATGTAAAACACAAAAATGGAATTGCTTTCGATTTACAACACTTCTTTGATAATCCAGAAGAATACGAATCGAATTTTATACCTTATGCACTTCAAACAGATGTATATATACCTTGCCACTATTGGGATCCACGTTCACCAGAATTTCTTAAACCAGAAGATTATCTATTACCTGGTTTTCATATCAAAGTAATTGGCGATATAAGTTGCGATATTGGTAAACCAATTGCTTCTACCTTACGACCATCAACAATAGCAAATCCAATATATGGATATAATCCAATAACTCGACAGGAAGATGATTTTCTAAAAGAAGGAAACATCGCTGTTATGGCAATAGATAACTTGCCCGCAGAATTACCAAGAAGCTCTTCGGAAGATTTTGCAGAAACATTCTACAATAAAATAATTCCAGAACTTATTAATATCGAAAAAAGTAAAGTAATAGAAAGAGCCACTATTCTTAAAAATGGAAAACTTACTACACAATTTCAATATTTAGCAAATTATTTAGCAGGAAAAGAATAATTTTTTTATTGTCTTAGATTTCTAATTTTAGCTATTGTATCTTTTGGATTTTCTGATGAAAAAACAGAATGTCCAGCAACCAGAATATCTGAACCATAAGCATATAAATGGGCAGCATTATGAAGTCCAACACCACCATCAACCTCAATCAAAAAGGATAAATTAAGCTGTTTTCTCATACTTGATAATTCTTTTATTTTATCGTATGTAAATTCTATAAAATTTTGGCCTCCAAAACCTGGATTAACCGACATAATTAAAACTAAATCGACTTCTCTAATAATATATTCTAAATTTTTAACTGTTGTATGTGGATTAATTGATACACCAGCTTTTATGCCAAAAGATTTTATTTGCTCTATTGTCCTATGAAGATGTGAACAAGCTTCGTAATGAACGGTAATTATTTTAGAACCAGCCTCACAAAATTCCTTAATATACCTTTCTGGTTTAACAATCATTAAATGTACGTCAAGAGGTTTTAAAGAAACTTTAGAAATTTGGCTAATTACAGGAAATCCTATAGTTATATTAGGAACAAATAAACCGTCCATAACATCAATGTGTACAAAATCTGCTTCACTTTCGTTCAACATTTTTATCTCTTCACCTAATCTTAAAAAATTGGCCGATAAAATTGACGGTGCTATCATATATTAACTTTTTGCAAAGTTACTTTTAAAAAACTATTTTTTTTCTTTTTGTAAACATATTTTTGTATTTTTATGATTAAATTCGCAAAAAAAAACGATTATAAAAGTTTAACTAAAAAATAATTCGCATGAAAACAAAAAACAACAAGACAAAAGAAAAAAAATATGTTTATTTCTTTGGCAATGGAAAAGCCGAAGGTAAAGCCAATATGAAAGATTTACTTGGTGGTAAAGGTGCCAACCTAGCCGAAATGGATTTATTAAAACTGCCTGTACCAGCAGGTTTTACTATTACAACAGAAGTTTGTACGTACTACTACGAAAACAAAAAAACATACCCTAAAGAACTAAAAAAACAAGTAGATGAAGCACTTGAAAAAGTTGAAAAAGTTATGGGGATGAAATTTGGCGACAAAAATAACCCCTTACTTGTATCTGTACGTTCAGGAGCACGTGCCTCAATGCCCGGAATGATGGAAACAGTGTTAAATGTTGGTTTGAATGATATAACCCGTGAAGGACTTATAAAGAAAACAAACAATCCTCGTTTTGTTTATGATTCACAACGCCGACTAATACAAATGTATTCTGATGTTGTGATGGAAAAAGCAGCAGGAATAGAACCTGAAGAAGGAAAAGGAATACGCCAACAACTTGAAAAAGAATTAGAAAAAATGATGCACCAAAAGGGTGTAAAACACGAAACAGAACTAACTGCCGATGATTTAAAAGAACTAATCGTAATTTATAAGAATAAAGTTAAAGAAGTATTAGGAAAACCATTCCCCGAAGATCCAAAAGACCAATTGTGGGGTGCAATTGCAGCAGTATTTCAAAGCTGGAACGGAAAAAGAGCAATATCTTACCGCAGAATAGAAGGAATTCCAGATTGGTGGGGAACAGCTGTTAATGTTCAAGCAATGGTATTTGGTAACATGGGCGATACATCTGCAACAGGTGTTGCATTTACGCGAAACCCAGCTACTGGCGAAAATATATTTTATGGCGAATGGTTACCAAACGCACAAGGTGAAGATGTTGTTGCCGGTATTCGCACTCCAAACCCAATAAATGAAGCAGGTAAAACAGAACAAAGTAAAAATCTTCCTTCATTAGAAAAAGCCATGCCAAAAGTATATAAAGAACTACATAAAATTCAACAAAGACTCGAAAAACATTACAAAGACATGCTCGATATAGAATTCACTATACAAGAAGGTAAACTATATATGTTACAATGCCGTGTTGGCAAACGAAATGGCCCTGCAGCTGTTAAAATAGCACTTGATATGCTTAAAGAAAAACTCATTTCAAAAGAAGAAGCTGTATTAAGAGTTTCACCTAGTCAGTTAGATGAACTACTTCACCCAATAATAGATCCTAAAGCAGAAAAAACAGCAAAAAAAATAGGTAGTGGCTTACCTGCCGGACCTGGCGGCGCTTCGGGACAAATAGTTTTTTCATCTAAAGATGCTGTTGAGTGGGCAAAACAAGGTAAGAAAGTAATACTAGTTCGTGAAGAAACAAATCCAGAAGATATTGACGGAATGCGTGCAGCTCAAGCAATACTTACAGGACGAGGAGGAATGACAAGTCACGCTGCATTAGTTGCTCGTGGATGGGGAAAATGCTGTGTTGTAGGTGCAGGAAACATAAATATAGATGTTCATAAAAAACAAATGACAGATAAAGACGGTAATGTTTATAAAGAAGGCGAATGGGTTACATTAAACGGTTCTAAGGGAATTGTTTATCTTGGCGAACTTCCTATGAAAAAAGCCGCAGAAGAAAATCCCGATTTTGTTAAATTTATGAAAATATGCGATTCTGTTCGCAAACTAAAAGTTAGAACTAATGCCGATACTCCTGAAGATGCTAAAAGAGCTAGAGCATTTGGAGCAGAAGGTATTGGACTATTTCGAACAGAGCACATGTTTTACGGCGAAGGTAGTGAGAAACCATTATTTTTACTAAGAAAAATGATTGTTTCTAAAACAGAAAAAGAACGCCGTGAAGCACTCGACGAATTGTTTAACTATGTTAAAGAAGATGTAAAAGGAACTTTAGAAGCTATGGACGGATTACCTGTTACATTTAGAACATTAGATCCGCCATTACACGAATTCGTCCCCCAGAGTAAAGAAGAAAGAGAAAAATTAGCAGAAAGTTTAAATATTGATGCAGAAGAATTTAACAAGCGTGCCGATTTACTTCACGAAAACAACCCTATGATGGGACACAGAGGAGTTAGATTAGGAATAACTTACCCCGAAATAACTGAAATGCAAGTCCGTGCTATTTTTGAAGCCTCAGCTGAACTTATTAAAGATAATAAAAAGCCATTCCCCGAAATTATGATACCTGTAACATCTGTATATACAGAATTACAACATCAATACGAAATTATACAAAAAGTTTACAAAGAAGTATGTGAAAAATTTAACTTAAAAGAAATACCTCACCTCACAGGTACTATGATTGAAATTCCGCGTGCAGCTTTAACAGCCGATAAAATAGCACAATTTGCCGAATTTTTCTCTTTTGGTACAAACGATTTAACTCAAATGACTTATGGTTTTTCGCGAGATGATATAGGTTCATTCTTGCCCGAATATTTAGACAAGAAAATTTTACCAGTTGATCCTTTCCAGCAAATAGACCGCGATAGCGTTGGAGAACTTATGAAAATCGCTTGCGAAAAAGGAAGAAAAACACGTAAAAACTTAAAACTTGGAATCTGTGGCGAACACGGAGGCGAACCTAATTCAATTGAATTCTGTCATTTAATAGGACTTGATTATGTAAGTTGCTCTCCATTTCGTGTACCAATTGCTCGATTAGCTGCTGCTCAAGCCGCAGTTCGATTTAAACCAAAAAAAAAAGAAAAAGCAAAAAAGAAGAAAATAGTTAGCAAAATTTATATTGTTTAGTGAGGCTGACTCAAAATTGAGTCAGTCTCTCTTTTTTTTAAATTTCTATTTTTCAGTCAAAGATATTTTTTGATTTAAAAAATAATGCATAAAAAAGAATTTTCACTTAGAAATTAATGTATATACGACAAAAATTATCTATAATATGTCAATAGAATCAATGATTTTATTAACTACACGAACAGGATGATTCTCTCCTATCAAATCATCAAGGCTTGGAGGTAAAAGCATTTGTTGGTTTTGATTATAGTTTTTAAATTTTTTCCTTGTTATTTCCTTGTTTTTATTACCATAATGCAAATATAATAATTTTACATCATTAAATATCAACAAGTTGTAAAAAGTTATTAACAATAATATGCTGATTTATAAACAATTAAAAAGGCTACTATTTTGAGACAGCCTCAAATTATTAAAGTATTTAAGAGCTTAATTTGTTAAATTTTGTTTAAACATTTTTTGTATAATTTGTTTTATTTACTTTTGTAAAAAGTTTATTTATGAAAAAATGCGTATTTCTTATAATTCAAATTATCTTATTTAATTTTATACATAGCCAGCAAGTACCAAATGGGAATTTCGAAAATTGGTACAACGAAAGCAATTACCAAAATCCACAATATTGGGACACTCCAAACTCAGTAACAGGAAGTTTGAACATTTTTACCGTTACAAAAGAAACAGCTATTGTTCAAAATGGAACAGCAAGTGCAAAAATACAATCGAAGTCTATTTTTGGAACACCTATACCAGGATTAATAACACTTGGCGATTTTAACGTAAATATTAATACATTCCAAAGTTCAATTGAAGGTGGTTATCCTTTTACCCACAAACCTAATATTTTAAAAGGATATTATCAATATGAACCAGTATCAGGCGATCAAGCTTTTATTGGTGTTGTATTACTAAAACAAAATGGCTCCCTATGGGACACAATAGCAAGTGGTAATTTCAGACCAAGCCAAAAAGTAATAAATTGGATGCCTTTCACAATTAACATAAATTACTTTAATACACAAATAACACCAACACATCTTAACATAATTATTTTATCATCTGACAAAGATTACCCTCAACCAAATAGTATATTATACATTGATAATCTGACATTTGAGTATAACAACAGTGTAAATACAGAAACTATAAAAGAACCTTTTATTCAAGCAAACAAAAATCAGATTCAAATAAGCAACATTGATAAAGAATATAGCATTGAAATATTCGACATTACTGGAAGGTTAATTATAAAAGAAATTATAAATTCTAATAAATATTATAATTTAAAAAACAATTCTATATTCATTGTTCAATTAAAAAGCAATAATTATACAAAAACTCAAAAAATAGTAACAAATTAGTTTTATTTATGTACAAGAAATTTATATATGCTATAATGCTTATTTCAATAAGTTTTAACATTTTTAGTCAGAACACATCAGAATATCATAAAAAAAACGTTTTAAAAATTAATCCACTTGGAGGCTTAGCATCTGCTATTCCTATATCATTTGAAAGATTCTTATTTAAAAATTTATTTTCAATTGTTGGACAATATACTTATATATATAATCAATCTGGTTCAGGTCAAACAACATACAATACAAATGGCTATATAGCAATGCCACAAGTACGACATTATTTTTACAACGACTCCATTAATAGAGCATCTATATTCTTAGGTGCATTTTATACCTATGAACAATTTAATAATGAAACAAAAGACCGATATAGCAATGTTATTACAGGTACAGCAACAGGTCATGGTGGTGGACTTATTTTTGGTACACAATGGTTTTTAAAAAACAATATAATATTCGACTTTTTTATTGGACCAGGATACATTGAATACATAAAAAATGATAATTACGACAATAATGTTGCAAAGGGCGGCTTTTTGGTAAGTTTCACAGGACCAAAAAATACTAGCACAAAAATAAAATTAGGATTTTCAATAGGTTACTCTTTTTAATAATTATTAATCAAGAGCTTATTTATTTGTTACAGCAAAAGGCGTATTGTATAAAATTTAGTACAATTAAAAATTTTTAAACCGCATAAATTGTGTTAATTATTTTTCAATTTTAAGATAAAACTACTAATTTTGCAAAAAAAACTATGAGTGAAGAAGTTCTGTTTTGTATAGATTCGGCCAAAGAACAAATGGACAAGGTTATAAAACACCTTGAATCAGAATTGTTAAAAATAAGAGCTGGTAAAGCATCACCAATGATGTTAGAAGGAATATTCGTTGATTATTATGGTACTAAAAGTCCATTAAATCAGGTAGCAAATATAGCAGCACCCGATCCTAGAACAATTATAGTACAACCTTGGGATAAAAGCATGCTCGAACCAATTGAAAAAGCCATTCAAGCAAGCAACTTAGGTTTTAACCCCCAAAATAACGGAGAAATACTGCGTATAATAGTTCCACCATTAAGTGAAGAACGAAGAAAACAACTAGTGAAACAAGTTAAAAGCGAAGGAGAAGTAGCAAAAATAGGAATTAGAAACGTAAGAAGAGATGCAAATGAAGATTTAAAAAAATTGAAAAAAGAAGGCATTCCGGAAGATGAAATAAAAGAAGGTGAAGAAAAAATTCAAAAAATTACTGATCAGTATATTGAAAAAATAGACAATATTCTTGCTAATAAAGAAAAAGAAATTTTAACTATTTAGCTGTATATTAAAAAATCTTCTTTCACTCTTAAAAAACTATTCACATATCCGACTATTGTAAATTTTTCTACTACTTATTTTAAAAAAAATAGTTAAAAAGTTATCAAGTTAATTTTTTCAGATATGTGCAATTAACATTCATATTTACAAGAAAAATAAATTTACCGACAACTAACTGTTAATAAATGTATTAAATATTATTTTTAGAATTAACTATTTAAAAGAAACATTTCTTTATATCAAAAAAATAATTTAAATTTGAACATTAAAAATTTATTTTTATGAGGTATATAATTTTGTTATTCTTTGTTTTATTGTTATCATTATCATTTTATCATTGTAAAAAAGAAAATGTATTTGAAATAAAAGATACGTTATTTTTTACTTCTGCTGAAAAATCTATAATATTTTCAGCAGATTCAACTCAACCATTTACCTTTCTCAATGCTTTAGATTCAAATCAATTACAAATCTTAAAAAAAACATCTAGAAATATTAAGGTATCTAACGATACTACTACTTATTTATACAAAAGACTATTAAAAACTATAAAACAAAGTCAATATAGCAGCATAGCAGCCCCAGAAATTGGTATAAACCGAAACATTATTATTATAAAAAGAACCGACAAAACAGGTAATCCTTATGAAGTATTTATTAATCCGAGAATAACGCAGCATTCCAACAGTAAAACTATATACCAAGAAAACTGTGCAACACTTCCAAATCAATACCCTTCTTCTGTTGAAAGATACAATTTAATATTTGTCGAATACTATACATTGAACGGCAGTAAAAAAGTAGAAATGATTGAAAACGATGTAGCATCTTACGTTCAACATGCAATAACACATTTAGGCGGAGGAATACTGCCATTAAGTCAAGATCCATACGCTTTCACAGGTGAGGAGGTAGATTCAATTATGAATAAACCCGATACTGTTGCAATGCGAATACTTTTAACAACTAACTATCAAGATTCTCTTATTTTACGCAAAAAAAGTATAGATGTTAGACCCGATTCAAACGATTTAGTTTTAAAAACTTTAATAAAAAGAATGAAAAAAACATTAGATCAAACTTCAGGAGTAGGCATAGCTGCACCACAAATTGGCATAAACCGCAATGTTATTTGGGTTAAACGAATGGACAGACCAGGACAACCATTTGAAGTTTACTTAAATCCTAAAATAGTGATGACTTCTCAAAACACAATACTTTTTAATGGTGATGGATGTTTATCCATACCTGGTGTAACAGGAAGGACACGCCGTTACTCTGCTATTGGAATAGAATATGATTTATTAGATGGAACGCATAAAACAGAAGTAGTTCAAGGAACAACGATGACAAATTTTACATCTGTTATTTTCCAGCACGAAATTGATCATTTAAATGGAATATTATTTATAGACAGAATTGAATAACCTACTTAAAATAATAACTTATGGGACTTTTTGATAAATTTAAAAGTGAATTCATTGATATTATTGAGTGGCTCGATCCTACTAATGATACAATGGTATATCGTTTTGAACGTTATCAGAACGAAATTAAAAACGGTGCCAAACTTACAGTACGCGAATCGCAAGTTGCAGTTTTCATTAACGAAGGACAAATTGCAGACATTTTTCAACCAGGAATGTACACACTTACCACAGAAAATTTACCAATTTTATCAACATTAAAAGGTTGGAAATACGGTTTTAATAGTCCGTTTAAAGCTGAAGTATATTTTTTAAATACAAAAAATTTTACCGATTTAAAATGGGGTACACCAAACCCAATAATGCTTCGCGATCCTGAATTCGGACCAATAAGAATTAGAGCATTTGGTAATTATGCTATACGAATAAAAGAACCAGCAGCATTTATAAAAGAAATTGTTGGCACTGATGGAAATTTTACCACAGAAAAAATAACCGAACAATTAAGAAATATTGTTGTAACTCGTTTTACAGATGCTATTG
>Ga0308397_1000443_pt1 | contig 29535 bp, 27 predicted proteins | sample Hotspr20SampleT8_FD_202356 | JGI IMG/M metagenome (GOLD analysis project Ga0308397, IMG submission 202356) | Hot spring phototrophic mat microbial communities from Mushroom Spring, Yellowstone National Park, Wyoming, United States - 20051001_T8 ...
TGTAGCAGGTACGCCCCTGCGGGCAGGGCGATGCCGCTATCGTCCGTACCGCGCCATATCATCGACTGCGTGCCTTCCACCGCGCGACCGCCAAACGGGTTCAACTGCGCGACTGGTTTGCCGCTGGTGCAGTCAGGTGGAAGGTGATGTGGAACGCGCCGCCGCGTGTTCGGGTAGCGGTGACGCCAGTGATTTTCAGCCCGACCCCGCTTTCAGGCTCGGCAATCACCTGGAACTGTCGCGTGGTCTCGCCCGGCGCGGGCACAAACCGATACGACGCGGTCGTGCGCAGATAGTGTCTCTTGCCGGTCTTTTGATCCACCAGCCACAGCGCGGTGCCGCGTGGCACGCTCGCGATATTGCCGAAGGTGAGCGTCAGCGGGCTGCTCGCGTCCGGAGCAGGTGTCCACTCGGCGGAGAGGCTCCACGTTTGCTTGCCCGAACCGCTGTCCGGAGCGAAGCAGCGACAGTTTGAGTGAACCGGTGCTGCTCGATGGCGGTGCTGGCGGCAGCCCCACTGACAAGCCCCTTCCGCTCGTGGAGACGCCTACCGTCACCTCAGCGGTCTCGCCGGCGTATTGCAGGCGCACCGGGAAGCTCCACCCGCTGCGACCGTTTTCTGCGCGACGTCCTGTGGCAGCGCGTCCCTCAGCCGGCGAGGGCAGAATGAGGTTACACGCCTGATGCGCGTACACCCAGCATCCCTGCCATGCCTCCAGCTGCGAGATGACACCGGGCACGATGCTGTTGTCGTAGATGAGCACGTACTTGCTGCCGTCCCACGTCCAGGCGTAGTCTTCCAGCCAGCCAGCGGCTCGCGCCTCCGCCAGGCTCTTGGTCTGGCCGCCCAGACTGACCTGCAGCGCGCTGAGGTTCCATGACAGGCTCTCCAGCCACGGATTGCCGATAAGGTTCCAGCCCTGTTGCAACGGTATCGTGAACGGCTGCGACTCGTCGGGCACATCTCCGCGGATGTTGGGACGTTGGGCGGCGGGCAGTTGCACCCAGTAGCCGCGACCGACCTGTAGGGCGACGTTCGGATAGCGCACATAGCCGGAAGCGGGTTCGTAGACCGCGAGTTTGTCTGCTTCAAAGCCCAGCACCCGTTGCGCGTTCGGCTCTTCGCTCACTACGGGTAGGGCGATAAGACGCAGACCGGCAGACAGTTCTGGCGCAACGCCCGCCGTCGTGGTGGCCTGCGGCTCTGCCGGCATCGCCATGCGGTTGCCCACCTTGTCCTCGCCCAAGGCGTAGAAGCGGTAGGTGTAGCCGAACTTGCCCTTAAAGACTGCGCTTCCCGTCTGCTGGCGGCTATCGTCCGGTGTAAACGCCTGCCACAGCTGGAGTGCGCCACCATTGGCGGAGTACCACACCTCCGCCTGGGTGACGCCCGAGGCGTCATCCGTGCCCTCCCAGCCGACCGAGAAGGTCGGCTTGTTTTGCACTCCGGGCATCTCAGCGATACGCACCTGGGGCGCCTGCTTGTCCAGCGTCAGCACGTGCTCGTTGGTCTCCATCGCCGGGTTCGAACCCAAGTGCGGGTCGAAGGTGATGGTTGCCTTGTTCACGATACGCGTGCCCGAGTCAACACCCGCTTTGGGGCGGATGCGGAAGGAGACATAGCCTTCGCCCTCTGGCTCATTGTTGTTGGGAGGCAAGAAGCCGTCATCGTAGTAGTCTCCTGTGCGAGTATCAATGCCCTTGAAGACCACCCGCAGTTTGCGCGTGGACGGGTCGTAACTGCTCTCCACCCGCACCACGAGGTTGTTGCCGAGGTCAACACCCTGCGACAGCCTGCTCGCAGGCGCAGGCAGCGTGACGTGCCGGTTGCCGAAGCCGAACTGCGTTGCGCTCCATCGCTCCCAACTACCGATAGACCCGCGCCATACGTCGAGGTTGGTCACATTGCCGGGAGCCTCCACTGTCAACTGCAGCGCGCGTACCCCTGCCGGCACATCCAGTTGCAGCCAGTCGTAGCCGTCGTTATGGTAGACGTTACCCGTGTAACTCTGCCCCAGTCGCACGGCAGGCAGCGTGGTGCCCGCATACACCACAATCTGTCCTGCCGCGGCGGGGGTAATCTCCACTTCGTAATCGCCCGCATTGGGGTTATTGTGTTCAATCAGGATGTCTGCTCCTGTGCTCTCGGCGATTTTGCTGCTGCCGAAGAACAGGCGCATGGTGTGGTTCTGAACCGTCTCCACCGAACGCGCGGCAGGAACAGTTTGGTCGCGCTCTCGGGAACCGTGACCGTCCCGCGCCAGGTGCCGCCTGCTACGGTGAGCGTGCGGGACTGACCCAGCGGGATCGCCGATTTAACCAGCGTGAAGGTGCACTCCGCGCTCCAGTCGCTCCACGCCCAGCCGTCGGTGACCTGCACGCGCCAGCGATAGACACCGGTTCAATTCCTGCTGGTCGTAGATGCCCGTATACAGGTCGGTGCTTCCGCGTACAGCGAGACCGTAGTCGTTGGGGTTGAACACCAGCAGGGAACCCATCGCTCTGGGTACCGCCATGAGGCTGCCATCTGGGGAAACAGACGGTTTCACGTGTTCGGGTGCCAGTCGGGGCAAGATCAGTATGGGGTCGTTCGGGGAAGCGCGGATAGGACGTCAACCAGTGGAGCCTTCGGGAGTGGCTGCAACTACCGGAGGGACCACCTTTTTACGAACTCGAGAACGGGAGACTTATCGAGATGCCTTCGCCACGACGGGAACATCAGCGGGTGGTGGCTAAACTCTTTAACTATTTGGACGAGTGGTGCACGGTTCGGCAATTGGCTACGGTAGTCATGGAGGTGGATGTTGCCCTCCTGACGGGTCGCGGATACATCCCGGATATTGCGTTTGTGCGTCGCGAGCGAGAGGCGGAACTGCTGGCGGAAGACGGTAAGATACATGGCGCACCGGATTTGGTGGTCGAAGTGCTCTCAGAAGGCTCGCGCTCCCGCGACTTGTTCCGAAAGTTCGAGGGTTACCAAGAGGCAGGCGTGCGTTATTACTGGATTGTGGATCCCGAAGCGTGGCTTATCGCCGAGTATGCGTTGACCGAGCAGGGCTATGTGTTGCGCAGCGTGACTGAAGAGGGGGAAGTGTTCCGACCGAGCCTGTTCGAAGGGCTCGAGATTGACCTGAAAGCCATTATGACCACTACGCAGAGACCGTAAAGCATTACACTTTCTGCCCCCGTAGATAAACCGCCTGAATGCTCATCAGGTTCTCGATACGTTCCAGCGGGTTGCTAGACAGCACCACCATATCCGCCCTCGCCCCCGGCTGCAGGCTTCCTACCCTGCTCTCCTGCCTCAGCGCCTGCGCCGCCACCACCGTCGCCGCCCGCAACGCCTCTTCCGGCGTGAAGCCACATTGTACCAGAAGACGCAGCTCGTGATGCAGGGCGGCACCAGGCAGCACACCGGGTGCGGGCGTATCAGTGCCTGCAGCCACCTGCACACCCTGCCGCCGCGCCTCTGCCACAAACTGCCTGAAGACCTGCACCGCGCGCTCCGCCATGCGAAAATCCGCAGCCGTCCAACCGCGTGTGGAAAGAAAATCCCAGTAAGGGCGCGCCCATTCTCGCTGCCACTCCGATGGCAAAGCCACTCCTGCCGGACGCTTCCGCCGCCACCACGGTGGGATATCGTACACACTCAGCGTGGGCGTCCAGACGATGGATGTCGCGTAAGCCAGCTCCATCAGACGTCGGGTGCGCTCTGTATCCATCTCCATGCGTTCAAACCCAGCAAACAGGCGCAGATAGCCGCTCTTTCGTTTCTCGTCGACCGATGGACGATTTGGCAACAGTTCATGCAGGAGGCAATGCGCGTGTTCAATGCCGGTAATACCGAAGCGCATGAGCTGCGATGCCGCGATCGTCTCGTGGTGCGCCGTTGTTGGCACTCCCAACCAGCGCGCATAGTCTATCACCGCTTCGCAGGTGGGCAGGTCGGCGTTCACGTAGAGTTTGAAGCCGTCTGCTCCGAGCTTGCGCATGTGTTCGAGCAAGGCGGGTACGTCACGCGGGTTTTTCACCGCCACCGCTTCCCACCACGAGGGCTTACCCGTATCGATGTTACGCCCCGTCCAGTACACATACGGGCGTCTGTCTCCCTTGCGCCATGCTTCCCGCCACTGCGCGATGACCTTTGGCGAGGAACCCATATCGCGTACGGAGGTCACCCCGTAGCGCACGAAGAGTTCAGGCGTTTTGACCTCGTCCACGTGCACATGCAGGTCGATTAGTCCGGGAATGACCCAGCCGCCTTTACCGTCAACCGAGCGCACGTTGGACGAGAAACGAACTACGTCTGCGCGCCCCACGTCGCTAATGCGTTCCCCCTCCCAAAGCACGAAGCCCGGATGGATGACCTGCCTGCCATCCCATACGGTAACGTTGACGAGTGCTTGCGGCATGTTTGGCTCCTCTCATCCTTCAAACTTTCGCTTATGTATTGTAGCATAGTTACTGGTATAATTGCCTTGGGGGGAAGATGAGTGAATCGTGCACGAGACTGGCTGCGTCAGGCAGAGCGAGACCTGCAACAGGCGGAAACAAGCAAGCGGGAAGGGTTGCACGAGTGGGCGTGCTTCGCCGCGCAACAGGCTGCCGAAAAGGCGGTGAAATCTCTGCATCTAAAGTACGGACAAGACGCCTGGGGGCATGTGGTCGCCAGACTGCTCGAAGACCTTCCAGCCGACATCACTGTACCGCCAGACCTGATAGACAAGGCAAGAGTTCTCGATACATTCTACATTCCAACCCGATATCCTAACGGTTTTTCAGAGGGCGCGCCGTATGAGCATTATGGCGCTTTGCAAAGCGAGGAGGCAATCCGGTATGCCCGTGAGGTCATTGAATTCGCGCGTGCTCAAATGGCCTGACCTGCAGACTGTGCGTGAGGCGGTCGTGGAGTGGGCGCAGCAGATGGCGCAGCAGCGTCCAGAGGTCGCCCGCATCGGTCTTTTCGGTTCGTATGCACGGGGAGATTGGGGCGTCGGCAGCGATATCGACCTGGTAGTGATTATTCGTCACACCGACGTGCCCTTCATGCGGCGCGCGCTGGACTACGACACCCGCCACTTGCCCGTCGGTGCGGACGTGCTGGTGTACACGGAGGCGGAATGGCAGCAGATGCTGCAGGATGGACGTTTTGCCCTTACCATAGAACGTGAGGCGATTTGGGTATATCCGTGACTAACGCTTCTGCATCAGCACGATGCGGTTGGTGTTGGTGCCCTTCACGCGGTTGGACACGCCCCAAATGTGCGCTGTCTTGGTGAAATGCTGGTCGTTAATGACAATTGCCTGCGGTATCAGGGGCAGTCCCTGTACAGCCTGAACCACGACCTCTTCCAGCCGCACCTTCCCGCCGCGCACTTCGCCCACTTCAAAGGCTATCCAGCCGCCCTGTATTAGCACCCGGGCCAGCTCGCGGAACACCTGTCGCATCGCCTCGCGCCATTCGTCTATCCCGCGCGCAATGGTGATGGGCACGGCTTGTGGGTCAATACCGCAGAACCAGCACCGCAGCCAGTTGTCGTGAGCATAGTCCACCACATCCAGAAACGGCGGCGATGTGACCACCAGATGCACGCTCTGGTCGGCAATCTCTGGCGTGCGGTGAGCCTGCCGGGTGAGCAGTAGCGCATGCGGTGCCACCGATGCCAGACGGGCACGTACCAGAATGTCGCAATCTCTCAGCAACGAACGGGTTTTTTGCAGGATGATGGCTTTGACTTCCCGTCGCGGCGGGGCCTGCCCCAGACGCTGGTTGATTTTGCGCTGCGATCCGATAGACACCGCCTGGTTCGGCGGCAGCGTATACACCGAAAAGAAACCTTTCGAGTGTCCTGTAAGCCGGTTAACCGCTACCATACGTATCCAGCGGTCTACGTCGTCCATGTCCCCTGCCCTCTCCCGCTCCAACAGATACTCCCGCAGTGCGCAGATTTCGGTGAGCGTTTCGGGATGATAGAATACCTCCAGCTCCTCTGGGTAGTGCTTGCAGCGAGTCAGGTTCAATTGCCTTAACCGGTCTGCGACTGCAGCGAGGGAAGGCGGGTTCAAACGCGGACGTGTGAGGATGTCGCTCAGGGGGTTCACGTCACACCCAAACGGCACGCGCCCCATCAGGGCAGCTTCAATGAGCGTAGTGCCGCGCCCCATGAAGGGGTCATACACGACATCACACGGTTGGGTGAGCAGGTCAATAAAGAATCGTGGCAGCTGCGGCTTAAAGCAGGCACGATAGGCGATTTCGTGAAGGCTGTTCGCCTGACGCTGTTTTGACGTCCAGAACTCGTTGACGTAAGTGGGGACGCCCTTCGTCTCCTGCACTACGCTCTGTCGACCAAGCTGAGCGAAATCTGCCAGATAAGCCTGCAAGGTCTTCAGGTCGTCGGACGTCCCCTGCATGTTGCTCAATTTAGCATCGTATCGCCGATGGGGCGTTTGCGCACGATGACGAAACCCAGCGCGTGGCTATCCGACGGCTTGGGCTGTCCCTGAATAACTGCCCGCACAATGGCATCCAGCTGCTTGACGCGCTGTTCGGTCTCTTCCTGACGCGCCTGCAATTCCTTCACCACTGCCTCCAGATAAGCCTGGCGCATCTCCAGTTCGCGCGCTTTGCGAAGCAGCTGGCGCATCTGCTCATAAAGCCGCTTCACTTCCACAGGCTCTATGGCTTCCAGCACCTGCTGCCGCAAGTTCTCATCTTCCAGCAACAACGCGATAATGGTCTGTGCGTCCATCCTTTCCATACCCTTGTTCACCCCTTTTGGTTTCTATCCTCATTTTACCGTATCAGGACAGGAAGTGAAAGGGGTAGGTGGAAACTTGGGCGACAGTGACGCGGCTTTAGGAAAGCGAACACGGCGGCACAAGATATGCTGGTAGTGGCTGGCTGACCCTCCTTCCTCGGCGAATCCACAGACACTTCCAATCATGGTGCGCGTGAAGAAAGCATCCTAACGTGTTGAAAGAGATTCCTCGTTCCGCGCTTTCAGTATTGCCGATAGCCAGTACCTCCCCGAAGCCACCTCCAGCACCACGTAATCTCCCTGTCTGCCGACCACCTGAATCTCCGGTACGCTTTCCAGTGGCTGACCGCTCTCGGTCACGGCAGCGGCGTCGGCAGCCGGAAGGTACACGGTGGCGGTGGTGTTGGGCGGAACGGTAATGTCCCACAGCAACCGCTCTCCCTCCCTGCGCCAGTGACTGGTAATTAAGCCATGCATCGAGCGGTAAGTGGCTCGTGCCCAGCGCAGCCCAGGAAGCAACTGGGGTTTGAACATGATGCGTTTGAAACCCACGCCCGGCTCCGAAGGGAGAATGCCCGCCACCCCGTAGAAGAACCACGCATCGAACCCGCCCTGCATGGGGTGGTTGGCAGAGCGCGGTCCTTCCTGCTGGTCGATATCTGGCTCGCCCCAGCACTCCCAGAGGGTAGTCGCGCCCAGCGAAAACAGGTGTCCGATACTGGGATAATCCAGCTGGTGTAGAATCTTCATCGCCACATCGCCGTGCCCGTACTCGCTCAATGCCCAGTAGAGGTGTCGACTACCCATGATGCCTGTGGAGTGATGTCCGCCGTGTTTTTCCATCACGTCGCGGGCGAGGCTGTCGGCGATTGCCTGCTCTTCCCCCTCGGGTACCAGTCCCCACGCCAGCGCCAGTGCGTCCGCCGCCTGAGTGCCAAACGTGCGATTGGATGCATCGTAGAACCGCTCGATGAACGCCTGCCGAATATTTCGGGCGAGCGCGCCAAACCACGCGGCATCTTCATCCTTGCCGAGAACGGTTGCTATCTTGTGCATGAGCATCGCATCGAGATAGAAGACTGCAGTGGACGTGATGGGGATGGGTGTGTTTCCCGGCACCGAACCGGGCGCACACCAGTCTCCTAGCCCTGCGGAAACGATGTAGCCCTCGGAGATGCTCAGCAGGTGCTCCACCCAGCGTTTCATAGTAGCGTAGTGGCGCTGCAGCACGCGGGTATCACCGTAATACAGATAGAGATACCATGGGATTTGCACGACCGCCGTACCCCAATCGGGTGATGCCTCGCCGATTTTGCGTTTGCCCGGCGCCACAAAAGTGGGCAGCCCTTTTTCGGTCAGGGAGGTCTCAATATCGTCCAGATACTTTGTCCAGAAGGTCGCCATCTCGAAGTTGTAAATGGTCATCTCTGCGGAGACGTGCGCGTCGCCCAGCCAGCCGCACCGCTCGCGGTGGGGACAGTCGGTGGGAATGCTGTGCAGGTTGCTAATTTCCGTCCAGAGGGCTGTCCGGTGGATGCGGTTGAGCATCTCATCCGAGCATTCAAACGTGCCAGCGGGAGGCACGGCGGTATGCACGACCACCGCTTCCAGCATATCCAGAGTGGGAGTGATCGGATATCCGGTCATCTCTACGTAGCGGAAGCCGTGATAGGTGAAACGTGGTTCCCAAACTTCGACACCCAAGCCCTTGCAGGTGTAGAGGTCGGTCTGCACCACCGTGGTCGCGAACACCCCGGTGCTTTCCGGGTTCAGAGTGCCGTCGGGGTATAACTCCTCCGCGAAGCGCAGGGTGATGGTGGTCCCCGCAGGCGCGCTAACTTTCAACTTTACCCAGCCTGCGAAGTTTTGCCCCATATCATAAATCCAAACTCCCGGCTGTGGGCTGGTAATCGCCACTGGCGGAAATGTGCGGGTGCGCTTGATGGGGGGCATCAGCTGGCTTTGCAGGCTCTGCGTGGGAGCAGGCACCACGCGTACCGATTGCCACCGCGAATCGTCCAGCCCCGGCTCGTTCCAGCCGGGTATCTCGCGCCGTCCGTCGTACTCCTCGCCTGCATATACGTTATTCTTTAGCACGGGACCGGGCGTTGTCTTCCATGACTCGTCGGTGCAGACAGTCTCCACACGCCCATCTTCATACTCCAGTATCAGCTGCAGGAGCAGCACCGGCTCTCCGTAAGACATTCCGCCCCACACAATTGCCTGATGGAACCAGCCATTGCCCAGCATCACGCCGACGCAGTTGATGCCCTCACGCAGCGCGTCGGTCACATCATGCACCACGTAAAACGCCCGTCGTTCGTAATCGGTCTGCGCGGGGTCAAGCACCTGTTCGCCGATGCGTTTGCCGTTCAGGTACAGCTCGTAGTATCCCAGACCGCAAATCAACGCACGCGCCCGTTGCAACCCCGACCACACGGCGAACTCTTTGCGGAACAGCGGTGCCGGCTCGGCAATCGGGGCGCGAATCCACTTTGCCTGCCACCCATCGGGTGACAGTATCCCCATCTCCCACCAGGTAACCTCACTCCAGTCGGAGGGCTGGCCGTATCTGTCCCACACCTGCACCTTCCAGTAGCATCGCTGCAGCGAGCGCAACGGTTTGCCCCCATAAACCACGTGGCAGGTGCGGTCGGAATCGACCTTGCCGGTGTCCCACAGGTCCGCCCGGTCTTGCGCCAGCAGTTCGGGTGTGCTGGCGACCAGAATACGGTAGGCGGTCTGTCGCTGCCCGCGCTCATCGCTCCAGAGCGTCCAGCTCAATCGCGGCTGGGGGATATCGATTCCCATCGGGCGCGCCACGTATTCGCAACGCAAGTCCATGGCGGCAATCATAGTGCCACTCTGTTTCGCCCGACGGGTTTACCAGTCCTGCAAGGAGAGACAAACTCCTATCGGGCTGAAGGCTCCATCTTAACGTGCCCGTCAGCATACAGGCGGAGGGTCATCTCCGGGAACCGGTGCCAGCTATCAGAGACTACCTTCGCTTCGGAAGCGGGCATGGTGCGGATGTACACCGCCCAGTCGGGGAAGTTGGGGTCGTACGCGCCGATGTTCCGGAAGTAATCGATGCCGTAGTCCACATCACCCAGATAAAAGTAACTGGTGCCCGGCGACACCCAGTACTGCCCAGGCGGTGCGTTGCCCTCAAAGTGGTCCAATCGGCATAAGAAAACGCCTTGATGTGATACATATCCCGGCATGAGCGCGAGCAGACGCAGCGGATATTCGTCATCGTGGTCTGTCAGGTACATCTGGATTGCAATGCCAATCTGTCGAAGGTGGCTCGCGCACTCGGTTTCGTAGCTGCGCTTGCGCGCCGTGTTGAACACCGGAAATAGCAGCGCCGCCAACAGCCAGATGATGCCGATGACAATCAGCATCTCCGGCAGGGAAAAGCCGCTTTGCCTACGCATGGTCTATCGCCTCCTCCCGAAGAGTTGCGCCCCACACGGCGGAGAGCAGTACCGTTTCCACTGCTTCCTCCACCCTGCCAAAGACCGATTGAAACATGCCCAGTATCGCAATGCTCAGCAGCGCGCCTCCCAACCCCCATCGGTTCACCGGCGTCAGCAAACGCCATCGGCTAAGGAACGCCACCACCAGCGCCGTAGCGAAGATACCTCCCCACACGCCCCGCTCGCACAACCATAATAAGAACTGATTCTCCGGCGCTCCGTACCACGTGCTGACCGCATAGCCTCGCCAGGTGGAGGTGTAGCGCAGCCGCACGTTATCCGTTCCCACGCCCCATAGCCAGTTCTCACGGAACAACTTCCAGCCCATGCGCCAGATTTCCACTCGTGCCTGAGCGGTCGTGTCGCCAAGCGGACTGCTCTCCAGCCGCAGCAGATACATACCCCCCAGTAGTATCCACATCGCTACGCCCAGTGCGATGGCTAATCCCTTTTGCCGTGATAATGCCGACACAGCGGCAGGTAACACCACACTCGCCGCCAGCCATGCCGACCGCGAGTAGGTCAACCATAGCGCGATGGTCATCACCGGTGCCATCGCCAGAATAGCGATGCTCACCTTATGATAGCGCAAACGCCGCCAGAGCGCTACACCCATCGGCAGGGCAATGAGCATCAGCGTGTACACGTGCACTGGCGTGCCGAACGTGCCGCCGGCGCGGGCAAGGCGGTGTGTGTGAAACAGGTTCTGTCCCTGCCAGTAGTACGTGAGCGTATACACCGCCTGTCCCAGCGCCAGCAAGGCAATGATGCCCATTAGCCGGTGGGCGGACAAGAGCCGTGCGCAGGCTAAACCGACGGTAATGAACAACAGCACCATCGCGCAGCGAATACAGCCCACCCCGCTGTAACCGCGTCCCAACGGGTCGAAAAGATAGCCGCTCGCCAGCACCAGCAACAACAGCCATAGCAGGCTTGCCCAACGCTCGCGTGCAGCCTCCCTTGCGAAGCTGCTCCAAACCATCACAAACACTGCCCCTGCTCCCAACAAGGCACTCAGCGGTGGCACATCTTTCCATATCCACCTGATTAACGCGCTTGCCGAAATGTTCTCCCAAAACGTGTTGGGCAGTACGAAACCGACCGTCAGCCACAGTACGAAAAACACCCGCAAGACCGCCCATCTGTTCACCATGCTATGCCCTTCGCTCCGCCCGCCTCACCCGCCAGTACCAGTATGCACCGATGAGGATGAGCAGAAGGGGAGGCAGGATGCGCCATAAAGTCGAGGTGCTTCCCGACTGAGAAACCGATTCGTTGGCAGATTTTGCGCGGAATCGATGCAACTGATCCTCAGTGGGCAAGGTTCCCTTCCATTCATAGCCAACAGCGAGATCGCCTCTGGTATGGACATCGTCAAGAGTTATGCGTTCGCCCTGCAGACGGTAATCCGCAACGGGCATCCCTTTGGGAATCACAAACCCGTTGTCGCTCGGCACCGGCCCACAATGTTTCAGCCGCCACTCCCTGCGCTCCTCGTACAGGTCTGTAAGCCGTACGTCGTGAATCGCTTCAGGCACCCACACACCGCGTTCCAGTCTCCATGAAGTTACCCGATATACCTCTCGGTAGCGGTTGTCATCGCGGACAACTTCGGCTGCGGCTGGTGCTCCGTTTTTTGATTTGAGAAATGTCATCCTCAGGGTGAACGGGGCAAGTTCCCCTTCACCGACGCGCTGTGCCAGAACCCACTTCTCAGCATCTTCCTGTTGCAAAGACCACTCCTGCTGGTACAACAGCATCGGTGAAACACCGCTCAACAGAACAACCAATTCAGGCGTGATGCAAACAGGAAACCGCGGTAGTCTGTATAGAGCCCCGTTGATGTTACGTTTCCAAACCCGGACCCGCGGCGTACCTGCACCCGCCGCCAGTGACCTCGTGAAAGTGTGCGAATCATAACTGCGTCCCGATAGGCTCCAGCGTGTAGGATGTGCTATCACCGCGTTTTTGTCATACAGCACTTCCCACCAAACACTTTCCACACCTTGCGGACTAAAAGCGGGTTCGCTGCCTCTCAGAAGCAGCGTGTCCCCGTGATTGTGTATCTCATATTCAGTCTGAAAACTAAATGGGCGAAGTGGGGTCGAAGACACAAAGGCTCTGGCAAAATCCCGCGCTTGCTCCTCCACTTGTTCTTTAGGCACACCCTGCGCCTGCAGTTCCTTACGAGCCACGTTCGACGCCGTCCGCTCCATTTGCTGTAAGATATCGGTATACTGTTGAGGAGATGACCTGAGCACTCGCTGATGCTGGAGATACCACACCACCCTCGTCTTTTGTAACGCAGCCGACCGCCTGTTCCATTCCTGCTGCAGCTGCGGCGGGACAGGTGGCGAACCCCGCGTTACGCATTGCCCAGTTAACACTGCAAGAATTGCGAAGCACAACACGCGCGTCACCATTGGTTTCACCTTCCTCCTGTCGTACTAAGTATCACGAGACTGAACAAAGTCAGGAGCCACGCCGTTGAAAAACTGCTTTGTGAACGTGATCAACCGAAAAAGCTTTGGGCGATTGCAATGGGCATTCACCTCAACGGCGCGACTCCTGACAGTCTACTGCTATCTGCAACGCCACCATGGTATCCACTGCATGCCCTGCGGCAACCACGGACCACTGCAAAGGTTGCAAACGGGCGGGTTCTGTCCGCAGTAGCCGAGAAACCAGTCGGCTGGCAATGTCTGCAACGTCTCGCTGCAGCGCAATTGCAAGGCTGGTCCGCGACACCGATAAGTGTCGACTTCCCAACGAGAGCAATAGCCGCCGCACATCTGTGACCCGGGCGGAGGCGGGTACGGATAACAATGGATCGCCAAGACTGTGTCGCCTATAACCTGCTCACACTTCGCAAATAGCGCAGAAGATTCGTCCGCGCGAGCAGGGAGCCAAACTAACACAGGCGACGCAGTCACGAGAACCACCGCCACCAGAAACGCGAACACGCGCTGTCGCATCGTCATACACCTCCCTGAAGTGTTATTCACTTATTCTATCGACCAAACCCTCAAACAGGGGACATCTCAGTCTTCCCTTTTCGCCACACTGAACCGCAACAGCACATCCTCGTCCCACACCCGTTGCCCACGACGCAGGCGCAACCGAACCAGCCGACCGTAACTGCCTGCACCCATACCCGACGTGTCCACCGCGATGCTCAACCGCTTCCAACCCAGAACGCCTATCCCACTGCGCATTTCGCTGAGCAATGTGCAACCGCAACCCGGTAATGCCTCTATCTCTAACGGCACACCTGACAGGTTCAACACCGTCACCCCCACCTGCACACGCTGACCTGCCGTGAGAACCCCCAAATCCCGACGTTGCCCCAGCACCACCACTCCCGTGCCGCCGGACCACTGGGATACGCTACCCTGCACCAGCAGCAGTACCCCCATCCATATCAGCACCAGAGGTATCCACCGACAAGGTCGCATCTACGTACCCCCCCCCCCCGTAGCCCGCTAACAGATTGCGCAATTTCTGCTTCACCCGTTGCAACCGCTTCTTCACCGCCTCTTCACGGATGCCCAGCCTTTCGCCAATCACCGCGCAGGTCTGGCCCTCCACCCAGTGCCATTGCACCAGCTGCCGCTCGGAAGCGGTTAACCTGCCCAAACACTGGCTTAAATCGATGGACACTATCACTTGCGCCTCCCAAGAGACGCAACAGTCCCCATCTTGCAGTAAACCTTCCCTCTCCGCGCGTCGCATCTGCTGCCGCAGGTAATCCACCCACACCGCATGGCAGAGATGGCTCAACAGTTCAGGAGTTATCTTCAGATCCTGCGCCTCCGCAACCAGCAGGCGATACAACGTATCCTGCACGAGGTCGTCTACCTCCTGGGGAGCACAGCGTTTGCGAAAGTACTGCTCCGCCTGCTGTCGAAACTGCTTCACATTCGGCTCCTGCACCCAGTCTCTCCTTTCCGCAGCTGTAGCACACCTCTCGTCAGGTTTTTCGTTCTCCCTGCCTCACCCGCCAGTACCAGAGAACGCCGATGGTGATGAGCAGGAGAGGAGGAATGATGCGCCAGACCACATGACGGTCCCTTTGCATACCTGAATCTTGGAGAGCTTGCTGTTTTTGCCTGTCCTGTAGTTCCTGCAATGTCGGCACGCGCCCATTCCAACCGTAACTTACCACTAGATTCGTCTTTCTCACAAGGTCGTCATCCGTTGCGTAGTCACCGAGCAAACGTAGGTCACGGACAGGAAAATCTTGCGGTATTCGTGAAGTGGAACACTCACGGGCAGCAACGATATTTTTCAACTTCCATAGTCGTTTGCGCACCACTGCATCATTTTTCTGTGTCTCTTCCACCAGCATAGGTATCCAGACACCCTGGAACAGCTTCCACTCTCTTACGGTATAAGACTCAGCCCCTTGCCGCCCCACATAACTTACTTCCACACCCCGAGGTGCCAGATCTTTGGTTCTATCAAGGTTGACGCGCACACGAAAAGGGGCAGCGTTGCCTCTGCTGACGTGCGCAAGTAACGAAACAGAAATAGCCTGTTGACCAATCATTGACCACTGCGCACCATACATCCGGGTTGGGTCGCCAGCGGCTACTAGGGTTAACACCTCTGGTGTGAGATCGAGCGGTAAATTAACACCGCGATAGTATATAGCATGTCCTTCCGTTCGCCAGATTCGAGCAGAGGGGATAGGGTCTCCTAACCTGTAGTGCGTTGCATCGTAGATTCTGCCGCCTACTTCCACTCTTGGATTGAACTCCAATGCTATCCCTTCGCTATAGGTTATCTCACTCCGGCAAACCCCTGTGCTTGCAGGAGACAACACAGGTGCATCTCCCTCCACACAGATGTTCTCGTCCCTGCGGGTCACCCAGTAATCTGAGGTAAATTGCACGGGACGAGGTTCAATTGCTGAGGCAAACGCCGCTGCTGCCTGTCTTGCCTCTCGTTCAGCCTCCTCTCGAGGACGATTCTGCGCAAGCAGACGACTCAGCACATTTTCGTACGTACTGCGATAAGTCTGCTCCCTTCGTGCTTGTTGCTCGGCTGGCAACACAGTGGGTACTTCGCTGTAGGTTACCTCCCAGACAAGGGTACGGTTATTCAAAGCAGCCGCTCGTTTCTCGGCAGATATCCTTACCTCAAGCAGTATATCTGCGCGACATACTACACTTGCAAGTGCAAGAAGCATCAGCAGGAACCATTTCATGGCAGCCGCCTCCTTTTGCGATCCCACCCCCTACCTCCCGTTGTACAAGGTCGTCAGGGTGTGCACTGGTACCAGGGAACCCAAATTCTGCTCTGACGACGGGTAAAGTTGCCACAGCTATCGCAGTGGGGCCATGCTTGACATGGCGCAGTGTAGTAATCAGCCAGAGTTCCCCTCTGTCTCTCCCAACAGTAATACTGTACTGCCCAACCTTGACAGCGTAGCGTCGTCTGTAGCGCAACCCATTTCTCGCACTGATTGGCACATCCTCCAGAAACGGCTACACAGTTCTGGGCTGGATTATCCGGCATAACATCGTTTTCCTTTGACTGGCACTTCGTCCAGGCAGTTGAGGACTCATCTCCGAGCGAGGGCGGTGTCCATAAACCCACCACGCTGCCCACTATCCACACCACCAGCGCCACCAGTAACGGGAACACGTGCTGTCGCATCGTCACACACCTCCCTGAAAAGTTATTCATTGATTCTATCGAGCCAACACCCCAAAAGGGGACGTGTTTTGCGTCTTTCTTCACCATTTAGTACCTGTCCGGCAGATACATGTGCTGAAAACGCATCGGAAACAGCACACGTAGCAGCCGACTGACATTATCGGGCGGCGGCGTGGGCAGGCGGGCGCACAGTTCCTCCGCGGGTGCCAACCCCAACACGAGCCTTGCCAGCGTGCCCTGAGGCAGGTGTATCACCACGTGCGGTTCGCCGACCTCATCGGTGACGCGTACCGTGCCTGGCGAAATGCGCAGCGTCGCTTCGCCCAGCTCGGTGCGGAGGGTTAGCCATATCCGCTCCGTCCAGTTCGCCGCCTGAATCAGTTGCGACCATTCCGGCTGCATCGAATGCGCCAGCCTTTGCACGCTCAGAACCCGAACCATCGAGCCGCCGTTTGCCTGATACACCTGCTCGAAGCGCGCATCCTGATACCGTGCCGCATTTGCCACCAGGCTATCGGGAGGCACCGCCAGCAAAGCCTCCTCCTTTCCCTCCTCCCTTGCCCTGCGACAGCACAACGCCAGCAGAGTGTCTGCCGCAGCAGGAGACGCCGCAAGCACCTCCCCGAAAACCAGACTGCTGTCGTATTCGCGCTCCAGAATGTCTCGCACCGACCAGCACCAGCGCGCCCGCCACGCGTAGCCTTTGACTGCACCCTGCGGGTCAACCGCCACCCAACACTCGTCATTGGGGTAGCTACCCGGCACCTTCAGCAGCTGCTGCCATACGCGCCCATCGGGCGAGCGCACTGCTGTGCCTGTTGCTCGTGCCGTTTGTTCCTCATAAACCCGCTGCACCGCAGGCAGGTCTTGCGGGGTGAACTCGCGATAACTCCACCCCACTGGCAGGGGAATGTCCTTTTGAGGGTTCCAGAGAAAGACCAGATATTCCGGTCCCGCCGTGACGTAGCCGTAGCGATGGTAGAAATCCGGAATGCCGTACAGCATAGTGATGCAGGCGTCACCCTGTGACATATGTTCCACCGCCGCCTGCATCACCTGTCGCGCATAGCCCTTCATGCGGTATTCCGGTTTGGTCGCCACTCCACCGATACCGTCTATGCGCAGCTCTGCAGCGCCGACGCGGATGTAGAAGGGGATAATCCAGCACTCACTCGCTTGTTCACCATCCACTGACAATACCACCCGTTTGGCGCCCCGCTCTTCTGAAACGATTTCTATCCGCTCCAAAGCCGCCTGTCCCATCCTCTCCCTCCTCTCTTTGTGAATAGGATTATAGCAAACTGGATAAGAGCCGTCCAGTATTATCCGCTTTGCTTCCCAGTAGAGAACACCTGCGTTTGGTAGGATTTCGCATCCTTGCGAGAGAAGTCAACCCTGTACGCTGTCACCAGCCGCTTCGCCAAGCGCTTCGCAAGGTTGCGTTAAGGAGGTAGTTTCCATGCAGAGAGTTGCTGTTAGCGTCGGTTTTGCGATGATACTGTTGCTGTTAACTACCATCGCACCACGTGCGCAGACGCCGATTTCCAGTGGCGCATTGCGCTGTATTCCCCTGCAGGAGGGCAACCGCTCCTTCGGCTTTCGTCTGCTGGAGGGCGAGCGGATGCTGGCGGACGTACTGTTCCATGCACACGGCGCGTTGTACGCCACCCGCGTGTTGACTCTCGAGAACCAGCTGCTCTTCTCCGGCTTCCGAACCGACGGCTCCTGGGAAATCGGTGACGATGCAGTCGTCAGCGTATCTTTCACACAGGGCAATCCGTATCCACAGGTCGCGTTCCGCATCCCTATCAAACGCTTCTCGGCGGTGGTGTGGGAAGCCACGCACGGCAAACAGCCCCTGCACCTGTTTGCCTGCTCGATGCCGGGTGCGCCCATCTTCCACCAGCGCGGCTGGGTCATTCCCACACCGGTCATTGACGACCACGTGATGCACGGCGCGTTCGGCACTGCTAGCGCGACGATTGTCTCTGCATGGTCGCCCGACTGGATGTACGCCCCCGCCATCGGCGCATATCCAATGCCCGTTGTGGGCTTGTGGAAGCCAGATGAAGGCAAATACATCGCCTATGAGTTCTTCGATGCCCGCCTCACCGACCACAGCGAGCGCAATCTGGGGAGCACCTACTGCTGGCAGTCGAAGCAGGCGAAGCAGTTCTTTTGCCTCACCCTGCCCTATGGCAAGCCCTATAATCAGCTCCGCTACCCGCAAGACGGCGACCTGTTCGCCTCTCGCTTTGGTATCTTATACCATACCTCCCTACGGTATGAAGACGACCCAAATCGCTTCCTGAACGAGTATATCTGGAGCACCTATCGCCAGCGACTCACCTCTGCCCCCACCATGAACGACCTGCTGTGGTTGCCAAGAGATTACCGGCTGGAACGCTTCCCGACGCCAGCGCTCGGTCGGCTACTACACCGTACTCAAAACGACCCCTTCTCGCTGGACGGCAATCTGGAGAGCTATGGGGTCAACTGGGACAGCCCTATCGACTACGTATACGCGCAAAAGAACCAGCAAGCGATTGCAGGGCTGAGGGAAGACCTCGCGCAACTGGCGAAACTGGCTCAACGCTTTACGGTGAACGGTGAAGAATGCGTGGCATGGCGCAAACCGCTGGAAGGCGACTGGCGACCGCAGTACGGCAAAAACGTGCCCACCCTGCATAACGTGAACAACTGGCTCATCGCACTCGCCTTTCTGGATGCCTATCGCAACGAGGGTCACGCAGAGTGGTTACCCATTATCGATGGCGTGGTGCGGTGGAGCAAGTATATCCTGTATACCCGCAACTGCTATCCCGACGTGCCAGCCGCGATGTTTGCCTGGGACGCCGCGCCCATCGCTAGCTTCCTGCTGAAGTATCATTTCACCTTCCGCGACGACCCGCAGCGCCAGCCGCTGGCAAACCTTGCCCTGAAGCTTGCGCACAGCCTCGTCTACCGCTGTCTGCCTATCTTCGCTTCGGACAACAACCCGGAAGACAATATCGACGCCTCCTTTTTCATGGAGCCCAATTCAGGGCTGCCCTGGCTGGGCGCCGCCTGCGCCAATGAAATCTGGGAGACAGCGGTTGGTGTGCTGTTGACTTACGTGCATACCGGAGACCCCGTGCTGGGGCATTACCTGCGCGGCATGATCGAGCGGTTTCCTCTCCTCTTCCGCGACGAGGTGTACCCTTCGGTCGCCGACTACGGCAACGCCTTTGCCGAGCGCTATGGGCTCTACGACGGCGCCGAGCAGCCGCCCAGCACACGTAGCACCTATGGCGGTTTGTGGGGCGGTCTGGAGAAACTCATCTATCCGATTGCCGATACGCAGGTTCGGGTGGTGTGCGGCGAGAAAGCGGCGATGGCTTTCAACATTCAGGGCACACACACCGACATCGCCGAGTATCGCCCTGCCAAAAACGCCAACTTCGCCCTGCGCCTCAAGGGCAAGCCACCCACGGCTCGTGCTGATGGGCGATACGACGTGGTGCTGACCTTTCCTCTCATCAGCTTGCGCGACAAAAAGGTCTTCATCAACGGCGCAGAGGCGGCGGTCGAACGGTTCGCCGAACGCGACGACACTCTGCTGGTACGCGGCGTCAGGGAGGGAGACCAGATTCATGTCGGGGAGGTTTCTGAGCAGAATCCTGCCGTAAACTTAAACATTATGAAGCCGCGCGTGGCACAGGAGAGGGTGCATAGGCCCGGCTTCGAGCCGATTGAGCTACTCGATCAGGCAGATGTGGTCATTAAGCTGAACTGGGATGACAACCGCAGTATGGCGGGCTTTTTCGGTGGCACGCGCACGCTGTGGGGCGTGCCCTTTGTGCTGCTGGGGCCTGCTCTCAACGCGGGCAAAGCCGCTGTGCGGCAGCCGGTGCGTCTTGCCCACAAAGCCACCATGCTCTTCGCCCTCATCTCCGGCGAGCCGCAATCGCAGCTCCGGCTAACCTATGCCGACGGAACCTCCGAAACGGTGTCTCTGGAGAGTAGTGTGCCCGCGATTCAGGGCTGGCCCCCCGTGTTGCAGTGGAGATTGTGGATGGTGGCGCAGCCTCTTCAGGGGGAGCTGCGGGTGGTTACCCCACAAAACGGTTCCCTGTTTGCGCTCACCCTCAGCGACCTTCCCGAGGAGCAGCTGCTTCCCACGCTGGCGTCGTTGCAGCAGCAACGGGAACAGTACCGCCAGCAACAGCAGATACTCACGCGGTGGCAGCAGGTCGTGGACAAACTGAAGCCACTGGGTAGCGTCGCTGTATTGCCCGCTCCGGGCGCGTCGCCACAGGGTCATCCTTTGTATCGGGCGATCCATCGTACTGGCGCGCTGGACCTGTTGCGTCCGCTCACCACTTTTGAGCTCGTGACACCCAGTGTCTTCAACCCGGCACGCTTCCCGCTGGCCTTCTACCTGGCTGGCGAGATGTACTATCAGACCGTGCGCGAACCGCAGGACGGCGATCGAGCGATGGTCAATTACCTGAGGAACGGCGGCACCTTGCTGGTGTCGCCGACCCAGCCCTTCCCGTTTTACTACAACGAGCGGGGCGCACCGGTGGTCTTCGCGCCCAAAATCGGGATGCCTATCAGCGGCAGCGGCGCGGAAGGGCGCGAAGACATGATACAGGGCAAGGAGGTGCGCGGCTGGGAGCAACCGCCGCAGGGCGTCTCTTTGCGCTTCGTGCGCAATCCGAACCAGCAGATTGTAACCAGCCTGCCGGAAGAGATTCCCTTCCCCACCGACGGCGACCTGCGATGGCGTCCAATAGTCAATATCTGGGACGAACAGCAAGCACAATACACGCCTGTCCTCACCCTCAAGGACAGCACAGGCAAAGAGTATGGCGAGGGCATCGCACTGGTGGAATTCAAAGGCAGTGAATTTCGCGGAGCCAGAATCCTCTATATCTGGCATCGTCTGATAGCCGACCCCGAATGGGCGGTCAACATCCTTTCGGATGTGCTGAGCTACCTTGCCACCATTACTCCGCCCCCGCCAAAGCAGGTGGTAGTGCCTCTGGCATCTGTCCCTCCGATTATCGACGGTAAGCTGGACGATGCGGCGTGGCAGAACGCGGCACAGGTGGAACTTCAATGGCGATTCAACCCTGCCAACGCCCCGGCGCTCATCGCCCTCATGCCTACCGTCCGTACGACCGCCCGTTTGCTGTGGGATAAACAGTTTCTCTATGTGGGGTTCGAGTGTGAAGACCCGGACATATGGTCCGTGTACACGCAGCGGGATGCTTACGTTTGGGAAGGCGAGGCGGTGGAGGTGTATCTGGACCCGTCGGGCAAGGGGCAGAACTACAAAGAGATAGACCTGAACCCGTTGGGTGCATTGATCGACCTGAACACCCCCGAAGCAAAAGACGGCAATCCGGGCGACGTGGAGCAAAACGCCCGGTGGAATGCAAGGGGGCTACGCTGGGCAACCTCCATCAATGGTACAGTGAACGACCGCAACGACCGCGATACCGGATGGACAGCAGAACTGGCAATACCGCTGAAGGAGGTGCTTAATGAAGAGGAACAGGTATACGTGGGTGACGCATGGCGTGTGCAGTTCTACCGCATCGAACGCCCGAAAGACAGCACCGACGCCACCGCAGAGTTTCAGGCGTGGTCCCCGACGGATACCTTTCACCGCCCGGAACGTTTCGGGGTCATCCTTTTCGGCGGTTCCTCCAAAAGGGTGGACTTCTCCCTTTATCGCCCCGGCAGCGATGGCTCACCCACTTTTTCGGTAAGCTCCGGTATATGGAAGACAAGGGACGGGGTGTACGAGGGCAGGAATTGTATCGAGGACGGCTGGCTACCACGCGGCGCCGGTACGGGCGATAACACGTGGAGAGACTATACGGTGAAAATACGTTATCGCCTTGTCTCCCGAGGTTCTGACTGGCGCGACGGCTTCTGGGTGGGATTTCGCTACGGCGAACAGGCATGTTATGCCTTGCTGTTGACCGGTCGAGACGCCCAGCTGCACAAGATACCCATCGGCAGAACATACGATGGCGACCGCCAAAATCTGATGTCGGCTCCCTTCACCCCCGATTCGGAATGGCACGACCTGCTCATTCGGGTACGCGGGAGTAATATCGAGATACGACAGGACGGCAAGCCGCTCATCCAGTACGTGGATGAAAGCCCTCTGGCTGCGGGGGGAGTCGTGCTGTGCGCGCGGAAATGGTCAGGAAGCACTGGAGATACGGTGGTAGAGATTTCGCAGTTCGAGGTGGAATGAGCGCGCACCGCCTCCGGTTTCACGGAGGCGGTGCTATCCATGCTGCTTGTGGACAGCCCCTGTCGTCGATCTAACGCCACATACCCTCTGCGTCTGCCAGGGGCGAACCCTTCGGCGCGAACGCTGGCGGCGCGGCGCCATTCACACGATACATGTATTCCGGACCGTAAAAACTCCACACCGCCGGAGGAACCGGTTGAGGCGGCGCAGGGCGCAGGATGTGCTCCTTTGCCACAACGACCATGTACAGTCCGATATATGCAACGATGGCAAACCTCGCCATTCGTCTGACGAAATCGGGATTGTGACGGCGTGCCCACTCGATAATCGCGATGGGCAGCAGAAACATCGTACACTTCGCCAGAATGAAGGGTACCACGCCCTTCTGCAGGTAGAAATCCATCAGGGGATTGCCTTCCCTAGCTCCGTGATAGTGCACAAATATTAACGTCGAGACCAGATCCGCCACGCAAATCGCAGCGATGATCCAGCTCTCACGCGATATGTACCCCTTCAAGGTCGTTCCTCCCTTGCGCAAAATGCGGTAATGCCTTAGCGGTTCATCAGGATTATTCCCGAAAACTACCGGATAATTCACATAGCAAAAGTGGGACTCGCTTGCGGCATCTTGACGCAGGGAAGGAAGTATCTTTCATGAATATTATACCACCTCCCTGCCCTTGCCACCACCCTTTCGATTATCATTTTCGGATAACAAATTTCCTGTCCACAGGGAAGATACGGGTTCCTGAACGAATTGTATCGAGCGCGGAATAGTGGTACAATAAGGTGGCTCTCCTTCATGGAGAGGGGTCTTCAACCGATGGCAGAAACCGTCGCACAAGTGCAAACGGGAAACCGCGTGCTGTTGGATTGGCTGTCGAGGAGGGGGCAGGTAGAGGAAAGTTCGCTCGCTCACTCGCAGCTGCACAGGAATTGTGAAAATCGCATTGACCTCATTCCGCCATGAAGAACCTCATCCGATTTCTACAAGAGCTGCGTCCTTACCGGCGCACCATGATTCTGGCAGCGGTGCTGACCTTCCTCAGCGCGGGGCTGGGATTGCCCATGCCCCTCATCATCCAGTACATCACCGACCACCTGATTAAGCGCGAACCCTTTCCACTATGGGGTGTTTTTTTTGCCATCGTGGGCATATCAGCCGCCTCCGGACTGGTCGGCTACGCGCTTGCCGTCACGATTACCTATCTTGGACAGCGATTCATGTATGATATCCGCCAAAAGTTGTACAGTCACATGCAGTCGCTGTCCATCGGCTTTTTTGAGAAACAACAGACAGGCAAATTGATGTCGAACGTCATCAACGATGTCGCCACGATTAACCAGCTGCTCACGGGCGGCTTCATTACGATGATTTCGGATGTGGTCACACTCGTCGCGGTACTGGGTATTGCCTTCTATAAGAGCTGGCTTCTGACGCTGATTGCCCTATCGGTGTTCCCTATCTATGTGTTGAACTACCTCGCTTTTGTGAAGAAGTTGGAAGAAGGCAGCCGCCAAATCCGCCATGAGCGCGATGTGATGCTGGGTGACCTGCAGGAGAAGCTGGCTGGGGTGGCGGTGGTCAAGTCCTATGCAAAGGAACGCTACGAGGTGCGGCAGTTTTTGGGACAAACGCGCGAGCTGCTCGTACTGAATGTGCGACAGGGGGTTATCGGCACGCTGCTGTGGGTGATCGCGGAGGTCATCGGCGCGCTGGGCACGGCGTTGATGCTGTGGTATGGCGGACGGCTGGTAATTTCGGGGCAGATGTCCCCCGGCTCTCTTATCGCCTTCATCTCTTATATCGGCGGCTACATGTATGGTCCCATCCTGCGCCTGATTCAAATGAACGATATGATCGCCCGTACCAACGCCGCGCTGGAACGTATCTTCCATACACTGGACACCAAACCCGCCATCGTGGATAAACCCGATGCTATCGAGATGCCCCCCATCATCGGGAAGGTGGAGTTCGACAACGTGTGGTTTGAATACGAGCCGGGGCAGCCCGTGCTGAAGGGTATTCAACTCACCGTAGAGCCTGGTGAGATGGTGGCACTGGTTGGGCAGTCAGGTTCGGGCAAGACCACGATGGTAAACCTGCTGCAGCGCAACTATGACGTGACCGCTGGCGCCATCCGCATCGACGGCATCGACATCCGCGAGGTGCAGCTGAAGAGCCTGCGACGCCAAATCGGCGTGGTCATTCAGGAGACCATCCTGTTTAACACCACCATAATGGAGAACATCCGCTACGGGCGGCTCGACGCCACCGACGAGGAGGTCTATGAAGCCGCCCGCGCCGCCAACATCCATCACGTCATCGAAGCATTGCCCAACGGCTACGAGACGCGCATCGGCGAAGAGGGCGTGAAACTATCCGGGGGCGAGAAACAGCGGGTCGCCATCGCCCGCGCTATTCTGAGTAACCCGCGCATCCTGATTCTGGACGAAGCCACCAGCGCGCTCGACTCCGAAACCGAGGTGCTCATTCAGGAGGCACTCGAGCGGCTGATGCAGGGACGTACCAGCTTCGTCATCGCGCACCGGCTCTCCACTATCGTGAAGGCGAACAAGATTGTGGTGATGGAGAAGGGCGAAATCAAAGAGGTGGGTACGCACGAACAGCTGCTCGCCTATGGAGGAATCTACGCGAACCTGTACCAGCAGCAGTTCCGGGTCGCCCTGGAAGCGCAGGCGGTGTGAGGCATCGTCCTATGGCAAATGTCCAAGTCAAGTGTACACCACGTCAAAGTACTTCACCCTTCCCGTATCGTCCCAATAGACAATGATACGGATCGAGTGAAACACCTCATATACCCACACGGGTCTATCCGCTCGAACGCGCGGCTTCGGATACCACCCGTTGTAGGCGTCGTCGAACTGTTCGGGTGGATAAATCGCTTTGGGCTTCCCCACGGCCGTCAGTACTTCCGACTCAGTCATACCCACATGAATGCGTAATAAGAGGTCAACCGCTGGACTTCTGATAACCAGACATCCCACACCCTGCAACGCGGTAAACAGGGCAAAAGCAGCAATTATCGTACCCAGCCCGATTACCACCCCGTAGACCAGGAACGACCTGCGTTTTGTCGCTTCCATCATGGTGCCCTCCAGCCTGTGCTTGTACGGACACGCGTGCTCACCTTGACCCTACCCGGGCTTGCGACGCTGCAGCGCCGTCCATAGAGACGCGGTGAATATCCACCCGCCGACGCATGTCAAATCCATCGCCAACAAAAAGCCAATCCAGTACAGAAGCAACTTTAACCACGCGAGTGAGTCGTTGCCTAGTAGACCCTGCATCGCGAAGAAAAACTGCCAGAAGAAAACGCCCATTAAAGCTGCTGCTGTCAGGGACAGTATCCCGGCACTCACCATCCCGCGTGCAGGGGCTTTCTGCATTCGAACCCGCAGGTACTTCCATTGCTGGCGCATGAAGCGCTTAACCGGCGCCACCCGCAACAGTATGCCGTGCAGTATCATCAGTCCAATAGCAACGACCATAACCCCCGTATGGACGTAGCCCGCGGTTGTTGCTTCCATTTGGCTCACCTCCGTGGAACCACAAATCGGTCTCAGGCTTTGTGGCAAGCTCCGTTTTCGTCACAAAGCCTCCCACTTCTATCCCCTTGCCCCTCTTGTTGATGAGCAGCGTCACTGAAATGAAGGCGAGGCAGGCGCCAATCGCAGCATTGGCATCTTGGATCGCCGCATACACTCTTCATATTGGCGTTGGCACTCGTCCAACATCTTGCCATAAATGGCGCGACATCCCAAGCCGCAAAGAACGCCTGCACTGAGCGATGCCGCCTCGCAAATCAAGCCACAGAACGGTTTTAAGGGCGGTGGAGCAAGCGTAAGGCACAGCGGTTGGCAAATGCCTGGTCCTCTCGCCACTATCGCAGCGCAAATACCAAGGCAAACTGCCAAAGTTCCTTGCGCTACAAGTCGACACTGTTGCAACTGTAATTCACATGCCTTAGCTGTATCGGAAGGCCCCGGCAGGGGTAAGGGAACGGGTAACGGATACAGCTGGCAAGGGTTCAGAGCCACCGCCGCACGAGGGGAGTAGACACCTCCTCGAATATGAACCAATGCTTCATCATTGTGGCGCCAGTCACGCATCCTCCACGGCGTCTGCGCGCTGCCCTGCTCATAGCGCAATACCCCGAACACATCATACAGGTTGTTACTGACCACCTGCGCCGAGTTGTTCGTAATCACCTGCGCCGTGCCTAACGGGTCAAAATGGTGCCACTCATTGTTTCGACGCACCAGCGAGATGCCCTGCAAATACAGCGCACTCACCGTCCACCTGCCACCCTCCAGAGGCTTCTGCTGCTCCACCAAGTCGCCAGCACCGCACGCCACCCCGCACGGATACCGCGTCCACACCCCGTTCAGGTAGTGCTTCCGCCACCGACGACCGCCGTCAAAGCCGTAACCGTACTCATACGCCAGCTGCACGTTGCCCCCGCCGTAGTCCCGACGAATCCGAACCAGCCTGCCCTCCTCGTCATACTCCAGCAGCCGCGTGTAGCCCGGCCCCGGAAAACTCGCCAGCGTGCCGTCGGCGTTCCAGACATACGTCTCCGTCGTGTTGGTTGCCGCGTCCACCACCTGGTTCAGCCTGCCTGCGCCGTCATAGCTCAACTGCCTCGGCTTGCCCATGGGGCGGTCGCCTGTGTCAGGTTGTCCCTGCGTTTGATTACTTCAGCAGGATTCCTCCCAGCACCGAGCCGTCCGCCGCGTCTATCCACACCGCCTCCTGCCCGAAGTAGACAGCGTAGGCGAGCCGCGCTCGGTAGGGAACCTGCGGCGGGTATCTCTTGCCACCGAACGCGCCGTTGGGATAGACGTAGCCGACTTCCACACGCCCCTGGTACTCGCCGCGATGAGGGCTCCGACGTGTTCGGTACCAGCTGGCGTAGACCTGTTTTGCCTTCCCCACCGCCTTGTCTCTGGCGATGCGGACATCGTGCGACTCGATGAGCGGCTGCAGACGCCGTCCGAAGTATACCAGTGTGCCGTCTATGGGGTCTACCAGCAGGCTGAGTTCGCCGCTCTCCCCGAGAAACGAGTACCCGAAGTAACGCACCTCGAAGACCGCCGAAACCGCCCCGGCGCGGTTGGCATCGCCGGACTCGCCCTCGGCGGTCATGCGGAGGCTTTTGAGAGTGGCACCCTTCGGTAGCCCCAGACGTTGTGCCAGCCGCCAGACGACGCGCTCTGCCGCTTCGCGCGAGGCAATCTGCGGAGAACGGTCGCGCCCGATGTGTTTCACCTGTTCACGTTCCCGACCGTAGTTGTGGAAACGGTACACCTGTCCAGTGCGGGCATCCACATGGAGACTGTATTGTCCCTGCCAAGAAACCTCCCAGGCTCTCCACCCGTCGCTTTTCGTGCGCAAGCGCGTTATGGGTGTACCGGAAGCAGGTCGCAACTGGCAAGTTTGGAGAAACTCGCTTGCCGCCACAACCGCTTGCTGTGCGGTGACTTCCTGGGCGGAATATCCCCGATAAGACACAACCGTCACACCAGCATAAACCGCAAATGCTGCGGCAAGAACGGTCATCAGTCGGAAAAGAGTGTCCTTCATTCCTTGCAACCTCCTCACCACCAGAAACGTGGAGCAAAATGGTCCGTACCGGTGTAGGCGCCGTTCAGACGTGTATAGTAATCGCCCCAGACGCTAGCATGGTCTCTGTGACTGCCGGGAACAGGATCTGGGTAGAAGTACTCCTCCACCATTTGGTCCCGTGCCAGGTGCACTGTCAGTCCATCCTGAAGTCCGCACCAAAAAGCGGCGGCGCAAGCTTGTGTCTTGTCCACAGCGACGGGTATTCTCCATCCGACCACCGCTTGGTTCTCGCACCAGTTGGTGTTGTAGCCATTGTAGTACGGGTACAGAAACACATTGAAGCTGTTATCTGCACCTGTGAGACATGCGTCAATGAAAGCCAGGCTGACCGGCGGCAGTCCTGTGTTGAAGGGAGGATAACCCATACCGACCGCGGCTTGACGAACGGGCAAAATGTCCTCAGGAAAAATCGGTTCTACCACACCTGTTAGCTCGTCGTAGTCGCTGGTAAAGACTCCAATGTTCCCATGCGTGTTGACGTAAAACACCGTACATGGCTCGATGGCGTACAGCAGCATCTGTTTTGTCCAGCCAAGTGCCACACAGGTGCGCGATACGTTGTGGTTCATCGCTGAAAGAAATTCCGAAGATGGAGGCACTCCAGCCGTTGGCGCAGAGGGATCATTTTCCCACTCGTTTCGGCCATACAACGTCGCCTTGTTGTACACCAGCACGTATCGGGATGCCGACCCTCGTTGCCCCGCACTGTCAGTGCCCTCTGCATAAATCTCGAGGTTGGTACTGTCCGGAAAGTGTGTGCTGGAGAAACGGACGTTGAGGTAAACGTATGGCATTGGGTAGGTTAGCGCCTTGTCAATCAGGGTCTCAGTGCCTATGCGCAGCTTGACTCTCGTCAAGTAGGCGTACTGCGTGTTTGTGGAGATATGCGCGACCACTTCGCACCGTGTGCCGCTGGCATAGTTTGGCCATTGTGTCTTGCCGGGAAATGGTCCCCACAGGATACTCACCTGAACACCTGCGTAAGACGTGCAGGCTAGCACGGATAGAAGAATGCAGGCGTGAAAGTGGCGACAAAGCGTCAGTAATGTGTCGCTTTTACCCCCCCCCTTGTGCTGGGGGAAGCGAAAAGCGGAGCCGCCACCTGCACGGTGAGGCTCAGGATGCACACCGTAGCGAGCATGCGCAGGTACGGAAACCGTCGCATTTTGTAGCACCCTCTTTGTGTGATGGTTTTGAAAGCCTTCGGAAACTTCCGTCCATAACACTGCATGAAGATGCTCTACTGCTTCAATATATCAAATTCATTGTGCGTTTGTCAAGGCATTTTGAGGGTGTTCGAAATTCGGTAGTGCAGTGGGGTATACCCCATACCATGAAACACCGAAACCATCGCATCACGCTCAGCACACTGCGCGCACGCGCTATCTACGAAGCCGTGACCCAGTTCACCCAGCAGCACCCGCTGCCTCGTAGCAGAGGACGCAAACCCATCTACTCCGAAGCCCTTATCCTCACCCTCGCCCTGCTGCGCACCGCCCGACGCCTTTCGTATCGGCAACTACTCTTTTGCGTCGCCCCCGAAGTCTTGCCGGAGGAGCCTTTGCCCGCGCTGGGCACGTTGATGTATCGTCTGCAGACCGTCCCCGACGAACGCTGGCACGCGCTGCTGCATTGGCTGGCGGCGCAGGGGATTGCGCGGGAGGTGGTGGAGGTGCCGTTTGAAGTGCCTGTGGTGTTTGTGGATGGCACGGGTGTGGGTTTTGACAC
>Ga0308397_1000446_pt1 | contig 29408 bp, 21 predicted proteins | sample Hotspr20SampleT8_FD_202356 | JGI IMG/M metagenome (GOLD analysis project Ga0308397, IMG submission 202356) | Hot spring phototrophic mat microbial communities from Mushroom Spring, Yellowstone National Park, Wyoming, United States - 20051001_T8 ...
ATTTTTTTACAAAGTTAGTAAAAACATAAATACTTCTTATTTCATCAACTCAACAAGTTTAACTAAATGTTCTTCTGTTAGCTGATGTACCATGCCTGTAGGCTTATTTTTTATAAGCAATTGCTTAAATTCTTCTATCTGTTGTGGTTTTAATTTTAAAAAAGAAAGATTTATCGGACAGTTCCAGAACATAAATAGAAGTTCGAAACGTTTTATTGTTGTATTAGGATTTTTAACACGAAATAATTCTTGCCCCAACCATGTTATTCTTTTATTAAGTTCTTTTTTAAATAATTTCATCCAAGCAAGAAAAACTACCGTAAGACTTGCGCCATGTGGTATGTCGAATAATACAGATAAATTGTGAGCTACGTCGTGAACACCCCAGTCGCCCGATTTCCGTCCGTGAAACGTTATACCATTTAAAGCACAGGTCGAAGCCCACATCATTCGCTCTCTTAACTCGTAATTATCAAGATTTATTAACAACAAATCGCCTATTTCAATCAATTCTTTTAAAATACTCACAGTTATTTTATCTGACAGATAAGCACCACCATTACCAAAATATGCTTCTAAACAATGTGCTGCAATATCTGCCAAGCCCCAAGCAGTGTATTCTTTCGAAACACTTAAAGTATAAGTAGGATCGCAAAAAGAAATAGACGGATAAATAAGCTGTGAAGTATAACCAATTTTTTCTTTTGTCTCGTCGTTTTGAAGAACAGCATAAGGATTCATTTCTGTCCCAGTGGCTGCTAATGTAAGCACTACTACTAATGGTAAAGCTTTGCTTGGTTTTTGTAAATTTTTCATCACTTGCCATGGGTCTAAATTTTCTGGAATACACAATGCTATAATTTTTGCCGAATCTATTACACTACCACCACCTATTGCAATAACAAAATCTACTTTTTCTTCGCGTCCTAATTCTATAGCCTTTTCTACTTCTTCAATACGTGGATTGGGTTTTATGCCCCAAAATTCTACATAAGAGATGCCCGATAATTTTAATTGTTCTAATACATGTTTGTACGAACCATTTTTTTTAGCCGAATTTCCACCTAATACTATTAACGTTTTTCTTCCTAAATCTTTAACTTGTTTTGATAAATACGAAACACAGTTTTGTCCAAAAATTAATTTTGTTGGATTATATGCAATAAATTTTTCCATTTTTTTATTACAAAGTTATTTTTTTTTTTTATTACTTATATTTGTATGTCTAAATTTTTAGCTTATGAGAACAAATTTATTTTTAAGTATTTTAATTTGTGCGGGAGTTTTTTTAACATCCTGCAATATCGAAAAAAGACTTTATCGTCCTGGATATTTTGTAGAAACCAGCGGTTATAAACAAAAACCATTAACAAAGCAAATAACAAACAATTCAAAAAACATAAACCTAAATGAAACTAATACCGCTTACTTTAAAGAGGAACTAAATTTACCTACTTTTTACAAGGAACAAATTAAAACAATTTCAAATGAAAATAATCTTTTAACTGCCCAAGTTTCAGTTGAAAAAAATTCATTTTCTACTCAATCAAATGATATTAAATTGGCTTCTAAGTCGGAAATAATTAAAATGTTTAAAGAAAATAATAAAAAATGGCCTTTACATACAGCAGAAAAACCTCCACGCGGTGGTAAAAATCAAATAATAGCATTACTTTTGTGTTTTTTCCTAGGTTATTTAGGAATTCATAGCTTTTACTTAGGAAATACTACTAAAGGAATTATTCAATTAGCAATGTTTTTAGTTGGATGGCTTACATTTTTCCTTTTTATAGGTTATATCATACTAGTTGCCTTAGGTATTTGGGTTCTGGTTGATTTTATTAGAATTATTATTGGTGATTTAGGACCTGGTTGGTAAAATTTTATAAATGAAAAGAATTATATCTCTTTTTATATTATTTGTTACAATTATTACAATCTTTATTTTTCATTTAAAATCACCTGAGAATATCCTATTAGAACATCCTACCGATTGGATGGCGTATCAACGAGCTTATCCCTATTGGGGCATAAATATCGAAGCTTACACTAGTGAGATGAAGAAAGCTGCCATCTTACACAAACAATCAGAAGTAAAAGCAAACTGGCAATTCTTAGGACCTACAAATATTGGAGGTCGGATAACAGATATAGAAGTAAATTTTAATGATACAAACATTATTTATGTAGGTGCTGCAACAGGAGGCTTATTAAAAACAACAAACAACGGGCAATCGTGGCAAAATGTTTTTAATCATATGCCTTTTGTTTCTATTGGCGATATTGCAATTGATCCTAATAATTCCAATATTTTGTACGTTGGTACGGGCGAAGCAAATGCTTCAAGTTTTAGTTTTCTCGGAGGTGGAATATACAAATCTTATGACGAAGGACAAAATTGGACATATTGCGGCTTGTCAAATTCTGCATACATAGCTCGTATAATTGTAGATAAATTCAACAGCCAAAACATATACGCTGCTGCTTGTGGAAACCTTTTTTCTCCAAGCTCTGAAAGAGGAATATATAAAAGCACAAACGGAGGTCAAACTTGGTCAAGAGTTCTATTTGTTACCGATTCAACATCTGCTATTGATATTGTACAACATCCACAAAATGGACAAATACTTTATGCCGCAATGTGGGAACGTATAAGAGGAAGAAATTACCGACGAAGCAAAGGATATTCATCAGGCATTTATAAAACAACCGATGGCGGAAATACCTGGACAAAACTAACTCAAGGTTTGCCAACCGAAGAAATGGGCAGAATAGGTTTAGCTATTTCTCAGTCAAACCCGAATGTTATTTATGCTTCCATAGATATGGTTCCCGAAGCACGTGTTTATAAGTCTATTGATGGCGGAACAACTTGGACACGTTGTAATGATGCAGCATTAGCTAATATGAATAGTAATTTTGGTTGGTATTTTGGGCAAATACGTGTCGATATTAATAACGAAAACATAGTTTATGCAATGGGTGTTGACTTATTTCGCAGCAACGATGGCGGACAAAGCTGGGTACAACTTGCTGGTTATTACAATATGGATGAAATACACGTAGATCACCATGCAATGACGTTTGTTGGAAATAAAATTATTAATGGAAATGATGGCGGTCTTTACGTAAGTTACAATTTTGGTAATAATTGGCAAAAAATTAATAATTTACCGATAACACAATTTTACGACATTGAAATAGATTACTTAAATCCTCATCGAATTTACGGAGGCACACAAGATAATTTTTCTATAGGAACTAAAACCGGAAATATAGACCAATGGGAAATTTTTTTGGGAGGCGATGGTTTTTATACAGTTGTTGATTATACAAATTCTGATATTTTTTATATGGAATATCAATGGGGAAATTTGCATAAAACAGAAGACGGAGGATATTCTATGTACGATATTTCTTATTATTGGGATGGCGACAGAACTAATTGGTCATCGCCTCTCATAATTCACCCTACTGACCCAAATATTTTATACTTTGGCACATACCGCTTATGGGAAACTACCGACGGAGGATGGACATGGCAAGCTATTAGTGGAGATTTAACAAAAGGCGACGATGGCTCAAGCTGGCATACTATAAGTACAATTGCTATTTCTCCTGTTAATCCTTCTATCTTAGTAGTAGGAACAGATGATGGAAAAGTTCAAGTCTCAACAGACGGAGGATATTCATTTACAGACAGGTCGGCCGGATTGCCCGATAGGTGGATTACACGTGTAGTATGCGATCCAAATATGTCTAATGTTATTTATGCCACAATATCAGGTTTTCGTTGGGACGAACCATATCCACATGTTTTTCGTTCCGACAATTTAGGAGCAACATGGGTCCCTATTTCAGGTAATTTGCCTAATATACCCGTAAATGCCATGGTTATAGATCCTTTAACCGGCAACTTTTTTATTGGAACCGATGCAGGAGTTTTTTATTCAACAAACGGTGGTCAAACTTGGGAAAGTTTATCATTAAATATAGGAAATGTACCAGTTGTTTCATTAAAAATTCACCACCCTACACGCAAACTTGTTGCAGGAACTTATGGGCTTTCTTGCTGGAGTTTCGATTTAGGACAATTAACACAAAAAATTTCTGTTTTTGCTCAAAAAGAACTTACAAATGGAATTATTTTTCCCAACCCTGTTAAAAAGAATGAAACATGTTTTATTCAATTTTTCCCAGGAAAATATTGCAAATGGTCTGCTACAATATATGATTCTAATGGAAATATTTGCGATGTTATAACTGCACAAAATACAAATATTTTAAAATGGTCGCCACGTTCGTTTTCAGGGACTCCATTATCAACGGGCACTTATTACGTACACATACAAGCACCGCTAACACGTTTTGTTGAAAAATTAGTAGTATTAGAGTAATGGTTACTTGTTGAATGTTATACCTGTATTAGCCATAAATAGTTTTATTGCAATAGCTAAAAGTACTACACCAAACAATTTACGAAGTATAAGAATTCCTGTTTTTCCGAACAATTTTTCAAAAAAGCGTGTTGATTTAAGCACAACAAAAACTATTGCCATATTAAGTCCCAATCCGATAAATATATTAATATTGTGATATTCAGCTTTAAGCGAAAGTAAAGTTGTTATAGAACCAGCTCCTGCAATTAAAGGAAATGCTATAGGAACAATGCTTGCTCCTTCGGTAGTTGTTCCTCTAAAAATTTCTATTCCTAAAACCATCTCTAAAGCCAAAGCAAATAATACAAAAGACCCTGCAATAGCAAACGAATAAACATCAACACCGAAAACGTTTAAAAGTGTTTCGCCGAAAAAGAAAAATAGCAACATTATTCCATATGCAACTAATGTAGCTTTTTCTGACTCTATTTTTCCGTACTTTTCTTTCAAATTTATTATTATAGGAATAGAACCAGTAATATCTATTACAGCAAACAAAACCATAAATGCCGAAAAAATTTCCTTCAAGCTAATGTGTTGAATTACCTCCATTAAACCCTAATTTAATAATTCCGTAAGAATATTTTTTGCCTCTGCAAATTTATCAATAATAAATAAAACATAACGTATATCAACACATATAGTACGTTGTAATGATGATTCATAAAATATGTCGCCACTCATAGCTTCCCAATTACCATCAAAAGCAATGCCAACAAGATTTCCCTCTGCGTCTAATACTCCACTTCCACTATTCCCACCTGTAATATCATTAGTTGTAATAAAACAAACAGGTATAGTATTATTTTTTACATAATTACCATAATCTTTGGTTTCGTAAAGTTTTTTTAATTTAGAAGATACTGTAAATTCTTCGTTTTTAGGATCTTCTTTTTCTATTATTCCATCAAGTGTTGTATAGTATTCATATCGTACTGCATTGCGAGGAAAATAATCTTTTACTTTCCCATAAGTTAAACGAATTGTAGAATTTGCATCAGGATAAAAAATACTATCGGGATACATTTCCATTTGTGCTTTAACCCATAAACGTTTAGCTTCTTTAAAACTATCTGAATTCATAGGATTGAACATATAATAAAAAGCTGCTTCTTGTAATATTTGAAAAAAACCATCTTTATAGATTTTCGACAAATTCTTTTCAGTTGGATTATCAATTATACTCATTAAACGGTTTTTGTCAGAAAATATTGAGGTTTTATACAAATAATCGGCATATTTTTTAAAATTCGATTTGTACTTACTTTTTACTAAATGCATAAAACTTAATTGATAATCTTCTGGTACTTCTGAAGCAAAGAGTTGCATCAAAGTAACAAACAACTTTTTATCTGTTTCAACATCAAAGTCTTTGTAAAAATCGTTTACAAAATTTCTGATTTCTTCTTTTATTAATAATAGTGAGTCTTTTGATGTTACGTACATCATTTTGTCTAAATATGGAAAAATTGTAATAGGGAAATATACTAATTCGCTACCTTGAAACAATGCTTCATTTAAAAACAAAAAGACTTTTAAATAAACTTCATTCTTCTCATAATAGTCTTTTATACTTAGTAATATCCAATTATATTTTTTAAATCTTAAACTATCTTGTTTAATCCAATCTATAAAATGTTTTTCATTTTCTTCTTTCTTTTCAATTACATTATTTCTTTTTAGTTGTTCTAACTGCCCTATGTAATATTTATAATAATTTGAACATTCGCTATACTTTGCTGCATACTGCAACTTGATTTTAGGCGAGCTTTTCATTTGCAAGTCTAGTACATTGAGTTTTTTTTCTCTTATTTTTATTGTATAAGGAGCTGTTATATTCATTACGTTTTTAACGTCAAAGGAGGTATAATAACGATTTGTAGTTCCAGGAAAACCTAAAATCATTGTATAATCATCTTTTTCAATGCCACGACTATTTATTTTTAAATATTTTTTTGGCATAAAAGGAATATTGTTTTTATCATATAGTGCTGGTTTTCCATCTGGTGAAGCATATATTCTAAAAAGACAAAAATCGCCCGTATGACGTGGCCACATCCAATTGTCGGTATCGCCACCAAATTTGCCAATATCGGAAGGCGGAGCTCCTACTAAACGTATGTCATAATAAGTTTCGTACAAAAACAACAAATACTGATTTCCTTCAAACATTTCATATACTGATGCGTAATACGGCTCGTTTTCATAAGGTAGAAGAACATTGTTTTTACGACTTTCTATTATTCGATTTCTAACATTTATATCACTAATACTATCTAACTCTGAAGTTAATATTTGATTAGTTACGTCTATTATTTGCAATAAAATAGAAACACATAATTTGTCATTTGGTAGCTCTTCGTTAAGATTTTTTGCCCAAAAACCATCTGCAAGGTAATTATGTTCAAGTGTACTATGCTTCTGTATATAAGAATATCCGCAATGATGGTTTGTTATTACTAAACCATTATTAGAAACAATGCTACCAGAACAAAAGAAAGATAAAGGATTTTCGTATGTACCAAATCCTACAATAGCGTCTTTTAAAGATGCTTTGTTCACATTATAAATATCATCGGGACTAAGTTTAAAACCTTGTTTCTTTAAATCTTCGTATTTTTTGTTTATCAGCGAAAGAACCCACATCCCTTCATCGGCTTGCGATAAAGTTGAAATAAAAATAAAAAACAAGTAAAAAGCCTTTCTCATAAAATTCATTTTATAAGCCATAAAGTTACGATTATTTTTATTAAATTATTCTTCACAATATAAGTTATTCCTTATTTTTTGAATCTATTATTATAGTAACAGGTCCATCATTTACAAGTTTTATTTGCATATTTGCTCCAAATACACCCGATTTTACAGATTTTCCTAATTCTCCTGCAATTTCTTTTACGAAAAATTCGTATAATGGAATTGCTAACTCTGGTTTTGCTGCTCTTATATAAGAAGGACGGTTTCCTTTTTTAGTTAAAGCGTGTAAAGTAAATTGACTTACAACTAACACTTCGCCATCTATATCTTTTACCGATAAATTCATTATACCATTATCGTCATTAAAAATTCTTAAATTAACAATCTTTCTTGCAAGCCAACTTGCATCTTCTAAAGTATCTGATTCTTCTATTCCTACAAATATAAGCAATCCGTAATTTATTGATGCGTGTAATTCTTTGTTTATTTCAACAACTGCACTTTTTACTCTTTGTATGACTGTTCTCATATACTTGGAATAAAAGCATTCTCTATATGTTCAATTTTATAAAAATCATTTAGCAATACTATAGCAATTACATCGAATCTAACTTCTTTATAGCTGTTGTAATTTTCTAAAAATGCTTCCGTCGCTTCTATTAAAAATTTTTGTTTCTTTTCATCAACAGCGTCTTGCGGAAGAGAAAAGTAATCGTTAGAACGTGTTTTCACTTCAACAATAACAAGTGTTTGTCCCTTTTGTGCAATTATATCTATTTCTTTATGTTTAAAAATCCACCTCGTTTGAATAATTTTATATCCTTTACTTTTTAAAAATTCTACAGCAATTTGTTCGCCTTTATAACCTTTTTTTAAATGATTAAAATTGTTCATAACTTTGGCAAAGTAAACGAAACTTTTTTAGTTATTAAAGCGTTTAAGTATAGGTTTTAAGAAAAATTAAATGAAGTATTTTTATTTTTTTATTTTTATTGTTTTTGTTCTAAACCTAAAAGGTCAAACTGATAATGAAACTTTTAACATACCTAATCAACGACCATTTGAAGGAATAATTTTCTTCTCAATGGAACTAATAACAGATACTTTATACTATACTTATTATGTTAAAGATCGTTTGGTACGTATGGACGAATATAATCGTTGTAGAGACTGCAAAACTCCTAATAATTACATATTATTTGACCTGAATAAAAAAACAATTACAGTTGTAAATCCTTTACGAAAAATGTATATCAATATAAATTCTAAACCATATAAAGAAAGAACAGATGTTGATGAAAATTTTAAGATTTTAAAAACTAATAATTACAAAAAAATACACGGATATAAATGTTATCAGTGGAGAGTAAGAAATAAAATTGAAAATACAGAAGTTTCTTACTGGGTAGCTTTTGATAATTTTGATTTCTTTATTGATTTTTTAAAGCTTTTTAATCGTTCTGAAAAACATGCTCAATATTTTTTACTAATACCTGAAACAAAAGGTTATTTTCCAATGTTAAGTGAAGAACGCACCACTTTAAGAGAGCAAAAGATGACTTTGCGAGTTTTAAACATCCAACGTAAAACTCTTGATAAAAGTTTTTTCCAAATTCCAAAAGATTATAAAAACTTTGAAGAATAATGAAATGGTATTGGGATTTTGTTAATTGGCTCGAAAATAATCAGGCCGCTTGCTTATATAAAAAATATTTTGGAGTTGAATGTCCAGGATGCGGTATTCAACGATCTTTTATTGCTTTATTAAAAGGAAATTTTATCGAAAGTTTTCAAACATTCCCTGCTTTAATTCCATTATTGATTATGTTTGCTTTTTTAATATTACATATATTTTTCCGTTTTAAAAACGGAGCAAACATTTTGAAATATCTATTCATTTTAAATGCCACTATTCTTACAATAAGCTATATATACAAATTTCTAACTCAAACAACTTAGTAGAAGCAATAAAAATAATTCTTAGTTAAAACTTTACAATAATTGAAACAAATTCAAGATTGCAACTTAACTTTATAAAGTATCTAATATAGCTGTTAAATTTGCATCGCTTATAGCAGCCATTGTTACAGGGAAAGATACATTCTGATTTATTATACCTTGCCAGTAATAATGATATAATTGTTGCTGACGCATTCCAATGAGAATAATTTTTGCTTTTTCGCCTGCGGGAAAAATATTTGTTGATTGATTATATACTTTAATTAAGCTTTTTAAATCGGGCATATAGATATAAGTTGCTACATTTTGAAGATTATCGGTAGTTGATGTAAATGAAACCGATATATTTGTTGGGTTTTGCGTCGCTGGTTTGCTGTTGCTAACCCATCCAAGTTTTGCAATAAGTCCCAAATAGCCATATGTAGTAGTATCGAAATTTCCGGCAGGATTAGGCACCCAATTAATTATACCAGATTGATCGTTACCATAATATATTTTCATATTTGCATATTTTTGTTGCGATGGCATTTCTATTGGCCATGTTGCAGCAGGTCGTAAAAGCAATTCCTGTCCGTTTTTAAAAGCACGTATTCTAATTATTCCCGCTGTTGTAAGAGGTACATTAGTCGCTACATTCGACAATTGGTAATAAATAATATCTTTTGGAGTATATAGCTCTATTAACTTAACTATAAAAGGGAAATAAACACTATCACCATTTGGATACATTAAATTAGTTTTTATAGGCCATATCTTTGTTCCTTGTTGACCTATAATAGGACCTTGACCATTAGTATCAACAACAAACTCTTGCTCCTGCTGTTTTTTCGTATCAAAATATGAGTTTATAGGATCATAATTGTTCAAATTATCCTTTGGCTCTATTCGCTCTTTTGAACAGTGAATACCAACAGCTAAAATAACAATTACTGACAGGAAAAAAAATTTTGATTTCATACAAAATTCATTTAATAATTAATTATATGCATTACAACTTCCTTTTTTTGAACGTTTGCCAGCATAATTAACAGATGTTTTACTCTTCTTTTTGCAACCGATGAAATATACAAAACCTGCTTGTAAGTGGCTTTCCTTCCATTTAATATTATATCTATATTCTAAAAAAGGTTTTAAACAAATACCAAATTTTAGTCCAAATCCACCTTCCAAATTGTAATTCGAAAGTTTAGCTTTTTCCATCGCAGAGGTATTATAATTTATCCATCTATTATAGCCTGGATGAATAATAGCATAAAATGTCCAACGTCTTACATCAAATAAATTATAGTTTAAACCGACTCCTATGTAATATTCGTTAATTTTATTAAAAGATGGATAATAGGCAAATTGCGGAACAATGCTAAATCTATTTCTTGGAAATTCTACTCTAAAACCATATCCGAAACTTTCGGTTTGAAAATTATACATTCCAGATGCCCCAATCCCAAAACGTTGACCAGTTAAAGATAAAGAGTTTATTATAAAAATTAACAATATTAAAATTTTATAAAACATCATCAATAATTTAATTAGACAAATGTACATAAAATTTTCTACTTACAAGATTATTCAAAAGTTTTTCTTGATAAGTTTTTTTACAATTGAATCTATAAAAGTTACCTAAAAATATTGTAATAAGACCTTTGCAAGACAATTAACAATGTTTTTGTTACGCCATTGCAAGCAAACAACCTCCCACCGCCATTGTGAGTCTGTAACCCCACAACGTCATTGCGAGCGAACGCAGTGAGCGAAGCAATCCCCTCAAAACACTTAACACTAAAAGGAATGAGCAATGAGGAGATTGCTTCACGCCAGCACACTTGCCAACCCTTCGGTTCGCAATGACGTGAAGGAAGGAACTCGCGATGACGAGAAAGAGGGAAAGGCTTTTTGTTACCAAAATAATTTGTTACTTCGAAAAGTCTTTAAGTTTTTCAAAGATCTCGTAATAATAATTACTTTCTCTTTTTTTCATTTATATAATTTTTAAAACTTAAAATTCATTACTTTTGCAAAAAAATATTATGGATATTTTTGAAAAAATCAAAAAACAAAAAGGGCCACTTGGGCAATATAAAGATATAGCACACGGCTATTTTGCTTTTCCTAAATTAGAAGGAGAAATAGCACCACGTATGAAATTTCGTGGCAAAGAGGTTTTAACTTGGAGTTTAAATAATTACCTTGGGCTTGCAAACCATCCCGAAGTACGCAAAACCGATGCCGAAGCTGCTGCACAATACGGTATGGCTTATCCTATGGGAGCACGGATGATGTCGGGTCATACATCATTGCACGAAGAACTCGAAAAAAAATTAGCCGCTTTCGAAAAAAAAGAAGATGCTTTCCTTCTTAATTACGGCTATCAGGGAATGGTTAGCATTATTGACGCATTAGTAAACAGAAACGATGTAATTGTTTACGATAGCGAAGCTCATGCTTGTATTTTAGACGGTGTTAGACTACACATGGGAAAACGTTTTGTTTATCCGCATAATAATATCGAAAAACTACGCTTACAGCTAAAACACGCTCAAAATGTAGTTAAAAAAACTGGGGGCGGTATTCTTGTTATTACAGAAGGGGTTTACGGTATGGCTGGCGATCTTGGGAAATTAGACGAAATAGTTGCACTAAAAAAAGAATTTAATTTCAGGTTGTTGATTGATGATGCACATGGATTCGGAACCATGGGAAAAACAGGTGCAGGAGTATCAGAACATTTCGGTGTTATGGATGAGGTAGATATTTATTTTGCAACATTTGCCAAAGCAATGGCTGGCATTGGCGGATTTGTTGCTTCAACAAAAGAAGTTATTGATTACTTACGATACAACATGCGTTCGCAAATTTTTGCAAAATCTTTACCTATGCCAATGGTAATAGGAGCACTTAAACGCTTAGAACTACTACAAACACAGCCACAATTAAAAGAAAAGCTATGGGAAATAGTAAAAGAACTACAAAATGGCTTACAAAAAAACGGATTTAACATAGGAAACACACAATCACCTGTTACACCTGTTTTCTTAAGCGGAACACCTATAGAAGCCACAAATATTGTTTATGAATTGCGCGAAAAATTCAATATTTTCTGCTCTATAGTAGTTTATCCTGTTGTACCAAAAGATGTTATTATGCTCCGCCTTATACCTACTGCTGTTCATACTATAGAAGATGTAAAATATACTATTGAAGCATTTAGTGAAATACAAAAAGGTCTTAAAGCAGGCAAATATAGCCAGCAAATAATAGCTCCTAACTTTACATTTTAATATTAATTTATTCTGAAACTTTATCCAAATTTTTGCGTAAAATATTTCGATTTTTTAATTTTACAAAAAAATAAATGGAACCTATTGAAAGCTTTTCATTAGAAATTATAAAAGAGCTTGAAAAAAAATTTAAAAATGCGTGTTGTAATAAAACAGCCGAAGCATATCTTGATTGTGCATTACTTATAAAACACAAACTCAAACAATATAAAAATTTTTCAACGAAAGAAATAGCAACCAATGACAATAAATAACGTCCTTTAAAAAAAACTTTATGAAATATTTTTTTATAAATATCTGTATTATAATAATTTCATATAGCACATATGGACAAAAAATACAAATTGTTCCCAAAAAAAACATAAACGATACAAACATTAAAACTTTAAAAGTTATAACAAACAAAGAAGAATTTAACAAGCATTTTGCAGATAGTTTAACTTATAAAGAATTAATGCCTTATGTACAAATTCCAGGAACAAAAATATCTATAGCACCTCCAAAAAATTTCAAAATTTCCGAACAAATACGTGGATTTGTCCATTTGGCTACAACTACTTCTATAACTTGTTCAGAAATAAAAGGTTTTCATTATACAACAGTTGTAGAAAATATAACTCCAGAAACACTTTTAAAGCAAAATGCTAATCTTAAAAGTATCGAAGATGTTCAAACCAGTTCCGGCAAACCAGCAAAATTGATTCTTTTAGGTTTCTCATTACCATCAAAAGATACTTCAAAAAAAGAAACCCCTTTTGAACGACTAATGCTATTTACCGGCGATTTAGATAATACTATCTGGGTAAGTGCAACTTATCCCGAAGCTGTTAAACCTTTTGTTTTTGAAATGGTAAAAAAAAGCTTATTGTCTGTTAAAATTGAATAACCATGATTCGAAAATTACTCATAGCAACATTAATATTTTTTATTAACTACAAACAGCAAAATGCCCAAACTTATACCATTTCGCATGATGTTTACTGGCATACAGAAAATCAAAACATGTGGGGACCAAATGGCAGTCCATTTAACATAGATTTTAGCTACGAACTATTTAATATTCAGTTCGATTCTTCACTGTCGTTTGGTTTTATGCAAAGCATTCCTTTAATTGGTAATGTAGGTGCCATGTTTAATTTAGATTTACATTTGCTACTTGCATCTGAATTTGCTATGTACGGATGGACAACAGGTTGGATAGATGTTGATTACCCTGTTAGAATAACTTATGAAATTCCAAATAATTATACTTTTAATCCTGGCGAAATAGTTACTATTAAAACTAATTATGAAGTTTTACCAGGTTGGGAATTATATAGCCATTTTCCACAAGCAGGCGTAGTGTATTTAGATTTAGAATATGGATTTGGGATAAATTTAAATGCTGATGTTTGTTTGGGAGGTTGTACAAATATAAATATAATGAATATTAACGTCCCCGACGATTCAATAGCAATTTTTTATTTAAACGGACAAACAGGCGAATATGCTTACCCTTGCTACAATCCTAATAATTTTCCTCCATTTGCTATATGTACAGGCGATCTTTTACCAATAACATTTAATAATTTATTTGGCATAGGATTAAGTGGATGGATAACTTTGCCATATATCCCTACAACAGACTGGTTAAACACAAACAATCCTTGTCATCAGATATTAGGAGCAAATGGTGATAGTACTTATGCATACATAGAACTCGATATTGTTCAATTTTTATCATTTTTAGCCGGATTTATACCTCCACCACAAGGACCTGCTATACAACAGTTTTTACAAATGCTCAGTGGAACATATAGTTTCAGCATCATAACTATTCAATATAATTTATTTTCAGCATATTTAACAATGACAAATACCTTACAACAAGATTTAACATTTACACCAACAGTACGAACTATTTTTACATTCCCAACACCTGTTGAATATTGGGTCGAAAACCCGCATAACGGAAATCAAATAATAGACCAAGGGATTTCCGATAGTATTTCTTTTCCTACGTGTATGAATTTTAAATACAAATATCCTTGCTACGGTTGGCCACAAATGCCAATAGGCGCGGCTGCCCATCTCGATAACCAGTTCAATAATCATGTCTGGGATAGTATGGCTTTTAGCTTCATTATTCAAGCATTGCAGTTTACTATAATAATTGATTTACCTTTTAAAAACCAGATTATAGTTCCAGAATTTTGCATCCCTTTGCCCGTCGAAGACAAAACAAACGGAATAATAATAGAAGAAATATGCACCCCCGTAATAACAAGTGAAGAGTTTGCAGAACTTCGACAATTACTTGATAGTACTGGTACAGGAGGAACTTACGACGACGGCAGCGGAGGAACACAACCTCCTCAAATATTAGACTGGACTTTTACAATAGGACCTTTAATAGATGTATCGCTTCCACTTGGTTATATTCCTTTAACATGGTACAACAATACATGGGAATTAGGCGGATTTGATGAAGATACAACTTTCCCCGGTTTCGTTATGATTCCTAATCCAGAATTTCAATTAGTTTCTATTACCCAAACTAATAATGTTTGCGCAGGCGATAGCATAGGATCAATAACTGTTACCATTTCCAATGGTACTCCACCATATACTTATACATGGTCAAATGGAGTTATAATTACATCTAATTCTACCTCAAATACAATAGATGGTTTATTAAGCGGAACTTATTTCGTTACTGTAAGCGATGTTAATGGTTGTTCTCATGTAGCACAAGCTACCATTATTGAAACAAATCCTCCTATAAATATTACACTTACACCCGTTCATGTATTATGCCATGGACAAAGTACAGGAATAATATATTCACAAGTTACTGGCGGAACACCACCATACAGTTATCAATGGCTTCCAATAGGAGGTAACAGTGCTAATGCAACAAATCTTCCTGCTGGAACCTACACACTATCGGTTGTTGACGCAGTTGGTTGTCCTAAAGTTGATAGTGTAACTATAACAGAACCTGCTACTTACGTTTCGGTTGTTGTAGATTCAGTTCGACATATTTTATGTTACGGTGGAACAAATGGCTTTATTGCAATAACTGCAAGCAATGGTACACCACCTTATACTTATTTATGGTCTAATGGTTCTACGCAACAAGATATAATAAATATACCAGCAGGAACATATACTGTTACTGTTACTGATGCAAATGGGTGCACTATTACAATCACAGAAACCGTTAATGAACCGCCACTTTTAGCTGGATTTATTATGCCTACTCACGTTACTTGTTATGGTTTATCTAATGGAAGTGCCAATTTAATTGTTGCAGGAGGCACCCCACCTTATAGTTATCTTTGGAACACAGGTGCAACAACAGAAGATTTATTTAACATTCCAACAGGCACATATTCTGTAACTATTACAGATGCAAATGGTTGTATTGCTTATGCAAGTACATTTATAAATCAACCTTTTGCTCCTTTGAGCGCTACTTACGTTATTACTGATGTTTTATGTCACGGATTTCACACGGGAGCTATAGATTTAATACCTGCAGGCGGAACACCTCCATATTCTTATCAGTGGAGTAATGGTCAAACTACTCAAGATTTAAATAACTTACCAGCCGGGAATTATTCTGTTACAATAACAGATTATAATGGATGTACAGAAATTTATCAAATGATTATAAACGAGCCTCCCACCTACGTTAGTATTCAATTACAAGTTACCGACGTTAGATGTTATGGAGAAATAAACGGAGCTGTTAATTTAACAATCAACGGAGGAGTTCCTCCATATCTTGTTTTATGGAGTAACGGAGCAACTACCGAAGATATAAGCCAATTACCAGCAGGTAATTACTTTGTTACTGTTACAGACAACAACGGATGTACAACTATGGGACAAGCAATTGTTAAAGAACCACAAAAACTATATGCATCTGTAACACAAAATGTTGTTATTTGTATTAACGATACTGCTCATTTATATGTATCAGCAACAGGAGGTACGCCAGGATATACATTTATTTGGAATACAGGATCTGTTGATACTACTATTACAGTATGGCCAACAACAAATACAAATTATTCTGTTACAGTTACCGATACCAGAGGCTGTATCTCAGTAAGCTCTACAACAGTTCAAGTTAGACCTCCACTTTCTGCACAAATACAAATTAATGATTCAATACTTTGCAATGGCGAACCACTAACATTCAGTGGCATAATAAATGGTGGTAACGGAAATTACATTATTACACTTAATGATACTTTGCTTATTTCATTACCCTATACTATGTATCCAGAACAAACATCCGGTTATCAAATAAAAATAGAAGATAATTGTAATACTCCACCATTGTACTTTAATTTCTTTATTCGTGTAATACCATCACCTCCAAATAACATACAAGCTCACCCCATTTCAGGTTGTGTTCCATTATTAGTACAATTTTATGAATCATCACCTGATGAAGGACAAGAATACATCTGGAATTTCGGTAATCCAAATTCTTCAAACACCAGTAACCTAAAAAATCCAACACATTTATATACATTACCAGGTAATTATACTATTAGTTTAACCACTGTAAATCAATATGGTTGCAAAACACAGCAAATAATTCCTAATTTAATACAAGTATATCCATTGCCTGAATCTAAATTTATTACAGATCCTTTAACTATTAATATGCTAAATACAAATGTTCATTTTATAAATTTATCTACAGGTGCCACAAGTTATTATTGGAATTTTGGCGATGGCGATTCCTCGTCATTAGAAAATCCTTATCACTTATATCCTAATATACCTGCCGAATATAATGCTTACCTTGTTGCTATTAGCCAACATGGATGTAAAGATACTTCATGGCAAGTTATAAAAGTAATAAGCGATTATACCTTTTACGCTCCTACTGCATTTAGTCCCGACGATGATGGTAAAAATGAAGTGTGGAGAGTGTATGCTACAAATATTAATTTTAGCACCTTCCATTTAGTTGTTTATGACAGATGGGGTGAAATAATTTTTGAAACAAAAGACATAGAAAAAGAATGGGATGGAAAAGCTAAAGATGGTAAAAACTTAGTACCCCCCGGAACTTACACTTGGATGGCTACTTTCAAGGATAATAATGATGTTACAAGAATAAAAACTGGTCCTGTTACAATAATTTATTAGTTAAAGTTTGCTTTTTGTCAAAGTTTTTTTATAACTTTGTAACACGAAGTAATATTTTTCGTTATAAGGAAAAAATATTTATGAAAATCTGCTTTTTGTACATCCTTTCTTTATTGATTTTTAATACTATATTATGTCAAAATCAATATCCTTCTATTCCCGATTCTGCATTTCAGGATATGGGAGTTTCTGTTTCACCATCGAGTATGCATTTAAATATCAAACCAGGAAATACCGTTACCAAAGATATAAAAGTAAAAAACGACACAAAAAAAACATATAAATTTAACGTCGGGTTTAATGATTTCGAAATGAATGAAAAAGGGAAACCAGTATCTCCAAAGCCTAAAGATTGTAAATATTGTTTATCAAAATATATAAGTGCCGCACCCAGTTATTTCGAGCTAAAACCAGGTCAAGAAATAAAAGTAAAATTAACCATATCTATACCTGACAGTTCTCATTTATATAAAGCTCTGTGGACAATAGTTACCATTGATCAGGTAGTTGATCGCCCTCCACTTGATTTAGAACCACAACCAAATCGTTTAGCAATGGGAATATTGCCTTCTATTGGTTTTGGTGTATATATATATCAAAATCCACCAAACGTAAAAGTCAACAAAATTCATATTGAGCGTTTTCAATATTCAGAAAAAGGTGGGAAAAAATATTTTGACCTGAAAGTTAAAAATGTAGGCGATGGTATTAGTTTTTGCAGTTCATATATTTCACTAACAAATTTAAACACAGGTGAACAAAAAAAGGTTAATGTTAAACGATTTACTATTTTACCTGAATTTACAAGAGACTTTCATATTGATTTGCCTACCGACTTACTTCCAGGAAAATATACTGCTGTTGGAGTTGTTGATTTTGGAGATGCAAACGAGATGATTGCTGCACAAGCTGATTTTGAAATAAATTAATTTGAAACCTTTTTTATTGTAATTATGTATAAAGGCATAGAAATAACCCTAAAACTAATGATAAAAAAAGAAGAATAGATCTTTATTTTTTTCTGTAATGCAATCAAGGATTGTGTTACAGAGAGCGTAATAACTCCGCTTAGTAGAGTTAAAAAATATTTTAAAAAAAACTTTATGTCTAACTAAATTTTTAATCTATGAAAAAAGTCTTTGGTTTATTAGTAGGTACTTTCCTACTTAGTGGCTTAACATTCGGCCAGTTAATTGATGAAAAGAATGTAACAGTAACTATGGATTTGCAACCAGTTTTGCAACTCCACATGAGTACACCAGATCAAATTGATTTCGTTTTTGACGAAATTAAAGATTACTATGGTGGTATTATTAAGTATGCTGCAACAATTTTAAAAGTTTCTTCCTCCGTTACATGGGATTTGTATGCTGTTGGAACTTCACAAAATGTTCCGTTTTGGGATCAACAAATATCTTACAGCAATGGTGGTGGAGCAAATTCAATTCCAAACATCCCATTAAGTGCATTAGAATTACGTCAGTACGAGCCAAATCAATATGACCAGGGTGCTACAGGTGCTCAAACAGATTATAGTACTCCTTTTGCACCTGCTCAAACGACTGCTGTTGGCGTAAACAGTATATGGTATAGCGCTACACCATATACAGCACCTTTAATTGACCAAAAATATATTCAAGGTCATTTTGGAACAGGTGCTGGTCAAGGAGCTCCAGGCGGTAGCTATTTAACTGCAATTACTCCAGCAGGAAGTTTCAGCGACTATTATTTTACAATTGACTATCGTATTTTACCAGGATTACCAGCTATTTTTCCAAATGCAGGTTTGAACAATGGAACACCTGAAGATATTGTTACAGTTAACGGTCCTAATACTTATGCCGAACCAGGTGTTTATACAATGAACGTTAAATACATTCTTTTAGAAGATCAATAGTAGATTTATGAGTTGAGGGTTAGCTTTTTTTGCTAACCCTTAATTTTTATTTTTATGGGGAAAACATTTTTAAACGGTTTATTAGGAGTTTGTTTTTTATTTAAAACAAGTTTTTCGCAGCCCCCGTGTAATAACCCTGTAACATCGAACTGTTCAGATGCAATAAGCGGAACTAGCAGGTTTTATATGTCAACGCCTGCTAATATTGATTTTTCTTTTACTGATATAAAAAAATACATAAACGGAATAACATATAGCGGAGCTACTCAACTGAGGTTAAGAATTGACGAAATTAATCCTGGCTCGTGTAAATGGCGTTTGTTGATGTACATTGACAATAACAACATACTACCACCATACCAATGGGAAGTCTTAAACACATACGGAAATTCAGGAGATATTCCTGAACTTAATTTAATACAGGTAAAAGTTTATAATGGCTGCGGAACACCTGTTAATAGCGGAACTTATCAAATTTTTGCAGGCAATAATCAGTACGATATTTTAGACATTATTCCAACTTTACCAAACATAAACCCAGCTGGCACTTGCGATGGATCCAATCCAACAAATGGCGCAGGAAGTTTTCTCACAAATTATAACGAATATAACTTTACTATTGACTATAGAATTATTCCTGGTTTTACACACAGACCAGGAACTTATCAAATAAATATTAGATTTTGTTTAGTTGAAATTCCTTAAAAATTGAAAATAGTTTTTATAAATATAGTTATATTTCTTTTACTTTACAACAAAGTTCTTACACAAGAACCCCAAGAACAATTGGGACAACAAACTATTAGTCAAAATAAATCGGAAAATAAGCTTACAACACGTTTTGTTAAGTCGGTTGTAGAATTTCAAAAAGGTGAGCTTATTGCAAACGTTTTTATTGTAACAAATAATCTTTCAGAAAAACAAAAATTTTATATAGACTTTACCATTCCAACAGAATGGAAGGTAATAGCAAAAAATCATAAGTTGTTTGAATTAGAACCTGGCGATAGCATTATAGTACCTGTTCACATAATTCCAAAAGAGAAATTTAAAGGTAATACACGTTTTATGTTTTATGCTTTTTTAACAGACGAAAAAGGCAGAAGTTTAGGAATGAATTATTTTTACGGATTAATAAAAAGAGAAATTCGCTGGGCTTTAACAGTTTCGGAAAATAAGTATTATATACCAAATAACACAACATCTATACCATTTAGTATAGGGCTTATAAACGAATCAACAGACGAACAAGATCTTTTCTTAACTAGCAATACTGTTAGAAAAGATATTCAAATAAAAGATTCAAGTAATATAAAAGAGATTAAATTTCCGCTTACATTTACATTACCAGCTTTCGCTGATACTCAATTTTATTTTACATTCAATAAATATAAAGAACCAAGAAATTTTCGTTTACTCGATGTAGAAGATTATCGTCCATATTCCATAGGAGAAGCAAAAAAATACAAAATACATTTCAATAGCTTATCTCCTAATCCTACTGAAAACAAGAAATTTAGGGCTGGTAATTCTATTGAATTTATTGAATTATCTGACAATTGGGAAGTTAATCGTTACAATTCTCTCACAATCCCGCTAATAGTAGATGCTAATATATTTAATGTTTTAGGCGATCAACCTATGATGTCAGTTTTTTTGCGAGGCGACATGTACTTAAAAGACAGCTCTTTATTATTGTATCAAACACAAATAACATATTTTTCTAATTATTTTACAACTATACCTTATGAAAATGCCGTTTATTCGCTTTCGTATTTCCATAAAAAATTTTATGTAACCTTTGGTTACGCAAATAGTGGTTTGTTAGGCACGTATCAAAATGGTAAAGGAATTAAAGGCGAGTATTATATTAGGAGGAATCACCGTATTGGTGCATTTTATATTGCTTCACCTGAATTATTTAAAATAATGCCAAAAATATATAGCTATGGTTTATCGCATAATTTCGAAAACAAAATAATTAAAACCGCAACTATCATAGGGCGAAATACAAATCAACAAAACAAAACTACTATAAATGCTGCAAACACAAATATAGCTATAAAAGCTATAAAAAATCACTCTTTTGGTATTCGTTTAGGAGGAACGTATAGTGTTAGAGAAGATACAGCTATAACCAAAACAGGATATATGTTAGGTACATATTATTCTGGCTCTCCTTTTAAAAATATATGGAATATCCATTTAAACGGAAATTATTCATCACCAAATTTTGGAATATTTAATTACGATAGATATACAGCAAATATGTCAAACAAAGTAGTTATAAAAAAGAACTACCAGCTAATGTTGCAAAACAATTTTTATCGCTATAAAATGATGCAATCAAATATATTATATACAAACTATCAATTAAACAATCAGTTGAATTTTTCTAAAACAATTAGAAGTAATTTATTTTATAATCCATTTTTGTTTTACAACGTTTCAAGAGCAATTAATTTCGACGTTCATTCAAGAGGTTTAGGATTAAATGTTAGTAATTATCAGCTCGAAAATAACACTCGTTATTTTTTTAACATTAGAAGTGGATATAACAGGGCAATAGATTCTTTAAATAAAGATTTCTTTTTTACTCAATCGGCATTTTTCATCCAACTAAGAACACTTTCATTTATGCTTAGATATACTCTTGGAAATTTAAATTTCTCTAAACAATCTTTTTATGTACAAAATCGCAAAAATCCTCAAACTATTGGTATTTCGAGCCGATATCAGTATCAGTTTAAAAATCCTTCCTTTATATATCAACAATTGGCAAGCTATTCTTACAATACTTTAAGTAGGAATCAAATAAATTTTAGTCCTGAATTATTATATTTTTCAAAAACAGGTTGGCGATTTAGAATATTTACCGAAATTAATTTTGCAAAAGACAATAGAAATCGCCTCCCCGATTATTATTATTTTATGAACAATCCTGAAAACGAAATAAAAGAACCCGAATGGAATCATCATATTTATTTAGGTATGGGAATTAGAAAAGAATTTGGGATTCCTGTTCCATTTGTTAAACCAACACATGCAACTATCACTTTTAAAGCATATTACGACGTTAATGGTAATGGAAAAAAAGAATCAAATGAAGCCGTGCTTGAAAATATTGTAATAAGAGTTCATTCTTGGGAAGTAATGACAAACGAAAAGGGAGAATGTCAACTAGTAAACGTGCCTTTGGGATACTATCCCATTACAGCATTCTCAATTTTTGACTTAAAAGGATGGTTTCCAAATATTTCAGATACTATCAATATAAATAAAACAAAAGTTTTTGATATTCCTTTTACACGCGGTGTAAAAATAACCGGAAAAGTTTTTATACAACGTGATCCAAACTCTCCTTCTGCCGACTTTAAATTAGATGTTTCAAGAATAAAAATTGTTGCAAGTAATCATAAAACATATACAGCACTTACTGATAAAAATGGCTATTATGAGCTTTATTTACCCGCCGGAAAATATACTTTAAGTATGGACGAAAGTATATTAGGTAACCGTCTTCAACTTATGCAAAACCATTTTGAATTAAATATAGACGATAAATTCGATAACCTTTTTATTCCATTTTATATTGTAGAAAAATCAAGAAAAATAAAAGTAATCCGATTCGATAAACAAGGTAATATTATAAATGAATAATAAAAATTTATTATTTTATTTTACTAGAATATTCAAACCTTTATCGTGTGCATTAAACTCTGGGGCGTACATACATTGTATGCTTGTAATACCTGTTGAAAATTTTCCTTTTTGCGAAACACGTAGCGGATATTCGAGAACATATTTACCACGATTAATTCGGTCAATGAAAATGTTATATGAAGCATCTTTTACTTCGGCATAAAAACCTAAACCATCTTTGTAGTTGTAACCGGAAAGAACCTGTATTGGCTCGAATGATGATGGTCGCATATCTTTTATATGAACAAACTCTAAATTTCTATCGCATTCTATAACAAGTCTAACCACAACAACATCTCCTGTTTTTAAAGTAGTTTTATGATTTAACGATTGTAAAACTTTTCCAGAGGAGGTAATTTTTTCGAGAAAATATTCACGTTTAATAGACATATATTTGCTATTATAAGTGCTTATTTTATCAATATTTTCAAAATATTGCCAATGAATAGCCCCCCACGAAATGCTTTCTCCTTTATTATGTATTTCAATTTTACTATGTAATGGATTAATCTCTTTTGAAGAAACAGTTGTTTTAATATAACCAGTAGCTTGTTCAACTGTTTGTTTTGAAATAGCTAGCGGTTTTTCGGCCCACATAATTGCTGCATCAAAAGTTGTTTCGACCTCTGTTTTTCCGTTAAACAATAGTGAATATATAGCATCGGCAGTAGCTACGGTTGTTTTCCAATTTTGAGTTTGTTTTTGTAACAGTAGCCATAATTTTAGCTCGTTAACTGTTTTAATGTCATTTGTTATTTCGTAAAAAGCTTCTATAAGTAAAGAATGTGCTTCAATACTTGCTTCGTTCCAATATACTCCACGTTGGCTAATGCTTTTCCAATACATTCCTTGCTCCTCACTAACAACGCAACGTTCTTTTAACGAATTAATAACATCTTGTGCTAACTCTTTTTCATTGTTTCTATACAAAATTAAAGCTATCATACCTTGCATATATTCCGTTTGATATATCCAGTTTTTTTTAGCCTGATTATAAAAGAAACCATACGCATCTGACTGTAAAAAGTTTTTGTTTTTATTTAAATAAAAACTACGCGCATACAAATATTGAATGTAAAACGGATTAGGAACATAATTTAATAATTCTTCTTTTTTTGTGTTTGCTATTAATTTGTAATAATCTTTTTCAAGTTCTTTATCAATATATTGAATAGCTTTATCTATTGCTTTTGTTAAGCGAGTATCAATGTTATAAGCTCTTTCAAGACGACCATTAGAAGCAACTATATATTGTGTAATGTATCTATTTTCTGGCATTCCGGCAAACCATCCCCAAGCACCATTTGGATACTGATTTTTTAACAACTTACTGGCAGCATCGTTCAGTTCTTTTTGAATATTTTTTTCATCAAAATATTTTGCAATGTTCATTCTTTGTTCTTGTTCGCTAATGCTTTCTTGAACCCAAGGAGTCTCGGCAATGGTAACATTCTTTAAATCATCGTTTTTTGTTAATGGCGATTTTAATGGTTTATATAATGAATCATTGAGCCAATTATCGAATATTTGTTTAAAATTAGGAATAGATGAAACTATATATTTCGATAATATTCCTGCATAATAACGATTAAATAATTGTTCATTACATTCGTAAGGATAAGTACTTAAATAAGGGATAGCCATAATGGCATACCAAATAGGATTAGATGTATATTCAAGAGTTACGGAATGTGGCGAAATAGTTTTACTTTCTAATGTTTCTTCAAGTCTTTTAAAATCAACCTTTTTGTTTTGTTTACCACGAACATAAAACGGTAACGATTCTGTAACCATCATTCTGTTAGGTAAAACAGGCAATATTGTTTCTTCTCCGTCGCTAAAGTTTTTACTTTTAGCAATACTTGTTACTTTTGCCATAGTTAAACCATACGGAACTACATACGTAAAATATATTGCTTCGCTGGAATTTGGTTTAACACTAATATTTTTTTCTGATATAAATAATAATGCTTTTTCATTAGTAACAATATCTTCTATTTTAATTGAAACTTTTAAATTTTGTGTTGATGCAGATAAATTATCTACTTTTATGTATATATCCAGACTATCTCCTTCTCTAAAAAAACGCGGTAATTGAGGAGTTATCATTATTTCTTTTTGAGTAATACATTCATTTTGATAAAACCCGTATTTTAAATCTTTACTATGTGCAAATGCCATAAATTTCCAAGTAGTAAGCGCTTCTGGGCTCTGAAATGTAAATTCAACTTCGCCTTTTTCATTTGTTCTTAATTCGGGATAAAAAAATGCTGTTTCATTAAGGTTTGTTCTAATATTTGGTTTTGTTGTTTCTATGTAATTATTAGTGTTTTCAGCTCTTGTTTGTTCTTCTTTTTTATTGCCAGGTTTTTGTGCAAAAGCCATAGTTGGCAATTCTTCCGCAACTCCAGCAACCTCATCTTTCATAATCTTTTGTTTTTTAGCTGTATATACTCCACCACCATTCCTATGTCGTTTATAAACTCCATAGTAATACAATCCGAATAAATTTAATTGAGGATATTTTATTTCGGGATAAGAAGGAATATTATAACTTAAATTGTAACAATTACTATAAGTAAAAGAAAACATTTCTGCCGAAACCCATTTGTAATGATGGTAAAACATATAAGGTGAAAAATTCCAACTATGATTTACAAATGCGTCTAGCGATTTGTCGTACATAGATGCAAGTAATTCTGAAAATACTTTTTCGCCATTTTTTCCAGAAATAACAAACTTCCATTTCTCTTTTGAACCAGGATATATTTTAGAACGAAATGTTTCTGTTTTTATTAAAAGTTCTTTATTATCATAAGGAACAAAAATTGTAAATTCTTTTTGATAAATTCTGTTTTGAATTATAGTGAAAAAATTAATATGTATATTCCCTCTATGTTTTTCTTGTACAGCAATTTCTATTACATTTTGTTGCTGATTTTTTAGCTCTATCCATTTATTTTCACCTGAACTATTTAAATGTGATATCATCATAAATACTTTTACATCGTTGTATGCACTTGCTAAAATAAATTTAGCCTTATTACCTACCGTAACATTCTGGTTTTTACATACAATAAATAATGCCTCATTATTTGGTATATTTGAAAAACCTTCATAGTAAGCAGTAAAATAATGTTTATGTTTAACTTCTTTCCCACGGCTATCTGTCGAAATCATTTCCAATAAATATGAGCCTGGTTGCAAGGTTATTGCACCTGATAAATTTAAAAGACTATCGTACTGTGAGTTAAAAAAACCTGTATAAACCTTTTCAACTTGTCTTAAATCACGTATAGTTATATTTTTATCGTAAACATTTCCCTTATACAGTTTTTCCCATTCAGATTTACTGTACAAAAATACATCTGGTTCAGGCCATAATCTGTTTCTAAGTGGTGTTTTTAGGTCTTCTAATTTATAAAGATTGTAAGTTCCTTTTGAATTTAATTTTTTTCCATTAGCATTTTTAACCGAAAAACTAACATTTGTTAGTTCATTAACATTAACAATTTCTTTTAGCACAACATCGAAAAATAATCCTACTGTACCAGCAGAAACAATACATTCAGTTGACTGAGTTTCTTGATTAATGTCTGTTGCATCTATCTGTACTTTAAAATTATAAAAAGTGTGCTCATTTAGCGGATAGTTATTATCTGAAATAGCTTTAAATTTAATGTATGCTATACCATTTTCATCGGATTGTATTGTTCCATTTGCTATTTCAGCATCTGCAAGTTGTCTATAAATATACCAATAATTTCTAAATTTTGGAATACGGGTTATTCTGTATTTTACTGTAACATTCTGTAAAGGTACACCGGCATAACTTTTTATCAATGTTTTAATTACAACAGTGTCGTTTAAATAATATTCTTTATCAATAGCTTCTGCCTCGACGAAAAAACGAGGACGTTTATATTCTTCTACTCTAAAAGTACAACTACCAAAATTTGTTTGAATTGAAAAAATACCGTTTAACAATCCTTCTGGTAAAACAAAAGAACCACTAAATGTTCCAAATTCATTGGTTGTTTTAAGCTGCTCTTCTACAATTTGGTTATTTGCATCACGCAAAACAACCGTAACATTATTATTTGAAACTATTGAGACAATATTTTTTTCTTTCTGTAAAACCAATCCTTTGTAATAAACAATTTGACCCGGTCTATATATTGCCCTATCGGTAAATATTGTAGTAGAATACGTTTTATCATCTCTATATGAATAATGAGGGCTAACATAATAATATTTTTCAGACAAGAAGGTTTCGGTATTAGTTTTAACTTCTATAAGTACATTACCAAATTGCTTTTTTCGATAAGGATTATCAGGTAACAATATATTTGCTGTTCCATTATTATCGGTTAAATAACTTTGTCCTTTTATTAGTTTATTTTTACTTTGTCCGTATTCTAACCAATATTCAGTAATTGTTGCATTTACAATAGGATTTCCGTTTTTTCTATCTGTTATAATCAATTTATATGAACCATCATCGTTTTGTGTACTAACAATAACTATGTTTGTTACAAAAAACTTTTGTATGCAACGAATAGCCTGTTTATTTAAAACGTCTGGATTATTTGAAGCAAATAAAATATAAAAACCTGATGGAACACCACCTAAAATATCTTCGGTAGAATGATTAAGATAGTCTTTTATTGAGGGAATAACAATAGTTTTTTGAAAAAGAGGTTTCGATGTTTCATATAGTTTTTGTATAAGCTGATTATCGTAATATTCATTTCTTAGTTCTTCGTATGTATTTCTTTCAATAGATCTTAAGTGTATATATATTTTTTCAACGTTTTTAAAATTAAAATTAACAACAATAGGCTCATTAGGTAAATATGCTTCTTCCACATTAAATGTTAAAGAAGGTTCTTCTATTGTACTTATTATATTTTCAAGATATGAGTTGTATAAAGCATCTGGATGCTTTTTGATAGAATTTTTTGCTAATTCGAGAGCTTTTGCTAGATAGTATTTATATTTATATGTAGAAGAATCGTGATAATTATATTTACCAGAAAGTGCTTTCATTGTTAAGGCAATTTGATAAACAACTGAGTTACTATAAGGATTTTCCTTTACGTTTTGATATATATTTTCCAATGCTTTAAGATAAAAGTTTTCTTTACCTTGTAATGAAGTATTTTTATAAACAAATTCTAACCTTTTTAAATCAGCATCTATGTAAGCTTCAACATTTTTATCTTTTAATCGAAATCTTAATATGTCTTGTAAAATTAAAATACCGTAATATTGTAATGACAAACTATCGGTAGTTGATATGTTCAGAATAATAAATTTTTCTGCATCACAAAAATATATGCTATCGTTTAAATTAAACGAATCGGCTGGCTTTGCCAATGTAATTTCTTTGTTCGAAAAAAAATCTACTGCACGAAATGCAATAAAGTCGTACAAAGTAGGTCGGAGATTTTCAGTATTTTTGCTTTCAGTTAAAATTTCGTTAAATGCTGAGATTGGAGTTTTTTGTAAAAGTTCTTTTTGTTCTAATGCTTTTAAATGATGTTTGATAATAACATCGAGTAAATGTTTAAGACTCCACGAACGAATATCGTCTCCTTCATCGTCAGAAAAAGTTCTATTAAAAAACCTAAACCTATTAACAGTATAATATTGCCAATATAACTCGGCACATAGTGTATTATATAAAGGAGAATATGGAAAAACAGAGTTTTGTGCTTCTTTCGACATTTCTTGAAGCAACTTTTCGTATGCATCTTCTTCTATTATATTTTTATATTTAACCTGATAAATATACGATTTTATTACCTGCGAAGCATTATTTTCGCTTTTAGCAGCTTTGTTTATATTTAAAACAACATCCAGAGCCGATTTAACTAATCCTTTATTTTCGAGGCTATCTACTTTATTCCACATCTTTTTGTATGGAAAAGGTTTTGTTTGGCTCATTGAATAAATTTTAAATAATAAAACACAGCTAAGAAAAAGAAATACTCTCATAGTTAAATTTTTATTTCGCAATTTAACATAAATTATGCCATAAACCTAATTTCGTTTAACTGTTTTTTTTTAGATAATAATCCTAATAAATATAAAATTAAATATTGAGACCTTTGAAAAACTTAAAGATTTTTTAATTACAATTTTTTTTGATTACAAAAAGCCTTTCCCTCTTTCTCGTCATCGCGAGTTCCTTCCTTCACGTCATTGCGAACCGAAGGGTTGGCAAGTGTGCTGGCGTGAAGCAATCTCCTCATTGCTCATTCCTTTTAGTGTTAAGTG
>Ga0308397_1000448_pt1 | contig 29387 bp, 26 predicted proteins | sample Hotspr20SampleT8_FD_202356 | JGI IMG/M metagenome (GOLD analysis project Ga0308397, IMG submission 202356) | Hot spring phototrophic mat microbial communities from Mushroom Spring, Yellowstone National Park, Wyoming, United States - 20051001_T8 ...
CGAAAGGAGTGGTATAGGGAACTCTTTTCCACTTTATACCCCACTCACAGACGTATTCTTCCTCTTCTTTCAAGTAGTAGGAGTTCGCTATGCCCACGGAGTACTGAATGATGTCAAGACCCAGAATCTTTTCCAGGTCATGCTCTGCTCCCCCATGGGGATTGTCTCCCCCCTGAGAATGAAGACCCAGGTGTTCCCGCAACCGCCGGGCAAATTCAGGAGTGAAACTGGCCTGAATCGGCACCCGATCAGGCTCCTGGTGTGACAAACTGGTGAGCACCCTCTCTCTGGAGTTCATCAACCCCGCCCCCCCTTCCGCAAGAGGGATAATTCGGCTTCTCTGCATTTCCCTTCCAGCCCAAAAAGGTGATAGGCAATCAACGTCTCAAATTGCTCCAGGTCATCCTTCAAATTCTCCACAAAAATCGGAAAAACCGGAAGATAGAAAGTCTTCTCTAAGGGAACCACCCCAAAAATGAGATACCGACAGAGAACCGCCAGGGCAATAAAACCCTGCAAATAAGGATATTGGTACAGAAAACACCGTATCACGCCCTTTTCCAGAAAGTCTTTCCAGTTAAATAAGAAGTCATTCCCCACCACCACGAGGTCTTTCCGTCCGGCTTCAAGGAGGGCTTCGCCAACTCCATAATTCCCAAAAGCGGTGGAGAGAAAAACACCACAAACCTCTTCCTCCGATAACAACTTTTCCCTGGTAAATCGATATGCTCCCTCTTCGTCCCGAACTTCTACCAAATACGAAACATCATAGGGTAAATTCTTTTCATGTACATAATCGATGAGCCCCTGCCACCGCAAAACATGGGAGGGAGCTCTTTTGTTGGTGGTCAGGACACAAATTTTCCCCCGGCGATCCCCCAGAAAATGTTGGAAGATTTCCCCTGCCACCCGGCCTCCCTGACGGACATTCTGACCGGCGTAGAAAAGCCTCTTGCTCAACGGGGCATCCACATTAAAGGTAACCACCCGCACCCCTTTCAGATAAAGGGCGTTGATAAAATAATCGAGTTGCGTCAAATCCGAAGGCACCATAGCTACGCCATGGAAATCATTGCGTTCCAGCAGTTTCTCCAGGATGGCAACCTGCTCGTTAAGGTTATGACCGCCGGTTCTAAAAAACTCGATCTCGATGGGCCACTCTCGCAGCAGTTTCCAGGCATCAAAGACGCCTTTTTCCACCTTTTCCCAGAAAAAATCCTTTTCCGGAAAAAGAACTACAACTTTCTTGCGAGAGAAATTGACCTCCAGGGAAGAAGGGAGTGAAGAGAAGTAACCCATCTCAAAAGCCTTTTCCAGAATCTTCTCTTTTAACTGAGGGCCCACTTTGCCTCGTCCATTTAAAGCTCGGCTCACGGTAGCTACCGAGACGGCCAATTCTCGAGCAATGTCCTGGAGCGTAACCTTTTTGCCCAACGCATCCTCCCCAAAAGTACTTGGTGAAATTTTTTTCCCATTTTAAAAAATCCCGGTAAAAAAGTCAATCCTCCCGAGTAAATCATTTCAAAAAAATTGGGGGGGTTCCTTGCTGAGGAACCCCCCCAATTTCGAGCGCTTTATTTGGTCAAGAATTTGTAAATGGTCATGGTGGAGTATGTTTCACCAGGCTTCAAAACCACTGGTGGGAAATTAGACTTATTGGGAGAATCGGGATAATGCTGCGTCTCCAGGCAGAAACCAGCAAACTGGCCGTAATATTTCCCACCTTTGCCTACCAGATCCAGCCAGTTACCGGTATAGAGCTGTACCCCGGGTTCGGTGGTCCACACTTCCATCACCCTTCCGGAGGTGGGTTCTTCTACCCGGGCTGCCAGCGCTAACTGCCCGGTCTGGTTATTGAGAACAAAGTTGTGGTCATACCCCTTGAAGGGAGGCTCGGCAAATTCCATAACTCTTTCACCGATGGCTCGGGGAGTGGTAAAATCAAGCGCTGTTCCGGCTACCGGGGCGATTTCTCCGGTGGGAATCAGGGTGTTATCCACGGGAGTATAATTGTCGGCAACGATTTGCAAAAGGTGATCCAGAATATTGCCTACCCCTTCCCCGGCCAGGTTAAAGTAAGCATGATTGGTAAGGTTCACTACCGTCGGCTTATCGGTCGTCGCCAGGTACTCAATCTTCAGCTCATTCTGGTTGGTAAGCGTGTAGGTAACGGTAACGCTAAGATTTCCCGGAAATCCTTCTTCACCGTCATGACTCAGATACTTAAACCGAATGGCCGGTCCTTCCGGAGACTTGAACGGAAAGGCTTTCCATACCACCCGGTTGAATCCCTTCACACCCCCATGCAGGCTGTTGGGACCGTTGTTCTGCGCCAGGGTATACGTGCGGCCATCAATGGTGAACTGGCCATTTCCAATCCGGTTTGCATACCGACCGGTAATACAACCAAAGTATGGATTGGCCGCACTTTCGTAGCCATCCAGGGAATCAAAACCCAGGATGATATCGGCAAACTTTCCGTTTTTGTCGGGAACATAGAGGGAAGTCAGTGCACCACCGTAGGTGATGAACTTTGCCATAACGCCGTTATCGTTGACCAGGGTATACTCATCCACAGGAATACCTTCGTTAGTGACACCAAAAGAAGCTTTTTCGATGCTACTTGCCGCACACACGTAGGCCACACCCAACACCAGGAACGACACCGCAAGAATAATGAGCCACTTCCGCATTGCAAAACCCTCCTTAAAAATTGTTAATTTGTGTTGGGAAAAAATTCCCCAACTCTGGAATTACTTTTAAAATATTTTCTTTAATTTGTCAATAGGGAAAAAAAATTTTCTCGAAATCCACAATGCTTTCCCCCTCTTGAAGTTTCTTCTTCTTCGGATATACTACCTCCATGAACGTAGCGCAAAAGACCACCATCATCGCCGATCTCTCTTTGCTGGGTGTTAACGTCATATGGGGCGCCACTTTTGTCACCATGAAGCAGCTTTTAGGAAGCATTTCCTTCCCGACCATTCTTCTGGGAAGGTTTCTCATCGCCACTTTATGCCTTCTGGGCTTATCGTACTCCAAAAAGTGGGAAAGGCCTGTCTTCCGCAACGGAGCGACTCTGGGAATGGCTCTCTTCGGAGGGTATTTCTTTCAGACCTGGGGTCTTTGCTATACCACCCCGGCTCGTTCAGCCTTCGTTACCGGCCTGAGTGCAATCTTTGTGCCGATTCTGGTGTACTGGGTCTTCAAGAAAAAATTGACACCTGGACATCCACAGGAATCGTGGTAGCCCTCTTTGGTCTCGTCCTTCTGACACTTAGGGGAGGAGAAGCAACCTACCGGGAATGGTGGGGAGATTTCTTAACCGCCCTGGGAGCCTTTGCCTATGCGGTGCAGATCGTTCTGGTAGAGAAGTTCAGCCAGGAAGACACTTTACCGCTTGTCACCGCCGAAATGGCCACGGTGACCTGTTTGAGCCTCATGCTCTTTCTCGTTTCAGGAAACCGTAACCTTTCCCTTTCTTTCCCACAATGGCTGAGCATCGGATTTCTGGGAGTGGTGGCTACCGCCTTGACCTTTACGGTACAGAAGCTAGCCCAGAAACACACGCCGGCGATTCACGCAGGCCTCATATTCATTTCTGAACCGGTGTTTGCGGCTTTCTTCTCTTATTTTCTCTGGCAGGAACGCTTTACTTCCGCGGCGGTAGCAGGATGCATCTTCATTCTCCTCGGTATCCTGCTACCGCAAATCAGAACGCTCGTTATTCCCGATGCTCCACTTCCTCAACCTTCAGGTCAAACTCCAACCCTTCCAGATAGAGAAGATCGATGATCTTCTGGAGTAACGCTTGCTCCTCAACCCGATTCAGGGGATCACCTTTCCTTTTGAAATTGGTCAAAACAATCTTCATCGTTATTTTCCTCCCACCTTCAATTTCCTCAGGGTTTCTTCCATCCGATCCATCGCCAGCGCCAGGTTTTCCAGAGAGTTCGAAAAGGAAATGCGGATGTATCCCTCCCCAAACTCACCAAAGGCAGTCCCCGGCAACACCGCCACCCCGGCTTCTTCCAGAAGATAATTGGCCATCTGTGCGGAAGAAAGGCCAAAAGAAGTAATGTTGGGGAAAATATAAAAAGCTCCCTGGGGCTTGACAAACCTCAAGCCCTCGATGGTAGCCATCCTTTCCACCAGGAAATCCCTTCGACGGCGGAATTCGGCGCTCATGGTTTTTACCGAAGCCTCACTGTTTAAGAGCGCTTCCACCCCGGCCATCTGGGTGAAAGTGCAGGTACAGGAATTGGAATTGGTCATGAGAAGGGCGAGATACGGCGCCCACTCCCGTGGTAACACCGCATATCCCAACCGCCAGCCGGTCATGGCAAAACTTTTCGAAAATGCGTCCAGAAGCACGGTTCTCTCCTTCATGCCGGGGAACTGGAGAATACTCACGTGTTCATGGTCGTAAATAATTTCGTTGTATACTTCATCGGTAAAGATCAGCAGGTCCTCTTCCTGAGCGAGCCGAGCAATGGCTTCCATATCTTCCCGAAGGAACACCGAACCAGTAGGATTATTGGGCGAATTGAGGACGATCATCTTGGTTTTTTTGGTCACCAGGCGTCGCAACTCCTCGATGTCCACCCGAAAATCGTTCTCCTCCCGAAGACGCAAAGGTATTGATGTGGCTCCTACGAAATCGATGATGGAACGATAGGCCGGAAAACCGGGGTTGGGGTAAATGACCTCATCTCCCTCTTCCAAAAGCAAAAGGAAACTCAAAAAAATCACCGGCTTGGCACCGGGAGTGATGACCACCTCATCAGGGGTGACCTCGATGCCTCTGGTCCGCCGCATATATACGCAGACGGCCTCCCGGAGTTCATCAATTCCCGCCGAAGGAACGTAATAGGTATGCCCTTCTCGAATGGCCTCGATGGCTTTTTCTTTCACATTATCAGGGGTATCAAAATCAGGCTCTCCGATTTCCAGGTGCACGATGTTTCTTCCGGTCTTTTCCAGTTTCTTGACCCGCGCCAGAACTTCAAAGGCTCCCTCTCCCCGCAGATGAAAAACCCGATCGGCGATAACATCCTTCAGGTCGGCAAATTTTCGCAACCTTTCCGCCACCTTCATTTCACTCACCTACCTTATTTGGGAATACTTTACCGAGAGCACCGCCTTTTTGCAAGTATCCTGGAAACTATTTTTGAAAAAGAGCCACGGTTTCAAAATAGGGCGTCTGTGGAAAAAGGTCCAGAAAGGCAATCTTTTTCAGAACATACCCTCTTTCTTCAAGAAGCATCGCATCCCGGGCAAAGGTCCCCAGGTTACAGGAAACATATAAAAGGCGCGTGGGGGCAATGAAAGCGATTTTCTGAATCACCTTCTTATCCAGGCCGGCCCGCGGGGGATCCACCACCACCACATCCACTTTCCGATAAGGTAAAAGAGGCAGGATTTTTTCCACCCTTCCCGAAAAGCAGGTAAAATTGGTGATTTCGTTCAACTTGGCATTAAAACCAGCGTCCTCCACCGCCTGGGGGTTCTCTTCCACTCCGATGACCTGCCGGGCCACCGGAGCCAGAAACAGGCCGATACCTCCACTTCCTGAGTAGAGGTCGAGAACCACCTCCTGACGGTTCAGGTCCGCATAAACTCTAGCTCGGGAGTAGAGAACCTCGCATAAGTCCGGATTGACCTGGAAAAAGCTCTCGATGGAGACCTTGTAGGTTAAATCTCCCACCTTTTCGAAAAGATGATTTCTCCCCCAGATGGTTCTCTTCTTCTCAAAAATAAGAGCGCTGGCCGGAGAAGTATTGGTAATATGGACCAATCCCTGCAGGTTCGAAAAAGCTTTCCGCAATCGCTTCGCCATTTCCTGTTCCTCCGGGAGGGAATCACCCGTGGTTGCCAACCCCACCACCACCTCTTTATAGCCCTGCGAAGAGCGTAAAAGAAGACTGCGCAAAACCCCTTGTTTTTTGACCGGATCGTACCCGGGTAGGCCGGCGTCACTCCCGTACCGACGGAAAAAATCGAGTATCCCGGCCACCAGATCGCTTTTCATGAGGTGACATACCTTCAAATCAACGAGATCCCAGTAACGTTTGAGGGGTCGCAGGCCCAGCAGTAACCTCCCCTCTCGCTCGCCGAAGTTGAATTCCATTTTATTCCGATACTCAAAAGGGCTCGGAGCCGGAATAAATCCCTCATAGGAAACGGTATGGAGAGAGATTCGGCCAATCCGCTCTAAGGTCGATAGGGCGTTCATTTCCTTGATCCGCACCTGTTCCTGGTAATGTAAAGCCTGCAGGCGGCAGCCACCACACCCCTCCTCAAAATGAGGACAGCGGGGCTTTTGACGAAAGGGTGAGGGTTCGAGGATTTCCACCATTTCACCCAGAGCATAACTGGGTTTCACCTTCCAGAGTTTCACCCGGCACTTTTCTCCGGGGAAAACCCCGGGTACAAAAATGACCAGGCCATCCTTCTTGATGACCCCCTGACTTTCGGGAAGAGCAAAATCGACCACTTCGCCCTCTATGACGTCATCTCTTTTCAACGTTCAGGACACCCCTTTTCTGTCGGATAACTTCATACGCACCGATTCCAAAAGCAACCGAAGCGTTCAACGAAGCGATACCGCCCAGGGGAGGAATCCGTACCAGAAAGTCGCATTCCGACCGGACCAGCTTTCGAATCCCCTGGTCCTCGCCCCCAACCACCAGTCCCACCGGAACGGTCCGCACATCTACATCCCAGAGTAACGTAGGAGCATCTTCTTCCATCCCGACGAGAAAGAACCCTCGCTCCTTAAAGGCCCGGATAACGCCGACAAAATTGTTTACCTGAAAGAGTTCCAGAAACTCCACCCCACCACAGGCAGCCTTCACCGCCTGGGCATGAAGGGGGGTTGTTCGGGCCTTGCTGACCAAAAGTCCCCGAAAACCAAAAAAAGAAGCGGTCCGGATAATCGCTCCCAGATTCCGGGGATCCTCAACCCGGTCGACGAAACCCACGAGCATCTGGGGATTTCCCGCCACATCCCTCAGGAAATCCTGCCAGGAACGGGAAGCCCGAGGAACGGTAACCAGAATCACTCCCTGGTGCGCCACGTCGCCCACCATGCCCTGCAACGCTGCTTCGTCCTGCCATTCCACCGGAAGGTGGAGTTTTTGAGCCAGATGAAGGATTTCCTCCACCACCTCTCCCGTGACGCCCCGGCGAAGAATCAGCCGTTCAAAAATGCGCTTTTCGGCCCGGAGCGCTTCCAGAACCGGCTGACGACCGTAGATCAGGTCCTTCAATTTCCGTTCCCTTCTTCCCGATACCACCGCGCCCCCAGAGGGGTATCTTCGACCACATAACCGGCACGTTTAATCTCTTCACGCAAGGCATCTGCCCGCTGCCAGTTTCTCTCCCGACGGGCCTTCTCGCGCTCTGCCAGGAGACCAGCAATCCATTGCTCCTCTTTCTGCCACTCCTCCTCCGGAATGATATCCAGGATCTCTCCCACCAGGGACAGAAAACCTCTCATGGTCTTCAGTGCTTCCCCACTCCAGCACCCCTTGGAAGGCTGGAGGTAAACGTTGGCAAACCTCATGAACTCGCTGAAGGTTCCCAGAGCCTGAGGGGTGTTGAAATCATCGGCCAGAGCAGCCATAAAAAGCGTTTCGAAATCTTCCAGGCGCTTACAAACTTCAGCATCGGTACTTTTTAACCTTTCCGGATTTTCTGCGGTCTTTTTCTCGATGAAAGAAAGGGCCCGCAAAAAATTCTTGATGCGCTCCACATACTGCCCGGCCGAAGCAAGGAGTTCCCGGTCAATGTTGATGGGGTTACGATAGTGGGTCGAAAAAAGGGCTACTCGTATAGCTTCCGGCTGGTATTGTTCGCATAGCTCCCGCACGGTGATGATATTCCCCAGGGATTTGGACATCTTTTCCGCATTGATGTTGACGTAGCCATTATGCAGGAAAAAACGGACAAAGGGACGACCGGTAGCCGCTTCACTCTGGGCAATTTCGTTTTCGTGGTGTGGAAAGACGAGATCCGCGCCACCGGCATGAATATCCAGAGTAGCACCCAGATATTTCATGGCCATAGCCGAACATTCAATGTGCCAGCCCGGTCTCCCCTTTCCCCAGGGACTTTCCCAGAAAGGTTCCCCGGGTTTGGCTTCTTTCCAGAGCACGAAATCGGCCGGATTCCGCTTTTCGTAACGCACTTCCACCCGTGCCCCCGCCTCAAGCTCCGCCAGCTTCTTCCGGGAGAGTTTCCCGTACTCGGGAAAACGGGACACATCGAAGAGCACGTCCCCACCGATCCGGTAAGCAAAACCCTTTTCTTCCAGGGTTTTCACCAGGGCAATGATTTCCGGGATATGTTCCGTGGCCCGGGGATGGAAAGAAGCTTTCCGCACCTTCAGGCGTCCGGCATCGATCCAGTACTCGCCGATATAGTGTTCGGCAACTTCAAAAGGAGATCTCCCCTCCTCGTTGGCCTTTTTGATAATCTTGTCGTCGATATCGGTGAAATTCTGCACCAGAATTACCCGAAAGCCGACTCTTTCCAGAAAACGCCGCAGGGCATCAAAAAGGACGAAGACCCGGGCGTTGCCGATGTGAATCCGGTCGTATACCGTGGGACCACACACGTAGAAACGGACCGCATTCCCTTCCTGAGGAGCAAAAATCTCCTTCTTTTGCGTCAGGGTGTTAAAAAGGCGAACTTCGACCATCGTCTATGGAACCTCCCCTTCAACATGCATACCGAGTCGCTTCAGAAATTCTTCTTTTCCCAGGGCCAGAAGCAGACGGTGGAGCTCCGGACCTTCCTCACGACCGATGAGCAAAAGACGGAGCGTTTTATAGAACACCGCAGGTTTCACGCCACTCTCTTTCTGCCAGATTTTTAAAATACCTTTGACTCCTTCTTCATCCTCCCAGACGGGCATTTCTTTTGTCGCCCGGCGGAGGAAGGCAAGAACCTCCAGGTGCTCTTCGGTGAGTTCCACTCTTTCGGGCCTTTTCGCCAGCCCCAGGAAAGTTGAAAGAAGTTCTCTCAGGTCGGAAGCCTCTTCGGCAGCCAGAGACCATAATCGCGAGAACCACTTTTCTCCGAAAAGTACTCGATAGGCATCGATTTCATGGCCTTCCGGAAAGGAACGCAGATACCGCTGTAGCTCCCCCCAGGGAGTTTTTCGCAAATATACCCGGTTCATCCACCGGAGCCTCTCGGCATCAAAAACGGCTCCCGCTCTGCCGACCCGATCCAGCGAAAAGCCAGCCACCAGGTCCCCGGCATCCAGAATTTCCTTCCCTTCTTCAAAAGAGTGACCCAGAGTGAAGAGGTAATTGAGAAGGGCCTGCGGCAATATCCCGGCTTCCCGGAAAAAGCTGAGGCTGACGTCACCCCGGCGTTTACTCAACTTCGCCCGCTCGGTATCCAGAATGATGGGGAGATGGGCAAAGCGGGGAAGCGGAAATTCCAGGGCTTGATACAGGAGCACCTGATAAGGAGTATTGGGAAGATGCTCTTCCCCCCGCAGGATATGTGAGATCTGCATCAGCGCATCATCGACCACGCAGGCGAAGTTGTAGGTCGGCACCCCGTCCGATTTCAGGATAATGAAATCTCCCAGAGAAGAGGCGTCAAAGGTAACCTGCCCCCGCACCAGGTCACAAAAGGCGATCTCTCCATGGGGAGGTACCCGAAAACGCCAGGAAGGCTGGCGTCCTTCGGCCTCTTTTACCAGTCTCTCCTCCGGAGAGAGGAAGAAACATCGTCCTGAATAGCGGGGAGGTCTTCCGGCCTGAACGGCTTTCGTTCGTTCCTCGGCGAGCTCCTGAGAAGTGCAGTAACAGGGATAAACCAGGTTCTTTGCTTTCAATTGCTCAAAGAAAGACCGATAGAACTGTAACCGTTCACTCTGGCGATAGGGTCCTTCATCCCAATCAAGCCCCAACCACTGCAGGTCCTCGAGGATCGCCTTTTCAAACTCGGGCAAAGACCTTTCCCGGTCGGTATCCTCAATGCGTATCAGAAATACACCCTTTTCCTTTCGGGCCAGAGCCCAGTTAAAGACGGCAGTTCTGGCCCCCCCAATATGCAGCAATCCGGTAGGGCTGGGGGCAAAACGGGTCCTTACCTTTTCCATGGAATGACCTCAAGACGCACTTTTTCCACTCCATCCCTCTGAATCCCCAGCACCCTGGCCGCAGCAAGTGATAAATCCACCAGGCGGCTTTTCCTCCATGGCCCCCGATCGTTAATGCGCACGATGACCTTCCGGCCGTTTTCCAAACTGGTGATGAGCACCACGCTCCCAAAAGGCAATTTCCGGTGAGCGGCGGTAAAGGCATAGGAATCGTAGGTTTCGCCCAGCGCGGTGGACCTCCCATGGAAACGGGTGTGACACCAGGAAGCCACGCCTTCCGTAAATTTGTCAGAAACAAACTCCCCCCGGTTCACCCCATAAAACTCCATCTGGATGTTGTTGAGCCACCGCAGCGCCAGGTCCAGGGGATCCGAACGATGAAAGCGAGCTTCTGCGACGAAAACCGAGAACAACAACCGCTCTCCACAGTACGCCTCGACCCGGTCCTTTTTCTTATCCACCCGAAAGGTCGGTGGTTCCCGAAAAGGATAGGCAAAAATTTCCCGCAGGCGTCGGGCAATTTCCTCGGCCCGGCTTTCCCGCAGCTTTTGTTTTGCAGGATACCGCACACTCAAAAGCACCCGACCGTCCACCATGACGGCAAGGGCGTCACCACCCCATGGCGCTACGTACACTCCGCTTTTGGCTTTTGCCTCGCTTATGAAGCAAAAACTTCCCAGAAGCACAAGAAGCGTCCCGATCATCCATCTCTGAAAATCAAGCTTACGGCAAAACAACTGATCCCTTCACCCCTTCCAATACTCCCCAGGCCTTCGTTGGTCGTCGCTTTGATTCCCACGGCATCGATTTCCACGTCCATCGCTTGAGCAATTTCCCGTTTCATCTCCGGCACAAAGGGAGCAACTCTGGGTTGTTCGGCAATGATGGTGCTATCTATATTCTGGATCTCCCATCCTTGATTACGAAGCATCCGGCACACCTCTCTGAGGAGAAGGACGCTCCGAATCTTCCGATAGGAGGGATCCCCGGGAGGGAAAAAGTTACCGATGTCCGGCAGGCCACAGGCTCCCAGGAGGCTGTCCATGATGGCATGACAGAGGACGTCACCATCGGAATGCCCCTGCAGACCCTGATGGTGGGGAATAACCACTCCCCCTAAAACCAGGGTCTCCCCTGCCACCAGGGGGTGAATATCGTATCCCAAACCCACGCGCAGAATCACGATTCTTTCCTCCAGCGCAATCGTTCCTCGGCAAAGAGGAGATCCTGGGGGGTGGTGATCTTCAGATTGTCTTCTGAGCCGACCACCAGATACACCGCTTTCCCCAGTCGCTCCACCAGAGAAGCATCATCGGTCCCCCAGAAACCGTCTTTTTCGGCACATTGTAAAGCTTCCCACAGAAGTCCTATCCGGAACCCCTGAGGGGTCTGCGCCCTCCAGATTTTCTTCCGGTCCAGAGTCTCACGAATGACCTTACCGTCCTCGGTCAACTTCAAGGTATCCACACAGGGCACCGCGCAGCACACCGCTTCGTGCTCTCTCAAGCCCTGAAGACACCTCCGCAAAGTAGCCCCATCAAGAAGCGGCCGCACGCCATCATGAACCAGCACGAAATCATTCCGGTATTCTTTGAGTGCCAGAAGCCCCTGATACACCGAGTCCTGCCGCCGTGCGCCTCCAAAAACGTATCGTCTCACCTTCCGGTAAGAATACTTACGCCAGATCTGTCTCACGAAAAGGTCCTCGTGCAGGACGTTGATCACCGGCACCACTTCCTCAATTTCGGCGCAATTTTCGAAAATTTCCAGAGTGTGTGCCAGAACCGGTTTCCCCAAAACCGGTAAATACTGTTTGGGGGTGGCGCGATTCATCCTTTCGCCCACACCGGCAGCCACCACCACCACAAAAAAACGAGGCTCAGCCACCTGGACACCTCAAGAGCGACTTTTGAGACGGGCAAAAATCATTCGTCCCGCCGGGGTCTGCAGCACGCTGGTGACCACGGTATCGACCACCGTATTAATATGTCTTTTCCCCTCTTCCACCACCACCATGGTGCCGTCATCAAGGTATCCCACACCCTGATCGGCTTCCTTTCCCTCCCGGATAATCTGGACCCGTAACTCTTCCCCGGGAAGGACATAGGGTTTCAGAGCGTTCGAAAGCTCGTTGATGTTCAGAACCTCCACACCTTCAAGCTCGGCAATCTTGTTGAGATTGAAATCGTTGGTAATCACCCGGGCTCCGATCGCCTTGGCCAGTTTGATGAGTTTGGCATCGACATCTTTGATCTCCGGAAAATCGCGGTCTACGATGCGCACGTTGACCTTCTTTTCCTTTCGGATTTTGTTCAGGATGTCAAGCCCCCTCCGGCCCCGGTTTCGCTTCAAAGGGTCCTGGGAGTCTGCGACCTGTTGCAGCTCCTTCAACACGAAACGAGGAATGATGATCTCCCCTTCGATAAAGCCGGTTTTACAGATGTCGGCAATGCGTCCATCGACGATCACGCTGGTATCCAGAATTTTCCCCCCCACGCTCTGACCACGGAGAAGCCGCATTCTGGGAATACCGGTGAATACCGAAATGATGTCCTCTTTCCGCACCAGGGCTACCGTAACTCCCAGTGCCCCACAGATAATGGTTACAAGGAGCGGCAACGAAGCAAGCCGAAAAGGTAAAAAGGTAATCGGATATGTCAGGAGCACCCCAATCACCAGACCAACAATCAGACCGCCCAGGCCCACCAGAATATCAACGGCCGAAGTTCGAGAAACGACATCCCCAATCCGCGCAAAAAAACGAAGAAAAGAGCTCTTATCTCCGGTTTTGGTTTCCATGGCAAACCCACCCATCACTGAGAATAAAATTTTGCGCAAACGAAAAGCACAAAAGGGAACATATCCCTCTAAAGCGAAAGCACTGCCAGAAAAAGAATGAAAGCAACCCCCGATACGTTCACACTTCTTAACCCATGGCTCAGATGTGCCCCTTCCGGCAAAAAACTACCAGAATACGCTCCTCACCTCCTCTTCGGTCAAATAAGAACAGAAAAATACCCATCACAACCACATTATACCAATTTCAGGCCAGAAGAAAAACTACGCCAGGAATCCTTCCTGGTGTAGCGCTTCTTTGAGGTGAGGATAGAGGCTCCACTCCAGGGTCTGGTACCTGGAAGGGAGAACACGGTTGGGGGTAAAGGTAACGATCCTTCTGGCACCCATCCGGATCGCTTCCTGAACCCGCTTCTCAAGAAGCGTCACGGGACGGATTTCTCCGTTGAGGCTCACTTCTCCACAGTAGACCACACTCCGGTCCACGTTTTTATTGAGGCGCGAAGAGAGTACACTGCAACACACGGCAAGATCCAGGGCCGTCTCGGTGGTTCTCATTCCCCCTCCCAAACTGAGGTAGACGTCCTGCCGGGAAAAACGCACCCGGGTTACCTTTTCGAGCACCGCCAGCAACAGGTGCAGCCGATTGAGATCCACACCCAGGCTCACCCGGCGGGGAAAGTCAAAATAGCTGGGGCCGACCAGAGACTGCACTTCGATCATCATGGTCCTTTTCCCCTCGGCCAGAACGGTGCGTACCGTTCCGATCCCCGAAACATGACCATCCCCCACAAAATAGGAAGAGGGATCCAGGATTTCGGAAAGCCCCTCCTCGCCCATCTCCAGGATTCCCACCTCCTGGGTGGAGCCGAACCGATTTTTGATACCCCGCAGCATCCGCAAAGGCCGTTGCGGATCTCCCTCCAGGTAGAGCACCACATCGACCAGGTGTTCCAGGGTCCGGGGGCCGGCTACCAGACCCTCCTTGGTCACATGCCCTACCAGAAACAGGGCCACATTGTCTCTCTTGGCCACCTCCATAAATTGCACGCTCAGGTCCCGAATCAGGGCCACGCTGCCGGGGAGGAAATCCGTCCCCCGTCTTCCCAGATTCTGAATAGAGTCCACGATCACCACCTGGGGTTGCAGGGAAAAAAGGTGTCCAACGATCTCTTCAAAGCTATCGGTAGCAAAAAGGAAGAGTTGAGAGCTCCGCTCAATCTGTAACCGTTCCACCCGGAGGTACATCTGATGGAGTGATTCTTCGGTGCTGACGTAGAGAACTTTTTTGCCGCCCTTGACCATACCCTCGGCAATCTTCAAAAGCAGGGTCGATTTACCGATTCCTGGATCCCCGCTTAAGAGGATGAGCGACCCTTCCACCACCCCACCACCCAACACCCGGTCAACTTCCTTGAGTCCGGTGGAAAAGCGTTTCTCTTTGGCAAAATAATCTCCCTGCATCTCGGCAAGCGAGAGCAAGGGAGAAGAAGGAACCGGGGAAGCGGGCTTTTTCCGTGCTTCTCTCTGAACCTCGGAAAAACTATTCCACTCCCCGCACTGGGGGCATTTGCCCAGCCAGTTGGGAGTGGAATACCCACAATCCTTACAAACGTACACCATGGTTCCTCAGGCTTTGAGGGAGAGTTCCAAGGGAAGGACCTTGGTAAAGTTCGGCTTTCCGTCCTCCAGCGTGACGAGCACCTTATCGCCCTCTTTGAAGACTCCCTTCAACATCAAATCCGAAAGGGGATCCTCCAGAATTCTCTGGATGGCCCGCCGCAGGGGACGAGCGCCAAAATTGGGGTCGTACCCTTCCCGAGCGATGAAGGAACGAACTTCGGGGGTAATCTCGATATCCATGTTTTTGTCTTTGAGACGGTTCCGGGTATCCTTCATGAGGAGATCCACAATCTGCTCCACTTCTTTGGGCTTCAGGGGCCTGAAAACGATGAGTTCATCCACCCGGTTCAGGAATTCAGGGGTAAAGGTCTTCTTCACTTCTTCCATGACCTTCTGTTTGATTTCCTGATAGGACAGCCCCTCTTCCGATTTTCCACCAAAACCGATGTTGGCTTGGTTGGCAATCATCCGCGCTCCCAGATTAGAGGTCATGATCACGATGGTGTTCTTGAAATCGATCACCCGCCCCTGAGCATCGGTAAGACGTCCCTCTTCCATGATCTGGAGGAGAATATTGAAGATGTCGGGGTTCGCCTTCTCAATTTCATCGAAGAGCACCACCGAGTAAGGACGACGCCGCACCTTTTCGGTGAGCTGCCCTCCTTCTTCGTACCCCACATACCCCGGCGGGGATCCCACCAGACGCGAGACGGTGAATTTCTCCATGTACTCGGACATATCCAGGATAATGAGGGCGTCTTCCTTGCCGAAAAGGAATTCCGCCAGAGCCTTGGCCAATTCCGTTTTTCCTACCCCGGAAGGCCCCAGGAAGATGAAAGAACCGATGGGACGGCGGGGATCCTTAAGACCGGCCCGCGAGCGCCGGATGGCTTTACAGACCGCCTTCACTGCTTCTTCCTGTCCGATGATGCGACGATGAATTTCTTCCTCCATGTGCACCAACCGCTCCTGCTCCTCCATGGCCAGGCGGAAGACCGGAATACCCGTCCAGTTGGAAACCACCGCAGCAACATCTTCCTCGGTTACCACCGGGCGACTGGAATCAACCTCTTTCAGCCAGGCTTCCCGGCGCTCCCGGTACTTCCTCTTCAGACTCTCTTCCTCATCACGGTAACAGGCCGCTCCTTCGAAGTCCTGATTCTTCACGGCTTTTTCTTTCTTCTTGCGGACTTCTTCGATTTCCTTCTCCAACACCTTCAGATCCTCGGGCAAAACCGTGGCCCGTAACCGGACTCTACTGGCGGCTTCATCCATGACGTCGATAGCCTTGTCGGGAAGATAACGATCGGCGATGTAGCGCTGCGAAAGCCGTACCGCCGCTTCGATAGCCTCTTCCGAAATTGTAACCCGGTGATGTTCCTCGTAACGGTCCTTCACACCCCGTAAAATTTCCACCGTGACTTCCACCGAAGGTTCGTCCACGTAAACCGGCTGGAATCGCCGTTCCAGAGCAGAGTCCTTCTCGATGTACTTCCGGTATTCGGTAATGGTTGTGGCCCCGATGGCCTGTAGTTCACCCCGGGCCAGGGCCGGCTTCAAAATATTGGCCGCATCGATGGCTCCCTCTGCCGCTCCTGCTCCCACCAGGGTGTGGACTTCATCGATGAACAGAACCACTTCTCTGGTTTGTACGATCTCGGAGATGATCTTCTTCAGCCGTTTCTCAAACTCGCCCCGATATTTGGTTCCGGCCACAATGGCCGCCAGATCCAGGCTGACCACCCGTTTCCCTTTCAAAATCTCCGGAACCTCTCCCCGGACGATCTTCTGCGCTAAGCCCTCCACGATGGCCGTTTTACCCACCCCCGGCTCGCCAATAAGTACCGGATTGTTTTTGGTCCGGCGACTCAGAATCTGAATGACCCGCTCGATTTCTCGCTCTCTTCCGATAACCGGATCGAGCTTTTTCTCCAGAGCCAGATGAGTCAGATCCCGACTGAATTCATCCAGAATCGGGGTCCGGCTTTCCCGATCTTTATATGAAGCATGCTCAGGAGCATTTTCAGAACGAGAGGATCCCTCGTTCAAAATTTCGTAGAGCTTACCGCGCACCGTCTCGATATCGAGACCGAGATTCCTCAAGATCTGAGCACCAACGCCCTCCCCTTCTCGAAGAATCCCCAGGAGAATATGCTCTGTGCCCACGTAATTGTGCCCCAGGCGTCTGGTCTCATCGAGAGCCAGTTCCAGCACCCGCTTTGCTCGAGGAGTAAAGGCCACCTCCTTGGAGCCCTGGTACTCGGTCTTGTCAATCAAGCTCTCCAGCTCGCTGCGTACCAGATCCAAACTGATATCAAAACTTTCCAGAATCCGAGCGGCGATACCCTCTCTTTCGCGCAAAAGCCCGAGCAAGAGATGTTCGGTACCGATATGATTATGCTTTAGCCGAATGGCTTCGTCCTGGGCCAGAATAATGACCTTTCTTGCTCTTTCGGTATATCGTTCAAACATGGTTTAAAATCCTCCTCGGCCAAACTCCCAAAATCTTCAGTGCCTCCACCCTGTTCCTCCGTGCCGCATCGCCGACCAACCACGCACTCGTCAAATTCGCCACCTCTCTGTACTGTAAACCTCCGTCCTCCCCTATTATTCCCTTTTCCTCTCCCAAAAACCAGAGAGACAGAAAATCGAAAACCCCTTTTTCCATATTATCGTCCTTCCGGAACATTTCTTGAGTGAGGTCCTCGAGCTTCTCCCAAAAACTATCCATCCGGGAAGGCGAATCTCCAAAATGGAAACGGGCCTGTTGCTCCCATTTAAAGACCCTGATGGCCAGAGTTTCGATGGTTCTCACCACATCCCACTCCGACACTCCCAGGGTAAAACGGTTCGAAATTTCAAAAACATGGGCATAAATTTCTCCATTCTTCCCCAGACCTTTTACGGTGAGATCCCGGTTATCCTTCAACCATTGTAGAAGTTTTTCTTCACCGTAAATAAACGAAAGGGCCGGAAGATGGATCCACAGATACACCTGGCAACCGCTCCCCAGAAGGGATAGCGAAGAGGTCAGGTATCCCCACCCGGGATCATAGGCATAATCAACTTCCCGCTCGATCTCGTTGTCCCAGAAGTCTACTGCCTCCCAGAAAGAACCAAAGCGCAGGGTGGAGCCTTCGGCAAAGATCTGGATGTGTTCTCTACCATTGACCATCACACCCTCCCACGCGGTCCGGTTCTGACGCAGGAAAAACGCTTCACCGGTAACAATCCCCAAAAGGGAAAGTAAAAGGGTAACCCCTTCGCCGTTCCCCTTTTGCCTGAGAGGCATTCGCCTGATGTTACGTAGCCTATCCCGAACCTCCTCTTTCCAGACCGGCACAAAAAAGGCCGACGACACAAAAGGCATCCCTGCCAGATTACGAAACAGAACCACTGCCCCTCTCACCCGGGGCGCACTTTTCTTTTCGGTAACTCCCCTTGATATCCAGGAAAACATCATTCCAGACGAGCACGAAGTTCGTTGATCAGGTGTTTGAAATGCTCGGCTTTTTCGTAATTTTCCTCCTCGACACATTTCTTGAGCTCGGTAAGCATTCGGGAAAGATACTGCTTCACCTGCTGTCTCTGCAACCACCGCACCGGGGCCTTACCGGTGTGAAAAACCCCTGACTGGGTTTGAGAAATTTTCCTGCCGATTTCCTCTCTGAAAACCGAATAACAGTAAGAGCAACCCAGAAGGCCCTTCTCCCAAAAATCGAGCCAGGAAAAACCACAAAAAGGGCACACTCTGGCTGGTGGTCCTTTGCGCTCTCCTTCTGGGCTTTCCGAGAAACCACAGAGTTCCTCTTTCTTCTCCAGAAGATACGCCATGGAAAATTTCTCGGCACAAGCTCGACAAACAAAGAGTCTCTCTCTTGCCGAAGCCCTCCTTCGATGGGCAAAATACACCACCACAGTTGCCTCATTCTGACCACAGAGGTCACATCGCATTCATTTCACCCAATCCAGAATCTGTAAAAGCATCTCTCGCAGAATCCGGGAACGCAACCGGTTCTTTTCCACGTTTGAGGAGATACCCAGCTCCTCGGTTTTGGAGAGCGCATGAATCATGGCTGCCTTCATCAAAAGCCCCTCTCGAGCGGTAATAAAGCCTTCTCGCTCCAACCAGTTCACCAGATCCTCGACATCGCTCTCCTTGAGATGCCTCTCGTAATCATCAAGGTAAAAGACGATCGGTTCCAGCCGGTCGATGGGTACCCTTTTAATCCGCACATAGCCACTCCCTCCCCGCCGACTCTCCACGATGAATCCCCGAAATACGCTGAAACGGGTAGCCAGGACATAATTAATTTGAGAGGGAGCACAATCAAATTCATCGGCCAGCTTCCCTCTTTGAATAACCACCATCTGATTCGGAGAACTCTCGATCATTTTGATAATGTACTTTTCTATGGTATCACAGAGGGAGTACATTGGTAAAAAACCCCCTTTTTGACTATTACTGACATTTCCATTATACCGAAACCGCAAAATTTGTCAATTACTCCGGGGACGGAGAATGGGGAAGAGAATCACTTCCCGGATGGAGGGTGAATCCGTTAAAAGCATCACCAGACGGTCGATCCCCACTCCTAAACCTCCGGTCGGGGGCATGCCATATTCCAACGCTTCGATATAATCTTCGTCGATGAGATGCGCCTCCATATCACCCTTCTCCCTCTTGCGGAGTTGCTCCTCAAAACGCTTACGCTGCTCGATGGGGTCGTTCAGCTCGCTGTAAGCGTTCCCCAGTTCTTCTTTCCCAATGAAGAGTTCAAAGCGCTCCACCAACCGAGGGTCGTCTTTCTTGGTCTTGGCCAGAGGGGAAATCTCGGTGGGATAATCGAGTACAAAGGTAGGATGAACGAGCTTCGGTTGCAGGAATTTCTCCAGAAATTCGTTCACCAGCTTCCCTCGATCCCAGTTCGCCTCGCAGGCGATATTATTTTTCCGGGCCACCTCCTTCATCGTTTCGGTAGAGTCTTCCAGGATATCGATTCCCGCCAGTTCGCGCAGAGCTTCCCGGAGGGAAACCCGTTTCCAGGGAGGGGTAAAGTCGATGGTCATTGACTGATAGGTAACCTGGTAGGTACCCAGAATGGCCATGACTGCTTCCGAAATCATCTTTTCACAGATCTCCATCATGGTCTCGTAATTACCGTAGGCTTCGTAAAGCTCGAGCATGGTGAACTCAGGGTTGTGCCGCACCGAAATTCCTTCGTTGCGAAAGTTCCGGTTAATTTCGTAGACTTTTTCCAGACCCCCCACAATCAACCGCTTCAGAAAAAGTTCGGGGGCAATACGGAGGTATAAATCCATTCCCAGAGCATTATGGAAGGTCTTAAAAGGACGGGCCAGCGCTCCTCCGGGAATGGTCTGCATCATGGGAGTCTCTACCTCCAGAAACCCTCGCCGGTCCAGGAAACGCCTCAATTCTGAAAGAAGCCGAGAACGAAGCAGGAAAATCGAACGGACTTCCGGATTCATGATGAGATCCAGATATCGCTTCCGGTAACGGACTTCCACTTCTTTGAGCCCATGCCATTTTTCCGGTAGGGCGTTCAGGCACTTGCTCAAGAAAGTAAATTTTTTGCAAAGAACCGTCAACTCACCACTGTGGGTATAAAAAACCGTCCCCTCCACCCCGATCCAGTCGCCCACGTCTACGGCTTTGAAAACCGCAAAACTTTCCTCCCCAAGAAGGTCTTTTTTCACGTACACCTGGATTTTGCCGCTGCGGTCCTGGAGGTCCACAAAGATGGCTTTCCCGTGTTTCCGCAGAGCCATAACCCTTCCGGCTATCTTGACCCGTATACCCTCCTGCACAAACTTCTCCGGAGATTTCCGCAAGTCCTCTACAAGATGCGTCCTATCAAAACGATTCCCGTAAGGCTCAACGCCCAGATCTCTGAGAACCTTGAGTTTCTCGAGCTTCGCCTGAATTTCTACATCCACCGATCCATCGTCCATTTGCAACCTATTCCTCCCGACTCAAAATATCCACAATCCGGTAACGGACTACACCGGCAGGTACCTTAATTTCTACCTCTTCACCTTTACGCTTTCCCATGAGCGCCTGAGCAATCGGCGACTCGAAAGAAATCTTCCGCGCCGCCGGATCCGCTCCCACCGAATCCACAATGGTGTATTCCACCTGTTTTCCCTGACTCAAGTTTTCCAGAACCACCCGCACCCCCAGACGAACTCGCTCCAGATCCTCTTCCTCGGCAACGATTTCCGCTTTGCGCAGTTTTTCCTCAATGGCCAAAATCCTGCCTTCCACAAAAGCCTGTTCGTTCTTGGCCTCCTCGTATTCCGCATTTTCACTCAAATCGCCGAAAGAAAGGGCGTGATTGATCTTATCGGCCACTTCTTTCCTGCGAACCGTTTTTAAATACCGCAGCTCTTCCTCCAGCTTCCGGTACCCCTCCAGAGTGAGCTTAATCTTCCCATCTTCTCGCTTCTTCTCCATTCCTTTCGCCCCCGTTACCATTATCGTCCGTCTCAAATTAACATAATACCATAATAGAAACTAACTCTCCTTGTCAAGCGTATTTTAGCGCCACCAGTGGTAGTAACTTATTGGAGAAATATTTCTGCTGCCAACTTTCCTCCATCACTTCGCATTTCACCCCGAAAAGGCGCTTTTTCAGAGAATCCAAAAAGTACCGAGCCAAAATTTCCACGGTTATCCAGAATATTCCCCCGGAAAGGCAGCAGGAGACCTTCCGGAGGAATTTTTATCCTTCTCAGCCCAAAAGCGCCGGAGAAAGGCATGATAAGTTTTTGGTAGGTGTCACGAAGTAGCCTTGTTGAAGCCTTTTGTTCGGAGAAGCACACCAGAGCTTAAAATGAGTCATAATGATTCCTCCCAGTAAAATAGAAACATTCGTAACATCCCCGTCTCTGCTAACAATTTTATATATACACCCACTTGCATCGTTAAAAATTTTTGCTATAATTGTTTCTGAAACTTTTTCATAACAGTTGTGAAAGGAATAACTATCATGCCGAGGGTCAACATTTATACCATCGCTCAAAAGGCCGGCGTTTCTCCAGCAACGGTTTCGCGGGCTCTGAATCACCCTGAACAGTTATCCCCGGAAACAAGAGCCAGAATTTTGCAAACCATAGAAGAATACGAGTTCGTCCCCAACGTTTTAACCAAAAAAAACGACACCGTGGGCATCATCTACGAGTGGCGAGAGGGCATTTTCCTCAACTACTATTTTTCTCGACTCCTCAACGGTATATCTGCAGAACTTCAGAAGTTCAACTACAATATGCTTTTTTTCACCAGAGACCACTTTACTTCATCCCAAGAATGGAAGAATTTTCTCCACCAGCACCATGTGGGAGGAGTGATTCTCGTCACCCCCCCTAAAGATGACCCCAAAATGCAGCACATCCTTGGTTTAGGAGAAAAAGTGGTGGTTCTGGGCTCAAGAGTTCAGGGAGATGTTCATTTTGTAGACTGTGAGAACATTCGGTCAACCCTCGTTGCAATGCAATACCTCTTTGACCTCGGTCATCGAAAAATTGGGTTCATTGGTGGAGATCTGACTCAGATTGACCACGCTGAACGTTTCGAAGCATATCAGAGTTTCCTGAAAGAACGGGGACTTTTCCGAGAAGAATACGTTTCTATCACCCACGACATCGTCACCTTTCTCTCCGGCCAGGGGGGTTTTGACGGTGCGGTAAAGCTCTTGAGTCTTCTTGACCCACCCACAGCAATATTTGCAGCGAGCGGAAACTCTCTCCTGGGGCTTCTGCGAGGCCTTCAGGCCATGGGAAAACAATTTCCCGATGATGTATCCCTGGTTTGCTTTGATGATTTGGAAGAGATCGTTCCGGGAATAACCTCTATCCGCCAGCCGATCGAAAGGATGGGTCGCACTGCAGCAGAGATCATCGTTCGCCAGATGCTGAAACGAAATGAAAGTCACAAACCTGAACAGAAAATCCTTCCCTGCCAGTTTATCCTTCGAAGCTCGGTGAAAAGCCTGATTGGAGAAGGGAGGTGAGAGAACCAAAAGCGTTCGGCCATTCCTACTTATTGATGCTTGTATCAATGCTTTTTGCGAGAGGAGGTTCAAGGATCATGAAGCGAGTATTGCTCATTACGTTTCTTGTGTTCTTTCTCGTGTGGGGCATCCAGGCTCAAGAGAAAACCACTCTCCAGTTCTGGCACACCTATAGCTTAGCAGAAATTAAAGTGCTCACCGAACAGGTTGAACGGTACATGCAGGAAAATCCCAATGTCCAGATTCAGCTCACCAACATTCCTTTCGATCAACGAGCCACGATGATCATCAATGCCATTAAAGGCGGAACCCCTCCGGACCTCTACCGTGGTGACATGCCTATGCAATTTGAAATCGCCCGACTCAACGCTGCGTTATCGCTCGATGAGTACCTCAAAAAGTACGACCCCGATGTGCTCACAGATGTTCCAAAGAACATCTGGGACATGTGCACCTACAAAGATAACATTATCGCTATTCCCGAAGACTTCTTTGTCCCAGTCATTTACTACAATAAAGACATGTTCAAGGAGGCAGGAATAGGAGAATTTCCCACCACCTGGGATGGACTCCGTGAGGCTGCGAAAAAGCTCCATAAACCCAGAGAAGGAAAATTCGGTATCGAGTGGATGAGCTGGGGCGATGGCCCTTACTGGTCCACGGGGGCACTTTTCCTCTCCAACGGAGGAAACTTCGTTGAGGATGGTAAAATCGTCTTTGCTAGCGCAAATAACGCCAAAACCCTTGAATTTCTCACAGAGCTCTTTCAGTACACTCCCCCCGGTCTTTCCACCTTTGGGTACGATGATTGGGACAAAGCCTTCTACCTTGGGAAAGTGGGCATTCAGCTCGGCAACGGTTCCTGGAGTATCGGAAACTACCGCGAATTGGCCCCTAATCTCAACTACGGTATCGCTCCCTATAACCTCGTCGGTCCCATGGGGACCAATCCTGTCGTTCCCGGACACGGTGTATGCTTCTACATGGTTATGAAAGGAACCAGGTATCCCGATGAAGCGGCAAGGCTCATTACCTGGCTTGTGAACCCAGAGAATCACCTGGAGTGGTGCGAAAAGCTCTGGCATACCCCAGTGAGAACCTCCACTTTCGCCAATCCTTTCTTTGACGATCCGCGTTTCGACGCCTTTAAATTCGAATTGACTAGAGCCCAGGCAATCTTTACTGGCGACGTGGCTACTGTTTTCAACCCGCTCATTGCCGACACGTTCCGAAGAGTATTTTGGGACATTGTCGAAGGCGGTGCGGACATCGAAGAAGCGCTCAAAACCGGCACCCAGGAGATGGAAAAAATCCTTGCCGAGCTCGGACAATGAAACCAGAACCCTCCTGGCCCCACGCCAGGAGGGTTACGGAGGACAACCATGATACTTCGAAAGAGTACTTCGTGGATACTTTTGACACCTCTTTTTGTGTTTCTCTCGCTAACGTTTTTCCATCCTATGCTTTATCAGTTTCTGCTGAGCTTCGAAGAACATACCCTTTACACCGTCGAACCATTCTTCGTCGGCCTTCGAAATTACTTCATCGTGCTTCAGGACCCTCTGTTTTCTGTGGCTCTCAGAAACGCTCTGCTGTGGACGGCCCTCTCCGTAGTTTTCCAAATTATTCTCGGCCTCCTTGCCGCACTGCTCCTCAATATCCCCCGCCGGGGATACAAAGTTTTTCGGAATCTCAGCCTGATTCCCTTCGTGCTACCTCCGGTGGCCATCGCAGTAACCTGGAAGTGGCTGTACAATCCGCTTTATGGACTCATCAACTACCTTGTGACCCTTCTGGGAGGTGAACCGGTCAATTTTCTGGGAAGGAATCTCGCGTTGTACTCGGTAAGCTGGGTTAACGTCTGGAAGGCCTTTCCGTTCTATGCCCTCTTTATCCTCGCAGGGCTCCAGTCCATTTCTCAGGAAATCAACGAAGCCGCACGCATCGATGGAGCAACGTCTTTCGCCGTTTTCCGGTACATCACCCTTCCCCTCATGCGGCCCCTCCTTTTCGTCATGGCTCTTTTTGCCACAGTATGGACATTCAATTACTTTGACCTCATCTATTCCATGACCCAAGGCGGACCAGGGCACACCACCGAAATCCTGGCTACCCTGGCATACAAAACCGTTTTTCTCAAGCTCCGCTTCGACCACGCTGCAACCCTGGGAGTTTTCATGTTCCTCATCAACTTTGCCCTGAGTCTTGCTATTCTTGGCATTTCAAGGAGGGCTGAGTCATGAAAACTAGGGTACTCCCCGCAGTGCTATATTACCTCCTCATCATCCTGCTCCTTTTCTGCATCCTCATCCCCATTTACTGGCTCATCATGCCCTCTTTCCTTCCACCGAGCGAGATGTTTGTCTTTCCACCACATCTTTTTCCCAAAGCTTTTACTTTAAAGAATTATTACGACCTGGTTTTTACCTATCCAAGAACTGTTACCATCGATATGCTTCTCTACCTTCGAAACTCTTTCCTCGCCTGTGGAATAGCAAGTTGTATTGTCCTTGTTATCAGTGTTCTCGCCGGATACGCCCTTGCCAGATCACCGCTTTCAGGAAAGCGGGTCGTCCGCACGGCGGTGATTCTCACCCAGATGATGCCAGCGGTGCTCTTTTTCATTCCCATCTACCTCTTCATGAAACGACTGGGCCTGGTGAACAATCTCCTGGCGCTCATCCTTGTATACCCAGGCATGGTAGCTCCTTTCAGTACCCTCATCAGCGAAGCTTACATCATAAACATTCCCCAAGAAATTGAAGAGAGTGCCCTGCTTGATGGTGCGGGGGTGGGAACCGTTCTCTTTCGAATTATCTTTCCCCTTGCTGCTCCCATGATCGTGGCTATTCTCATATACTCTTTTGTGTGGATATGGAACGATCTGGTCATTGCCCTGGTTCTCTGCCACGCCAACGAAGTCCGTACCGCGAGCGTGGGGCTTTTCAGTTTCATCGGCGCCGCCACGGTTGAATGGGGTGGACTGCTAGCCGGAACAGTCCTATGCATCCTCCCACCCCTTTTGCTCTTTGCCTTTTTCCAGAAGTTCATCATCCAGGGTATTCTTGCCGGAAGTCTCAAAACATAGAAGGAGGTATAATGTATGTACAAGCTTTCTCTTGATGGATCATGGATTCTTGAAAGCCTACCGTACGGCGAAGGAGTTCCGAGAAAAGCATACCGCCCTGACTATCTCCCCTCTGAGCCCCTAGAAGCCCTGGTCCCTGGGGAGGTGCACCTTGACCTTCTCCGGGCAGGAAAAATTCCCGAACCTCTTTTTGGCGAAAATGCTAAACTTTGCCAGTGGGTTGAAGAAAGGGAATGGTGGTACCGCCGAAAATTCTCTGTCCCCGAAGAGCTGCTCGCGCTCCATGCTGAACTCGTCTTCGAAGGCGTTGATACCGATTGCGATATCTACCTCAATGGGGAACACCTCGCCCATCACGAGAACATGTTTGTTCCTCTCGTCATCAATGTTTCGGGAAAACTCCAAAGTGAAAATATCCTTGTGGTTCGGGTTGACTCCAGTGTTCCACGAATCAAAGAGCAGTCCTTTATTCCGTATCCTGCGGGAAGTCCCGAACAGGACTACCGAAGAGTCTGGGTGAGAAAAGCCCAGTTCACCTTTGCCTGGGATTGGGCACCTCGTCTGGTGAATGTGGGTATCTGGAGGGGCGTTTCGCTCTGCTTTTTCAAGGGATTTGCTCTCCGGGAGGTTTTTGTAAAGGGAAAGATCGCCCAAGGCCGGAAATCTGCTACACTTACCCTCTCCGGAGTGGTGGAGAACTTCGCCAGGGAATTTTCCTGTGAGCCAAAACTTCGGCTCCGAGTGCTCCTTTTCGAGGAAGAGGGAAAGAAGCTTGTGGCCTCCAGGGATGAATCGTTCCGGGCTTATCCTGGCCTCACGAATTTCACTGTAACTCTCGAGGTTTCCCCACCCCGCCTCTGGTGGCCAAACGGTTTCGGTGAACCTCACCTCTACAAAGTCCTCTTGCTCCTCCTTGATGAAGACGACCGAGAACTCGATCGCTTTGAAAAAGTCTGGGGCCTTCGCGAAGTTACCCTCCGACAGGAACCCCTCCCCGATGACGAAGGTGAGTCCTTCATCTTTGCCATTAACGGAGAGCCAATCTTTTGCAAGGGGGCCGACTGGGTTCCCGCAGATTCCCTTATTCCTCGGGTCACTAAAGAAAAATATCAGAAGCTCATTGAAGAGGCTCAAAAAGCGCACTTCAACATGTTCCGCGTTTGGGGTGGAGGAATCTATGAAGACCCCTTCTTCTATGAACATTGTGCTCGTTGTGGCATCATGGTTTGGCAGGATTTTATGTTCGCCTGTGCCTATTATCCCAAAAGTCCCGAATTCCTACAGGAAGTAGAACGGGAAATTCGAGAGGTTGTGAAACGACTCCGGAATGAAACCGCCATTGTTCTCTGGTGCGGCAACAACGAGCTCCAGTGGCTGCATGAACGCAACAAGGAAATCACCGGAAAGCAAGATCTGGAATTCCCCGATTATGAAATTTACCATATCCTCATGCCTCGCCTTCTCGAAGAACTCGACCCCACAAGACCCTTCTGGCCTTCAAGTCCCTACGGAGGAAGTGATCCAAACTCAGAGCAAGAGGGCGATCGCCACTTCTGGGACTTGAGTATCCTCATCGAAGATATAAAAGAGCGGGTGAATTACGAGAATTACACCAGGGATCGGGGAAAGTTCGTCTCCGAATTTGGAGTCCTGGCACCCCCGGTTCTTGAGTCTCTCCAGGAGTTCATCCCCGATAATGAGCTTTTCCTTGATTCTCCTTCCTGGCAGTTCCATAATAACGTCTTCGAACGTGAGAGCATCCGGGGGGTGCTCCGGGAGTTTGTCAAAGACCCGGAACTCCTTTCTTTTCCAGAATACCTCCGCTTTTCCCAGCTCCTTCAGGGCGAAGCACTGAAACTGGCCCTTGAGCACTGGCGAAGACGGAAATTTCGCACCGCAGGAGCCCTTTTCTGGATGTATAGCGACTGCTGGGGTGCTATCGGATGGACAATCATCGATTACTACCTTCGAAGGAAACCGAGTTACTACTTCGTCCGGAGAGCCTTTCAGCCTGTTGACCTCTCTCTGCGTCGGGGAAAGTATGCTATTGAACTCTTCGTGGTGAACGATACCCCAGAAGAACTTGCTCTTGCCGTTGAGTATGGCCTTTCCTATTTCGATGGACGAGAAATCATCTCCGGGCATTTTTCCTGTCACGTTCCATCCAATGCTTCCCAGAAAGTTGGGGTGGTCCCCTATGGGGCTTTGAAAAACGGTTCTCCCGAAGTCTTCTTCTGGGCAAAGCTTCTCGAAGGAGACCGGGTACTGGATCGAGAACGGTGCTTCTTTGCACGCTTCAAAGACCTCAAACTGGAAAAAACAGAAGTCAGCTGGAAAATTATTTCCACAAACAGTGAAACTTTCCTGGAGCTCACCTCGTCCGCCTTTGCCTGGTCCGTTAATGTGGAATTCCCTTCCTCCTTTGCCCTTGAAGATAATTACTTCGACCTTTTCCCCCAAGAGGTACGGCAGCTGAGGGTGGAGGGAAAAGAAGAGCTCAAAAACCAGGACCTGAAGGTCTTCTGGAATAACTCTTGAGATCTCCCCCCCGGGGTCTCCGACCCCGGGGCTCACACAGATTCCAATCCAAATTTCCTCGCAAGGCAAATACCCTAACGCCAGTGCTTCCAGATGACCTCCATTCCCCGGTTACGAAGGAGCATCCCCAGATACCCCACCAGAAAACCTGCCGGCAAGGAAAGGATCAAAAGAACCGGCAGATACCACAGTAAACCCCAGCTTCTCAGGTAAAGAAAGGCCACCCACCACTGCCCCAGGTTATGACAGAGGGCCCCACCGACGCTGATCCAGAGAGGCGCAGTGGTTCCCCGCAAGAAAAGCATCATCCCCAAAAAAGCGCTCAGCCCCCCCGCCAGGCTCATAAAGAAAGTTACCCCCAGAAAGTTTCCCCCCAGGAAACTCCCCAAAAGAATCCGGAGCAGATTGAGGAAGAAGGCTTCTCTGGGCTTTCCTGAAAGGAGTAAAGTAAAGGGTACCACATTCGCCAGGCCGAGTTTCGCTCCCGGAAGAAGCGGAGGGAAAAAACCTTCCACCCAGTGCAGAATAAGTCCCAGAGCCAGGAAAAATCCCAGTTCCGCCACCCGTCGCGCCGGGTACTCGCCGGAAGTCATCTTCGGTGATCCATCCCTTTTCAAAAGGCTCATTTGCCGTATATAATACCAGAAAGAGCTATGGAGGGCAAAAATGACAAGGAACCGCGCCAGAAACATTCTCATCACCGGCCTGGCATCGCTTTTCACCGATGTGAGTTCGGAAATGGTTTATCCCATCATTTCTCTGTATCTCCGGGCTCTGGGGGGAGGACCGCTCATCCTGGGAACCATGGAAGGCATTGCCGAATCCACCGTCTCCCTCCTCAAGGTCTTCTCCGGAGCCCTGGCCGACTGGAGCGGTAAAAGAAAACCGCTGACCATCCTCGGCTACGCCCTCTCCTGCTTGGGGAAGGTTCTCTTCTACTTTGCCCAGAGCTGGCAAACGGTCTTGACAGGGAGATTTGCAGATCGCTTTGGAAAAGGTATCCGCACCGCTCCCCGCGATGCCATGATTGCCGAATCCGCTCCACTTCAGGCACAGGGGAAAGCCTTCGGCCTTCATCGTACCTTCGATACTCTGGGCGCTCTTTTAGGAGTGCTCATCACCTATCTTTTTGTGGCCCGTCTTCAGGAGAAGCTTGCCGCCGCCCCGCAACTTTCCTCGTATCTACCGA
>Ga0308397_1000451_pt1 | contig 29302 bp, 26 predicted proteins | sample Hotspr20SampleT8_FD_202356 | JGI IMG/M metagenome (GOLD analysis project Ga0308397, IMG submission 202356) | Hot spring phototrophic mat microbial communities from Mushroom Spring, Yellowstone National Park, Wyoming, United States - 20051001_T8 ...
CGTACAGCAGGAGAACTACCAGGGGGCTCATAGATTGGTTCACCCCCACGGGTGTGGGGACAACTCTCAGCACTGGAGATTTGTGAGCAGATTGAGCGCGGTTCACCCCCACGGGTGTGGGGACAACGCTCTGCTGGCGGCTCATCTGGCGCGTCCGGCGGCGGTTCACCCCCACGGGTGTGGGGACAACGGGTTGTTCACTTCCATCGTGAATCTCTTACTGGCGGTTCACCCCCACGGGTGTGGGGACAACCCAAACTGGAGCCGGCGGGGCGCACCAGCACCACCGGTTCACCCCCACGGGTGTGGGGACAACTGCCCAACCTGGCCGACGCGGTGCGACGGGTGGCCGGTTCACCCCCACGGGTGTGGGGACAACTCTCCGGGGAATAGGTGAACCTTGGCGCAACGCCTGGTTCACCCCCACGGGTGTGGGGACAACTCGGCAAATGACGCACCAGCTGGCTGTATTTGTCGGTTCACCCCCACGGGTGTGGGGACAACGAACCAGCGCACTTCTTGTCTTTTGTGGCACCAGCCAATCACGTAGGGATTGGTGCCGCGGTAGATGTGCAAGAGATAGGGATCCAACTCCCGTTCCGACACTTGATCGCCTCGGCTGGCGGTGCGATAGCGCATCCACACTCGTCTTTTCTCCCGACAGGCATCCTCCAACCGCTGCCAAATCTCCCAATCCAGATGGGTTTCTGCCCCTGCCCGAAAGATGAGCCGCTCATCGGCTAGCTGCTGGAGATCCAGCCACTCCTGCTCTGGAAGCCGTTGCGCCAACCGCCCAATTGCCGAGCGCAACTGCGGGGCATAGGCCGATCCGGCGTAGGCTTCCAGCATTCTCGCTCCCAAAGTCAGGGCAAACAGCTCCCCCTTAGTGAGGGGTATCGTCGGCAAGCGCCATTCCCGATCAGTGTAGTGATACCCTTTTTCACGGCTGACTTTGATGGGGGCTTGAAAGCGATCCTTCAAGAAACTAATATCCGCTCGAACCGTTCGTTCACCTATTTTCGGGCTGGAGGCCCGCACCATAGCCGCAGGCTTGGTGCCGGGAGGAAAGCCCGCCTGCTAGTCAAAGCCTGGATGAGCTACAATAAGCCCATGAGCCAGATTATCTCTGTACGTTGCAAGCTGATAGTCCCACAAGAGTTGCGTCAAGAAATTGACCGCACTTTGCAGGGCTTTGCGAATGCTTGCAACCAGATTCTCGACACCGCCAAACAAAAGAACTGCTGGAACACCGCCAAGCTGCACCACTTGGTTTATAGGCCAGTGAGAGCGGCAACGGGGTTGAAAGCCAACCACGTCTGTCAGGCGCTCCGCCGTGTGATTAGCAACGCCAAAGCGGTGAAACAAGTCCACAAGTTTCGCCCCACCAGCCTGACTTTGGATGTGCGTACTTTTAAGTACCGAGAGTCCGACCAAGCCGTGGGCGTGACCCTGATGAGCGGACGGGTTTGGCTCAAGCTCAAGATTGGCGGTTATCAAATCGCTTTGCTGCGGGGGCAAACGCCCACCAGCGCTACTCTGTCCAAGACCAAGCAAGGGGACTACTACATCAACATTGCTGTTGAGCTGGATACTCCCCCGACTGGCAAAACTCCAAAGGTAATCGGAGTTGACTTGGGCAGGCGGGATATCGCCACCGCTAGCAACGGACGCTCTTGGAGTGGAGAACACATCCAGGCCGTCCGTGACCGGTTCAGCCGTGTACGCGCCAAGGTTCAATCCAAACGCACTCGCAGCTCTAGGAGGCTGTTGAGAAGGCTCTCTGGGAGAGAACGGCGCTACCAGACATGGCTGAACCATAACATCAGCAAAACCTTGGTCAGGGATGCCCAGGCTATTGGTGCGGCACTGGCTTTTGAGGACTTGACAGACATCCGAGAGCGCTTGAATCAGAAACCTCGGAGTAAAGCTGAGCGCCGCAGAACCAATAACTGGGCGTTCTACCAACTCAGGATGTTTGTGACCTACAAGGCTGCCATTGCTGGAGTGCCTGTGGTGCTGGTGCCGCCTGCCTACACGTCGCAGACCTGCCACAAATGCCTGCACATCCACCCTGAGCAGGGTAAGTCCTACCGCAGCGGCAAGTTGTTCAAGTGTGGACACTGCGGGTGGGAAGGGGATGCTGACTATAACGCTGCTCAAGTAATCTCTCTCCTTGGGGCGACTGTAAACTCGCCTGAAATTCCGAAACTTAGCTGTCCTCTGGGTCAGCTAGGGATTGGGATAAAGCCCGCACCCTGCGCATAGCGCGGGTGTCGGGTAGTTTACTTACCTCCAAAGCCTCAGCCAGCGAAGCGGCTGTCTTTCGCTGTCCGGAGCGCAGCAGCATATCTAGCTTCAGGATCCGCTCTATCTGACGTAGCATTGCTTACCTTGGCCAGGATGAGCGCATTCTAAACAACTCACCTGGCAAAAATACTTCCGACTTCTCTAAAGATTTGCTGAAGGCTGAAACTTCTTGGGGACGGGGATCAGCATGAACCCCAATTGGACAGGCTAGACAGAGCGGAGAGCGACCTCTGAGGCTGCCTAGCCGGCCTGGCTGCGCAACTGCCGTAGCAGCCGCTCGAACTCTTCCGGCAGAGGGGCGGTAACCTGCAGCGGCTGGCCGGTGCGCGGGTGGACAAAGGAGAGCTTCCAGGCATGCAGAGCTTGGCCGCTGAGTTTGACGGGGCTGGTTTTGCTCTGGGTGTAGAGGGGATCCCCGACAATGGGCAGGCGCAGGTGGGCGGCGTGCACCCGAATTTGATGGGTGCGCCCGGTCTCCAGCTCAAACTGCATCAGGGTGTAGTTGCCCAGGCGCTCCAGCACCTGCCAGTGGGTTACCGCCGCTCGCCCTTGGCCGGGGGGCACAACCGCCATCTTCTGGCGATCCACCGGGTGGCGGCCAATGGGGGCAGAGATGGTACCTTGGCTTTGGGCTGGCCGGCCAAACACCACCCCTAGGTAGATGCGCCGAGCGGTCTTGGCTTGAATCTGAGCCTGCAGGTGCTGGTGGGCCTGATCGTGTTTGGCGATCACCAGGGCGCCGGTGGTGTCCTTGTCGAGGCGATGGACGATCCCCGGACGCTGCTCGCCGTTGATCCCAGAAAGGCGAGGACAGTGGGCCAGCAGCGCATGCACTAGGGTGCCGCTGGCATGTCCAGGAGCCGGGTGCACCACCAGGCCGCGCGGCTTGTTGATGACAAGCAGATCCTCATCTTCATAGAGGATATCTAAGGGGATCCGCTCCGGCTGCAAGGGGGTGGGGGTGGCCGGCGGGATCCGCACCTCGATTTGATCCCCGGCCTGCAGGGGGCGATCCTTATCCAGGCAGGGCTGGCCGTTCAGCCAAACTTGGCCCTGGCGGATAAGCTGCTGCAGGCGCGAGCGCGACAGCTCCGGCAGTTGTTCTGCCAACCCCCGATCCAGCCGCAAGCCCTGCTGTTTTTCCGTCACTCTTACCTGGCGAATTGCTGCCACCGGATCCCTGAGGCCTTCCATTTGCCCTGTTGCCGCCAACTGCTGCTTTGAAAACATGGTGGCAGAGCGGTTACTTTTGCATTAGATAAAAAAGGTCGAAGATTTGTGGCAACCTTCTCAGATGGATCCTGGCGAGATGGCTTTGTGTCAACCCCTTCTCAGCCTTTTCTAGGGGGTTGCGCCGGGATTTTAACCAGCGGAAAACCCTCAGTACAGTGAGGGTATAGACCCTCAAAGCCAGGCCAGATTCTGGCTGGGGGATGGTTTTTGGCTGCACGTAAGTATTGCAGCCGTGGTTCACATTTGAGTCTGATGGGCATAAGGAGACAGAGCATGTCGGATGGAGCAACGCTGGGATCCCAACTTCAACAGCCCTCTCAACGCCAGCTTGGCTCAGAGCCGCCCTTGGTTGTGCCCCTCACCGAAGTGGGGCTGCGGGACGTGGCCCAGGTGGGCGGGAAAAACGCCTCCTTGGGAGAAATGCTGCAGCAGCTAGCCCCCAAAGGGATCCGCGTGCCCCTGGGGTTTGCCACCACCGCCCATGCCTATCGCCAGTTCATCGCCGCTGCCGGCCTCGAGGAGAAGCTGCGGGAGATCTTCAAAGACCTCGATATCGAGGATGTGCGGAACCTGCGCGAGCGGGGCAAGGCCGCCCGCACCTTGATTTTGCAGACGCCTTTCCCCCCAGAGCTGGAGCAGGCCATTGCCAAGGCCTACCAGGAGCTGTGCGAGCGCTACGGCCCCGATACCGATGTGGCGGTGCGCTCCAGCGCCACCGCCGAAGACCTGCCGGATGCCAGCTTTGCCGGCCAGCAGGAGACCTACCTCAACGTGCACGGGATCAAGGCGGTGCTGCAGGCCTGCCACCGCTGCTTTGCCAGCCTGTTTACCGACCGGGCCATCTCCTACCGCCAGATCAAGGGCTTCGACCACTTCCAGGTGGCCCTCTCGGTGGGGGTGCAGAAGATGGTGCGCTCGGACTTGGCCTGCTCGGGGGTGATGTTCTCCATCGACCCAGAAACGGGCTTTAAAGACGCGGTGCTGATCACCGCCGCCTACGGGCTGGGGGAAAACGTGGTGCAAGGGATCGTCAACCCCGACGAATACGTGGTCTTTAAGCCTACCCTGAAGCAGGGGCGGCGGCCCATCCTCTCCCGCAAGCTGGGCAGCAAGGCCCTGAAGCTGGTCTACGACGAGGAGGGATCCCGTTCCACCAAAAACGTACCCGTCCCCGAGAGCCTGCGCCGGCAATATGCCCTCAAGGACGACGAGATCCTGGAGCTGGCTCGCTGGGCCTGCCTCATCGAAGAGCACTACTCGGCGCTGCGGGGCCGCTTCACCCCCATGGACATCGAGTGGGCCAAAGACGGGATCAGCGGCGAGCTGTTCATCGTCCAGGCCCGCCCTGAGACGGTGCAATCCCAAAAGGCCGCCAACCGCCTCAAGACCTATCGCTTTACCCAGCCGCAGGCGCGCCCAGAACCCCTGGTGCGGGGACGGGCGGTGGGAGAGGCCATTGGCCAGGGCACGGCCCGCGTCATTTTGGATGTGCGCCGCTCGGATCAGTTCCAAGCCGGCGAGGTGCTGGTGACGGAGAAAACAGATCCCGACTGGGAGCCGATCATGAAAAAGGCCAGCGCCATCGTCACCAACCAAGGGGGGCGCACCTGCCATGCGGCCATCATCGCCCGCGAGCTGGGGATCCCGGCCATTGTTGGCTGCGGCAACGCCACGCAGTTGCTCCGCTCCGGCGATCCTATCACCGTCTCCTGTGCCGAAGGGGAGGAAGGGCGCGTCTATCCTGGCTTGCTGTCCTACGAAGTTACAGAGATCCCCCTCGAGGAGCTGCCCCGCCCCCGCACCCAACTGATGATGAACGTGGGCAACCCGGAAAAAGCCCTTGGCCTCAGCGAGATCCCTTGCGATGGCGTGGGTCTGGCGCGGCTGGAGTTCATCATCGCCAACCACATCCAGGTCCATCCCTTGGCTTTGCTCCACTACGAGCAGGCCGTCAAGGAGGAGCCGCGCCTGGCGGAGCTCACCGCCCAGTACCCTGACAAGCCGGAGTACTTTGTGGACAAGCTGGCCCAGGGGGTGGCCACCATCGCCGCCGCCTTCTACCCCAAGCCGGTGATCGTGCGGCTGTCGGACTTCAAGAGCAACGAATATGCTCACCTGCTGGGTGGATCCCGCTACGAGCCCCATGAGGAAAACCCCATGATTGGCTGGCGGGGGGCCTCCCGCTACACCGATCCCCGCTATCGCGACGGCTTTGCCCTTGAGTGCCGGGCCATGAAACGGGTGCGGGACGAGATGGGCCTGGCCAACGTCATCTTGATGATCCCCTTCTGCCGCACCCCCGAAGAGGGACACAGGGTGCTGGAGGAGATGGCCCGCCACGGCCTGGTGCGGGGGGAAAACGGCCTGCAGGTGTACGTCATGTGCGAGCTGCCCAGCAACGTCATCCTGGCCGACGAGTTCTGCCAGATCTTCGACGGCTTCTCCATCGGCTCCAACGACCTCACCCAGCTTACCCTGGGGTTGGACCGCGACTCGGCCCTGGTGGCCCATCTTTTTGACGAGCGCCACGAGGCCGTTAAGCGGCTGATCGCCCAGGTAATCCAGACGGTGAAAAGCCACGGGCGCAAGATCGGCATCTGTGGACAAGCCCCCAGCGACTACCCCGACTTTGCCCGCTTCCTGGTGCAGCAGGGGATCGACTCCATCAGCCTCAACCCCGATTCCCTGCTGAAAACCCTGTTGGTGGTGGCCGAGGCAGAAGCTGGCCGATAGGCCCAGGGGGCGGCGCCGGGATCCCGTCTGCTGGGTTACAATCTTCTCTGCTGTGTTGCCATCCCCGCCATGATCCACGAACTCTCCATGCCGGCCCTCAGCTCCACCATGGAAACGGGCAAGATCGTCGCCTGGCTGAAAAACCCCGGCGACCGGGTGGAGAAAGGGGAAAACATCCTGGTGGTGGAGTCGGACAAGGCGGACATGGACGTGGAGTCCTTCCACAGCGGCATTCTGGCCAGCATCCTCATCCCAGCAGGGGAATCGGCGCCGGTGGGCGCCCCCATCGCCCTCATTGCCGAAACCGAAGCGGAGGTGGCCGAGGCCCAAGAGCGAGCCAAGGCCCTCTCTAAGGGTGCTCTACCGGCAACTGCACCTACTGCAGTCCCCACCCCCACAGTTCAACAGCCAACCCCTGTCCCTGCGGCGATCCCCACCCCCACCCTTCCAACTGGCTCCAACGGGGCCGGATCCCAGCGGATCCTGGCTTCCCCACGGGCGAAAAAATTGGCAGAAAGCCTGGGGATCGACCTGCGCACGGTGCGCGGCTCCGGCCCTGGTGGGCGCATCGTGGCCGAAGATGTGGAGCGGGCTGCAGCTCAGGCCGCCTCTACGCAAGCGGCAGCTCCCCCCCCTGTCTCTGCGGCTGCCCCGTTGGGAGAAGTGGTTCCCTTGAGCACGTTGCAGGCGGCGGTGGTGCGCAACATGAACGCCAGCTTGGGCGTGCCGGTGTTCCACGTCGGCTACACCATCACCACCGACAGCCTGGATCAGCTTTACCAACAGGTGAAGCCCAAAGGGGTAACCCTGACGGCCCTTTTGGTGAAAGCGGTGGCCCTGACCCTAGAAAAGCATCCCCTCCTCAACGCCAGCTACACGGAAAACGGGATCCACTACAAAGCCGAGATCAACATTGCCGTGGCGGTGGCCATGGAAGACGGCGGCCTGATCACCCCTGTGCTCAAGCAGGCCAACCGGACCGATCTCTACGAGATCTCCCGCCGCTGGAAGGATCTGGTGGAGCGGGCGCGGCGCAAGCAACTGCAGCCGGAGGAGTACAACAGCGGCACCTTTACCCTCTCCAACCTGGGCATGTTTGGGGTGGATCGCTTCGACGCCATCCTGCCTCCCAACCAAGGAGCTATTTTGGCCGTCGGCGCTGCTCGCCCCACCGTGGTGGCCACACCAGAAAAAGCCATCGCCATCCGCTCCCAGATGCAGGTCAACCTCACCTGCGACCACCGCGTTATTTACGGCGCCCACGCGGCGGCCTTCTTGCAAGATCTGGCCCAGTTGTTAGAACAAAAGGTGGGATCCCTGACGCTGTAGAAGCTCAATAAGTGGGCAGGCTGGGATCCACCTCAAGAGCCCAGGCGTGGATGCCGCCGCTGATGTTGTAGACCTGGCTGAAGCCGTTGGCCAGCAGCCACTGGCTCACTTGGGCAGAGCGGATGCCGTGGTGGCAGAGGACAAAGGTTGGACAATGGGGATCGAGCTCCCTCAAGATTTGCTCGCGCCACTCTTGGTACTGGCTCAAGGGGTAGTTGCGAAACCCGAGGGCACTGAGATTGGCCAACTCCAACTCGGCCGGTTCCCGCACATCGATGAGTTGCAGAGGGCCAGCCTCGGGATCCCTCAGGCGGGCAGCTAGCTGCTGCGGCGCAACCGAGCGAACGAAAGAGGACATGGCTGACCTGTAACCCTATCTGGACCCGTTCTCAGGATATAGCGGCTCAGCGTCTACCCTGGTCTGCTTGCCATTGTTGCAGGTCGTGGTTGGCCGGCAACCCTTCCTTCAGCAACCCCCTGTCGAGTTACTTGGGGCAGCCCCCCTAGAACTCCAAATTTCTCGAAGAAATTTTAACTGTACTGATTGCGGATCCTCTGCCAAGTTCAATAGGGCAGGGATCCCTTTTGGGAGGCTCTGCTTGAGAGAATTGGATCCCAGGGGTTCATCCGGGCTCTAGGTATCCGCAGTTCTGATAGGCTTGACCGATAGGGACTTGCCAAGGATTTTCCACCGATGAAAGGCCCCCTTTCCACAGACGGCCAAGTATCCCGATCTAGCTGGCGAACCGGTTCCCTCTTGCTGACTCTGTTGGCAGGGATCGCTTTCGGCTGTGGAGGAGGAGGCACGGGCAACTCTCCTCCCCCACCATCGCCAGGTGGTGGGCCCGTCATCCTGCAAGTGGATCCAGCCAAGGGCCCCTTTACCAAGCTGGCCGATGCTGTGGCACAGGCGCAGCGGCTGCAAAATGCCACAGAGGGGCTAGAGGTGCTGATCCAGATTTTGGGGGCGGGCAAGGAGAGGCTAGAGAAGGATCTGGCCTTGGATGGGGGCGACGGCACCAATGGCGGGCGGATTCGGATTACCAGCTCCACAGCTTATGAGATCCTGGCCGGGTTGTTCGACGTGATCGTAGCCAGCCAAACCAGCCTGCAAGGGGTGGAGGTGGTGTTGGAAGGCGGAAGGGTGCAGGTCAACGGTGGCACCTTTCAGCCGAGCAAGGTTACCCTCAACGACCCCCGCTCCAACATCTTGGTCAACGGCAACGCTGCCGTTTTGGAGGGAGCTTTAAACCAATTGGCCCAGATTTTTTGCCAGCAATTTTTGGATCCCTGTGTGCAGGTCTCGGGCAGTGGCCGTATTGCAAGCATCTCAGTCAGTGTCAGCAAGGCAGGAGGCGTAGGTGTAGGCACTGTGCCGGGGAGTAACCCGCTCCTGGAGAACAACGCGATCCTTCTGCAAGCTTTGGGAGCTTTGGCAGTTCGCTACAGCAACAACTCCGGCGGGATCTTCCGCAACAACCAGATCGAAGGGGATCCAGCCACCGCCGCGGCTGGCTTGGCGTTGCAGGCGCGGCAAAGAGACATGGCTGGCACCACCGGGATCCAACTGGATGGAGCGGGATCGGCGCCAGCGATTCAATCCAACCGGATCGGCGTGGGCAGGATAGTCGGCAGTGTCGGCATTCGCATTTTGCAAGGAACCCAGGCTCGCACCATTGTTGGGAATACGTTCCTAGCTCGGGGCGAGGGCGCGGGGGTAGCCATTCAAGTGGCCCCCGGCACGCCAGAGGCAGTAGTCGCTGCCTACTTGGCCGGCAACAGCTTCCAGGGCAACTTTGCTGAGAGGATCGGCGGCGGATCTGCGCCTACCCCGATACCGACAGTTACACCTGCCCCAACCCTGGCTCCTACCCCCACTCCGAGGCCATCGCCAACTCCTCGGGTGCTCGGCACCGGCCCTATTCAGATTACTCTAGCCTGGAACACTATCGATGAGCTTGACTTATATGTCACGGATCCCGGGCAGCAGACGGTGTTTTTTAACAATCGGGTTATCCCTTCTGGAGGACGGCTGGACGTGGATGCCAATGCCGACTGCGTTGCCGTAACGGAAAACCCTGTGGAGAATGTCTTTTGGGCCTCCAGCCCGCCCTCAGGCCTGTACCTTATTGAGGTTTATTGAGGTGAGCTTGTTCCGTCGCTGTTCGCAGGTAACCGCTCCCGTTCCGTTCACCGTAACGGTTCGCAAAAGCGGAAGCGCCGCACAAACCTTCAGCGGATCGGCCACCTCTCCTGGCTTGGCAGGTAGGTTTACCTTTTCCTTTCCCTAAAGTTAGCTAAAGCTGGCATCCATCCATCTTGGACACCCCCATTCAAATTAATTCTTGACTCAGGGATCCAGAAAACTTTTCTCCCACAAGTTCAAACAGCCATAGTAGCCACAAAACACCTTCTTAAAGCAGAGTCTACATCCCCTCTCCCCCTGGGAGAGGGGTCGGGGGTGAGGGACAGCAGTGCCGAGTGTTTGGAAAGTGAAAAAGCTGTAGTCTTACTTGAGACGACAATACCGCTGCCGAACCACCCATATACAAACAGACGGGATCCCTACTCCAGGGATCCCGGTCATCTGTTCAGGCTATTCTACGGCGGCCTTGGCTGATTTCGCTTCCGCCTCTTTGGCTGCTTTCATCTCGGCCAGAATCTCCTCCGGTCGCTTGCCGGCCCGCTGAGATCCGGCAGGCAGCTCGTGGGGATCGATCACCCCCTTGGGCAGATAGGCAAACTCCCGCAGCGGCGTCACCATCGGGTCTTCCGTGACCTTGGAAGGCAAGCGGCCCAGCGCCACCTGGTGGTAGTTCAGCTCGTGGCGGTCGTAGGTGGCCAGTTCATAGTCTTCGGTAACCGAGAGGCAGTTGGTGGGGCAAAACTCCACGCAATTGGCGCAGAAAATGCACACCCCAAAATCGATGCTGTAACTGTAGAGCTCTTTCTTCTTCAGCTCGGTGTTGTAGACCCAGTCCACCACCGGCAGGTCGATGGGGCAAACCCGAACACAGATCTCGCAGGCAATGCACTTATCGAACTCAAAGTGAATGCGTCCCCGAAAGCGCTCAGAGGGGATCAGCTTCTCAAAGGGATACTGGACAGTTACAGGCCGGCGGTTCATATGGTCGAAGACCACTCCCATCCCCTGACCGATGTACTTGGCTGCTTTGAAGGCATCGCTTACGTATTCGCCAACGCGCTTGAGAAAAGTCATGGCCTGTCCTCTCCCTCTCTCGCTTTCTTTACTTTTCATTCAACCCCCGAAAACGCTCGGGAAGGCAAGTTTCAAAGCCGCCGTCAACAGCAAATTCACAAACGAGACGGGCAGCAGAAATTTCCACCCCAAATCCAACAGCTGGTCAATGCGCACCCGCGGCAGGGTCCAGCGCAAGAGGATGGCCAAAAACACAAAGATAAAAGCCTTGACCATCGTCATGAGAATGCCCAACACCGCCGCGCCGATCTGCAAAAAGGGGTTGTCCAACGGGATCCCGAGCCAGGCGGCAATTGTTTCCACCGGCACCACAAACGACCAGCCGCCCAAGTACAACACCGCCGCAATGAGAGAGGCCAGCAGCAAGTTGGCGTAGGATCCCAGGTAAAACAGGGCAAATTTCATGCCGGAGTACTCCGTCTGGTAGCCGGCCACCAGCTCCTCTTCGGCTTCCGGCAAATCAAAGGGGATCCGTTCGGTTTCCGCCAGCGCCGAGATCAGGAAAATGACAAAGCCAATCGGCTGCCGCCACACGTTCCAACTGAGGATCCCCAGCCCACTCTGCTGCTCCACGATCCCCACGGTGTCCAGGCCGTTGCTCATCAGCACCACCGCCAGCACCGACAAGGCCAAGGGCAGTTCGTAGCTAATTGACTGGGCCGCCGCCCGCAGCCCCCCCAGCAGAGAATACTTGTTGTTGGAGCCGTAGCCCGACATCAACAGGCCGATGGGCTGCACGCTGGAGGTGGCGATCAAGAAAAACACCCCGATGGCGATGTTGGAGATCAATAGGTTCTGGCCGAAGGGAACCACCAGATAACACAAAAAGACCGGCAGGAAAACCAGGATCGGCCCCAGCGTGAACAAAACTGGGTCGGCCAAGCTGGGCAGCACATCTTCCTTCGTCAAGAGCTTGATGCCATCGGCAATCGGGATCAGTACCCCCTGTGGCCCGGCCATGTTGGGGCCAATCCGCTGCTGGGCCGCCGCCGAGATCTTCCGCTCTAGCCAGGTCATGACCATCACTCCTAAGGTGGCGGCGATGACCATGAGCAACATGGGCAAAGGTACCCACAAAGCGTGGGCAGCGCCTGGGCTCAGGCCCAAGTTTTGCAGGGCTGTTTCAAAACCAAGCTGTAGGTCAATGCCGGCGGTTGTCATGGGGTTGAGTGGCTCCCTAGAGACGGTGAGTCAAAAAAGGCACTGGAGTCTGTGGATCTAACTAGGCTTTGCCGTTGGGATCCGACTGAGGGGGACGGTGGCGGCGGCGCAGCTCCTGCTGAATGATGGCCTGCAGGCGGGCGTCGGATAACTCTTCGGCGCGGCGGCGCCTTTCTTCTTGGTACTTGGCCCATTGCTTGGGACCGATAATCGCGGCAATAGTTACGACAATCAGGAGCGGCAGAAGCAAGATCGCCCAGGCCATCGCCCTTGTCCTCCCTTTCCTACGAGTATCTTAGCGATCCACCTCCCCCATAATGATGTCGATGCTGCCCAAGATGGCGATCATGTCGGCCACCTTCATGCCGCGAATGAGCTGAGGCAACACCTGCAGGTTGACAAAGCCGGGTGGACGGATCTTCCAGCGCCACGGACAGACGTTGTCGTCGCCGACGATGTAAATGCCCAGCTCCCCTTTGGCGCTCTCCACCCGTACGTAGGCCTCTCCTTTGGGGATCTTGAAGTTGGCCGAGGGCTTTTTGCTGATGAACTGGTAGTCGCCCTTGTTCCACTCCGACTTTGGCCCCTCCAGCATGCGCTTGGCTTCCAGATTTTCAAAGGGGCCACCGGGCAGGGCCTTCACCGCCTGCTGCACAATTTTGCAGGACTCGCGCATCTCCTTCATGCGCACTCGATAGCGGGCCAGGCAATCCCCCTCTGGGTAAACCGCCACCTCCCAGTCGAAGTCGTCGTAGCACTCGTAGTGATCCACCTTGCGCAGATCCCAGTTGACGCCGCAGGCCCGCAGCATGGGCCCAGACAGGCCCCAGTTGATGGCATCTTGCTTGGAGATGACCCCTATCCCTTCCAGCCGCCGGCGGAAGATGGGGTTGTCGGTAACCAGCCGCTCGTACTCATCTACCTTGGGCAGGAAGTACTCGCAAAAATCGAGGCATTTTTCCGTCCAGCCGTAGGGCAGATCCACCGCCACGCCCCCGACGCGGAAGTAGTTGTTGTTGATGAGGCGCATGCCGGTGACGGCTTCAAACAAATCCAAGATCCACTCCCGCTCCCGCATGGCGTAGAGGAAGGGGGTTTGGGCGCCCAGGTCGGCCAAGAAGGGGCCAAACCAGAGCAGGTGGTTGGTGATGCGGGTCAGCTCCAACATGATCACCCGCAGGTAGCTGGCCCGCCGGGGCACCGGGATCCCAGCCAGTTTCTCGACGGCGTTGACGGTGATGGCCTCGTTGAACATGCCGGCACCGTAGTCCCAGCGGGAGACGTAGGGCAGGTACTGCACCACGGTGCGGTTTTCGGCAATTTTTTCCATGCCGCGGTGCAGATAGCCAATCACCGGCTCGCAGTCGACGATGTTTTCGCCATCGAGGGTGACCAGCAGGCGCAAGACCCCGTGCATAGAAGGATGGTGCGGCCCAAAGTTGAGCAGCATCCGGTCAGTACGGGTCTCGATCATGGGCATGGGCATGGCCGCCGCCTCCGCAACTGAAGAATGTTTATGGTCTGCAACATTTGCAGTATAGCGGCTTTCCCGCGGTTCCTCGAGCTCTCGGGCCATCAGGGATCCCAATTCTTGCTATTGAGGAGCTCTTGATGACTCAGCTAACGTGAAAAAAAGGAGGGAGAGCAATGGCTGGTTCCCCTACAAACAGCTCCTCTCGACGGGAGCAGCAGCATCCGCAATACGACACCGATCGGGCTCTTCTCAACGAGCTGATGGCCCAAGTGCAGGAGAGCCCCCCCTCGGATTGGGTGCTGGCCGAAGTGGCCCGTCTGCGCATCCGCTACCACGGCTTTCCCGGCGCCTGGGATCTGCAGCGGGATTTGGATCAGATCTTGGAACAGTGGGGCCTGAGCGAAGAGGAGCTGTTTGCCCGCACCCGCCAGATCCACGCCCGCGGCCAGGTCTACGGCCGCAGCTTCAGTACACGGGATGACTGGGCCTAGGCAGCAGCCTTTATGGAAGGGTGTCTATCCTTCTGCCCCCTTTTTTGGCAAAAGAGGGGAGTTCCTCCATCCTTCATCAGCACCTGGGAAACTAGGAAGCCTGGAGCTGCTCGGCAAAGATGGGATCCAGAGGCACATCCAAAGCGGCGATGACCTTGGTCCAGAAGTTCATAAAGCCAATCCAGGCCGAGAGCTCCACCAGATCTTCGTCTGACCAAATGGTTTTGAGGCGGGCAAAGAAGCTGTCGGTCACCACCATGCTGGGCACGGTCATGCGCTCGGCGTACTCGATGGCCAGCTTCTCGGCTTCGGTGTAGAGGGCGCTGGTGCGGGCCTGGGCCACCGCGGCAATTTTGGCCGGGGAGGCGCCGTGTTTTTGCGCCTGCAGGGTGTGGTAGGGCAGGCAGTAGTGGCGGCAGCCGTTGATCTGGGCAATGCGGATGCTGACCAGCTCTTTTAGCTCCTCGGGCAGGTTGGGGTTGTCGGTGTGCAGCGCTCCGTACAGGTTCATCACCGCCCGCATCAGCTGCGGCTTGTGGGCCATTACCTGTAGCGGGTTGAGGGCGGTGCCATAGGTTTTTTCTAGGCTTTCGTAAACCTTCTGCAGTTGCTTGTCGGCTTTTTCCGGAGGAACAGGAGGGATCCGCATGGATGATCTATAAAAAATTGCAGCATTCTCGACTTTAGCGCGTTTGGGGGATATCTCCTCCTGCCCGCCACAACTAATTGCCCAAGGACTGCTCGAGGGCTTCTACCTGCTGTTGGGTAGCTGTAGCCCCTTGGTTGAGGGTTTGCTGGAGCTGTTCCCGCGATTGGTAGATCTGCAGCGGCCCTCCCTGGGGGATCCCTTGCTGGGCGGCTTCTGGGCTGGCCTGCTCTGGACTTGGCTCTGAACTGAGCGGGTTGCGGTAGAGCCGGTTCACCACCAGAAAGCCCACCAGCACTACGGCAGTTGCCACCAAAAGTCGAACCATACCCGGATCCCTTGCAAGCGTCTAGTTCTAGAATGCCCAAAAAGAGTATCAGGTATCAGAGGTCGGGCAAAATGGCGCAGACTGCTCAGCCGGTGCGGGTTGGCATTGGCGGCCCGATGGGATCCGGGAAGACCGCCCTGGTGGAAAAGCTCTGTCTGGCACTGCGGGATCCCTTGTCTTTGGCCGTGGAGACTAATATACCCGCGAAGATGCCGAGTTTTTGGTGCGGGCCAAGGCGCTGGCGGCGGAGCGGATCATCGGCGTGGAGACCGGCGGCTGTCCCCACACGGCCATTCGGGAAGACGCCTCCCTCAACCTCGATGCCATTCAGGAGCTGGAGCGCCGCTTCTGTCCCCTGAATCCCATCTTGGTGGAATCGGGAGGGGATAACTTGGCGGCCACCTTCAGCCCAGAGCTGGTGGATGCCTGCATCTATGTTATTGATGTGGCCGAAGGGGACAAGATCCCGCGCAAGGGGGGCCGGGGATCACCCGCTCCGACCTGCTGGTGATCAACAGGATCGACCTGGCGCCCTATGTGGGGGCGGACTTGGGGGTGATGGAACGGGATGCCCGCCGCATGCGGGGAGACAGGCCCTTTGTCTTTACCAACCTGCGCACGGGCGAGGGACTGGATCAGATCCTGAGCTGGCTGAAGCGGGAGGTGCTCTTTTGCCCCATCCAGGCTAACTCCCCCTCTGTAAGCCGCCTGTGACCTTCGGCAAGGCCCTCTTGAAGATCAGCCGCCAAGGCGAACATGCCCGCATTTGGGAGTATTCTCAGGCCCCCCTGCAATGGCTGGGATCCCCCGGTGAGCCGCCCCTCTATTACCTGCGCAACCCCAACGGCGGCCTGCTGGGCGGGGATCGCCACCGCATCGCGATCGAGCTGGGGGCAGGCGCAGGGCTGGCAATTCGCACCCAGGGGGCAACCCGCCTCCACCCCGGCCTGATCCGGCAACAGGCCAAGGTCAAGCTGGCCCCCACCAGCCAACTGATCTGGATCCCTCACCCGACCATTCCCGGCGCAGGAGCAGACTTCCGCCAACAGGTGCAGATCGAGCTGGATCCCAGTGCCCGCCTGGCCTATGCCGAGATCTGGACGGCCGGGCGGCTGGCCATGGGGGAATGCTGGCAGTTTCGGCGCCTTTCCAGCAGCTTGCGGGTTTGGGTCGCTGCCGGGAGCCCATCTGCTAGCCGCCAGAAAAAGCTCTGGCTGCAAGAACACATCGATCTCCGCTTTCCCCACCAGCATGTCTCCACCGCGTCGGTGCTGGGATCCCATCTCTGCTGGGGATCCCTGTATTTGCTGGGGGACTGGCCGGAACCCACTTGGCCGACCGTTCACGTCAGCGGGACAGAATCCCCACACTGGCTGGTCAAGTCTCCGGATCCCGTCTGTCAGGGCTGGATCCTGCGCCAGGTGGGGCCACAGGCAGAGGCCATCTGGCAGCAGTTCGGCCAGGTTGTGCAACAGCTTGCCGCGGCCCAGAGAAGCTCAAGCCAGGGGTGGTAGGCTAGGGCTGGCTTCACCCGACCCGTTGCCCGAGATCATGAACGCGGCCCGACGCATTATCAAACGTTCTGTTCGCAAGGGACGAAGTCGCTGGCTGCTCCTCTACGAAAGAGGAATGGCTCTGCTGGCCCTGGGCAACCTGTGCTGGGTGCTCTTCGACCTCAGCTACGTGCCCTGGCGGGACTTTTGGCTCCAGGGGCGGGTGCAGATCTTCGGCGCCTTTGGCCCTCCCATTCCCCTGCCCATCCTCTCCCAACAGACCAGCCGCTCCCCGGTAACCGACCTGTATGACCCGGTGAAAGGCATTGAGCCCAACCCGGAAACCCAGCGCTACTTGGCCCTGGTGGATGAGCTGCGCCAGGTCACCCTGCGCTTTGGGGTGGAGTCGGAAGCGGCGGCGCCGCTCCTGGCCCGCTTGCGGCAACTGAGCGACGAGATGATCGAGACCAACCCCTTTCAGGCCGCCAACAAAACCGGCCAGTTTGTGCGCATCCTCAACTTGATGCGGGAGCACATCCCCGGAGCCGACTCGGCCAGGGCCGCCTTCGCCCGCTTCTGGACTGCCGAATACTTGGCCAGCGTCGATCCCAAAGACGGGATCGAATTTTTCCAGGCCCGGCTGCGCCCCCTCTTCGAGACCAACTACTCCCGCCCCATCGGCGAGAGCGGCAGCCCCGTGGACTTTTTTCCGCTGCTGGATTTTCCCTTTGTGTTGCTGTTTGGGCTGGAATTTGTCCTGCGCACGGTGGCCATCAGCCGCCGCTACACCGGCGTCAATTGGCTGGATGCCATGCTCTGGCGCTGGTACGATGTGCTGCTGCTGTTGCCCTTTTGGCGCTGGCTGCGGGTGATCCCCGTCACCATCCGGCTGGGACAGGCGCAGTTGCTGGATCTGGAGCGGGTCCGGGCCCAGGTAAGCCAGGGCTTTGTCACCAACTTCGCCGAAGACCTGACCGAGGTCATCGTCGTGCGGGTGATCAACCAAATCCAGGCATCCATCCAGCGGGGATCCCTGCCCCTGCTGCCGGCAGCCGATCCCTCCCGCAGCTACATCGACCTCAACGAGATCAACGAGCTGGAAGCCATTGCCAACCTGGTTTTTCGCACCGTCCTCTACCGCGTCTTGCCCCAGGTTCAGCCGGAGGTGGAGCAATGGCTCCGCTACAACCTGGATGGCCTGCTCAAACAACTCCCCGCCCTGCAAACCCTGGAACGGCTGCCCGGCCTCGGATCCCTGCCCAGCCAACTGACGGAGCGCCTGGCCGGCGAGCTGACCACCACCACCTACAAAGCCTTGACCAACAGCTTCGAGGATCCCGTCGGCTCCAAGCTGGTGGCCCAACTGTTGCGGCGATTTGGCGAAGTCTTGGCAGGTGAACTTACCCAGCAACATGCTCTGGATGAGATCCGCTCCCTGCTGCAAGACTTGCTGGAAGAGATCAAGATCAACTACGTAGAGCGCCTCTCCCAGGAAGATCTGGAGGAGGTGATGGAGCAAACCCGCAAGCTGCGGCAAAAAGCCCAGCAACTCGAGCAAGCCCGCGGCGCGTAGGGGTGGTTGACGAGGTTTCGCCGGTTCAGTAGGATAATGGTTCAAGCCTGGGCGAGTGGCGGAACTGGTAGACGCACCGCACTCAAAATGCGGCGGGAAACCGTGTCGGTTCGAATCCGACCTTGCCCATGGCAAAGCGACTCTAGCCTTGGCGTTTGCTCTTGAGAAGGAGCTGCCTCCATCGACAGGATCCCACTCCGGCAACTGGCTTTTCCGAGCTGCGTAAACTACCCGGCTCCGACCGCCCCCCCTTCCCTCCCAACCCCCCGTATACGGGGGGCAGGGGGATTGAGGGGGGTACAGTGCGGGGCTGCTGCGGCTTCTAGCTGAGGGGTTCCGGTTAGATGGCAGCCCAGAAGCCTGCAAAGCCGTGAAGGGTACCTTGCCGATTGCCTGGGGAACCTGGGCTCCTTTGGGGGATGGCAAGCTGGCGGTGGCCTTTGGGGTCTTTTGCTAGGGAGAGGGAGAAAGCTCCCCGCCGGCTGATCCCAAGCGGCGCACCAGTTGCCAACCCTCTACCTCGGCCAAAGGCTGCAGCCCCAAATCCTGGAGCGATAGCTGCTGAGCTTGGACGGGAGAGACCCACAGGTAATCCCCATGTTCTCCTGCTTGCAGGGCGGCGTCATCCACCCATCGCCCTGGGTTGGGGGTGTAAAAGGCGATGGCCTGGGCCTGACAGACATCTGGCAGACCACTGCGGCCAATGTCCACTACGGGGAAATCGCCCTTGTCAGAGCCCAGCATCTGTTTCCAGTCCAGCTGGGCAAAGGCAGGATTGAAATTGCCGAAGTCAGGCCGCAGGACAATGCTGACCAGGGCAAGGATGCTGGCAGCTAGGAGCGTGCCTACCCAGAGTTCGCCGGCATAGTGCAGCACCCGCCGCCAGCTCCAGATCGCCGGCAAGAGCAGATACAACAGGCCGATTGCCACCAACGACCAGGCATGGGGTTGGAGCAGCTCCAGTCCCTCGACGTCCCGCCTGACGGCCACCCCCAAACCCAAAAGCAGCGTCCCCACCGCCGCCAGCCCCCAGGAGAGCACCTGGGCTAGGGGGGGTTTGTTTCGCCGAGAACCTCGTCCCGCTGTTGCCACCGAGCCGGTGCGGAGCGGAAACGGCAGAGCTTGATCGAGGACTACCCCCGCCAGGAGAGCCAGCCAGGGATAGAGCTGTACCGTGTAGTAGGGGGTTTTGGTGGGGTAGAGCTGCAAGAGCAAAAACAACAGCAGGGGGAAAGACCAAACCAGCAGGGTGGATCCCGGCTTTTGCCGCAGCAGCAGCCAGCCTCCCACCAAGGCCAAAACTGTCCAAGGGAAGCCATGGATCGGGATGTGCCAAAAGTAGTACCAGCCGGTGGCATCGGCATGGAAGGGTTCTTGCCCCAGATCCCACACCTTCCCCACCAAAGCAGCTAACACCTTTGGGCCGTGCACCCCTACAGCCGGCACTAGCCACAGGCCAAAGATCCCCAAGCCCAGGCCAATTGCCAGCCAAAATTGGGCAGATCCCAGCCAGTGCCGCCGCTGCTGCCACAGGTAGGGGATCAAAGCCACCGCCGGCAGCAGGATCATGGCGCTCTTCATCAAAAGGCCCAGTCCAAAGGCCACTCCCGCCAACCAGAACCAGCGCCGGTGGCCGCGGATGCCGTTCACTAGGCCTAGGATCCCCAGGAGCTCCAGGCAGGTTAGAGGCACATCCTGCCCCACCAGCCGCCCCTGCTGCACCCAGAGGTAGCAGAGGGGCAAAACCGCCATGCCCAAGAGGGCCGCCCGGGTTGGCAAAAAGGCTCGCCCAATCCAGCCCACCAGAGGAATAGAAAGCAGAGCCGCCAGGATCCCGGGCAGCCGCGCCGCCCATTCGTTGATGCCGTAGAGGGCAAAGCTGAGGGCCACGCTCCAGGTGAGCAGAGGGGGTTTCTCGAAAAAAGGCTCCCCCAAAAAAGTCGGCCCCAGCCAGTTGCTCCCCCGCAGCAGCTCGCGGGCCATCTGGGCATAAAAGCTCTCGTCGCAGCCGGCCAAACTGGGATCCGCCCCCGAGAGCACAAACAGCGGCACTGCCAGGCCCATGATCACCAGGCTCAGGCCCCAAAAGGACAGCAGGTGCGGGTCGCGGCGAAACTGCACAAAAGAGCTGGATCCGGGCAGGGATCCCCCGCCAGGAGAACTGCCCAAACGGTTGGGGTTGCCGAAAGGACGCATGAACAAGCCCTCTGGAACGACACCAAGTAGCCGCTCTGACCAGACTAAACTCTGCGACAAGGGATCTGGCCTTTTTTTAGCGCTACGCACCACTGACGCGAAGGGGAAGCTCCAGGGATCCAGAGGCGCTCTCCAGCTTATCTGCCAGACAGGTCAAGCCCTGAAACCAGCATGGGGTTGCAGGTGCAGTTCGACCATAGTAGAAGTTCTCCCCCGTCGGTGAACTCCCAAAACTCAGCCCTGGTGGATCGCAGCTCTTGGCAGATGCTCTCAACAGCCTCGACAACACCGAGGTGGCCACCAGTTCTTGCAGAGCCTCTGCATCCTTCCCGCCCCCACCGGTTTCAGGCGGCGAGGGCGACGCCCAACCCAATTGGGAGCTGTGGGTATCTCGTTCACGGTGGCTCTGCCCAGCAAGGGGCTGCCTCAATACTCACTTAGCAGAGCTTCCACAAACTCGTAGCTGGAAAAAGGCCGCAGGTCCTCCAGCCCTTCGCCGGCGCCGATAAAGCGGATGGGCAAGTGCATCTGCTGGGTAATGGCCAGGGCAATCCCCCCCTTGGCGGTGCTGTCCAGCTTGGTGAGGATGACGCCGGTTAGCTTGGCCACTTCGGCAAACACCTGGGCCTGGCGCAGGCCGTTTTGCCCTTGGGTGGCATCCAAGACCAAGAGGCTTTCCACCTTGGCTTCGGGAGCTTTCTTGTCAATGATGCGGCGGATCTTGGCCAGCTCCTCCATCAGGTTTTTCTTGTTTTGCAGGCGGCCTGCCGTATCCACCAGCAGCAGCTCCGTACCTCTGGCCTTGGCGGCGTTGATGGCATCAAACACCACGGCTGCCGGGTCGGCATTGGGAGACGGGTTGGCGATGACATCCACCCCCGCCCGTTCTGCCCAGATCTTGAGCTGCTCGACGGCAGCAGCGCGGAAGGTATCGGCGGCAGCAATTAGACACTGGTAGCCGGACTCGCGGGCCACATGGGCAATTTTGCCGATGGTGGTGGTCTTGCCCACCCCATTCACGCCGACGATCAGCCAAATGTTGAGCCTGCCCCGCTGCGGCGCAAAGGTGGGATCCCCTACTGTCAGCATCTGGCGCATCTGCTGCTTGAGGTACTTCACCGCCTCCTCGGGGGGCACCACCTCCTCGCGCATGCGTTTTTGCAGGGCCTGGATGATCTGCTCAGTGGCCTCAACTCCCACATCCGCCTGCAGCAGCATCGTCTCAATTGTTTCGACCGCCTCTTGATCAAGAGGCCCCCGGCCTATTAGAGCCTTTAACTGGTTGATCAGGTTGAGGCGGGTTTTGCCCAAGCCTCGCCGCAGCTTTTGCAGCCAGGAGATCTCTTCTACGGAGATCTCTTCGGGCTTGCGCCCTTGGGCTGCCAGGATCTCGGCTGACCAGCGAAAGCCCTCGTCGAAAACCACCTCTTCCGCCGCCGGCTCTGGGGGCGGGGCAGCCACGGCTGCCGCCATTGGCTCCGGTTCCTCCACAGCGGTTGCCTTTAGGGCTTGCAGGCGCTCGGCAGCACGGGGGGCCAGATCAAAGAAGGAGGCCGCAGCAGCCGACTGCTCAGGAGGCGATGGGGGAGAGACTGCCTCAGTTGCTGCAACTGCTGGGGCAGAGCCCTCGCTTGCAGGCGATTCTGCTGCAGGGGTGGCTGGGGAGACAACCTTTGCTTGAGTGGCTTGGGCAGCAGCTCGCGCTTTCAGGTTGGCATAGGCGGCCTTGGCAAAAGCCAAATAGTCCTCCGGCGACATCGCTGCCGACTCTGCCGCTGGGGGAGGCGTCGACTCGGCATTTGGGGGAGAAGATTCTGCTTCGCCCTTGAAGTCGGTGTAGCGACGGCGAAACCAATCGAAGGCCATAATCCCACCTCTACTTTTGTTTTCCAGTTTGGCAGAGCAGCTCTCTTTCGGGAGCGCGGCTCTGCAATCCTGGGGAACGGCGCAGCTCCTTCAAGCGAACACCACAGTCTTGTTGTGGTAGACCAGCACGCGATTTTCCAGGTGATAGCGCACGGCCCGGGCCAGGACTAGGCGCTCCATGTCGCGGCCCTTGCGAATGAGGTCGGCTACTGTGTCGCGGTGACTTACCCGCACCACGTCCTGCTCGATGATCGGCCCTTCGTCCAGCTCCTCGGTGGCGTAGTGGGCGGTGGCGCCGATGATCTTGACGCCCCGCTGGTGGGCGCGCTGGTAGGGGTTGGCGCCGGCAAAGGCAGGCAGGGTGGAGTGGTGAATGTTGATCACCGGCGGCGCCTGGCGGAGCAGCCACCCGCTCAGCACCTGCATGTACTTGGCCAAGACCACCAGGTCAATGCGATATTCCTGCAACAGGGCGAGCTGGCGGGCCTCTGCCTCGGCCTTGTTCTCCGGAGAAACAGGGATGTGGTAGTAGTCAATGCCAAAAGAGCGGGCCAGCGGCTCCAAATCGGGATGGTTGCTGATGATCAAAGGAATCTCCGCCAGCAGCTCCCCAGCCCTCTGCCGCCAGATGAGATCCAGCAGACAGTGGGGCTGCTTGCTAACCCACACCGCAATGCGCCGGCGCGTGTCGGAAAAATGCAGCTCCCAGTTGGCCTGGATCCCGCGGGCAATCCCAGAGAAAGCGGGGACAATCTCCGAGCGTTCCAAGCGAAAGCCCTCTAGGTCCCACTCGATGCGGCTCAGGAACAGCCCTGCCTCGAGATCTGTGTGGTGGTCGGCGTGAAGAATGTTGCCGTCGTAACTGTAGATAAAGTTAGAGAGCTTGGCTACCAGCCCTTTTTGATCGGGGCAAGAGACCAACAGGGTGGCCGTGGGCATAGAGGCGCAAAGAGCTCGCCCCTTTACCCTAGGGCCTGGATCGGTCTCCGAGCAAGCACCCCTGGCCAAGGGGTTTCAGTCCTGTCGGTTGATCTCCTGCAACAACCAGGGATCCACCGGCCGACCATCCCAACGCCTGAGGTCGATGCGAATCCCCATCGTCGCCGAGGAGCCGGCAGGGGGCAGCTCCTGGTGAGATCTCGGAGTCGGAGGGGTTTTGGCCGTGTTGCCGCAGCCCGGCTGCTACCTCCGCCGGAGCAAAACGAACAGGTGCGTGATCTCCATGCCGAAACAGAGCAGGTTGCAGCGGGGCATAGACTAGGCAGCATCCGCCGTTGACGAGCCCTCGGACGGGGATGCGGCGGCCACAGGCTCTGCTTCGGCAGCCGGCTTTGTGGACGGGTCGGCTGTGCCGGTCGAGTTGGTTTGGGTTGGGGCTGGAGCTGCTGTTTTGGCGCCCTTGGGAGCGGCTGTGCGGGCGGCCTTTTCCAGCTCCTCGGCTTCCTGGGTTAACTGGGCCTCAAACTCTCTGGCGGCATCCTGCAAGCTGCGCAAGGTTTTGGCTAGGGCACGGCCAATCTCCGGCAGCTTGCGCGGCCCAAACACCAAGAGGGCCACCGCAAAGATAACCAGCATTTCCGGCAGTCCAACGCCTAGAAAGTTCATAAGCCCTGGGATCCCTTCGCTTCCCTAGCCTGACATCTTCTTGCCCTTGGCCGCAAGCACTTTCCCCCCTCCAGGGCTTGGGGCTTTCTTGGCAAAGGGCTGTTGCCGTCTTGGCTGGGCTGGCCGGCCAAGCCAATTGGAATGGTAAAATTGCGCTATATCGCTACTTTAATGATTGGCCTAGGCTTGCCCATGCTCCAAATTCTCCAGAAGCTCCTTGGGGATCCCAACGATCGCAAGATCCGCAAGTACCTGCCTGTTGTCAAGCTGATCAACTCGCTGGAGATTGAGATCGCCTCCCTTTCGGATGCGGAGCTCAGGGCCAAGACCACCGAGTTTCGCCAGCGCTTGGATAGAGGGGAGTCCCTCGACGATCTCCTGCCCGAGGCTTTTGCAGTGGTGCGGGAAGCGGCCAAGCGGGTTCTCAACTTGCGCCACTACGATGTGCAGCTCATTGGCGGCATGGTGCTGCACGAGGGCCAGATTGCCGAGATGAAAACTGGCGAAGGGAAAACCCTGGTCGCCACCTTGCCTGCCTATCTCAACGGCCTGACCGGGAAAGGGGTTCACATCGTTACTGTCAACGGCTACTTGGCCCGGCGGGACTCGGAGTGGATGGGGCAGGTGCACCGCTTCCTGGGCCTGACCGTCGGCCTGGTGCAAGAGGGCATGTCCACCGACGAGAAGCGGCGCAGCTACCACTGCGACATCACCTACTGCACCAACAGCGAGCTGGGCTTCGACTACCTGCGGGACAACATGGCCACCGACATCAAAGAGGTGATGCAGCGGCCCTTTAACTACTGCATCATCGACGAGGTGGACTCCATCCTCATCGACGAGGCCCGCACTCCCCTGATCATCTCCGGCCAGATGGCCCGCCCCTCCGAAAAATACCTCAAGGCGGCTCAGGTGGCGCGGGAGCTGATCCGGGACGAGCACTACGAGGTGGACGAAAAAGCCCGCAACGTCATCCTCACCGACGAAGGGTTTGAGGCGGCGGAGCGGCTGCTGGGGGTCTCCGACCTGTTCGATCCCAAGGATCCCTGGGCGCACTTTGTCTTTAATGCAGTGAAGGCCAAGGAGCTCTTCATCCGGGATGTCCACTACATCGTCCGCAACCAAGAGGTGGTGATCGTGGACGAGTTCACCGGGCGGGTGCTCCCCGGTCGCCGCTGGTCGGACGGGCTGCACCAGGCGGTGGAGGCCAAGGAGGGGGTGCCGATTCAAAACGAGAGCCAAACCCTGGCCACCATCACCTACCAAAACCTCTTCCTGCTCTACCCCAAGCTCTCCGGCATGACAGGCACTGCCCGCACCGAGGAAGCCGAGTTCAGCAAAACCTACAACCTAGAAGTCACGGTGATCCCCACCAACCGGCCCATTCGCCGCAAAGATGCCCCCGATTTGGTGTACAAGACCGAAAACGCCAAGTGGAAAGCGGTCGCCGAGGAGATTGCCCACATGCACGCCCAGGGGCGCCCTGTTTTGGTGGGAACCACCAGCGTGGAGAAATCCGAACGCCTCTCGGCCATGCTCAAGGAAATGGGGATCCCCCACAACCTCCTCAACGCCAAACCGGAGAACGTGGAACGGGAGGCGGAAATCATCGCCCAGGCAGGACGCAAAGGTGCTGTAACCATTGCTACCAACATGGCCGGGCGGGGCACGGATATTATTTTGGGCGGCAATGCGGAGTACATGGCCCGCCTCAAGCTGCGGGAACGGCTGATGCCCAAGCTGGCCCAACTGGACGCCGACAACCCCCTGGGATCCGTTCCCATGGTGGGACGGGGCGGTGGGCAAGGGTTTGGCGGAACCTCGCCCAAGCCGAAAAAATCCTGGACGGTGGTCTCTCCCAACTTTTACCCCTGTGAGCTGTCGGCCCGCACCAGCCAGGCTTTGGACGAGGTGGTGGCAGCCGCAGTGGCCAAGTACGGGTTGAACCGTCTGCCGGAGCTGGTGGTGGAAGATCTCATCGCGGTGGCCTCGGAGAAGGCGCCGGTGCAGGATCCTCTGATCTTGCAACTGCGGGAGGTCTACAACAGCATCAAGGCCGAGTACGAAAAGGTCACAGAGGCCGAACACGAGGAGGTGGTGCGGCTGGGGGGCTTGCATGTCATCGGCACGGAGCGCCACGAGTCCCGCCGCATCGACAACCAGTTGCGGGGCCGCGCCGGACGGCAAGGAGACCCTGGCTCCTCGCGCTTTTTCCTCAGCCTAGAAGACAACCTGCTCAAGATCTTCGGTGGCGAGCGGGTGGCCAAGCTGATGGACATGTTCCGGGTAGACGAAGACATGCCCATCGAGCACCCGCTGCTTTCCAGCAGCCTGGAGAACGCGCAGCGCAAGGTGGAAGTGTATTACTTTGACCTGCGCAAACAGGTGTTCGAGTACGACGAGGTAATGAACAACCAGCGGCGGGCCATCTACTCGGAGCGGCGGCGCATCCTGGAAGGGGAGAACCTCAAACCCAAGATCCTGGACTACGTGCGCAAGACCGTTGAGGAGATCGTGCAAGCCCACGTCAACCCGGAGCTGCCGCCGGAGGAGTGGGAAATCGACAAGCTGACCGCCAAGATGCAGGAGTTCGTTCCCCTCCTCAAAGACAACCTCAAGGTTGAGGACTTACGGGATCTCTCCTATCAGGAAATCCTCGACTACCTGATCAAGCAGGCGGAGCTGGCCTACGAGGCCAAAGAGGCTTTCTTGGATACGTTCGAGCCCGGCTTGATGCGGAAGGCGGAGCGCTTTTTCCTGTTGCAGCAGGTGGACACCCTCTGGCGGGAGCACCTGCAGCAGATGGAGGCGCTGCGGGAAGCGGTGGGCCTGCGCGGCTATGGCCAGCGGGATCCCCTCATCGAATACAAGAACGAGGGCTACGAGCTGTTCCTGGAGATGATGGACAACATCCGCCGCAACACGGTCTACAACCTGTTCGTTTTCACGCCCCAGCTCGTGCAAGTGCCACAGGTGGCACAAGCCGTCCCGGCGCAGGCAGTGGCTGCCAGCCCCGAGACCGGTGGGGTGGTGGAGGCCGATTTCGCCGAGGACTAGGTTTACCCTATCTCCTGGGAACGACACCTCAGCGTAAGGAAAAGCCCCGACAAGGCGGAGCAATAGCCAGAAGGGATCCCCACTATTGGGGAAGCCGCTTCTCGAAATCCAGATCCGGCAAGGGCAGATTGGCCGAGCCGCCTCCTTGGCCGGTGAGCATGGCCAGGCGGCGGGAGACCTCGTCGTCGAGGGCCATTTCGTCAAGCTGGGCGGCAAGTTGCTCGCTGCGATCCTCGGAGAGCTCGCTGAGGGCGTGGGCCTTGAGCTGGCGAGCCTGGATGGCGTTCTTGGCCGCCTCAAATTGGGACTTGGCCGAGTCAATGCTATAGGCGTTGTTAACGCGGGTCATCTGTTCAAGGGCTTTGTTCACCTCGTAGATGTCTTTGAGGTTGCTCAGCTCGCTCTTGTAGGCCGCCAGCCGCTCTTTTTCGCGGGCCAGCTTTTGCTTGGCAGCGGTGACGTAGCGCTCTGCTGTTTCCACATTCTCCTTAAGCGGGCCGAGAATCGCTTCAATGCGCAGCGCTTCTGCCATGGCCAGGCGGGCGGCTTCTTGATCCCCCCGTTGGGCGGCCAGGCGGGCTTTGTTCTCCAGGGCCCGGTACTCGCGCACCTTTTGCATGTATTTCTGTTCGGCGCGCTGGTAGGCGGCCACCTGGGTGGCGACGGCTTCGGTGAGGCGTTGCACCGTTTCTTGCATGGCCCGCAGCGATTCTTCTGCCACCATCACCGCCCCTGTGCCGCCCTTGTCCACTGGGATCCCCCACAGCCAGTTCCAAGTGCCGACAATAACGCTGCCGGCCCGCTGCCCAAAAATGCCGTAGATGATCTTGCGCGCGCCCATGGCTTGCCTCCTTGTCGATGGCTGACTCCTACTGTATTCAATCTTTTCCGCAACTGGGAAGGTCTGCGGGATCCGGCAGGCCGGCAAAGTCAAACCCCTCTTCTCTCAAGGCCGGGATCAAACGGCGGACTACCTCGGCTACCTGAGATCCCCCCTGGACGCCGTCGTGGAGCACAATCAGGGAGCCGGGCCGCACTTGGTTGAGCACCCGCTCCACCACCACGGCCACCGGCGGGCAGAGCCAATCCTCCGGCACCACACTCCACATCACCGGTAGATACCCCCAGGAGCGCAAGTCGGTTAGCGTCCGGGGCCAGAAGAGACCGTTGGGGGGGCGCACAGCCCGATATTCTTCTGGGATCCCGCCGCAGGCAGCCACCAGGGCGGCTTGGCTGCGCCGCAAGCCGCTATGCAATTCGCTGCGGCTGAGCTGGGTAAAGGAGCGGTGCTGCCAGCCGTGCAGGCCAATCTCGTGGCCCTGTTGGCGAATTTGCCGCACCAGGTGAGGCCAGCGCTGCACCCGTTCCCCCAACACAAAGAAGGTGGCCGGCACCTGAAACTCCTGCAAAACCCGTAAGAGAGCTGGCGTGTGCTGCGGGTGGGGGCCGTCGTCAAAGGTAAGGGCCACCTGCTGCTTAGGATGCGGGGGCAGCTCCCAGAGAGCCTCCGGGAAAAGAGTCTTCAGGCTCCGGTGCAGGAGGGGGTAGAGGGCGGGGGGGAGCATCTGCTGCGGCGAAAAGAGCATGGGCGTCCCTCGTCAACTTTCCAGAGAACCGCGTGTTACCCCTAGCTGGCTGTGGAGCTTCAGCTGGCGCCACAGTTGAGAGCCACTCATCTGGCCCTGAAGGAGTTGCTGGTAACAACGCAGAGTTTGTTGGATCTCCGCAGGAGACTCCTGGAGGAACTCGATGCGCAGATAGCGCAGCCCCAGATCCAGCAGTTTTTGCACATATTCTGCCCCAGTCTGGGCTTTGCCGTTGTAGAGGGTGTTGCGACAGCCGGCATCCGCTTTCAAGATGTGCTCCACATTGGCCCTATCCCTTAGCTTTACCTGGTGTTTTTCGCAGGGGCGACCACAGTTGGTGTAATCCGTGCCGCTGGAGAGAAAGGCGCAGAAGACGCAGTGCTCCATGTGGAACATGGGCATGTGCTGGTGGATGGTAACCTCGTACCAGTGGGCGGGGCCGGCCTCCAGCAGGGATCCCAGTTGCTCGTGGTTGAGGTCATAGGAGGCGGTCAGGCGCTCCAGGCGGTAGCGGGTTTTCAAGTAATGGGCGGCGAGGGGATTGGCCACGTTCAAGGAAAAATCGCCAATGCAGCGCTGGTTGGCAAAAAAGCGCAGGTGGTCGTAGTTGCGCACCAGGTAGCCATCGGCTCCTGCCGCCAACACTTGTTTTAAAATCCAGGTCTCTCCCGGCTTGGTGATGCGGGGTGGGGCCGCCCACAGCTCCACCTCAGGGTGAGCAGCTTTGGTAGCGCGGATAACTTCTCGGTAGCGACGGGGATCCTCAAACTCCAGGTAGATCTGCCGGATGCCACAGGCAAGCGCCGCCGGCACCTGCTCCGGCTCCCGCACCAACACCACTAGCTGGGGCGATCCCAGCTCGGCTTGCTCCTGGGGCGGCAGCAGGTCTTGCCAGCGGGCTTCAGGATTGAGCTGCCAGCGGCGGGGCCGGGCCCGCAGCGCTTGCAACTGCTCCACCGCCTGGCGCCGCATCTGGTTGAGGACGCTGACCGGCAGCATCACCT
>Ga0308397_1000452_pt1 | contig 29295 bp, 36 predicted proteins | sample Hotspr20SampleT8_FD_202356 | JGI IMG/M metagenome (GOLD analysis project Ga0308397, IMG submission 202356) | Hot spring phototrophic mat microbial communities from Mushroom Spring, Yellowstone National Park, Wyoming, United States - 20051001_T8 ...
CGTGGACGGGCGTGTTCACCGGTGACGGCGACGCGGTTGATGTCGAGACGGCGTATGAGCGCGTCGCGGTGGTGCGGACGGCGGTGACGCTGCGCGCCAACGCCCTCGCGTCGCTGCCGTGGGAGATTACGACGCGGCGCGGTACGCTGGTCGCATTCGACGCCGAGCGTCTGGCGGCGCTCATTCGCGGCGTTGAAATCGATCTGTGTCTCTACGGCGCGGCGTATCTGCTGCGCGACCCGGCAGCGCCGCTCGGTCTGCGTCGGTTGCACCCGCGCACCATCACCCCCGTCACCGACGCAAAACGCGGGCTGGTCGGGTTCACCCGCCGTGTGAACAACACAGAAGTGCGGCTTGAACCGGAAACAGAACTACTGCACATCTGGGAACCGTCGGTGAGGAGCGAGGTTGAACCCGGCGTCGGGCTGGTGACGACCGCGCTGACCCAAGCCCGCGCACTGCTGGCGGCGGAGCGCTACCAGACGGCGTACTTCGAGCGCGGGGCGGTGCGCCCCACCGTCTGGATGTTCGCCCAGCGCCCCACCGACGCCGAGCGGTCGCGGTTTGAGCAGTGGCTGCGGCAGTTGGTCAGCGGTATTCGTAATGCGTTCCGACACCTCGCACTGTCGAGCGAGATCAAAACCGTCACGCTGGGCGATACGTTGTCAGACGCAGTAAAGCCCGAACTGCTCCAGCGCGCGGCGGAACTGATGCTCACTGCGTTTCAAGTCCCGATGTCGGTTGTCTTCAGCAGCGCGAGCAACTACGCGACCGCGCGGCGCGATTACCAGACGTTCATTCTTCTGACAATCCTCGCCCGCGCGCGCGAGGTCGCGGCGATGCTGCAACCGCACTTCGCCGCGTACAACCAAACGCTGCGTTGCAACGAAGCGCGCATCGATGCGGTGCAGAATGAGGAGTTGGAGAAGGCGGAAGCCATCCAGCGCCTCACCGGGCAACCGGTTCTGACCCTCAACGAAGCCCGGGCGCGCCTCGATCTGCCGCAGTTCGTTGAGGACGCGGCAGACCAAGAACTACTGCGTCTGCGTAACCGGTTGGCGATTGCGCGGGAAGCAGTTGCTGCCGGTCTCGATACGAGAACGGCACTGCGGCTGGCGGGCGTCAACGGCGCGGTAAGTGAGGAGCCGGCGGACGTTGAAGCGAAATCGCTGAAGAAAGACGAAGCCGAACCGGAACTGATGCCGCACGAGGTGCAACTGTACCGCGACCTCAAGCGCGCATTCCAGCAACTGCGCGGGATCGTCCTCGACGGCGCGGATGAGATTACGGCGAAGGAATTCAACGAGATACTGTACCCCGCGATGCGCCGCAACATCGAGACAATCGCGCGTCTGTTCGCCGACGAAATGCGGGTTGAGGTCGGCGTAACCGTCAACGTCGATGCGCTGCTCGCAGACTGGGCGGAAGAAGCGACGCGCCGCCAGGTGGAAGAATTGCTCTATCCGTACACGCGCGACTACATCGCCCGCGCCGTCGCCGCGTGGCGACGGATGCCGGGCGCCGACCGCGCCGAACTCGTTGCAATGATCGAACCGGTCGTTGGAGCGAAGCGTGCCGAGACCGTCGCCATCACCGCCGCGACCGAGGCGGCGACCGCAGGCGTGCGGGCGTACCGCGACGGGTTGCGCGCCGAGCACAATCTGGAATACGTGATGATCTGGGAGACCGCAAACGACGAGCGGGTGTGTCCGATCTGCGGCGCGCTCCACGGCAAGCGCGAGGACGAGTGGGGCGGACGGAGCGGACCTCCCGCACATCCGCGCTGTCGGTGCGGCGTCAGACTGGAGCGGATCGATGCGGGTTAGCGTCTCTGTCGATCTCGATAACGCATTGCGCAAACTGCTGCCGCGTGCAGCGCGGATCGAAGCCGCGCTTGACGCCGGCGCAGCAGCGGCGCACAGTCTGATGCAAATCTATCCGCCGCCGCCCGCCGGATCGCGCTATCGGCGGACGGGCAATCTGCGGCAGAAGTTGCGGATCAAGAAATTGTCGAAAACGTCGCGGATCGTCGAGAATACCGCGTCCTACGCGCGGTTTGTGTACGGAATGCCGCAAGCGCGCGTCCATCGCGGGCGCTGGGCGTCGGTGCGGGATGCGGCGGAAGCGGCGAAGAAGGAAGCAATTGCGGTGTTGAAGGAGAGGGGGAGGTGAAATGACGGAGTGGCAGACCGCGCCCGGCGCGGCGCTGAAAGCAGTCGAGGGCGGCGACGTTGAGGGCTTGCTGGTGGTGTTCGGCAGTCCCGACGCCGTTGACCTTGAAAACGAGTTCTTCACAAAAGAAACCGACTTTGGTCGTCTGCGCGAAACCCCGATCTGGCTGAACCACGCGCAGCCGGTCAAAACGGCGAGCGGGGTTATCCTCATCGAGGATCAGATCGGCTACGGCGCGCTGGAACTGACCGACGAGGGAGTTATTATCCGCGGGCTGCTCGACGCGAAATACCGCTACCTCGCGCAGATCGCGCCGGAGTTGGGCTGGTCGAGCGGTACGGCGGCGCATCTGGTGGTGCGTCAACCGGTCGGGAACGCGCTGCACATCAAACGCTGGCTTTTAGGGCTGGATGCGAGCATCACGCCGACGCCCGCCGAGCCGCGCACAATGATACGGAATTACCGGTTAGTTATCAGATGAAGGAGGAGACGAAGGAGATGACGGAAATTGTAATGAACCAGGCGGAACTCGCTGCCGAAATCGCCGCGCGGCTGCGCGAGGAAGTCGCGGCGGCGGTGAAAGCGCAGAGCGTCGGCGTGGCGACCGGCGCGCCCGCTGCGGAAGACGGCGGATCGTTCGGCGACTTCTTGAAGTGCGTTGCAACCAACGACGTTCAGCGGTTGCGCGCGGTCTACAAGAGCGCAAAAGCGCTGGACGAAACCACCGGCGCAGGCGGCGGGTTTCTGGTGCCCACTCAGTTCGAGGAGCGCATCCGCGCGGTCGGCGCGCCGATGCTGTTCGACCAGTTGGTTGCTGCCGGGCGCGGTCCGCTGATGCTGCGCACCAACGCCGCAGAGTTGGCGCTGCCGGTGCTGGAGCAAGACCAAGCGCCGAACGTCGAGAGCAGCGCGCTGGTCGGCGGGGTGCGGCTCATCTGGCGCGCGCAGAGCGCTGATGTTCAGGAGAGCGAGCCGAAGTTCGAGCAGCGCATCTTCCGCCCGCACGCGGCGGACGCCTACGTTGCGGCATCAACCGAACTCATCACCGACGCGCCGCAGGCGTTGGAAGACACGCTCGTTACGCTGTTCGGGCGCGCCTACGCGGTGCTGAGGGCGCGGGTGATGCTGCGCGGCACCGGCGTCGGTCAGCCGCGCGGGATCGTCGGGCATCCGGCGTCGATCAGCGTCGCACGCTCCACCACCGGCACACAAGTTGAGCGTGACACCGACACCATCCTCGCAATGATCCAGCGCCTGCTGCCCGGCAGCGCAACCGCCGTCTGGATCGCCCATCCGTTCTGGAGGGCGCGGTTGATGGCGACGCGGCTTGCGGAAACGCTGCTCTATACGGTCAACGGACAGTCGCTCGTGTACGGCGATACGTTAGCGGGCATACCGATTGCGTACAGCGAGCACCTGCCGGCGGTAACCGGCGCGGGATCGCTCATCCTCGCCGATCTGTCGTACTACGCGATGGTGGAGCGCGCATCGTTCAGCGTTGCGTTCAGCGAGCACGTGCGGTTTTTGAAACGCCAGTCCGTCTGGCTGTTCGGTGTGCGGATCGACGGCGCGCCGCTCGTCAACGCGCCGCTGATCCTCGCGGACGGCGCGGGCAACAACACGGTCAGCCCGTTCGTGGAGATTGCGGCTGGTACGTAGTAGATGATGTGTCACAACACATCATAGAAATAAAAGAAGATGATGTGTTGTGACACTGCTGATGACCGGAAGGCGGGGAGTACTCCATTCGGGTTAGGCGACGGTCGGGCGGACTGTCACAACACAGCATAGAAATAAAAGAAGATGCGGTGTTGTGACACTGCTGATGACCAGCCCGCGCCCGGCGCGGGCGTCACAACAGTCAAGGCTGTCACAACACTCTCTATAAATAAAGAAGAAGCAGGTGTTGTGACGGCGACGGGTTACGGATCAACGGTTGAACAATAGCGGGCGCTGTCACAACACTGTATAGAAAGAAAAGAAGAGTACGTGTTGTGACAGCGCCGGAGGAGGATACAATGCTTGTTCAGGAGACCATTCAGCCGCTGTTGCGGTACTTCAGCGCAGGCGTCACGCAAGATACGAACACACCGGTCGTTAGCATCGCAAACGCGCAGGCGGTGCGGATCGTTGCGCACACCGGAGCCGTAGCAGGGTCGGCGACGCTGCGGGTGTTCGTAAATAACGTGAACGACATAACCGGCGCGGTTCAAATACCGAGCAAGGCGGTTCCGTTGGCGTCGACCTCGTCTTACGAGATTTTCGTTTCCGGCGACGAGGCATACGCAGCGATTGCGCGCGCGGCGTTTCTGTACGTACAAATCGACGTAGTGGAGAACTCGTCTCCGAGCGTTCCGATCGCAATCGAAGTCTCGGCGTTCCCGGGGCGCAGCGTTCCCACGTCGCTGCCGGCGAACTGGACGCGCGTGCTGTGAGGTGACGGATGTACGCAACGCCGGCGCAACTCAAGACGTACCTCGGCGTCACATCAACCGCAGATGATGCGCTGCTGACCGATCTGCTCGTGCGCGCTACGTCGATGATTGAGCAGATGACGCGCAAAACGTTTGCTGCGCCAACGGCGACATCCCGGACGTTCGGGCGCGAACTGATGCTGTGGGACGGACTGCTGAAGCGGGATTATCTGCTGTTGCCGTCGGGCGTCTACGTCGCATTGCTGGTCAGTGCGACCGACGGCGACAACGCAGCGATCCCGCCGACGGAGATCGACACGCACCCGCCCGACGCGCCGTATACGGTGCTGGCGCGGCGTGACAAGCGCTGGTGCGGCGCGTCGCAGCAAGCGACGATTACTGCGCGCTGGGGGTACAGCATCACCCCGCCCGCGGATATTGTCCACGCGACAATCCGGCTCGCCGCGTGGCTGTACCGGCAGCGTGGGACGGCGAACGACCCGGATCGCCCGACGGTGGCGGACGGCGGGTTAGTGCTGCTGCCGTCGGCGCTGCCCGACGACGTTCGTTCAGTATTGGAGCGCTACCGCGATGTCGTATAGTTCCGTTATCGACATCATCGAACTGCTGGCGGGACTGGCGGTGCAGTACAACAGCGCCGTCGTACCCGTCCGGCGACTGACGACACAGCCGAACTGGTCGGACGCGGCGCAGTTGCCGGTGCGGATTATTCCGACGCTCGGCGGGTTGCGGTTGGTTGAGGGAGGCGTCTACACGCCCACCCGCGCGACGCGGGCGGTGTGGGAGATTGACGATCTGCTGCTGGTGCGCGATGTCGGGATGGGGCGCGGTGTTGCGGATACGGCGGCGGCGCTGGTTGACTATATCGAAGACTACGTTGCGCAACTGCGGTTCGCGTGGCTCGCGCGCGGCGACGTGCAGTTGGTCAACGTGAGCGGAATAGTGGACGTAGTACGATACGGCGAGCGGGCGTATGAGGGCGTTGCGATGACGACGAGGTTCGCACATCTCGTACGCGCGCCGTCGAGTTAGGAGGGTAGGAGATGTCGCACTCTGGAGTTCTTGCCGGGCTGTACGCCGGTAATTTCGCGGTCGAGATTTCGACCGATGCTACGACCTGGACGGCAGTATCTAATGCAACGGTGAAGGTAGACGACGTTGAATTAAGCCGCCCAAGCGGTGAGGCGTATGTGGGCGGAAGCAGCGACTACGCGACGATCACCGTCGGCAAGCGAGAGCCGGTTGAACTTACACTGACGTTTCTCTACAACGAAGCGGCGAACTCTGCCGCGAACACCATCTTTGACCGGTTCCAAAGCGCAACGCCGACGCTTGGCGTGCGCTGGTCGCCGCGCGGGCTGGTCGGCAGCGCCCGCGCGTATGGAACGAGCAATGATGGCGGGACAACGTTTGGATTGGGGGTGATTACCGGCGTGACGCTCAGCGCGCTCGATCCGAGCGACGCCGAACCCTACGTTGCGATGGTGACGGTGCGAACGCCGTCAATCCGCCAGTACACGCTTGCTGCGAGCAACCCGACCAACCTCAATCCGGCGTCGTAAAAGGAGGATGCTATGACCAAACCGGCAGAGATTTACGACATCGACACTATTCGCGTCGACCGAAGCGCGTTGACAATCCGCGACGCCGCGAGCGTGCTCAACAACGAACTGACCGCGCCGGTCGTGGCGCGTTTGGTGAGGAAAGCAATCGGGGATCAGGCGGATCGGTTCCCGCTGCGCGCGCTGAAGACGGTGTACGAGCGGGTGTTGCCGCAGATTTTCGAGCCGGACGAGGCGGTACGGTCGCGGGTGGCGGGGCTGGTTCCCGCGGTCGACGAGATCACCCTCGGCGAGTATCACGAGTTTCTCGACGCGAGCGAGCGCAAAATCGCGTTCCCGCCGGTCGCGGCAACGCTGCTCATCAAAGCATACGGTGAGGACATCCTCAACGAACCGTATGCCGCTGCCGCGTTACTGTTGAAGAAAATCTTCGATACGGTCGGCGACGAGGGAAACGAGTAGTGCGGGCGACGGCGTTAGGTCTGTTCGACCTCGCGCCGTTGCCCGCGGCGTACACCGAATTGGTGTTGTGTCGGGACATCTACCACTGCCCGCCCGACGCGCTTGACCGACTGCCGCTTCAGCGCGTGGCGCAGCATCTCGCGGCGCTGCGCGCGGAACGGCGGTATCAGGCGATTACGGCGGAGCATCAGCGGAAGAAGCGTCGATGAGCGATGTCGTCATCAAACTGAGCGCAGTTGACGCTGCAAGCGGCGTGCTGGAGCGCGTCGCCCAGAACGTTCGCGGCGTCGGACAAGCCGCAAGCGCGCAGCGCGGCGCGTTCGGCGCGCTGGAGCAGATCGCGGTCGGCGCGTTGCGGCAAATCGGCGCGGTTGCGGTCAATCTGGCTGCAACCGGAGTTGCAGCCCTCGGAAACCAACTGCGCTCCAGTATCGACGTTGCCGCGAACTTCGAGAGTGCACTTTTCAAGTTTCAAGCCGTCGCGGGCGACTCGCTGACGAAGGCAGGGCTGTCGTTTGACGATGTGAAGGCGAAGGCGCTTGAACTCGGCTCGTCAACGCAATTCAGCGCGCAACAAGCGCTGGACGCGATGACCGAGTTGGTCAAAGGCGGCGTCAACGTCAAAGATGTAATGTCCGGCGCGACAGACGCAACGCTTGCGCTCGCTGCGGCTGCGCAACTCGACCTCGCGAACGCGGCGACAATTGTTGCGAAACAGCTCGGCGTCTGGGGCGAGACGGGAGTGACTGCCGCGAACGTCGCCGACCTCCTCGCGTCCGCCGCGAACGCGAGTACGGTGGACGTTGAGGAACTCGCGCTCGGTCTGGCGAACGTCGGCGGCAGCGCAAAAGTCGCCGGGTTGTCATTTCAGGAAACCGTCCAGACGATGGCGCTCATCGCGCCCTCGTTCAGCAGCGCCGCCGACGCCGGAACGTCGATGAAAACGTTCCTTCAGCGTCTGATCCCGACGACGAAAGATGCGACGGAAATGATGATCAAGTTGGGCTTGGCAACGAAGGACGGGAAATCAAAATTCTTTGACGCCACCGGCAGTTTCATCGGGATGGAGAAGGCGGCGGAACTGCTCCACAACGCAACCAAAAATCTGAGCGAAGAGCAGAAGTTTTTGGCGCTGAACACGATATTCGGTTCAGACGCCATTCGCGCGGCTGCTGCAATCGCGGGCGCGGGCGCTTCCGGCTACAACGAGATGGGTCAAGCGATGAAAGACGCCGGAGGCGCGGCGCAGGCGGCGGCGATAATGCAGCAAGGGTATAAGTTCACGTTGGATCAGTTCAACGCCGCCGTCGAAACACTGCAAATCACCGTCGGCAGCGCGCTGTTGCCGCATCTCACGCAGTTAGTCGCGGCTGCGGCGGAAGGCGTCAATACGTTCACCGCTTGGGCGTCCGGCATCCTCAGCGCCGCCGATCCCGTCGCGGCGTTGGCGGCGCAGATCGGGCTGGTCGGGGTGACCACCGGCAGCGTGCAGCAGACGGTCGCCGTTGCTGCGGCTGCGATCTTCGCAGCGTGGGACACGCTGAGCGCCGCGCTTGCGCCCTCGACGCAGACCGCCTGGAGCGCGGTTCAGTCTACCGTCCAGACCGCGCTTGCCGCAGTGCAGCAAGCGATACAGTTTGCAACCGCGCTGGTGGTGCAAATCTGGAACGCCCACGGTGCGGACATCCTCGCGTTTGCGCAACGCGCTTGGGAAGGAATAACGAGCGTCGTCGTCGCTGCCGCGCGGTTCGTTCAAGCAGCGATTGAAGCGCTGGTTGCGGCGGCGCAGTGGATTTGGGCGAATTTCGGAAACGAAATTACCACAATCGCGCAGTTTGCGTGGAGTCTGATCAAAACGCTGACCGAAACCGCGCTTGCAGCGCTGCGCGGGTTGTTTGAAGCGGGAACGGCAGCGCTGCGCGGCGACTGGAACGCGGCGTGGGAGGCGATCAAAGGCGTTGCGGAAGCGCTGTGGAACGGAATAAAAGCGTCGGCGGAACATCTGATGAATACACTTTCGTCTCTGTTCCGGACACTCTACCCGCGTCTCGAAGCCGCGTTCCGTCAAGCGCTTGCCGCCGCGCCGTCGTTGGGCGCGGCGCTGATTGACGGGATAAAGAGCGGGGTAGTGAACGCCGCGCGTGGGTTGGCGCAGGCGGCGGCAGACGCAGCGAAGGCGGCGCTCGACGCGGCGAAGGCGGCGCTCGGCATCCGCTCGCCGTCGCGCGTGGCGGCGCGCGAGGTCGGGTTGCCGCTCGCAGAGGGTATCTTACGCGGGTTGACCGAGGGGTTAGCCCCGCTGCCGCTGCTCACCCGCGACGCGGTGACGCAACCGCCTCCGGCGTCGGCAACGGTCAACGTCGGCGGCATTACCGTCAACGCTGCGCCGGGAATGGACGAGCGGCGGGTTGCAACTCTGGTACGCAGCGAGATCGATAACCTCACGCGGTTAGCGCGGTTCGGGAGGGTGTGATGAGAATACGGAAGATCGGAACGCTTGTGTTCAACGCGGATACGAACATCATCGTTGACGCAACTAATCAAGACGCGCCCGGCGTCGGGTTCAACGCGAATGCGCTTTTTGACCCGCAACCGTTTACGGCGGAAATTGCGTTCCGGCGCGCAACGCGCCAGGGCGCACTCGGCGCAGTGAACGCGCTTGCGCGCGAACTGTACAGTTACGCGCAGCGACGGCGAGACAACCTTCCCGCAGTTGCGGGCGGCGCGGAAGTGATCATCGACGACGCAAGCGGCAGTGCAACGCTGGCAGCGCACCTTCGTGACGCAGCCGTCACTCTGTCGAGCGTCGAGACGACCGCAACCGGCGTGATCGCGCGGGTGCGGGTGACGGGAACGCTGGTCGCTCCGTTTCTCAGTACTACGAGTTTGCTGAATTCATTTTCGTCACTGCGACCATACGAACGTCGAACTATATCGCTGCCGGGATTAGGCGATGAATATCTTTACAAAAACGGATTTTATTGTTTCATCTCGAATATGCCGGGTCTCTACAATGCGCTGTTTGCAGCCGAGGAGCGGGAGAGCGCAACAGGGGGAAGCCGTATCCAGGCGATCAATACAACGTCGGTTTCAAGCGGGATTACGACGGAGACGTGGAACGCAAACTGGGCGACGTTGACGCGCGCGCGGTTCTCGTCTGCGACGGGCGGAACGATCACGTACAACCTCGCCCCCTCCGTCCCGGCGGACGTGTACCGTCTGTTCATTGAGATTTTCTGCCCGACGACGCCACCGACGAACGCGCGCTATATCGTCAGTTGGGACGGACAGCCACAGATTGCGGAAACGATAACGGCAGGTCGCTCGTGGTATATGCCCGCGCTCATTACCCGCGACGGCGCATCGATCACGGTGACCCTCGAAGTCCAGAACGTACCGAGCAACACGCTGGTAATGCCGCTCATCCTCATCCCATCCGACGGCGTTTCCGTCTGGAACATCGTCACGCCGCCGACGCTCATCGTGTTTCATATGTATGACCCGCAATACGCCCTTCCGCGCCCTTTCCGAACTATTCCGACCGGAACGATTTACGGCGCGCCGGGGTTTGTTTCGAGTCGTCACATTACGGTGTTTCTCGGTATGACGACGGCAAATCACAACGACCTCACCGGCGCATCCGCCAACTTGGACGTGCGCTCGTATCGAATCGAACCCGCCGCGTTCGCGTGAGGAGGCGGCTATGCTTGTTGCAATCGCCGAACCGCATCAACAATTCCCCGTCCCGCTCACCGTCGCGGACTACGAGTTCTCAACGTCTGATGACGGCGACGAGCGCGGGCGCGTCACGCTGCCGCCGGGCTATGCGCGCTCCGGCGTGATGACGCAGATCGGCGATGAGTTGATCGTCTATTGCACGCAACTCTCGCGCACCGTCTGGCGCGGACAGATCGAGCGGATCGAGGAAGCGCGTGACGGCAGCATCACCTGGTACGCGCTGGGGTTCGGCGCGCTGCAACGAGACGCGCGGATTTCGGTGGCGCAGAATATGGGGGATATGACGCGATGGAAGCCGGTTGGCTCCGGGTTTATGCCGAGCAGCGGGTACGATTCACGCGGGGATTTGTGGGAGTATGAGATCGTTACGATTGGAGGTTCGTTATTTGCAAGGATTAGAACAAAAAGAACGTTTACTATTTCAAACACAATGCTCTTTTTTCTTGCATATCTATACAACCAACCGGAACGTTATGTAACAATCACAGCAAATGAACGCATAAACGTACTCATAACAACCTTGAGCGGGCTGGCGACCGGTGTCTGGGTCGCGCCGGTAACAAACATACCATCACCTAATACGTACACACTAACGCTTGGGACGTTTACCGGCATCGGCTCTTCCGGAGTTGTTACTGCAGGAAACTGTTTCGGTTGGGTCGTTGGCGTGCGCGCCAACACCGGAAGCGAAACAACGGCAGGTGCGACATCGGTTGCGTTTCGAGCGACGATCAACGACGCGGACGGCGTCGGCATCAACGACGCATTACTCTCTATTGCGCTAATCGGGCGCGGCGGGTGTTGTGGCGTGTATTTACCACCCCAAACGAACGTAACCCTGGAGAAGCCTGACGCAAATCTACGAGAGATTGTCGAGCAAAGCGCAGTTGCGTCACTCAGATACCATCGCAAGCGCTTCTTGCGCGACCGCCCGCTGACGGTAATCGATTTTCGTACAGACAGCACGCTAACGTGGCGCTTCCCGGAAACGATGCGGGTCATCGATATTTCCAAAGCGCCGAACCGCGTGTATGCGCAGTATCGCGGCTACTGGACGGATCATCTGACCGCAACGACATCAATTCTGTCGCTCGAATACCGTCGTCAGCAACTCGCCTGGCGCGTCGGCAGCGTCGGTGAGTACGGCAGTAAAACGATTGCGGAAGAGCGCCGCGACGAGGCGGCGGTTGCGCTGGATCGCCAGATCGCGCCGCTGACGGTCGAGTTGGACAATTCGCGCTACGAACTGATGACGCGCGAAGGCGTTACGGTTCCGAACTGGGCTGCGGACGTAAGCGACTACGCGATTGTGCCGGGCTACTATCGCAATGCGAAGATCACATCGCGCACCATCACGCGCGAACGAACGACGTACACCGTCTCGTTCAACCCCGACGATTTCGTAACTGTGTTGAGGTGAGAAAGAAAATGCCGCGACAACTGTTCCCTTACGTTGGCGGGAAATACACTATTGCGCCGGAGATCAACCGGAGGTTCGGCAATATCGATACGCGCATCGATGCGTTTACCGGCTCGTCGAGTTGGATACTCGCTTCGGAACCGGCGAAGTACGAGATCGCCAACGACCTCGACGGCTACGTGGTCAACTATCTGCGCGCGGTCAAATACGCGCCGGATGAAGTTGCGCGACATCTCGACTTCCCACGCGCCGAACTGGAGTTGATCGCGTATCACCACTACACCAGAGACCGACTACCCGAACTCGTCGCGCGGCTGGGCGGCGATCCGGAGTACTACGATCCGATACTCGCCGCGCGTTGGGCGTATGTGATGGCATACAAACTCGACCCGTCGCTCATCAAGCCCGGCGGCTGGTCGGTGCGCGACGGGCGGCTGATGTACGAACGAGGCAACGGAAGGATACGCGGTAGTCTGACATCATCGCATCGGGTGCTTTCCCGTCTCGTCAAAGAACGTCGCGTCTTCGAGTACGTCGCCGCGCTTTCCGAGCGACTGCGCAACGTTTGGGTGATGTGGAATGATTTTGAAGTCGTTGTCGGAAAGGCGAACCGCCACGACCTCGGCGTTGTCGGTATTCTACTCGACCCGCCGTATCCGCGTCACCTGCGCGACTACGATTACGACACCGACGGCGCAGACGTTTGGCATCGCGCCGCGCGCTGGGCGGTCGCCAACGGCGACAACCCCAAACTGCGCATCGCCGTCTGCGGCTACGGCGACGCCGAGAGCGACGCGCTGTTTCCGCCTGGTTGGGCGCGGTTCGTTTGGCGACGCAGCGGCATCGGGCAATATAAGGATCGGGAGTGCATCTGGTTCAGCCCGCACTGCGGGGGAGGCAGTGATGATCGAGGATAACCCGCTCATCTTTACACAACACAGCATCAGCGCCGCGACATTCCGCCGCGTGCTACGCAGCGCGCGCAGTCCGGCATTCGTTGAGACGGATGCACTGCTGGCGGCGCTCGACGATTGGGGCGCGGATCGCGGCATCGCACTGGCGTTCTTCGCGAAGGAAAGCAGTTACGGCTTGCGCGGCGTCGCAGTGCGCACGCGCAACTGGGGCAATCTCCGGCGCGGCAAGCGAATGATTGCGCAAACGCCGCACCCGTTCGCGGTTTACGCGCGCTGGACGGACGGACTGAACGACTGGTGCGAGTTGCTGAAAGAACAGTACTGCAAGCGACGCGGGTTGTGCCGCTTGCGGCAGATACTGCCGCGCTACGCGCCGTCATCAGACGGCAACAACCCGGAACGCTACGCTGATTTCGTTGTGGCGCTCGTTCGGCGTTGGCAGAGAGAGGAGCGGAATGGACATCATTGAGATACTGCAACTGCTGGCTGCCGGGCACAACGGACTGACCGCAGCCGATTATCTCTGGAACGCGGTCTTCGGCGCAATCGGCGCGGCGACCGCATACCTCGCCGACACCAACGGCGAGGTGTTTCTCCCGCGCTACGACCGAGAACAGCACAGCGTCGAGTTGGGCGCGCTGGGGCGCGTTTTGGTCGGCGCAGGGGCGGGGACGCTGGTCGGCTACTCCGGCTACATTCCGTTCATCGCGGGCGTGGTTGCGCCAACGTTGTTGCCGCTGCTGATCGATAAGATCACAGTATTTGTGGAGCGGAGGCGGAGATGAAACTCGATGTTTTGCTGCTCGTCAGCGCGTTCGCACTCGCGTTCGTTCACCCCGACGCGACGCAAGTCGCGGCGACGGCGGTTGTTTTGCTGCTGGTGACGCGGATCGAGCGGGGGCGACGGGCGGGGAAAAAGAGAAGCGCCCCGGCGAGTTGCTGAGGCGCTCTCGGTGAAGCGGCGGGTGTTACACATTCCGCAGCGGCGGCGGATAATTGCTGCTACGGATCGCGTCGTAGGGCGTTGCGCCCTCGCCGTGAAGATATTGATTTTCGAGTTCCGAGCAGAGGGTGATGTTCACTTCCCATCCCTCGCGGGTTGGGTAGATAACGAGACCAACGAGACCGTAATCAAATACGAGACTCTCGATAGCCTTCGCTACGTCCCGCCGGTCGGCTGCCGGAATGGGCGTATCGGTGAGGAAATTATCCGCGCCGATGTAAGCGCTGTACTTAGTATCCAAAGAAGGATTTTCGGCGTATCGTACATAGACATCCGCAAACCAGGTTCCCGACTTTGGTTCGATCTTGATCGAGAAGGGGGGAAACCAAACGTCTTTTGTGTGATAAACCGTCTTCATTATTGACCTCCTTTATGTGTGTATTGCGATTACGCTTGTAGTATACCGCGCCTCGGCGAGGTTGTCAAGAGGGGAAATCGGGGAAAAGGAAAGCGCCCCGGCGGATTGCTGAGGCGCGAAGAAAGCGGGGGCGTCTAATCTAACATCTGCACATCAAACGCGAGATCAACCAGAGCATCGACCGGATTTACGGCGGTTCCGCGTCGGTACATCGTTTGATCCCCGGCGTCAACGAGCGCGTCGGCAACCCAGACGCCGACAACGTCGAACCATCGGATTTCGACTTGCAAAACGGTTCGTTTCGAGAACCCAAACAGCAGCGTCGTCAGCGCCCCCGCGCGAAGTTGGTAGTCGGCGGGAAGGCACGTATCTCTGAAGATGTCATAGTCAATCGGGCGGATAACGTCTTTGTCCGCTTCCGGCGCGTCGGAAGCGCGCGAGCGGACAAACGCCATATCCGTTCCTTCCCAGCGTTCGACTTGTACGGTGAGGGATGCCATAAGAGTGGTTCCTTTCTGAATAGAATTGTCGCACGCACAGTATACCGCATTATTGCGCGGTTGTCAAGAGGGAAAAAGAAAAGCGCCCCGCATCGGTGCGGGACGCAGAAGACGGGGAAAGCGCGGGCTAGTATCTCTGGATATCGTAAACAAGTTCGACCACCGCGTGCAGCGGAGTCTCTCCCTCGCCTCGTCGCAGTCGCCGGCGGTCGCCGAAATCGACGAGGGCGTCGGCGATCCAGACACCGGCGTCGGTCAACCAGATTTCCACATCGACGACGCTAGAGCTGCGGAAGAGGACAACAACCAGAGCGCCGAGCCGGTGCCAATCTGGTTCGGGAACGTGCGTCCCGACCAGAAGTTCATAATTCAGCGGACGGATGATGTCTTTGTTCGTCGCGGGCGTCTTTTCAGAGCGAGACACGACCCGAACCAGTTCGGAATACTCCTTGAACCGCTCGATCTTGATTGAAACGACCATCACTAACCTCCTTATCTTATAACAGATGAACATCACACACCAACTATACCACACACCGCGCCGTCTGTCAAGAGTGAAATCTCAACCGAAATCCTCACCGAACGCCCTTGACAGATAGGAACTTGTGTGCTAGGCTAACGACCGGCGTAGTAGACGCCGACTTAGACGAGGAGAAAGGAGCCTATGTCCATCTCATTTACAGATTACCTCGACTTGCTCTACGGCGACGATACCGCCGCCTATACGACCGTCAGCGTCAAGTTGACCGACGGTCGTTTTGTCTGTCAGTCGTTCAATCTCTCACAACGCGCCGAGATCGTCGCGCACATACAGAAGCACCTCGCATACGACATCTACATCAAACGCGCGTCGCAGTACGTCCGCCCGGATCGCGGCTCATCGGGAACCGCCGAAATCGCCTACTACCAGCGCGTCATCACCGCCGACATCGACATCCGTTCCGACGCGCACGCGAAAGACGCACTCCCCGCGTCGAAAGACGACGCGCTGAAACTCCTCACCGAGAGCGGCTTGCCGGAACCGACGTTGATCATCCACACCGGCAACGGCTTGATGCCGATGTGGGTTCTGCGCGAACCGCAGTGGGTCAACTACGTCGCCCCGATCCAGGCGGGCGTCGAGGCGCAACTGCGCATCGCCGCAGCGCGCTACGGCTGGACGCTCGACAACACCGGCGACGCCGCGCGGTCGATTCGCGTCGTTGGATCGTACAACTGGAAGCAACGACCGCAGAAGAAGCCCGTCACCGTCATCCGCAACAGCGACCGCTACTACGACCTCGCCGATTTCGCCGCGTTCGCCCGCAAGCCGCTGCTCGCGCCCAAGCGCGTCGGCGGCGCGGCGACGCGGGAAACGATTGAGACGTTGCTGCGCTACATCCCCGGCGACGGACTTGAGTACAATATGTGGCTTGCGGCGGTGTGGGCGATTCAATCTGCGCTGCCGGAGGACGTTGCGACCGAGGTGCTGGACAAGTGGACGTACAACTGGGAAGCGCACCGGAAGCCAGATTACGTCGAGAGCGGGATCGGCGTTCTCGTCAATCTCGCCCGCAAGTACGGCTTTGAAGGGACGATTCCCGGCATACGCGGCGGGTACGTCGTATCGCCGGAACTGCCCGACGCGATGCGCATCAATCAGCGATTTTTGGATATTGAAATCGACCCCGACGATCAGTACCCGAACATTGTGGTTATCCGGTCGGCGAAGGGGACGGGCAAAACCCGGTGGCTGGCGGAAGCCGCGAAGTGCTACCCGCGCGTGTTGTCCGTCGGTCATCGCGTTTCGTTGGTGCGCCAGAGCGCAGCGCGCCTCAACCTCACGCCGTACTACGAGGACGGGCGCTGGATTACGAACGCCCCGCGCGTCGCCACCACCATTCACAGCCTCGACAAGATCGAGACCGACGCGCCGTATGATCTCGTGATCATTGACGAGATCGAACAAGTGTTGAAAGCAATCGTCAACGACCGCAATCTAAAGAGCCGAAAAGTCAGCGCGGTCGGGGCGCTGATGGAGCACTTGCGCAAGGCGCGGCTAATCATTCTCGCCGATGCCGATGTGGGCGAGGCGACGCTGACGTTTATTCAATCTGCGTTCCCCGACCAACCGATAGCCTACGTCGAGAATGAGTACGCCCACCGCGCAATCGATCATCTCGTACTACTGCCAACGCCGGAAGACGTACTCCAGAAGTCGCTGGAGTGGTACGAAACCAATGCGTGGAAAATCGCGCTTGCGTGCAACACGCGCGCCGACGCCGACCGCGCGGAGTTGTTCTACCGCCAGTACGCGCCGGGCGCGCGGATATTGAAGATTACGGCGGAAACGAGCGAGAATAACAACGAGACGCTTGAGCGCATCAACGATATTCTGAAAGACGTTGATGTATTCATTTATTCGCCGTCCGTCGGCACCGGCGTCTCGATTGACGTTGAGGGGTTCGCGTTGTTCGGGATTGCGCGCAACGGCGTCGGCGTGGGCGACGTTGACGACTTCCGCCAGCAGTTGGGGCGTATTCGCAACCCGCTTGAGCGCGAGATCAACGTGTACGTTGAGACCAAGCGAATGAACGAACCGACCTCGCCCGAAGCGTACCGCGATCTCGCCAAACTGCGCGAACTGGAAGATGACTTCCGCATTTCGCGCGCGAACGGCGCGCCGGAACCGGCGACGGAGTGGGATCGCGTGTACCTCGATCTCTACTGCGTCGTCAAAGCGAAGACCGCGGCGCAGAAGAACGCATTTTTTGATAACTTCGTCGGCGCGTATGCGGCTGAAGGCGTTGAAGTCTGGGATGACCGCGACAAGCCGCATCTGCCGACCGACCGACGCCGCGAACTGGCGAAGTCGTTGCGCGAACAGCGCGAAGCGCAAGAGCGCGCCCGCGCCGAGCGCATCGCTAACGCGCCCGCGCCGGATGACGCGCAGACGGAAGAGCAAAAGCGCGACGCAGAGCGGAAGGTCGAGTTAGAAGAGCGCTACGGCATCGACGTTGACGCCGACCTCGTACTCGACGACGAGCGCGGCGCATACGGGCAGGCGCAGCGCTTCGCGGCGGTTGAGGACGCAGAGATAGCGAAGGCGCTGGACGAGATGGAGACGACGCGGCGCTTCAGTGCAGACCGCAACCGGTTCGCATTGTTCGCGATCTGGTTCAATATGTTGATTACGGCGCTGCGATTGCGGATCGAAGAGGGTGCAGAAATTGCAATCACCGAAGAGTTTGTTGACCTCGTTGACCGGAACCGATTATTGATCCAGGCGGCGCTGGGGATCAAGGTGCGCGAAGATTTCCGCCGAAAGCCGATGTCGTTTATCGGCGCGCTCTTCGCCCGCATCGGCGTCGGTATCGAAGGGAAGCAACAGCGCACAGACGGCGGGAAGCGGGTGCGCGTCTACCGGCTGGTGGGCGTCGAACGGGCGCGACTACGCACCACCGGCATCCGCAAGCGGCACGCAGACCGCACCGCGCCGGTGTACGAGTTTTTCGGAACTGCTGTCACAACACATCATATAAATAAAAGAAAGTCCGGCGTTGTGACGGCTGCTGTTACTGCTGTTCACTAGGAAGGGGTGCGTATGTATCGCGACGTGATATTTTGGAGCGGCGCGACCGACGGCGACTGTGAGGCGACGGTGGTGCGGGCGCGGCTGCTGGGGATGACTATTGATCTGGGTGATGATGACGAGCGTCCGGACAAAATGACTGCATTTTACGAAGCAGATGGCGGCGGGATAATTGTGTACGAAGTAGAGTGTTGGGAAGCGGACGGACGAATGACCGCCCGTTGGCGGCGCGTTGCGTCGCTTGAAGAGGTGCGACGTGCGTATCTGGAGCGGCTTGATTTGTAGCGTTCGATGAAATCGTTTGACGAACAAGCCGCGTTCGGGCTGCCCTACGAACGCTTGATCGCGCAGACGGCGGCGCTGCTGCTCTACCCGCAGCGTCTCGATCTGACGCTGGTGCGGCTGGACGCCTACGCGCCGCTGGATTATCTGCTGCTGGACGGCGATTGTCCGATCGCGGCGTTGGAGGTCAAGCGCCGGTCGGTGCGCTCTGATACGTATCCGACAACGATTATTCCGCAATCCGTTGTCGATGCGGCGCGTCGCTTGACAATCCCCGTTTTCGCTGCTATTCTCTTCACCGACGGATTAGCCGTATTCGATGTGCTGCGCACGCCCTCAACCGCACGCTGGCTGCGCACGCGGCGCGGGCGGTTGCGGAAGCACCGCGAGTACGACATCTCAGAAAGGTTGGTGCGAATTGAGGAAGTACATCAACTGCCGCGACGAGGCGCTTGACGCGGTTCAAGCGCTGCTCGAATGCGAGGTGCTTGCGTTCGATATTGAGACGCAACCGTTGTTTCGCTACCCGAAAGATCGGACAAAGACGGCGTACCGGGCGTACTTCGCGTACCTCAAACGCAATCGTTGGGGTCTGACCTACGATCCCGATCCCGACGACCTGCCCGACCCGCTGCCGCCGCCGGCGGATCATCTCGCCGAGAAACAGCGCCTGCAACGCCTCCTCAACGACGCGCCGCGCGGCGGGAAGACCTCGGCGCGACGCATCAACGATCTAGAGCGCGCGCTTGAGGCGCTTGACGACGAGGTTGTACCGGCGTGGGTGATGCGGCACGTCGCGCGTCTGCTTCTGAGCGGCGACTACGCCAACGACCCGGTGCGCCCCGGTCTCGACCCGCGTACTTCTCGTATTTTCCTCGTCCAGTTCGCAACGCCCGGCGGCGACGCCTACTGCTTCAACGTGCGTCGTACTGGGCTGGACGTTTTCATTCCGATCTTCGAGCGCGTGCCGCTGGTCGGGGCGAACCTCACCTTTGATGTGCAGTTTGTGCTGCACACCGTCGGCGTTTTTCCGCGCGTCGCGTGGGATGTGGTTGTCGCCGACCGCGTGATCACGCTCGGTCTCGACGTTCCGCACTCCCTCGCTGCCGTCGCCGAACGCTGGATCGGCGAGACGCTCGACAAAAGCGTTCGCGAGACGTTCGGCAACCCGCACGCGCTCGAACCGACGCCGTCGCAAGTCGAGTACGCGCTCAAAGACGTTGAGGTTCTTTTCCCGACCCAACGCCGCCAGCAGCAGCGCGCGGAAGCGTTGGGCGTGCCGGACGCGGTGCGGCTGTTCGTCAACCTCACCGTTCCGACCGCAGCGATAGAGTACTGCGGGCTGCGCATCGACGCCGCCCGGTGGAACGAACTCGCCGACGAGGCGGAGCGGCGACTGCGCGCCGCGTCGGAGGAGTTTGCCGAATATCTCGGCGTCGAACCGAACGAGTTGACGAAACGCGAACTGGTGAAAACCGCGGCGAAGATGCGCGGGGTGAACATCGAATCGCTTGACAAGCAAGAGTTGGGCGAAGTCGAACGCGAGTACGAAGACGATCCGGAGCGGCGTCGGTTTTTCGACCTCTACCGCGCCTGGTCGCACTGGCAGAAGCGCGTTTCGACTTACGGACGTGGGTTTCTGTCGCACATCCACCCGTTGACCGGTCGGATACATCCGAACCTAAAGATAGCCGGGACGGACACCGGGCGGTTCGCGTGCGGCGAACCCAATCTCTTGAATATCCCGCGCGGCGAAGGGGACGATCTGGACTACCGCAGCGCGTTCGTTGCGCCGGAAGGGTTTGTTTTTGTGAATGCGGATTACGCTGCGATGGAGCAGCGCATCGCCGCCGATCTCTCAGAAGACCCCGCACTGCTGGCGTTGTTCCGTTCCGGCGGTGACAACCACAGCGTTACCGCGGCGCTGATGTTCCACATCCGGCGCGGGGACGTTGACGAACCGACACCGACAATGCTGACGTTCCAGAACCAACCGGTTGAGGGGTACGTTCTTCCGTCGGGCTGGGACGCGCAGCGAACGGTGCGGTTTGTGATTGAAAGCGGGTTGATGGAGAAGATCGGGAAGACGTACAAGAAGACGACGCGGCAAGTCGCAAAGGTGGTTGCGTTCTTATACTTCTACGGCGGCACGCCGGTCGGGCTGGCGAAGAAGTTGCATATAACGGTCGACGAAGCGGCGCAATTCTTCCGAGAATTCAGTGCGGCGTATCCGGTACTGTCGCGTTGGTTCGCCGACTGCGGGCGCGCGCCGTTCGAGCAGAGCGCCAGGCGCGTCGACGGATCGACCGCCGGGTACGTTTCGACCTACGCCGGTCTGCGCCGCTGGTTTACGCTGCCGACGCCCGCCGCCAACCGCGCTGATGAGAAGCGCGTCTGGCGCGAGCGCGGCGCGATCCAACGTCAGGCGATGAACCACCCTTGTCAAGGGGGGAATGCGGTCATTATGGCGCAAGCGATGGCGGACGCCTTCCGGCTTTGCGAACCGCGCGAGGGCGGGATTGAAGCGACGCTGGGGATCGAACGAATGATCGTCGCGCCGATCTATGATGAGGCGCTCGCTATCGTACCCGCGTCGCTGCCGGAAGAGGACGCGCAGCGTTGGCTGGAGCAGACGATGCTTGACGCGGCGCAGCGGTATATGACGCAGTGCCCGCCCGCAGTCGAGGTGAACCCTATTTCTAAGAATTGGAGGAAGTACTGATGACATCATTTTTTGGCGTCAAAATCCAGAAACCGCAACCGCTCGTTGACGCCATCCGCAGCGTCGTTTCTGCGAAGCGTCGCCCGGTCGCCGCGCGGGATCGGGTGTACGCGAGCGAGATTTCTGCGTGCGACCGGCGGATAACGTTCGCGCTGATGGGCTGCGAACCGGACGCGCCACGCTCAGACAGTCCGTCGGCGCTGCTGGGCGACGCGATCCACGCGCATCTCGAAGCGCTGTTGATGGAGGCGTTCCCCGGTCGCGTTGAAACAGAGGTGCGGGTGGTGAGCGGCGCGGTCTCCGGGCGGATTGACGCGCTGCTCATCGAAGAGGACAACACACTGACGGTGATCGACATCAAGACCGTCAGCGCAAAGGAGTGGGCGGCGCGGTCGAAACTGGAAGAATACGTTGACCAGATCAGCGTCTACGCCGCGCTGGTCGAGGCGCAGACGGGTGTGGTGCTGCTGGTCAACCGCGACACCGGCGAGATGGAGGAGATGCGTTTCGAGATCGACCGCGCCCGCGCGGAGGCGCTGCTGTATAAGGCGCTGCGGTTGCAATCGCTCGCGCTGGATGGGTATATCGCGGAAGCAAAAGCGTGGGGTACGGAAGAGTGCCGTTGGTGCCCGTTCCGCAAGCGGTGTGAACCGCTTGACAAAACGGGCGTTCTGGCGTATACTGCGGAGTAAGGCGATTGCGCCGAAGACGATAGAAAGGAAGTAAGGTATGTTCAAGGAACTCATTTCCAACGGTAAAGACGGGCACGAACGACCGGAGTTGAACGGCGCGTACATCGGGCGGTTTCTGGGCGTCAAAGAGCGTCAGCGTTCGACGTTTGAGACGCGGCTTAGCCCGGAGCCGGAACTTGAGGATGTTTTTGTGTTTGAGTTCGAGGTCGAGGACGATGACGGGAACCCGCTGCGCGTCTCAAAGTGGGTGCGGAAGCCGAAACGGTTGACGCATCCAAACGGCGGGAAGGTTACCAATCTCTACAAGACGCTGGCAGCGTTGTACGGCGTATCGGTGATGACGGACGAACAACTCAACGCTGCTGAGGAGTTCGTCCAGAGCGCGGTCGGGCGTGAGTATCAACTCACAATCGAGACCAAGCCCAGCGGCTGGTACGAGATTGTGCACATCGCGCCGGTACGCGCGCGGCAGCGGAAGACGAAAGAAGATGAAGTCCCGTTCTAAAAGCGAGCCACGGTGGAAGCGAAAGGAGCGTGACGCATTACGGGCTTTGCAAGCCACATTCGGGCGGGTGAGCGATCCGTCGCTTGCCCGCCTTTTGACGCCGACGGGGCGCGTGGGGCACCTCACACGCTTCGGCGTTGATGGGTTCGTTGGCAACGACCCGGGATACGCAGTTGAGGTGAAAGCGAGGCGAAAGATGTTGACCAAACCGACGCTCGACGCATTGCTTCAGACAATCGACCGCGCGGCGCGCTTTGAGCGCATCCCGCTGTTCGTTTTGGTGTTCGGGGATGATGTGCCAACCCGAACCGAAAACGGCGCGCGGGTGGATCGGGAGTGGGTGATGATGCCCCGGCGGGTTCTTGATGAACTCGTCGGGAAGGAGCGGAAGGATGAATGACGCTGAAGAGCGCTTTGTGCGCCGGTACGCGCATCTGGCAGCCGATGCGCCGCTCGACCGCCACGCGGCGCGGGCGCTGCTGCGGCGCGCGTTGGCGGATCGGGAGGCGCTGGCGGAATATCTGCTCGAACACGAGTGCGCACCGTCGTTGCTCGGCGAGTTCATCTATCGTCATTGGAACGACGCGCTGAGCGATGCGGCGCGCGGCGCGTCGTTGTGTCTGGCGTCGCGGACGCTGCGGGCGCTGGATTGTCTTGAGGAACGCGACCGGTGGGCAGTGCTGGAGTGGATGCAGCGTGGGGTTGTTCCGTCAACGCGCATTCTGTGTCGGTTGTGTGAGGAGATCGACGATGCGTGACGACGATCTGCGCGCCGCGATGTCGTTCTTCGCAGCGCGACTGCGCGGCGCGGAATTAGACGAGACGCGACTGCTGCGTTGGACGCGCCACAAACTGCGCAGCGACGCGCAGGCGGTCGCAGAACTGATGCTGACGGTCGGGTATCGTCCGACGTTCATCAGATACTTTCTGCGCTACCACATCCCGGCGCTCCGCGAGAGCGCGGCGGTCGGGGAAACGTACATCGATCCCGACGCGGCGGCTGAAGCGCATCTGGGGTTGTGCTGGCGTTTGGATGATGCTGTGCTAACCGTCGTTTCTGACCTCCACTCCGCCGCGAAGCGGCTGCGCCAGCCGTACCGCGATCTCGCGGCGGTCTGCCTACGGTGGGGGTACGTTCACGAGACGGTGGTGCAGATGTTGGCAAAAGTACTAGAAAGGAAACCGCAAAATGTGGTGGAAGATTGAAGAAGTTCCGGCGCAAGAGTTAGAAGAGTGGGAACGCGCGCTCGTGCGTTGCGAAAACAGAGCGAAGCGCGATTTGGAAGCGCGCGCGGCGGGCGTGTTCGTCATCTTTGTGCGCGAGGGCGAGACGCGCCCGGAGTACGCGCCGGGCGACAAAGCGCCGGAAGGCGCGTATTTGGTGGGGAAGTGGACGCTCAAGAAGAAAGGATGGATGTGGTATGAGTGACCTCATTGCGTGGATTATCGCGGCGGGGGTGATCTTCGCCCTTGTCAACAGCAACGTCGCCGACGGACTGCTGAGCGCGCTTGACCTCAGCGACAATCTCAAGCGTGCGGTGGACTGGGCGCGCGGGGTGCGCGGGGTTCCGGCGGGCGTGGCGTCGGTCTGTTTCTTCATTCTCGCGTATGTGTTCGGAGCACTGGCGTACCGCTACGACCTCGTACCGACGTGGCGGTTCATCCAGCCGATTGCGGCGGACGTACTGGCGACGGGCGCGGAGTGGTTGACGCTATTTGCGCTGTTCCTCACGCTGCTGCCGACGCTGATTGAGTTGGCAACGGTCGGACTGGTGCAGCGCGACATTCGGGCGCTCCAGTGGATGGTGTACTTCTTCATCTTTTTTGATATTGTCACCGACTTCGGAGAAGCGGTCGCGTTGGTGGAGGTATGGCAGCGCGGCGGACTGTTTGCGCCGCTGCCGGACGCGCTGCAAGGCGCGGCGGTGGTGATGGCAAAAATCGGCTGGACGTTTGCGGCGTCGTTCGCGTTTGAGTTCCTCGCCATTCTGTGCGCAGTAACGGCGCTGCTGTTGGCAGCGAATGTCAGAGCGCCCGGCGGAGGAGGAGGAGGCGGACGGTGAACGTCAGCGGCAAAACGGTGTTTCTAATGCTGTTCGGCGTCGCGCTGGCGTTCAGCGTTGATCCGATTGCCGGCGTCTTCGCGTTCCTCGCGCTGGCGGCGGCGACCAACCGCGACGCGGCGGCGCGTGTTTACCACGCGCTGAACGACGCCGCGTATCGGGTCGAGCGGCAACTCGAACAGCGCGGCTGGCTGCCGACGGCGCTCGCCGGAAGTGTCACAACACCGCGTATAAATAAAGAAGAAGATACTGTTGTGACGGTTGATGAGCAAGCGCCCGCCGGTGCGGGCGCGGGCGTCGCAGCCCCCGCTGCCGCAGCCCCCGCTGCTGTCACAACACCGTATAGAAATAAAAGAGAAGATGATGTTGTGACGCTTCCTTCTCCGTCGCTGTTCAACCCGACCGACCCGCGCCCGGCGCGGTACGCCGTCCCGCTGGGTGTTGACCAGACCGGCGCGTTTCGTTGGTTGGACTTCGGCGCAGACGCGCTGCATATTGGGCTGTACGGAACCAGCGGCTGCGGCAAAGACCACCTTCTGCGGCTGTGGTTCGCGACGCTGCTCAACGAGCGCGGGGTTCGCTGGGCGATCCTCGACGGGAAAGGGGACTGGCTGACGCCGAACATCGCGCGGCTGCCGCAGATGCTGTTCCCTCCCGCCGGAGGGTACGGCGAGGAAGGACAACAGCGAATACTGAGCGCGATTGCGACAATCAACGAAGAAGCAAAGCGTCGGTTCGGGCTGCTGCTGAGCGCCGGAGTGCGCAGCGTCGAGGAGTACAACCAAACCGCGCCCGATCCGCTGCCGCTGCTCGTTGTGTTGGCGACGGACATCATCGACGTTGTGGACGAGACGGAACGACTGCTGATCGCGCTCGTCAGCAAGGCGCGGGCGTTGGGGATTAGGGTGATCGTCTCGATGCAGACGCCGACCGGCAAGCGGCTTGAGTGGCGGATGAACCTCTCGACGCTGATCGCCGGCGCGCTGGTGGACGGAAGCCAGGACGCGCCCGCGCTGGGCGTGCGCGACCCGAAGGCGCTGCTGTACCGACCGTCGCAGTTGCCGCCGCCGCCCGGCGAGCGCGGGGTGTTTGTGGTGCGTCACAACAACGAACAATTCCTCATCCGCACGCCGGCGCTGGTCGGGGATTTTGATGCGCTCGTCAACGCGCGCAACGACGCGGCGCTGTTGGAGACGTTGTTGTTCAGCGCTGTCACAACACCGCGTATAAATAAAAGAGAAGCAGATGTTGCGACAACTGATGCGCAGATGCCCGTCCCGGCGCATCAGCAAGCGCTGGGACAGCGGGGACGGGCGGATACGGCATCAGAACGCGCTGGGACGGCTGTTGTCCCGTCCCCGACCGTCCCCGAACCCGCCAAAAACGCCCAGATCGGGGGTTTCCTCGGGGACGGGGACGGCGGGGACGATGCGTTGTTATCAGCGCTGGCGGCGCTTCGACGCGCGGGGTTCAGTCGAGAGCAGGCGCGGGCGTTGGGCGCGCGGTTTCGCAACGAAGACTGGGCGCGCGCGGCGCGGTTGAATAGCGAGGATTGACAACGGAAAGGAGCGGTGATGGCGACGATCATCTCATACGGCGGCGGCGTGCAGAGTACCGCGCTGGTGGTTTTGGCGATGCAGCGCGGCTGGCGGATCGATGAGATTATCCACGTTGATCTGCTCGACGCCGAAGCGCCAAACACGCGCGAGTACGTCGCGTACTTCGCGGGTTGGCTGCGGGAAACGCACCGGCGCGGCATAACAATCCTACAGCGCGATCTGTACGGGGATATGCTGGCTAATCCGGCGTTTACGCCCGCGCCGTGGCGCGCGGCTGACGGATCGTTTATGTTGAAGCGCCAGTGCACGCGGCAGTATAAAGTCGAACCTATCCGGCGCTATTTGTACCAGCAGTACAAACGCGAGAAGATACAACTAATGCTGGGAATCAGCGTAGACGAGTTCCACCGTATGCGCGATTCCGGTTCTGCGCGCATCGAAAACGTCTACCCGCTGGTAGACGAGCGCCTGACCCGCAACGACTGCCGCGCGATCCTCGAACGCGCCGGGTTGACACCGCCGCCGAAATCGTCGTGCTGGTTCTGTCCGTATCGATCCGTCCGCAGTCAGTCTGAGTTGCTCAAGCAGTACCCGGCGCTGCGGGGGATGGGGGAGGAACTGGAGCGTCGGATCAACGATGAGCGCCGGGCGCGGGGGAAAGACGAGATTGTAGTGCTGCGGGCGGGCGCTGCGTCGGAAGAGCAGAGCGACTTCTGCGAGGAGGGATTCTGCGACGCTTAGGCGAGTGTTTGTCACAACACGCTATAGAAATAAAAGAAGAAGAGATGTTGTGACGGTGAAGGAGATGTACTCGTGAAGTTCCGCATTCTCGCAACGCTATCGGTTCTGTTGCTCAGCGCCCCGTCCGCGCTGGGCGTCCAGCGCGCCCTCGCCCCGACGCGCGGCGAGTTGGCGGGCTGGCTGGCGGCGGTGGGGATCGAGTTGGCGTATCTGTCGCTGGCGTTCGCGGCGTTCGCCGATCCGCAGCGCCAACGGTTGGCGGCGCGCGTGGCGCGGGCGGCGGTGCTCACTGCGATTACGCTCAACGTTCTGGCAGACTACGCCGCGCGCGTTCCGGCGGGGCTGAGCGGCGCGGCGCAGTTTCTTGCGTCGTTCGATTGGTTATTGCTGGCGCTGTCGGTGCTGGAGAGCGCGCCGCTTGCGACGCTGGCGTATACGCTTGCGACGTTGCTGCATACGCACAGCAGTTCGCATCCGCAACCGGATGCGTCGCATACGGCGCAGCATACGGCGCATACGGATACGCATACGGCGCAGCATACGGCGCATACGGATACGCATACGGCGCAGCATACGGCGCATACGGATACGCATACGGCGCAGCATACGGCGCATACGGATACGCATACGGCGCAGCATACGGCGCATACGGATACGCATACGGCGCATACGCAGCGCACTGCGTCGTACCGGTGCCCGCACTGCGGTGCGGCGCTGGCGAAGCAGCAGCAGTACGCGGCTGCGCTGCGGTACGGACATTGCGGGAAGTGTAAGGGAAAATAAGAAGCCCCGTCCGTTGCCGGACGGGGTTTCTGGGTTGCGGCGGGTCGTCTACTGAATGACGCCCGCCTTGCGGAGGATGAATGCGTAGTCTTTGGCTGCGGCTTCGAGATCGGGATACTCGAAGATTTCGGCTTCGCAGTAGTGTCCTTCCCGCTTGACGTAGAAGATAACAATGCCTTCATCCCACTGAATGATACGGTACTGAATGTCCGCTTTCTCGTTCTCAAACCGAACCTCGCCGATTTCCTCCGCGTCCTCGTAGGTGACGGTCTCGTAATCGTTCTCTTCGTCCCAGTTCCAGTGCCGGTAGCCACGCCAAATGCTGATGGTTGCCATAGGATTGCCTTCCTTTCTCGTAGGGTGATTATTGTTTACGTCTCTACTATACCGCACACGTCGCGATTTGTCAAGCCCCAATTTCGCGGAAATTCCGGCGAATTTCCCGCTTGACAACCGGCGCGGGGTGTGGTAGTATATGAGCGTAATCGATACACGCTCTAGAGGAGGTCTAAGATGGCTACGGTTCAACTCTGGCGGGGTGTCCGGCGCGTCGTACTTGGTGATGAGTTCGCGAGCGGGGAGATTGTCGAATTTGACGGTGAGCGCATCGGCGGGTTGTGGGAGGAGCACAACTCACGCGGTACGGAGACGGGCTTCTACCGCGCGTCTGACGGTCGATTTATTGTTCATCAACGGCGATGGAGCCGCTGGGAGAACGAGCCGGAAATCTCGGAGGTCTTTGTCTTCCCCACTCCGGCTGATGCAGAGGGGCGGTTCTGGTGGGAACTTGAGCAGGCGGGTCTCATCCCGCCGCGCACGGTGACGCTGGGTTGATCAGTTCGGGGCGTTCCGGTTCGCCGGATCGCCCCTTCGCTTTTTACGGAGGTGGGTGTGAAAATCCAATTCGAGCGACACCCGCACGCTATCTGCGCCGTCCTCACCGAGCCGGGCGAGTGCGACCGGATCATCAACGTCGCCCGCCCAAGCGACGCCTTCGACGTTTTCGCACTCGACATCAACGCCGCAGCGTTTACGCCGCTCGATACGCTGTTCTCACTGCCGCGCGTCGTGCTGGTCGAGATCGAACGACGCGCGGAAGGTTGGCGCGTCGAGGTGGCGTATTGGCATAAAGGTCTGGGCACGCTTGCGCAGTATGAGGAAGACGCGGCGACGCTCTCAGAGGCGTTAGCGCGTTGTGTGTGGGCGCCGGCGAGGTAGGCGGTGCGGGTTGACGTTGTGGAGCGCCGGGCGAACGTCCGGCGCTTTTTGTTTGCCTTGAACGTTGGGTATTGACAAACGGTGCGGGTTGTGGTAAAGTGTAGTCACGGTAATCGATTTACTACAGAGAAAGGAAGAGATGCTATGCCCAGCAGCGAACTTGCTCACTTTTTGAACGTCGCCCTCGACATTCAAGCGCCGCCGTTTTCCGGTATTCACGTCGCCGACGGCGTGATACTGGCGACCGACGGCGTAATGCTGGTCGCCAAGAAGTTCGACGTAGTGTTTATGCGCGGCGAAGGCGCGATCTCGCCGAAAGCCGCGAAGGTGCTTGAGGCGCTGGCGGAGGCGACGTGGATCGGAAGCGTCGCCGTTGTTGGGAACCGCGTGACCGCGACCGCGCGAAGTACGCGGTATGAGGAGAACGTAGGCGAGGTGGCGGGCGAGTACTGCGAGGTGAAGTTGCCCGAATTCTACTGCCCGCGCGTCCCGATAGTGCGGATGCTCGCGGTGCTGACAGACGAGAGCCGCGGGTGGGTGCAGATCGTCGAGAATCCCCGGATAAAGAACGTCAAAGAGTGGAGCGTGAAGGAGT
>Ga0308397_1000459_pt1 | contig 28830 bp, 30 predicted proteins | sample Hotspr20SampleT8_FD_202356 | JGI IMG/M metagenome (GOLD analysis project Ga0308397, IMG submission 202356) | Hot spring phototrophic mat microbial communities from Mushroom Spring, Yellowstone National Park, Wyoming, United States - 20051001_T8 ...
TCTCCATCCATCCAGAAAATGAACGACTCTCAAAAAATATTGCCATCCTCCAGAAAGAACTGAGAAAAGACAAATAAGTCTCTTTCACCCTCCCCCACCAATGTAGTAAAAAAGAAAGAGCAAAACTAGCCTCTGCTCCTCATTTATCGCACCTTGAGAGAAAATACTATTCTCTCAGCTTTTGTTTTTCGGTAGGAATAAACTGAAACAAGTGAGTAGCATAAAGAACGTTTTTTTGCAAACTCTTGCCGGCCAGGGCAGAGAAAGCGAAAAACAAAAATATATTGTTTTCTTGTTTTTTTCTTCAATTCCCCTTATACTATTCCGATACAACAGAAAAAGGAGTTGTTCTCATGCATCGATTTTTTGTACTTATGATGTGCCTTGCGCTTTCTTCCTATGCCAGTATAACGCTCACTACCAATCACAGGGAAAATATGTGGACATATCATCTCAGCAATGAATTTGCCTGCCCTGTTCAAGTTCTCATAAAATATACCAACAATGAAGGCAAAGAAGAAGTTCTCCATCGGGTGATTCCTCCTTATTCCACTGAAATTCTTCTCTGCCTTACCAACACACGAGAACCCCAGTTCGTCTTTCAGCATGAATTAGGGGATCCCTTCCTTGAGCCTCAGGATGTAGAATACTGGCTCCCTTTCGCCCCTAACCAGATGGTTCGTGTAACCCAGGGATACAACACCCGCTTCTCCCACAAAGGTAAAAACGCCTACAGCATCGATTTCGCTGCCTCTATAGGTACGCCCGTTTATGCTGCCCGAGACGGGGTTGTCGTCATGGTACGAACCAATAGTCGTTTAGGTGGCAATCGCAAGGTATACCGAGGTTACGCCAATTATATCATCATTTATCATGAAGATGGCACATTCGCTCACTATGTTCATCTCAAATACAGAGGTGCTGTTGTTAAGCCGGGGGATTATGTCAAGGCAGGGCAACTCATCGGCTACAGTGGAAATACAGGATGGACAAAAGGTCCCCACCTTCACTTTATGGTCACTCGTGCAGGATATATGGACCGTTTTTCTATCCCCGTAAAATTCTACACCTCGGATGGTCCTCTTACCAACCTCGTCGCTCGAAACTTTTATCTCATAGAACACCCATTTATCACGGTGGCACACAATCCCCCAACTATTACAACCAACGCCACCAATTTTGAAGCTATAGGTGAGGATGAGGGAGATATGGGTGCTCCGTAATGGGGTTTTTCTTTGTCTCTTTCTTTTTACACAGGGATTCTCTTTCACTATAAGTAACCTTCTCCCAGAGGTAAGTACTCAGCGACTTACTCTCACGAGAGAATATATGCTGGATCACTATGGGATTGACTCTTACTCCCTCACCAACCCCCAAATGATTGTTATCCATTACACCGTCACCTCAAACCTCTCCTCTACCCTTGCTCTCTTTCTCCCCGATGAACTACCGAAAAAAAGCCGCCCCGAACTCGCTCCTTATGGCAGGGTAAACATTGGGGTGCACTTCTTCGTTGACAGAGATGGGAGTATCTACAGTTTTCTCCCCCTTTGGATGGCTGGACGACACACCATTGGGTTTAATCATGTAGCCATTGGCATTGAAAATATTGCCCTCTCTCATCGTTATCTCACTCCCGCTCAACTTGAAGCAAATGCTTTTCTGGTAAAAACCCTCGTGGAAACGTATCCTTCTATTCACTACCTGATAGGGCACCACGAGTACCGCCAAAAAAACCTTCCACACTGGAAGCTCTACCGCGAGAACTATCCACACTACTTCACCGAAAAATCTGACCCAGGTCCCCGCTTTATGCAAGCTCTTCGTAAACTTCTTAAGGAAAAATACAACATCTCCCTTCTTGACTAAACAAAAAACTCACCAAAAATCCCTGTGTTTTATACCCTTTTCACTACCTTGCTTACCCAACAGCACTTTTCTTATGAAGCAATTCGTTCTCTTGACTTTTTCAAAAAATGGCTTATAATCATTCTATAAGAATTCCTGCCCGAACGAAACGCTGCACAAAAGGGAGGCAGAGTGGATTACAAGCAGCTCAAAGAGGAAATTATCCGACTCAAGCAAGAGAAAAATGCCTATATCCTTGCTCATAACTACCAACTCCCCGAAATACAGGAGATCGCCGACTATACGGCTGACTCTTTGGGGATGGCACGCCATGCTCTCACAATTTCCAACCCATTCATTGTAGTGTGTGGTGTATACTTCATGGCTGAAACCGTTTCCATTCTTAATCCCAACAAACGTGTTCTTATTCCTGATACCAATGCGGGGTGCCCCCTCGCAAATTTTGCTCCTGTTGAAGAGGTGCGGCGATGGCGAAAGCAGTACCCCGAACATACTTTTGTAGCCTATGTCAATTCAAGTGCTGAAGTCAAAGCAGAGGTGGACATCTGTTGCACATCAGCAAATGCGATTGATATCGTTCAGAAGATTCCGAACAACAAAATTGTGTTTCTCCCTGACAAAAATCTTGGCCGCTATGTTCAGAAACATGTACCAGAAAAAGAAATTGTTCTCTGGCCTGGTTTCTGCGTTGTCCACGAAACAGCCGATCTCGAGGCAATCCTCCAAACAAAAGAAAAACATCCACAAGCTCTCATCATCGCTCACCCAGAATGCCCAGAAGAAATCCAAAACATCGCCGATGGCATCTGTAGTACGGGACAGATGATACAGTTTGTCGAAAACCATCCAACCACCAAGGAATTTATTATTGTTACCGAGTGGGGAATGGTGTATGCTCTCTCCAAAAAATTCCCCGACAGAGTGTTTATAGAACCTGCTCAACGAATGGAGTGCAAGAACATGAAGCGGATTACCCTACCAAAAGTTTACGATGCTCTGAAAGAAGAAAAGTTCATCGTTAAGGTACCTGAAGATATTCGCATCAAGGCACTCCAGAGCATTGAAAGAATGCTTGCCGTATAGAAAAAAATGTGTCACAATACAGAAAACACAATGGGAGGAAACTATGCCATACGTCGTTACTCTTGATGAAGCCCAGAAGGGCGTAAAATTTCCCACCAAAGAAGATGCCATCGAAGCAATGTGGGAACTCTACAAAGACAAAATGAGCCGTGCTGATTTTGAAAAAATGATTGAATCTCACATCAAAGAGGTATAAGAAAACGGGTGAAACTCCTTGTCGTAAGCGATGTCGTTAACCAAAAACTCTACAGTCCATTGGTAACGACAGTTGTAGGAGATGTGGATCTTATTGTCTCCTGTGGTGACTTGCCTATGTATTATTTGGACTATCTCGTGTCAAGCCTGAATAAACCTCTTTTGTATGTGTGTGGCAATCATGATCATTACACCCAGAAAAAAAAGTGGTGTGACACACTTAATGAGGTTAACGACTTCAAGTACCACCAGCTCAACTATCAGAAAAAGCATTTTTTTGGCGGAGTCAACATAGACATGAAAGTTGTCGAGCGAAATGATGTCCTCTTTGCAGGATTAGAGGGCTCTTTTCTGTACAACTATGGTGAGCACCAGTACAATGAGCAACAGATGTGGAATCGTATTCTCGTGATGTCTCCTTCTCTCCTCTACAACAAACTTCGCTACCATCGCTATGTTGATGTTGTGGTGAGTCACGCCCCACCTTATGGCATCCACGATCAGAAGGATCTTGCTCATCGAGGATTTGAATCATTTTTGTCGTTCATCCGTACCTTCAAACCAAAACTGTGGCTTCATGGACACACCCATCTCTATGATCGCAATGTCCAGAGAACAACCAGAATCAATGGCACGACTATCATCAATGCCTATGATTATCAGATCATTGATCTCAATCAGTATTTAGGAGCAAAGAAATGAGTAATCAATTTAACATCCGCAACAAAGCCCGATGGGACTTCGAAAAGGCAAAAAACAAAGCATTCTTTTCCCGCCTTATGAAACGACTTTTTGACCAAAATGACGAACTCCTCCGATTTGATGAGGTAAAACACCTCCTCGCACCCCACGGCATGGCATATCGAGGAGTAAGAAGCATCCCCATAAATAAGATCGTTGGATCAGAGGGAAGGTACCAGGATTTTGATGCGGACTTTCTCCCCATCCACGAGCATAATCGACAACGATGGGAAAATATCGACATTGCTCATCTTAAAGAAATTACTCTCCCACCCATCAAAGTATACAAAGTGAGGGATTTCTACTTTGTACGAGACGGCAATCACCGTGTTTCGGTTGCTCGACAGCTTGGTATGGAATACATCGATGCAGAAATTACCGAACTCTTCATCAAAGTGCCCCTAGAAAGCGAAAAACTCGACCAAAAAAGCCTCCTCATTGCAGAGGGATATCGTTTCTTTGTAGACAAAACTCATATCAACAAGGTACTCCCCCATGTTTCTTTTCAACTCACCAATCCATGGGGATATTATCGTCTCGTAGAACATATCAACACCTACAAGTACCTCCTCGAAGAGCGTCTCAAACGCCCCATTTCCATAGAAGAAGCGTGTTTAGAATGGTACAACAACCTCTATCAACCTGTTGTTCGCCTCATCCTCAAAAACAAAATTCTCCGTCATTTTCCCAAGAGAACAGCAGGTGATCTCTACATTTGGATTATGGATCACTGGCACTATCTCAAAGAGCGTTATGGCCCTGTTGATATAGCTGTAGCAATAGAAGATTACACCCAAAAGTTTGGGAAAAAGAGTTGGTGGAACAAACTGATCGCCTTTTTCTCACGAAAAAAGCAAGGAGAAGAGGATGGAGCTTCGCAAGGTTCTGATTGTCGCCCAGAGTAGTCGTCCGCAGGTTGCAGAAGCCCTCCATATCCTCGAACAGGAACTTGGAAAACGAGGAATTCAATGGTTTACCATGGAACCCTCCTGGTACAAATTGGAAAGTAAGGATGTTATCACCGATTTTGATGCTCATTATCGACACGAGGATTACCAAGCTATCTTTGCCATAGGGGGAGATGGTACTTTTCTCTATACTGCGAGAACATTCGCAGGGTTTGGCATTCCTATGGTGGGAATCAATGCAGGAAAACTCGGTTTTCTCATGAGTGTCGCACCAGAAGAAAGTGGTGCCCTTTTGGATACCATCGCTTCCGATGATGCCCCCCTTCGAAAGCATTTCCTCCTCGATGTCTGCGTTATCCGTCAAGGGAAAACACACCGTTTGGCACCGTTTATCAATGATGCAGTTATTGCCCGTGGCACGCTCTCCCGTATGATTTCCATCGAAGTTTCAATCGATAACAAGCTTTTTTCGCACTATTCAGCCGATGGCCTCATCATTTCTACTCCTATAGGCTCAACAGCCTACAATCTCTCTGCAGGTGGTCCCATCCTCTCCCCTGATCTTTCTGCCCTTGTTATCACCCCTATCTGTGCTCACACACTCGCCGTTCGTCCCTTTGTTATTGATGCCTCCCATACCATCGTGGTCAAAATCAAAGGTGAACCCAAGGAATGTGCTCTCACCATCGATGGTCAGGAAAACTTCATGCTCGAAATTGATGACGAGATTCACATCCACAGAAGTGAAAAAAAACTCTTTGTCTATGAACCTCATCAGCATCAATTCTACCAACTCTTACGAAAAAAGTTAAGGTGGCAGGTATGATTCGAAGACTCGCTATCCGAAACTATGCAATCATTGATCACCTTGAGGTTGAATTCCCCAAAGGTCTTATTGTTTTCACTGGAGAAACAGGTGCAGGAAAATCTATTATCCTCGGGGCTCTCGGACTCCTCATTGGGGAGCGTGCTGATACATCGGTGATACGCAGCGGATGTGAACGAGCTATTGTGGAAGCCGAATTTGATATTCAGGATCCTGCTCTTCAAGAAGTCCTGCACTCTCTGGAGATTGACACTACCGAAGGTCTTCTCATCCGAAGGGAGATTGTTGCCGATGGAAGGGGGAGAATCTTCATCAACGGCTTGCAAGAACCCCTCTCAAAACTCGAAGCAATAGGCGAATATTTGGTGGATTTTCACGGGCAACATGACCACCAGCTTCTCCTTCAACAGAAAGTCCACATCGATATGCTCGACAGATACGGCAACCTCTTTCCCGCTCGACAAGAAATCAAAACCCTCTACCACAAACTCATGGGGCTTCTTTCTACTTTGGCCGATCTCCAACAGGATGAACACCGCCTTGAGGAAGAAAAGATCTTTTGGGAGACAGCCATAGAGGATATTCGTGAAGCCAAACTCTCTCCCGATGAAGAAACCGAACTCTCTGATGAAATCAAACGTCTCGAAAACGGAGAAAAAATTGCCGAGGCTTTTGACCTCGCCCACTCTGTTCTCTACGAGCAAGAGGGATCTGTTCTCGCCAAAATGCAAAAAATTATGCATCCCTTGGCCGAAATTGCTGGTATGAATCGACAGTATCAGGAGATCTACGAGATTCTGGACAACGCCTTTACACAAACCCAAGAGGCTGCCAACCTCATTCGTGAGGCTCGAGACACTCTTGATTTTGATCCCGCCCATATGGATGAGCTTATCCAAAGGCTTGAAAGTATCAAAGACCTCAAACGCAAATACAAAAAGAACACAGTACAGGAACTCATAGACTACTACCATGAGTGTGAGGATCGTCTCAAGCGATTCTCCAATCGTGCACAAGAGATCGAAAATATCCAAAAAGAAATCGCACAAACCCAAGAAGCCTACATTCAGCAATCACTTGAACTTTCACGACAACGCCAAGAGGTAGGCAAGCAACTCTCCCAGAAGATAGGCGAAGAACTCTCTGCACTGGGCATGGAAAAAGCCAGCTTCCTTGTCGATATCAAATATGTACGAGAAGAAAATTCTCCCATCATTCTTCAGGGCATTCCTATCAAAATCAGCGACACAGGCATCGACAGAGTTGAATTCTTCATGAGCACCAACCCCGGCGAAGAGCCAAAACCTCTCAGAAAAATAGCATCCGGTGGAGAAATCTCCCGTGTCATGCTCTCGCTCAAAAGCATCTTTGCCACCTCCGATATGGTAGAAACATTGGTGTTCGACGAAATCGATGTAGGAATTGGTGGTATCACGGCCAATCAGGTAGCTATTAAGATGCGAAATATTGCCTCTCTCAAGCAACTCTTCGTCATCACCCATCTTCCTCAAATTGCATCAGCAGCACAAACACACTTCAAGGTATTCAAAGAAATGAGCAACAACAAAACCTTCACTCGACTCCGCCTCCTCTCACCTGAAGAACGCATCGACGAAATAGCCCGTATGCTCGGCGGAGAAAACGAAACAGCCAAAAACCATGCCCAAGAAATGCTCGGGAGGTGGTCATGAACAACAACACATCCCGTCCTCTTCCCATTACAGCTATCATTCTTCTCTTCCTCATTCTCTGTGGAGGAGGGTATCTCGTTCTCAAAGGATGGCAGTCTTTTCTCCAAACACGAAAATTAAACCTCGAAAAGGCTATCGCTTCCCTCACAAACGAATTCCCCCTTGCACAGATAGCCATCCAACAAACCCAGCCAGAAATTGCAGGGCAGGTTGTCTTCTTTGGACCAAACGGCACTCCCATCAAAGGGGAAGCATTTGAAATGACAGGCGAAGACCTCTACATAGAATTTCTGGTCATCTCGTGGCAATACCTCACCAATCGCTTTGTCTTTGCTTACCCACAGAGAATCTACAGTGAAAAGGTTGCCCCCGAGGATGGTATTGATATCCTCTCCTCCTATACCAACAACCTCTCCCTTACCAACGAGGCAGAAAAACTTGCCATTCTCCTCTTAAACCAAACACCACCATCAGGCGTTTCCCTCAACCAAAAAACAACCGTTGCCGTTCATCAGTATCCCGGCCGATCTTGGCAAAACACATCATATGAAGTCATCTACCGTCAAAACGGCACACTCGAACTAAGAGAAAAGCCATGACAGAAATCGCTTCTCTTTTACAGATCCTGCACTTCGTAGCACGCATCCTCTCCTTTTTCTTTTTTTCTGTGTGGGGATGGCTTATCCTTAGTATTCTTCTGGTGCTTTTTCTTGTGAAACAGGGAATAGCAGGAGACGGACAGTGGCGTTGGCATGTATTTCTTCTCAACCTCTCCGAAACACTCACCAAACTCCTTCTCTGGTTTCCTCAAATCATTCTCAGCATCACCCTGCTCTTTGGAATTGCCCTCTTTGAGAAAGACATTCAAACCCTCTACGAAAACCTGAAAATTGCTCGTGAAACCCAAACGCTCACACAGGCACTCAAAAATCTCTCATTCGAGGGCAAAATCCTTGAAATCTCTGTACACACCACCAACTCAGCATTTCTTCTTTCCATGAAATTCTTTACCCATAGCCCATGGGATAACAAACCCATTCTCAAAACCAACCAAAACCTCATTGTCAATGCCCGCCGTGTTTACATCGACTTCGGTGTGTGTAATTTTAGCTACAGTCGCATCGCTGAAGGTAGCGCTTACAACATTGCCTTCCCCTATCGTATCTACACGGCCACCCAAGCACCCCAGAATGGCTTTTCCCTCTTTACAGGGGAAAAGGGTATCCTTTCCGTGTTTGATATCCCCGAAGACGACCTTGTGGGTATTTCCCCGCACGAATTCCACACCACCGTTTCCCAAATTGTGGCGGCTATTACTAACACTACGGTTGCCAAAAGGCTTGGCATAAGAACATTCTACGGGGAAGCCATTGCCATTGATCTCAAAGAAAGCACCACCTACACTTTTGTTACAACAGGAAATGGCGGTGTCCTTCTCAAGCCCTAATGCCGAGCTACACGATGCCGATAGTCTACTTCAAGACTATGAAGATACTGAACATGGTCAACATCAATACCACTTCGATAGAGATACACTGTATTATTATGAAAGAGCGGATCGGACAAATCAAGATGACAGACAGCCCTCTCAAAGTCCGGTGTTCCGGGAATGGGTGAATAGTAGGCAAGCATAGGTGTCGCACCAGAACAAAAGATAAACTCCATCGTTTTTTCCACCGAGGCAAGACTCTGTCCAGGAACATTGACAAGCGTATAAACCCTTATCTGGTGTGGTTCAAAGCCTGATCTCGTAAGCATTTCCATAGCCCTTAGAAAATCATCACGAGCAGCCTTCTGACCATGATCTTTTTGAAAGTCTTCATCAATAGATTCTAAAGATAAACGCACATCCACAAAACCACTTTTCTTCATCATATCAGAAGTTTCTTGATCAAGAAAGCGAATATGAAGCCCGTTAGGGGTATGAAAAAAGCACTCATAGGAATGCTTCAAAACATGTTCCATCAACCTCCAAAGTCGCCTCCGTGCATCAACGAGAAGGGCATCATCATAAAAGGCAAAATGCCGCACCCCCTTTTCTTGATAGAGAAAATCAAATGCCTTCAAAACCCCTTCCATATCTAGTTCTTGAAACGAAGAGAGAAAGGGACTCGCACAGTAGTAACAGCGAAAAACACACCCCAGAGCCAGAAGAAGCGGAGCATAGGCATACTCCCCCGCGATATGATAATCCGGAACAAAGGATGTTTGAGAGAAAGAAATCCCCATCAAACGAGTCAAGAAATCAGCAACCTTTGCAGGCTGCTGAAAGGGAACAACCACATCCACACCGGGAATGGCTTTCGCATGCTGGGGAAGAAGAGATGCATAGATTCCCCCAACCACAATCCTCACATCAGGAAACACCTGCCGTATCAACGCAATCGTATACTGAAGCCCGCGGTACCAGTAGGTCATCCCCGAAGAAACAAACACCCAATCGGGTTTTTCACACGCCCGAAGCCGAGCAAGAAACATCTCCTCAGGCATTCCATAGCGTTTCCATCGCCGGGGAATATCCAACAACTGGGGAGGTGTCTCAATAACCTGCTGAAAAAAATGCCCCGTCCCATCCGGCTTATGACGAATTCCAGGCAGCGGAAGACTCCGATCAAGGGCATTGATATACGACACATCAGCAACATCCTTAAGCATCCCTGCCACCATCCAGAGTCCCAGTGGCTTGGCAAAATGATCATAGGCAGCAAAATCTTCAATGTAGGGGTACACCAAGAGAATTCTTGGCTTAAGCATGAAATACCCGCCGATAGAAAAAACGCTCTCCCTTCCATTCACCCACGGCAAGAAGCCTCTCTCCCTCCCTAATCTGATAGAAACCATCATTCTGTGGCGGTTCAAGAAAGGCATTCCTCTCCAGTATTCTCCCGTGCATTACCCATTCTGGATTTTTCACCCCAAGAATAGGATAGTGAAGCACCCGACTCACGGGAAGCAGAAAGTTTTGCCAGTTGGATTCACCAAGCCTTTCAAGAGGCACACATTCCCCCACTGTAATACCCAGAGTCTCCAAGCGAACCAACCGACTCACATAACCATAACACCCCAAAGCCTCTCCCATATCACGGGCAAGACTTCGAATATATGTTCCTGAAGAACAACACACACGACTCACCAATACTCTCTTTGCCTCGTCGTAAGACATCACCTCATGGGAAAAGATCTCCACCTCTCTTGGTTGAAGAGAAAAATCTTCTCCCCTGCGAGCACGCTCATAGGCTCGTTTGCCATCAACCTTGAGAGCAGAGTAGCGAGGAGGAACCTGCAAGATTTTCCCCGTAAACTGCATCACTATCTTCTTCACCTCATCAAAAGAAGGAAAAAGCGACGAGGTGAAAACCACCTCTCCCTCAGCATCATCCGTGGTCATCGAAACACCAAACTGAACAGTGACCTCATAGACCTTTTCATGATCAAGGAGAAATTCAAAGAGCTTGGTTGCCTCTCCTACAAGAAGCACGAGCACTCCCTCTGCAAGAGGATCCAGAGTCCCAGCATGCCCCATCTTGAGATTTTTGGAAAACTTGCACTGCTCTTGAACAGCACGAATCACATCATACGAGGACATCCCCCGCGGCTTAAAAACAGGCAAAACACCATTCATACCTAGTTTGCTATAGTTACTTGTATGGCTTGCTCTTTCATCTGACCATCCACATCAAAAACACGGGCTCTGATCGTATACACCCCATTCTGAAGCACTGTCGTATCCCATTCATAGGTATACGACTGCGAGGTATTCCCATTCAATGTAGCGGTAAGGGTATTGTTAACAAAGAGCTCTATCCGATCCACAACCATGGTCGGCGGGGGGCTCACCACGATAGAAACCACTCCTTTTACCGTCTCTCCATCACGCGGCGTCGTAATGAGAGAACCCTCCTCGCTCACACTACAACCCACAAGAAGCCCTGCCATCACAATCAGAACCTTCCAGCGCATGCCTTCACTCCTTCTGGAATAGTATACAATAAACCGAGTGTTTTTTCAAATTAAAAACCAATATTCACGCCAAACATAAAGGGAAGAAAATTCTCTCTCGCCACATTCACCATACCCAACTGAACACCTTGAAGAATACGTGTGGTATTCACAAACCCAAACTGTATTCCATACACCCTATCGGCAATATTGACAAATCCCAGCTGAGCCCCCTTCAACTGTCCTGTGGTATTAACAAACCCATACTGAATGCCTCCAAGCCTTTCCTCTGCAGTGTTCAAAAAACCCATCTGAAAACCATACCCAACACTCTTCACACGATTAATAAGACCCATCTGCATACCAAACAAGAAATTATTAACCACTGGCAGAAGGCCCATCTGAACCCCTATCATTACCCCTGCTTCAGGCTCAATCAGAGCATACTCATACCCCACAAAGGTAGCATTCTTGAGTGTCAACAAGCCATACCCAAACCCTGCAAAATTCCACGAAGATGGCCAGAGCTGTATTTCCTCCACAAGCCCGAACTGAAAGATAATCCCCCATCTTCGCTTCTCTCTCTTCAAGAGATCTTTATCCTCTTGAGATTGAGCTTGCTCTGTTGAGGGTGTGCTTGATGTTTCTCCTTGCGTTTCCTGAGAAGAAATTTGCTGCTGCTGAAATTTTCTCTTCACATTATTTATCAATCGTTCAAGAGCTGCCTCATCACTCTCTTCTTCCGAAGAAGATGATACCACAACATTTGAGGAAGCAGACTGACTTGGTGAAGGTCTTGACACCTTTTCTTTCTCTGCAGGTTGGGCAACCTTGCCCTCCCGAAAGGCTTTCGCATGAAGAAGCCTTTCCACCCCTTCTGGAATACGATCCACGAGACGATCCAGTGAATTATCCTGAATCTCAACCACCTCTTCAATGGTTGCCGAAGAGGTATCAATAAGACGAAGCATAAAAAGATAACGATCTCCTATCCGAGCTACCGCTCCAGCCACAGCCTTGGAAGCCCCTACCAGAGCCCCAACCCGAGCAATCTCCTTCTCTGTCAAACCCGATTGATTCAGCTTTTGCTCAGAGAGAATCTTCTCCAGATACCGCCGTTCGACAACACGGCAGGACTTGCTTTTCACAAAATACAACTCAACAATCTCCATAAGCGTCACATCATCCAGACGGCTGTCCCCCGTCCGATTTTCAACATGCATTACCACAATAGAGGGTAGTTCCCCTGCCCACACCCAACCTGCCAAAAAGAACAAAAGAAATAGATTTTTCAGTTTCATTAATAGACACTCCTCAGATATTCTCTCTATTATACCAACAAAAAAGCAAAATTTCAAGAAATTTATTTTAGGAAGGTTGAGTTTTTTCAAGACGAATAACCGATTGAATAAACTCTTCGAGCTTGCGTTTATCTTTCCAGTCGAGATTACTTGAGAGTTTTACCCCGATAGGTTGATGACCCTCAGGGGTGGGATCATACACATTGACAATCGTCGCCATCGTTTTAATCACCGTATCATCAGGGAAATAGAGCTGCACATACACACGACGCCCAAGACGAATATACCTGTAGAGATCAGGATCCGTCACCAAGATCTTGATCCCCATCACACCAAGATCAATCACTGGTTGAGGTTCCTTTGCCACTACCTCAAAGGCACATTTGGTAAAAAGATTGTCAATGGCATTTACAGCAAGCGAATTGAGACGAATCACATGACTCTTATTAATGTAGTCCTTTTGCGTGACAACACGAATCTGTCCAATAACCTCTTCTTCAAAAATTAAGGGAACAATAATCTCACTTTTAATAGCATTCTTCACATAGAAGTCTTTGATCTTATCGAGCTGTGCCATAATAGCGTCCCTACTGGCACCCTTCTCCATCATAAACTTTACATAATTCTCATAGGAAAGAAAATTTTCATCCTTGATGGTAAGATTCCCCGTATTGAAGACAACGAAGGGCCTTTTATACTCTCGTAACATCTGAACAATAACACTCTTCTCCGATCCATCGTACAAGGTTACCTTTGCCATCGAATAGTTTTCTGATCGAACCAGATTGCTTTCGATCGTGCTGAGAATCAGATGGATCTTCTGGGCAAGTTCATTGTCCTCAATCGAGGGATCAACAACACGCACCGTCACAATGGTATACATTTTGGAAATATAGGGATTCCCTATTACGGTAATACGGGGATAACGCCGTTTAGGATGACTTCGCAAAACATCAGGAAGAGAAAACGAGTTTGCCGATGTGGGATAGGCTACGAAGAGAAAGGTATCCGAACCAAAAGAGACCTCTGCATCAAGCGGTCTCATCCGATAATTTTCCAAAGAAAGCCCATTGGCATTGACAACAGAACTCAAAAAAACCTCTCCGTTTTTGCACTCTTTAAAGGTTGCCTCAAACTCAACATTACGATCCCGCAGGAAAACTTTGGCTTTATTAGAACAAAAAATCGAAAAATGCTTGAAGATCTCTCGCTCATCCTGATAGATTGCTTCTGTAACAGCCATTGCACCTCTTTTTTTCTCTAAAGTTTTACCTTTCAATTTATCGGCAAAGAAATACAAAATATTTAATTACCATTGAGAAATACAATAACAAACAAAACCATTCCGAGAACATTAGGACAAAAGAACAAGACGAAGAGCGAGCCGAAGAGCCATTTCCATGCTTTTTGAAGACGCAAGTCCCTTTCCCGCCAGAGAGAAAGCCGTCCCATGATCGGGGGAAGTCCGTACAAAGGGAAGCCCAAGAGTGACATTGACCCCTTCATCAAAGTGAAGCATCTTAAAAGGGGCGAGCCCCTGATCATGGTACAACGCTACCACCATTTTATATACCCCTTGCTGTGCCTTATAGAAAACGGTATCCGCAGGCAGTGGGCCTTCAATAGGCACCCCCTCCCCCACAAGGCGTTGGACAAGTGGCTTCATGATGGTCTCTTCCTCATCACCGAGAAGCCCTCCCTCTCCCGCATGAGGATTCAGCCCACAGAGAGCAAGAACACCACCACCATACACCCTCCTGAGAAAATCATAAGCAAGTCGCAGCGTGGTCTCAAGATGAGATGCAGAGAGAAGAGAAGGAACAACACGCAACGGCACATGAATTGTGTCCAGCACAACACCAAAATGTTCCCCCCAAAAAGCCATCCGATAATCAGAAACAGCAAACATTTCACCCAAAAAGGTTGTATGATCGTAAAAACGATTGTTCCACTGGTGCACCGTATACTTGGCAAGGGGAGCTGTGACGAGAACATCTATCTTCCCTTGACGAATATACTCCACCGCCTTTACAAGCGATTCATAGGCAACTCTCCCCCCAAGAAGCGAAGACTCTCCCGGTTGTGGAACAAAATCAAGCGTTTCACACACACTTACCCATTCCACATCACTTCTTCTGTCAACACCCTCCAAAAGTTCTCGAAGAGCCGGATGAGAAAAGAGAAAATAAACAACATCCTCACGAACACCAATACTCTGAAGAGCCAAGCGAGTAATCTCAGGACCTACACCATTAGGATCACCTATGGTAATAGCTACCCTAATCATGTTTCTTATAGAGATCGAGAATCGTTTCCTTTATTGGGGCATCTGGCTTACTTGCAATATGGAGCTGACCTTCAAGCATCACACCATTTTGAATCATAATTTCAGGAGTACGAATATCCCCCAGTACACGAGCGGTTGGCATAAGCATCACACGGTTTCTTGCCTTGATGTTGCCAATAACAACCCCTTCGACCACAATGTTACTCCCCTCAAGATTCGCCTTCACCTTGCCATTAGCCCCCACATAGATCTGATCAACTGTCAAAAGGGTACCCTCAAAGCGCCCATCTATCTGGAGAGTACCATTGATAAGCATTTTCCCTTCAAACGAAGACTTCTCACCAATCACCGTATTGGCATCTACTTTCATCGCCATATCATTTTTCCTCTTCTACTTTAGAAATATCTGGAATCTTAATATAATCAAGAAACTCTTCAACAAACCGTGCCAAATCCTGAAGCGCCCGCTTTGCTGTCGCACCATTAAGCGAACTATCCGATCCTTCAATCATAACGATGGCATCAGGTTCAAGAATGGACTTCACTCCCTCTTCCTCAGACGAAAAAACACTCTGAACAAAGAGCTGAAGAGCGTGCAAAAATTTACCCACACGAAGGATAACATCTCGATACTGCTTATTCTGTAACTGAATAAGACGCGAACGATATTCTTTATTGTTTGTGAGTTCAGCATGAGCAATCTGATCGCTGATTTCACCATACTCCTTTACAACCTTCAGTACATCATTGTAGAGCATATAGAATTGATCCCGTTGGTAGGCATGACCATAGTCAAGCTTGAGATTCTGTTCACTGAGAAGACCGAGATATTCCTTGCCAAAAAACTGAAGATAACTCCAAATAGCATTCACCTCATCATTACGAGTATTGGGGGAAACAGGCTCAATAGGAATATTATGAAGAATACGGTACCCACCCCGCTTATTGTGAATTATCTCTTCCAAAGCCATCTCCAGATCCTGTGCCGAAATCCCATAACGAGCAAGATCCTTTTCTTCAAATTGCCCCTGATCGAGTTTTTGAAGGTCTCTGTCAATCTGCTTGAAGGTTGTTTCAAGCTCGTTTTTCTTAACCTCATCCCGTGTGTTTTTATAGACAAGCAAAAGCTTGCGCCGTGAGAGCTCTATCCTTTCTGCAATGTAATCCTTTGTACTACGAATGAGATCGGCGATTTCCATCCCTTCCCTCTCAAATAATGTGTAGATTTATTATAGGTAAAACACTTCTGATTGTCAACTTTTTATGCTTTTTCTCTTGTCATGCCAACAAAAAAGAGAACTACCAACTACAAAAATAAAGAGGAAATTTTTTGTAGTGGATAAAACTTTTTTTCGCTTTCTTTATCCGGGGTGACGATGACAACAGCTCCATAGAAAGCAATTTAACTTTTCTCCCTTTCAAAGCCGATATACTCTACCATGAAAAGAATACGCATGTTTCCACTCCTCCTCTCAACCATTATTGCCTTTGCCCTTGTTTTTGCTGCCTATCTCTACTGGACTGAAGATGAAAGCCTTGAGGATTTCTCAGGGAATTACCGCGATCAGTTCGCTGCCATGAGTATAGAAGAAGTCCTTGAACATATTCCCGGTTCTCTCCCTATTTTACAATACCACATGATTATGACTCCGCGTAATGCTATTATCCTCGAGCCATTTCTGAAAAAACACCGCGGCGCTTCCCGCTATGTTGTCACTACAGAAGAGTTTCGCCGCGAGATAACCATCCTCTACAACAAGGGCTTTCGTCCCATTTCGCTTGATGAATACCTGAGTCTCGGTTCTGGGGCAGCAAGTTCGCTCAAACGACTTGCCCCGGACACAAAACCATTCGTTCTCACCTTTGACGATGCCACCTATGGCCAAGTAGACTTTGTTGATACCAATAGTGATGGCATATTGGAACTCGACCCTGACTGCGCCCTTGGAGTGCTCATTGATTTTCATAGACAACACCCCGATTTTGCCTTGACAGGAGCATTTTGTATTGAATTTTCCAAACCCCCATTCTTTCAACCCTCGTATGTAGAAAAAAAACTCAACCTTCTCTTAGATTACGGCTTTGAAATCGTTAATCACACCAAAAACCATCGTTCCCTCTCAAAACTATGGGCACATTCCCCCGAAAAAGTTAATGAAGAAATCGGCGGGGCGATGGAAAAATTTGAAAGTTACCTTGGTTATCGAGCCAAATCCATTAACAAAATCGCTTACCCCAATGGTCATGTTTTACCCAAACTTAAAGATGCCGTGAAAGAAATCCACTACAACGGAAAGACCTACCGCTTTGTAGCCGCACTGCATGCGTTCGGCCTTCAAGCCCCCCATCCGAGAAGTGCTCGCTTCGATCCCTATCTCATCCCCCGTATAGAGATGAGTAGCAATAACTTTGAAAAATTTGTTCTCCTTGCCCCTCGTCTCCTCACCCTTCCCCCGCTTTTGTCCACTGAGCAACACGATTAGGCTTAATGCTTAATGAAGAAGTAAAACAATACACTCTCGATGAGCAGCAAGTGTCTTCTCTCGAGTAAAGAAGCTCGCCCGCTCTCTCCCCCGTTGGCGATAGGTTTCCCTGAGTTCCTTACTGCAGAAAAGCGTGTAAATCTTCTCAGCTATATCCTGTGGGGAGTAGGGATTGGTATACAAAGCCGCCTCACCAAAAATTTCATAAAAGACGGGAATATACGAAAGAACAACAGGACAACCAACACTCATTGCCTCGAGCGGTGGTAAACCAAACCCCTCATAAAACGAAGGAAGAACAAGCATGCACGCGTTGCGATAGAGAACACTCAATTCACGATCACCCACCTTACCCGTAAAAATGACACGAGAAGAGAGATCATGTCGAGCAAGCATCCCCTCAAACTCTGGTATGCCTTTATAAAAATTGTCCTTGTTTCCTACAATAACGAGATTGAGATCACGGGTTAGTCTACTCACAATGGCAAACGCCTGAAGAAGCCCTGTGATATTCTTGTGGGGTTTGATATTCCCAACATAGAGAACAAACGGTGAAGTAATACCATACTGAGCCAGAGTACGCTGTTGCTCTTCGGTTGAAGTTTCTTCGACACCTTCAGCGTAATGATAAATGATACGAATCTTCTCCTGCTGGTCAGGTTTTGGATGAAGATAGAAATCAATCTCATCCCGAGTAAAATCCGAAGGAACAATAAGAGCATCAGAGAGCCTAAGGGCTCTTTTCAAAAGAAACCGCGCATAGGCTTTTTCGAGCCAATTGTAAGGAGAAAGAGGAGAAAGATGAAACACATCATGAATCGTTGCCAGTCGCTTCCTCGCTGGAATACGCCCAACGGGCACATTAAAATGGGGACTCCAGAAGAGATCACATGGAGGAATTTTACGTTTGAATTCAATCTGTTCTCGTGGGTGATAGATGCGTACCTGAAAAGGAATAACAGAGGTATTCCACTTTTCGAGCTGAGAAGGATCCCCCATGAGAATTGTCTCTGTATCGGGAATACTCAATACAGCGGGAAGCACAGAACGCAGGTAACGTCCAATGCCCGACATTTGTATCATGCGGGCGTCAATCACAATACGTTTCATCGTATCTTACCACACTTTATCCACACTTTGAGTAGCCACAGGCAAGACAGTTAACACAGTCCTCAGTCTTAACAAGAGCCTTTTCTCCACATTTGGGACACACCATGGCTCCCGCTATTTCCGTTTCTGTTTCTTTGTGACCAGAGGGCTTTTTCTTTTCATCACCAACATCAAAGAGGAACCCTTGTTGAGCCTTTTCGTCAAACTTTTCGGCAAACTCTTTGAGGATCTTACCTATAGCATCGGGAACACTCTTAATCAACCTTCCTTCATCCCACACACTAGCTTCACCCGTGATACCAATCAGCGTATCAGCAATATCATGGACGGAAACCCCATTCTGAAGAGCAATGGAAATAACACGTCCCAGAGCCTCAGAGAAAGCCGAAACCTGAGAACCATGTTTGGATATATTGATAAACAATTCCACAGGATAGCCGTTCTCATCCATACCGATAGAAGTATAAAGTGTACCATCTGCTGTTTTTGTTTTCCTAATATAGCCGGGAAGAAGTCGAGGACGTTTCCACCGCTGACGAACCGCCACTATAGGTTTTGAAGGTGTTGCCTCTGTTTTCTTAGAGGTAGTCATAGGCTGAAAAGACTTACAACCATCTCGGTAGATAGTAATCCCTTTGAGCCTCATCTCCCAAGCTTTGAGATAAATCTTCTCAATCTGTTCCACTGTTGTTTCAGAGGGCAGATTGATAGTAGAAGAAATACTGTTTGAAATATATCGTTGCAAGGCTGCTTGCATCTTGATACGATCCTCGTAGTGGATATCATGAGCCACTACAAAAATCTTTTGCAACTCTGGGCTCACCTCAGGAATACCCTGACAACTTCCCCCGTTATCAATCACCTTTTGGATAATTTCCTCATCATTGTTCACCGCCTCACGAAAAGCAGGATCAACATAGGTGAGCTTACCCCCATCAATAAGGTTCTTGTGGTAGGCAAGGGCAAATTGAGGCTCAAGAGAGTAGGTATAGGCATCCAGTACCAGACTGATGGTTCCCGTAGGAGCAAGGGTTGTCCAATTGCTATTACGAATTCCGTGGGCTTCAATGGCTGCCGCAACAGAAGACTTTTCCTCTTCGGTGTCAAAATAAGAGGTGGCCACCCTGATGAGTGCCGCTCTATTCTCCTCAAGAAGCACAAAACTCCCCTTCTCCTTTGCCAGTTCAATCGAAGTAAGAATAGCCTGCTGCGTCATCTCCCGAGCAAGACTTGCTGCAAACTTTCTTCCCTCTTCACTTGCATAGGAAAGCCCAAGTTTGAAAAGAACCTCTGCCATTCCCGTAAACCCAAGCCCAATGGGTCGAATCTTGAGGGTATTGATCCTGAACTCTTCGGTAGGAAAGGCTGCAACATCAATCACATCATCAAGCGCCCGTGTTGCCAATCGAATGGTTTCACGATACTCTTCCCAATCAAAAGTTTTCCCTTTCACAAAACGTACCAGATTAATAGATCCAAGATTACAACTCGTATAGCTATGGAGACTCTGCTCACCACAGGGATTGGTAGAAAGAATCCGACCAAAGGAGGGAACAGTATCATACTCATTCGCCCGATCAATAAACCATACCCCCGGATCTGCCGTTCTCCAGGCAGAAGTGGCAATCTTTCGGAAGAGTTCTTTTGCCCTCACTGTCTTGACAATACCATGGCCACTATCCAGTGTAAAATCCTCATCATTGATAACAGCGCGCATAAAGTTGTCCGTAATAGCCACGCTGATATTCATATTGGACAGGGGCTCGAATACCTGACGACGAACCTCTTGCAAAACAGCCTGACGAGTAGTATCGTCCCGAATAACATCCTCCATACCTGAATTCAAGCTCTGCATAATCTGTTCTACAAAATCATCAGGAAGAGAAAGCCCTGGATAGGTTTGTTTCAACTGGGCTACAAAATCCTTGCTTGTAATAAATTCTTCAATATCAGGATGATTCACATCCATCATTGCCATAAAAGCAGCTCGACGCACGCCGCCACTCTTTACCGTTTCCCCCACCTCATCAAAAAGACGCATAAAACTCACGGGACCGCTGGATGTCCCTCCTCTTCCCACACGAGCCCCACGAGGCCGAAGCACACCAAAATTCAATCCCATGCCGGCACCTGCTTTGAAGGTGATTGCTGTATCGGTAGCGGCCTTCATAATAGAAACCATGTCATCCTGCATGCCACCCACAAAACAGCTCGAACAAAGAGGAAAATCACTCCCAGCATTAAAGAGAGTGGGAGAAGAAAACATAAACTTCTGTTCTATCATTAGATCAAAAAAGACTTTTTCCATTTTCTTTCGAGTAGAAGCATCTGGTTCTGCAGAAGCCACAAAACGAGCTACTCGATGAAATAGCTCTTCAGGAGACTTTTCAACGAGATTACCATCCCTATCCCGTTTATAATAAAACTTCTCCAATATAAAATGAGCATTCTCTGAGAAACGCATACCAAGCTCCTTCACAAAACCTTGAGATAATATGATACAAAAAATTCTCAAAAAAGTCAAAGAAAAAGGAGCGTTTCCCAACCACTGGATCTCAGTTTCCCTCAATCTCCAAAGAAGGTGACACCTCATAACGCAAAAGCCACACCAGAAGCGCAAGCCCCATCAAAGCATACAACCACCCCCCTCCTCGAGGGGAGAGCGAGACCATCACAGGAGAAATAAACGAAAGCCAGTGAACAATACCAGCTATCACTTCCCAGAGCCACTCAAAAGGCAACAAAAACCACTGAGGAACAACCCCAAAGATCGCCACCCCTGCAGTAAAAAAACACCCCCCAAGAAAAAAAGGAAAAAAAGGCAACACAAGCACATTGGCCAAAAAAGAAATCACACTCAACTGCCCAAAAACAATTGCAAGGAGAGGAAATGTAATCATATTTGCTGAAAGAGTAGTTGCCACAATACCGTCCAGAGGATACACATGCTGAAAAAGAAGCTGCAAAACAGGTGCAAAAAGCACAATTCCGATCACGGCAAGAAAACTCAAACTCCACCCCACTCCAAGCCACGAAGGTGGCAAAAACACACAACACACCAGAGCCGACAACCCTACCCAATGAAGAAACGAAATGGTTTCCCTCCTATCGGCAAGAACCACATACCCCCACACAAAGAGTGTTGCCCTGACAAGGGAAGGGGGAGCTCCTACGATCAGCGTATAAAGGGAGAGAAGTATTGCCACAATCGGCATCACCATCCGTCGAGAAAAAACAAAAGAAAGAAGCCTCTCCAGAAAGGCAGCAAGAAACGCAAGATGAAGCCCCGAGAGTGCCAAAAGATGAAAAAGCCCCGTCGCACGAAACTCCTCTCGAGTGCCATAATCAAGATACAGCCGATTCCCCAGCACAAGAGCAAATATCATTGCCCGAAGAGAGGGAGAAGATACATTCCGCTCTATACGCTCCTGCCAAAAAAGCGAAAGATCACTGAGCCAACTGAGAAAAAAACGTCGTTTTATAAACTCGATTCCTTTGGGATACAAAAACCACACACCATTCGAAGGTTTGATAACCCCATACACAAAAAGAGTATCTCCCAAAGAAAAAGGTTTTTCAGAAACCAAACAAATATTCTCCGACTGAAGAAAGTAGGTATGATCAGGAGTGAGAAAGGGCTGCGATGTTATGGTAAGTTGCATTTCCGTATAACCCTTCTGAAGAGGAGGAGGAGTAAAAACCCTCACCTTGAGCGTCCCCACCAAAACCCCAACAAGAAGAGCGAGCAAAAGCCCATACCTCTGCCAACCACGAGAAAACAAAGCAATCACCACACCATAGACAAGAACAAAAAAAACCTGATCCCACCATGCTCCCCACATGCCACAGAGAATTGCCCCGCAGAGAACAAGGGACAGGACAGCCATACCTACCAGCGTATCTCACTACTATTCTGATTAATCTTACGGATACTGAACTGATCCTTGTACACTTGGGCAGCACTCCGCAAAATTGCTATAACATCGATCAATGCCTTTTCATTCGGATAAACAAGCGAAAGTGATGTGGGAGAAGTTTCTTTCACATCAATACGAGAAATCAATGTATTGGGAAGCACTTCACAGAGTGTATTGTTAGTTTTAATGATGCTCACGAGAAGATCCTTCGAGTTGGTACACTTTTGAAGGTAGGTCTGATAGAGAAGCGGAGAAAAATCCGTAAGCCAATAGGTAACAAACCCTGTCTTAAAATCACCCTCAGAAATATCCAGTATTTCCTGAATAATCCCCAAAAAGCGTTTCAACCTATCGTCGGTAATATGATAATCCTGATTGTTAAATTCTTGCACACCAATCCCCGCTGCAGTAGCCACATTCTTCCACGCCTCTTCACCATACCGCAAAAGAATCCATGCCTTCAGTGCCTTCAAGAAAAGAATCTTCATAATCACCCCCAAAGAGGTCATTTTTTACCCCGTATATTGTAACATATTTTAAGAATACTGCAATATTTTTCTTTCTTCAAAAATATGTTTTTTGGCTGTCTTGTGAGTCTTTTCCCCCACAAAAAAATCAAGCCTAAACAGGAGAAGATTTGAAAAAATCAACTAACACATTTGCCAACTCAGTTTTTCGTCGGAGTTTTTTCCTTTTTCAAATTTGTAGTTTCTTGTCCTCTTTTAGAGTCGCCACAACTTTTTTGTCACTACAAGTTTTTTACCCATTCGTTTTTTGCATTTTTTTTTGGTTCTCATTACACTTATAACTTACATTAGGCACCTTGATACTCCTGCAAAGAGGAAATATGATTATTTTTGAAGTTTTGATGCTCCTCTGCTTTGGTGCAGCATGGCCGTTTTCAATCTACCAATCGTATGTATCTCGTTCTCATAAGGGAAAGAGTGTCATCTTTCTCTGGATTGTCTGGATTGGCTATATCTTTGGTATTCTCAACAAAGTGGTTCGTGGACTAGACTATGCCGTTATTTTTTATGCCCTCAATTTAATCATGGTCAGTATCGACATTAGCCTTTACTATAGAAACAAAATCCTATCAAAAAAGGAGGGATAAATGCTCCTCTCAAGCTTTCTTCAACCAGAATTTTTCTGGAGTTCCTTAGAGGGAAAAGACGAACGGGATGTACTGAATCACATGGTGAAAACCATTGCCCGCCATTACACAGAACACCCTCTCTCAAAAGATGAAATTATTGAGGGCATCATTCAGCGAGAACAGGAACGTCCAACCATCATTGGAGAGTGTTTCTGGGTGCCTCATCTGAGAGTTTCTTCTCTCGAAGATCTTATTATAGGAGTGGCTTTCCTCAAAACACCTCTCTCTTTTGCTGAAGAAAAAAGTGCTCGGGTTGTTTTTCTCGTTCTCACAAACCCAACTCGCTCGTCGCTCTACCTCAATGTGCTTTCAGCCATTAGTACGCTAGCTAAAGACCCCACCTTTCTTGAATCTTTCTGCAAGGGAGTACACTTTGATGAGTTTTGCCGTCTCCTCGACACAAGAAACATCCGTATAAAAAAAGAACTCACCATTGCTGATATTATGTCTACAGAAATCCATGTTGTCTCACCAGATCAGAATATCGCTGATGTACTTGATCTCTTCGCTCGCTACCAGATCAGCTATGCCCCTGTTGTGGACAAAAACGAGAAGTTTGTTGCAGAAATTAACATGATTGATATTATGAAAGTAGGGATGCCAGCCTACACCAGTGCTCTTCCCAACATGAACTTTCTCTCCTCCTTTGAACCCTTTGAAGAACTTCTTCAACACGAAAAGGACATCCCTGTCCAAAAGATTATGCGAAAACCAGAGATTGTCCTTTCGCCAGAAACGAGCATCATTGAAGCCATTTTTGAATTTACCAACCATAGAAGAAGGCATCTCCCCATCGCCAAAGATGGTCGTATTGTTGGTGTTGTGAGTTATATGGACATGCTCAACAAGATTCTCAGGAGGTAACGATGAATACCATCATGATCACTGCACTTGTTCTTTTCTCTATTGTGTATATCCTGATTTCTACAGAAAAGATCAACAAAACAATTCTTGCCCTGTTAGGTGCGGGCCTTTTTGTGGCATTTCACTTTCTTCAAAGAGAAAAAATCTTTGCTGCCGTTGATTGGAATGTAATCTTTCTCCTCGTAAGCATGATGATTATTGTAGCGATTACCAAACAAACAGGGGTATTTCAGTATGTTGCTATCAAGATGGCAAAAATTGCACGAGGTAATCCTATGATTATCCTCATACTGCTCTCACTTATAACAGCCATCTTCTCCGCCTTTCTTGATAACGTGACTACTGTTCTCATTCTCGTCCCCATTGCCATTCTCCTTGCTAACGAACTCAACATTTCTCCCGTTCCCTTTATTATTGCCCTTGCTATTGCATCCAATGTCGGTGGTACGGCAACCCTTATCGGTGATCCGCCTAATATCATGATCGCCAGCGCGGCAGGTCTTTCTTTTAATAGTTTTATCTTCAACCTTACCCCCATCGTCATTTTCCTCCTCGGAATACTTTTTATCTTCCAGTGGCTTTTTTTCCGTCGACAAATGCATGTACCCTATGAAAGAAGGGCAAGAATCATGGATCTCGACGAAAAGAAGGTCTTGAATAACACACCCCTCATGATCAAATCTCTTTCTATTCTTGCACTCGTTATCCTTGGATTTTTCTTCCATAGTGTAATAGAATTGGAACCCTCAATGATTGCTCTCCTCGGGGCTTCTCTTCTTATGGTTCTGGCAACACCCCACGAAATCAACGAACTCCTCCACGAGGTAGAGTGGGAAACAATCCTCTTCTTCATTGGGCTCTTCATTCTCGTCGGTGGACTCGTAGAAGTAGGAGTAATGAAGTGGCTAGCTGAAAAAATTATCTCTATCACCAAAGGTAATCACCCTCACTGCCATGCTCATTGTATGGCTCTCGGGCATACTCTCCGCAGTAGTTGACAATATCCCCTACGTGGCAACAATGATTCCCCTTATCAAGGCGATGGAGGCATCCTTTGGAGCAGCGGGACTCCTCCCTCTCTGGTGGTCCCTTTCCCTCGGAGCCTGTCTTGGAGGCAATGGCACACTGGTGGGAGCATCAGCCAATGTGGTAAGTATCGGTATAGCAAGAAAAAGCGGCCGTCCCATTAGTTTTTGGGACTTCACTAAATATGGCATACTCTACACCCTTGTGAGCTTGATCGTATCCTCCCTTTATGTGTATCTTCGATACTTTGTGTGGAAATTTTGAGACTACCGAGTAATCTCCAGCACAGAGTTTAATCCCCCCTTCCCATCAGGGGCAACTGCAGAATTGTAGGGGTCGTTGGTAACTATGGTACCGTTGAGTATGTACTTGTACTGATAGATACCTGGCTCCAGGGTGATAGAAATTCTCCAGAGATTGACAGACGGATCAAAGGTGAGAGGAAATCCCTCCTTCTTCCAGCCAAAGAAATCGCCTGTAAGACTCACATTGGTAATATTGGTTGAGGAAGCTCTGTACACAAACAGGACAATATCCCCCAAAATAAACACGCCTGGTCGAGGCCCCTGAGGGGAATCCTTTACAGACTGAGAACAAGAGACAAGAAGAGCCACCACAACAATGAAATGCCGCAGCTGCTTCATAAATCCTCCCCTGCGGATCATTTTCAAGGCTCCATACACAAAAGACATATATCATCCGTTATTTGATCAATCTGAACATGGCTTGTAAAATTCTCAACAATGGCATCCACAATCTCCTGAGCTGAAAAAGAGGCTAGTTTCTGCCAGGGAAGTGTCCACAAAATCTCCTCATAAGGTTGATGAACCTCCTGACTCACCGCCTCCATAAGCCCATCAGTGAAAAAGAGAAGCTTGCCTTCTTCAAAGTGGTAGGTATGATTGATATACCCTTTGCCCAGTCGTTGCAACTCCTCATAGGTAAGAATACCAAGAGGAATCCCTCGTTTCAAGCAAGAAAGAGGGGTGAGTGCCCCAGAGGGGAGAATGAGAAGAGGATCAAGATGCCCTGCATTGGCATAGAGGAGCGTGTGCTGCTCTTCATCATAAATCACATAGAGAGCTGTCACAAAGTTTCCCGCAAGATATGGGAAAAGAAAATCATTCAAACGATAAAGAAGCATTGCAGGATCGTGAAGGGCATCGGTTTGCAAAAGATAACTCTTCATCAGAGAGGTAATAAACGCCGCAGGTACTCCATGCCCAGAGACATCACTGATAAAAATGCCCCATTTGTAGGTGTCAATCTGATGAATATCAAAAAAATCTCCCCCTACCTGAATCATGGGATGAAAGTAAAAAGCAAAATTTTTTGCAGGAGCTTCAGTAGGAATAAATTGACGCTGAATCTGACGAGCAAGCTCCAGTTCCTCTTGAATAATTTGGTTCTTCTGAAGAAGCTTGTTTCTCTCTGAGACAAGCTCTTCTGTTTGACGCTTAACCTCTTTTTCAAGATTGACTTTGAGAGTTTCCGAAGTCTGGTAGGCAACAGAAAACCTCCGAGAGAGAACAAATGCCTGAAAAAACACAAACACAAGCTGTCCAAAAGGTGTCAGGTAGATTTCAAACACATTAAACTTCTGAATAGCATAGAAAATATCATTCATGGCCGTCAGAAAAAAAACAGAAAAACCAATAAGAAGCAAAAGAGCCTCTGGATTCGAAAACATATTTTTCATCAACATAATCAGCATAGAAACCCCGAGAGGAACTGTCACCCAGATATACACCATCTGCGTATGAAAGTATATCGTCTCATCAAAAAAGAGATCAATCGCAGTAAGCAAAACATAAAACCAGATCATATACCCCAAGAGTTTTCTATACCAGCTTTCCTGAAATACGGTCTGCATAAATCCCACGACAAAAATGGTGATCAAATTCACCAAAACAAAATCCATGCGAATCTGAGTTCTCCACCCAAAATCAACAAAATAGGCACTCAACACACTCTCATGATTAATGAGGGTTCGAAAGGCCAGTACCAATGCCAGAAGAGCAAAAAACAAGATTCCCCTCTCCCTCCGCTGAAGAGAAAAGAGAGCCAAATGATACAGTGCCATAATCAGAAGCGCTCCAACAAGAAACATATCAATAGCTACATTGATATTTCTCCTCGAGAGGATGTTCTCCCATTTCCCGAGTTCAATGGTATTGTACATCCCCCCCTTGTTATCATAAAAGTTGGCAACATGCACGACCACATCTATTGTTCTCGTATTGGTAAAGTAGACATAGCGAGGAGCCATGTGGGGTACATACGACTCACGATTGGTTCCAACCTTACCCTCCTCAACAAGCAATTCCCCATTCACAAAAAGAGCATAGGCACTGGTAATAAAAGGAATGCGAAAACCAAGAAGCACAGGAATATTCGTAGACTGGATACAAAGCCGATAGGTTCCATATCCATAAGGAGACAGAGGTTTACCATGCCATTGGTAGCGATGCCAAGAATCGGGAACAGTAATCAAAAAGCCCTCTTCCCTCTCCCAATCTGTCTGAGACGGATCAAGGAGTCGCCCCGGATAAAACATCCACTTGCCTGAGAGGCGGACAAGAGAAGACTTGTTCCAATCCACCCAAGAAAGATTGGTGGTCGCCACCATACCAGAAAAGACAACAGGTAGCAAACTCCCCAGAAAAGCAAAAAATAGTTTTGCCAACGGATTCATACCTTTCTTAACTATATTATAGAACAGGAATGAAAAAAGTCAATGAGATCAAAAAAATTTCTTCCACACCCTATTATGTCAAATAAAAATCTACTCGAAATTGGATTTATTGCTTCAAAACAAAATCTACTTGAAATTAACATAGTCTTGTAGGTTTTATACCTTTGCTTTTCTGTTTTCTGAATCTGTAATAACATATTCTGGCATTTTGTGATCTCCCTTTTCAACTCAAAGAGATTTAGCCTTTTGTGTTCCTCTATTATTTTTTTCTTTCTTCGGGAAGAAAAGGACAATCTACGAGCCTTTGGCATGGAGTTTTAGGATTATCATACTTTTTTCTTACCTTGCTTCCAATTCTAACTTTTTCAACCAATTTCATGACTGGCTGAAAATGATTAGTGGTCTTTAGTCGATAATGTATGAGGAGAAGTTAAGCCGAATATTTTAAATGGAGGTTAAACTATGGATAATGGGAACTTAACGCCACAGGAAAAAGAGATTGCGAAATTAAAAAGAGAAAATGAGATACTTCGCAAAAAAGAGATATTAAAAAAAGCAATCAGCATTTTCTCAAAAACTCCCGGATAAAATATATGTTTATAGGGGAGATGGCATGTTTAAACAGAAATCCTGACAGAGGTTTACTATTTCATCCTGAACGTGGGATTCAGTATATTGAAATATTTTACAACAGAAAAAGACTTCATTCTTATCTGGGTTATAGAACCCCAGAAAAGTT
>Ga0308397_1000465_pt1 | contig 28475 bp, 24 predicted proteins | sample Hotspr20SampleT8_FD_202356 | JGI IMG/M metagenome (GOLD analysis project Ga0308397, IMG submission 202356) | Hot spring phototrophic mat microbial communities from Mushroom Spring, Yellowstone National Park, Wyoming, United States - 20051001_T8 ...
TAAATACCGTCAATCCTCTGTGGTAGGAGGCTGAAAAAAGTATCCCCAGTCCTATCCCCACAAGGAGGATCAAAGTCGATACTAGAAGAGTGTCTGCGTCTTTGGTTTCTTGTTTTTCCAGGACAAAAGCGTTCCTCATCATCACTGTATCTTTAGCGTGGAGAGGCTCAAAATCAAAAATAGGCCCCCCAGGATCCAAAAACGAACCACTACCTTTACCTCTGGCCATCCTTTCAACTCGAAATGATGGTGTAAAGGTGCCATAAGGAATACCCTTTTTTTCTTCCATCTATAGTAAACTACTTGGATGATCACCGAGGCGGCTTCCATGACGAAAACTCCGCCGATCACCAGTAGAAGAATTTCCTTTTTCACGATGAGGGCCAAGGTACCCAGAATGCCCCCTAAAGCGAGACTCCCCGTGTCTCCCATCATGACCTCTGCGGGATGGGTATTGAACCATAGGAATCCCACCGCCGCACCCACATACGCTAGGCAGAGAATGGCCAACTCCCCTGTCCCTGGAAGATACGGTATTTGCAAGTAGGTGGCATAATCCAGCCTACCCGACAGATAGCAGATAACGGCGAAGGCGATTCCTGCCATGATCACCAACCCCGTGGCTAACCCATCCAGACCATCGGTAAGGTTCACCGCGTTAGAGAACCCCACCTGTAGAAGCACGGCAAAGGGAATCCACCAAAAGCCAAGATCCAGAATCGGCTCTTTGAACATAGGAATATAAAGCTGTGTTGTGTAAGGATTCCTGTTTATGAATAGGTACACTGCCACTGCAGTAGCCACTGCAAATTGTCCCAAGAGCTTCACCCGAGCGGGGATCCCCTCAGAGTTCTTGCGGAAAATCTTCAGCAGATCGTCTATACACCCTACAGCTCCGAATCCCAAAGTACAGAACAGAAGAATCCAAGTGTATCGATTCCGAATATCCTGCCACAGGAGGAGAGAAACCACGATAGAAAAGATTATCATGATCCCCCCCATGGTGGGAGTTCCCGCTTTTACCAGATGTGTCGTCGGTCCATCGGTACGTATCGATTGCCCTGCCTTTAAATCTCGCAGCAGTTGAATGATCTTCGGACCAAATATGAAAGCGATCAATAGAGAGGTGACTGCCGCATAGGCAGCCCGGAAGGTGATGTATTGGAAGATATTGAAAGGGGTAAAAACCTTGACTAAAGGAAAGAGGAACTCTTTAAGCATGTTCACCCTCCGCATGATCGGGAACTATATATTTCACCACACGCTCCAATTCCAAACTCCTGGAACCCTTGATCAACACGATATCCCCTTCCTTCAGGAATTCTTTCAATCTTAGGGCAAGATCTTCTATCTTCTGCTCCAGGAACACAAGTATTCGATCAGTGGTATGTTTTATCAACCGATATACCGTCTCCATCTCTTCCCCATAGAGGAATACCCCATCCAGTTTCTTCTGAAGGATCCATTCCCCCAATGTTCTGTGTGCTTCTCCCTCGTAGGATCCCAGTTCCTTCATAGCGCCGAAAACGCCAATCCTTCTCCCCTGCCATTCGATCTCTTTTAGGAATTCAAGGGCTTCCAGCATCGAATGGGGGTTCGCGTTATAGCAATCCAGTAGAATCGTTACAGGTCCCTCTATGATTTGGCCTCGACCAAACAGTGGCTTTACGGATTCTAGGCCTGTTTTAATCTCCGAGTTCCCCACTCCCAATTCTTTACATACAGCAATGGCCCCCAGGGCATTCTTCAAATTGAACCTACCGATCAGTGGGAAATGGATCCTTTTTCCCTCCAGGCGAATCATCCATCCTCGTAATCCAAGATTCTCCGCCCCCTCATAGCCCGGAGTGGTACGTTCCCCAAAGGTCTTGATCTTGGCTTTGACTCCTTCTTTCAGAAACGAAGCGAAAGCTTCTTCCTCATGGATAAAGCCTAGCCCGGTCGCGGGAAGACTCAATAGCAACTGTTTTTTTTCCGCTGCGATCGCTTCCTGAGAACCGAGGTTCCCTATATGGGCAGTTCCTATGTTGGTAATGATCCCTATTTCAGGCTTGACGATCTGAGCTAGGGTTTGTATTTCCCCCGCATGGTTCATGCCCATCTCAAAGACAGCCCAGCGATCATCATCCTGTACTTCAAAAACCGATAGAGGAAGGCCTATCTCTGAGTTCAAGTTTCCACGATTCATGAAGGTAGAATTGTTTCGAGATAAAATGGCACCCAAAATTTCCTTCGTAGTGGTTTTTCCATTACTTCCCGTTACCCCAATACGATGGACCTTTTTTTTCCGTAGGTATCCTTCCGCTAACTTATGAAGAGCTCCAAGGGGAGTGGGTACAATGATGTACGCTCCTCGATACTTTACAGCATAGGTTTGGAGGGAATCTTGGTTGAGAGACCAGAATTCATCCGCTACGAAGGAAACCTTCCCTCCCTTGGAAAATACTTCCTGAATGTAGTAATGACCATCCGTCCGTTCACCTTTTAGGGGCACGAATAGGCAACCTTTCGAGGCCTGGCGGGAATCCGAGATCACCGACGTAATCCCCCCCTTCTCGGCGAGAGGAAGATAGTATGGATTACCTCCTACGATTCGGACAATTTCTGAAAACTGAAAAAGCACCCTATCCATCGGTATTTATTCCCCCTGATGAGGGTCGAATTTCGATGTATGTATCCACAGAAGGACGTTTAAGTCCCAATGCATTCTCTGCCAGCGTACGTATCCGCGCGGGAAAATTCAGGATGGAAATCGCGATGATCCGCCGCTTATTCTCTTCGATCAATTCGACTTGATCCGTTTCGATCTTGCGTATCTCTTTTTTCAACGAGGCAAAGCGAAAGGACTGCCACGTATTGAGGAAAAATAAAATAGGTACGAGGGCGATAGCTCCATATCGCAACCATGTTCTAACCTTTTTCATTCGCTTTTTAACCTTCCTCTGCAATCTTCTCTATTACCCGTAACTTCGCACTCCGCGAAGGAGGATTGTTCCGTACTTCTTCCTCACTAGGGCGAACAGGCTTTCGGGTAATCTGTAGAGCAACTCCTCGGTGCTCAGTTTTAACCATCGGCACGTTGGAGTCCTTCGTAGAGGTCTTACACTTCCGCTGAAAAAAATGTTTCACGATCCTATCTTCCAAGGAATGGAAGGAAACTACACCTACGCGCCCCCCAACCTTGAGAACCTTGAACGCCCCCTCTAAAGCCTTCTCTATCCGTTCCAACTCCCTGTTTACCATAATTCGTAGTGCTTGAAAGCATCGGGTGGCAGGATGAATCCTTCCATAACGGTAGCTGGCTGGCACAGCCTCCCAGATGATCTCCGCTAGCTCTTTCGAGGTCCTAAGGTGAGTATGTGCGCGGGCTCTTACAATGGCTCGGGCGATTCTCCTTGCAAACCGTTCCTCGCCCCAGCGGTAAAAGCAGGTGGACAACTCTTCTTCGGATAAAGAGTTCACGATCTCCATTGCCGTTTTCCCTTCCTTGATCTCCAATCGCATGTCCAGTGGTTCATCCCGTAGGAAACTGAACCCCCGGCCGGATCGCTCATAATGATAGGAAGAAATTCCTAAATCAAAAAGAATACGATCCGGCCGTTCGTTCAGCGGGTACCGAGAGAAAAACTCATCGAACCAACTCTCGATCCCCTGGAAACGGTCTCCGAAACCATGTAGGCGGCTCCTCGCTATCTGCAGAATAGTTTCATCTGCATCCAACCCGACCACCTTTAGATCCGGAAATGCCTCGAGGAAGGCCTCGGTATGTCCCCCTTCTCCCAACGTACAATCGATCAGTAGCGAACTTCCGGGATTGGGAGCCAAAAACCGCAGAACCTCCTCCTTCATCACTGGGGTATGCACTAATTTCATTCTATCCCTCTTTAAGTTCTCCCAGTTTTAGAAAGAAACTAGTTCCCCCAGTTCCTCTGCAGCGTCCTGGAATACTTTTTCGTTCTCTCTCCAGTACGCTTCATACAGGTCGACATCCCAGATCTCTATATACTTCTTGATACCTAGGATGACCGCTTCCTTTTTCAACCCCGCATACTCTCGAAGACTTGCGGGGATATTGATGCGCCCTGCCTTATCGACCTCTACCTCTTGAGCCGGAGCCACGATCCTTCGCTGAATCAGACGAGCCTTTGCATTGAAAGGAGAGGTAGATTCCATAAGATTATCCGAAATCTTCTTCCACTCCTCAGGTGGGAATAACCATAAGCAGGTATCGATCCCACGGGTTAAAATGAGAATATTGCCCGCAATTTCCCCTCGTATTTTTGAAGGAATCATGAGTCTCCCCTTTTCATCCACCGAATTGCGGAATTCTCCCGTAAGCACCCTACTTCACCCACTTTTTCCTAAAGTTTACCACTTTTTCCCACCGATATGTATACTATCCTATCCTTTTCTATTGTCAACGGTAGTAAAATTGAAATATTTCGTTTTTCATCCGGAAGAAGGAAATTAGTTCACCTTTGTTAAGCGGAAATTTAGATTTTAAAGAATAAATATATCGAATTATTAGATTAGAGATTTAATTCTTAGGTGGCTCTTTTCAATCGGCGAAAAATTCGATAATCGATCTTGGGGAATACGATGTTCTTCTTCTCTAGTTTAGTCAACCATTCCGTACTGACGACACCAGAGCAAAGGGCATCGTAGATCCGGGTAAAATTCTGAAGATGCTCCAACACCCGCCGCTTCGCATACGAAACAGTGGTTCCCGCATGGATGATGAAAGGCCAATCCGAAGCCTGACTGAGTAGCACTTCTCTGGCCGCTTGATTCAACGCTCTCGCTTTCAATCCCTTTTCCTCCGGATACCGGTCTGCCAGATCGATCATCCGTTCAATGGCTTTGTGGGTATGACGGTATAGCCAATCCGTTCCCCCATCCAACCAAACCTCGGAGTACCCTTGATTCCCCCAACTCGAAAAAACGGGTTGCCCTTTCTGAACAGTTCCGTATCCTTTTATATACTGAGAAGGATGAATGCTTTCCAACCGATCCTGCTGACTTAGGGTACGAAACAACGCTTCTATCCATTGGGGTCCTTCAAACCACCAATGCCCGAATAGCTCCGCGTCGAATGGACAGACGAATACAGGAGGAATATCCATCAGTGAATCCAATTTATCCAGCACTTTTGTACGATTGTAGATAAAGTTCTCCGCGTGCTCCACTACCTTTTTCGAAGCTGCAACAGGGTTGTAAATCTCCTTTTCCCCTTCCCTTCCCGTGATAGCGTGATATTTAAGTCCGGTGAAACACCTATTACGCCCATCGGGTAAATAGGGGCCGATGTAATCAAGTGGAAGATCCAACCCAATATCTCTATAGAAATCCCGATAGACGAAATCGCCCGGATACCCTTCGGTAGCAGACCAAACGGAATGAGAAGATGCCATGTCTCTACCAAAGGCAAACAGACCATTTGGACATTCTACGGGAGCGAAAACCCCGTATTTAGGACGCTCCTTCATGAAAAGGATTCCATGGGTAGCGGTAAAAAAATATTTGATCCCCATATCCTTTAAAAAGGATTCCACACCGGGAAAGTATCCCATTTCGGGTAGCCAGAAGCCTTTAGGAGTTTTACCGAACACTCCCTGTACTGTTTCCAAGGCCGTAATGAGTTGTGCATGGATTGATTCTGGGTAGGAAGAATAGAGAGGAAAATAGGCATGGGTTGCACTAGTCAAAAGGAGTTCGATTCTTCCTTTTTTGATGTAATATTCGAGCCCTTTCAACACATGACGATCGTATAGGGTTGTGAACTCCTTGAGATTGGCCTCGTGTAAGGCCCTATACATTTCAAGAATACTTCTATATTCTGTCTTTCCTCTGGTTCTTTGCTCTTCCTTCCCTATCAAGTCCAACAATCGCTCGGTATACCGTATGTACCTCTGCTGTAATTCCCCGTCTTCCAGCATAGTAATCAGTGTGGGAGAGATGGATAATGCGAGTTTCCACGGGACTCCGTCCTGCTCCAGCCTGTTGAACACACGCAGTAGGGGCATGTAGGTTTCGGCAATCGCCTCGAACAACCAGTGTTCTTCGAAAAAATCCTCGTATTCTAAATTCCTGACATAGGGAAGGTGTGCGTGTAACGCTAGTATCAAAAAACCTTTCTGCATGCTATACGATCCTTTTCAAAGAGACTGTAAGGCTTCATCACTTAACCCAAGCCGTTCTGGGATTGTGGGTTTCGTATAAAGAATGTCTAATTTTTCAAGTTCCATGAGATGATAGATGGCATTTTGTTTCGGATCGGGTGAACTCACCAATTCTTCGAAAGAATACACGGGAGGTACGTACTGTACATCGGACTGACAAACAACGAGTTCACTTTGCTTTGCCGTAAAAACCAAAGCAGCCGAATAGTAGGCGTCTTGAACCGGGAGGTTTACATACCATGAATAATCTTTACAACCAATTTCTATGTCAAAAGAGTCTACAATATCAGCAGAAGAAAACCGCGAACTCTGGGACATCTTACGGTGTCTTCGCACCCGTACTTGAACTTTTTCGGATTCCAATTCTCGTTTCAGGGATGACAATGAGCCCCCTTTTACATCCCAGTATACGTAGGCCCAATATGGGTCTCTAAGGAGAAACTGAATTTTCATCTCATGGTATGAGAGAGGAAGCATCGTTTCGATATTCTCTTCACCGGTTGGTTCGATATCGAGGAGCGTCAAATCGTACTTTTTCTGCGACACCTGCATGAGATTGTTATTCTGGAGTTCCTGTTCTTCCTGTTTTTCCTCCAGAACTTCCAAAATCGCATCGATCAAGAGAATGCGTTCGACATCGTCTGGAACATCAAGACCTTCGAGGGCGGCAAGCTTGCGCAAGGCCTCATCCGTGAGGGCTTCTAATCGCTCTCGATTCATTTCGGACTCCTAACATCCAAGGCTTCCCCATCCTAGGAAAACCTTCCCTGCATGTCAAGAGTCACGATCTATCTGTCTTTTCGAGATGGAGGAGCATCACATCACCGAAACCATACTTTTTATTAGCTGCCCGATCCATCAGGCCCTTGATCCATCGTGGAGCTAGTCCTTTAGCGATCCCCCCCCAGGTCTGAATACGCAGTATCTGGAACCCGCATTCCTGCACCAGTAGCCGAAGGCTTTCCTTCGAAAAAAGATGCAGATGGTCGGGAATGCAAGACCGCCATCTCCTTCGTAATAGTCGGGCCTGGAACCCAGACCGATTGGGGGTAACCAACACGAAGTGCCCTCCTGGTTGCAGGAGAGCATGCACTTGAACGAGGAATCCGACAGGATCGGTAAGGTGCTCGATGAGGTGGGAGGCGTGTACGAGAGAAAAGCTTTCCTTTTTAAAGGGAGCTTCCTCCAGAGTGCCTATAAAGATAGGAACTCCCCGCTGTAAAATCCCATACCGTGCCGATGCTTCACAGATTTCTACCCCTTGTACCTGCCACCCCCTTTCCTGCATGTAGGCCAGGAGCATTCCCGTAGCGCAACCTATGTCCAGGAAAGAGCCTCGTTCCCGGAGATTAGATTCCCATTGAGTGAGGTGGATATCTTCCAAACCCAACCGCATGAGGTTGAAAAAATTTGCCTCATTCTCCAATTCATAATGGAAATACTCTTCCTGGTATCTATTCTTTAAATCTTCGAATATGGGTTGAGGATTCTGATACACATGCGAACATTCCGTGCAGCGGACAAAGCGTGCTCCCGGTATCTGCCAGAAAAGTCTCTGTTTCTCAGCTCCACAGAGAGGACATGCAATAGGAACTAACTTTTCAACTTTAGGAACGCTTGAATAGGTATACAATACATCTACTCCACTCGAAACCGATACAATTGATTCTTCTCGTTTCCCACAAAATCTCTCGCTACAATCTCCAGGTTCAGTACTCCAGGATTCAGGTTCACCGTTCCCAGTTTTATTCGGAATCCTTCATTATAATAAACTTGATCGTACGAAAGCCCGACGGAAGGATACACCCGAGTAATTCCCTCTTGTTCCTTCAAGGTATCCATCGTAACCATGAAACGTTCCTGCCCGTTCAAATAGAGGCTAATCTTGTAAACTCCTATGGGCCAGAAAGTCGGGACCGCGCCGCTCAAATCGAACACTTCCGCCGTAACTTCCCACATCCCTCTGGAAACAATCTCGGTGGTAGGCAAAGACACCGCTTTTTCCCGCCTCTCTAGACGTACATCTCTTATAATGGGCCGAGAAGCATCTTTTACAGGGGGAAGAAGAAGGAATGGATTTACGAATTGTTTCGCTTCTAAATCGAACACCAACAAACTCACCCCTCCCATCGAAGTAGCCCCTGTGAGCCCGGCTTTCCCCAATACATCGCTTTTACTGTAGATCACTTTCTCCTGATTCAGTACAGATTTTCCAATTTCCAAGTGGGCATAGAGGGATCGAAGATTACTTCCATGTTGCAGTACTAAAAAGGATCCCAATGGGTACGGAAGTGAAGTTGAAGATCCTTCCAGGTAGGAAAAGACAAGTTCCCCCTCTTCTATGGGTTTTACCTCAGAGCCGCTGGCCAATATATGGATACCCCGTTCAAAACCGCCCCTCCCCCCCTGGGCGAACACCGAAAGTATTCTCGGCTCTACAGGCCATTGGTAAGCCCATAACGATCTAGATCCCACAAAATCACAAAAGAGCAGTAAAATTAAAGTAATAGGAAGCTTTATGCTTTTCATCCCAACACCACGCGATACTTGAGTATTCTCTTATTGAATCCCACAAAGTAAGCCCCTTCCTCACTCTGAAACCAAAAGGGTTCCCGTGTGGGCAAAGACTTGATGAAAACCCTTTTTCCCTTGTGGGTTATTCCTCGTATGTTGTAGCCTTGATCCTGTTGCGTACAGAATAGGAAAAGCCCATCGATGGGGCTGGATGCAATGACCCTAATCCTTTCAGTCAATGATATTTTTACGTCCTCCTTTTCACCTTTACTAACCAGGGAAATTCCCTCCGAATCTTCTATTATGAGCCTTCCTGTCTTAGCGTCGAGCAATCCCTGTATAGGCCGTCGAAAATCACTAGACAATTGAAAACTCCTTACCCGTTTATACCCGGTAGGTGTTTTTTCCCACAAGATCCCCCGCTGAGGCTTCAAACCAAACACAGCACCCACCATTCGATCATCCTTCGTAAGGACACTCAAATAGATTACACTATAGGGCCCTTGGGTCAATTTTTCCTGGAAAATGAGTTCCCCGGTAGGTCCCAATAAAAGCAGGGTCCCATCCCAGAGTCCTATGGCTGTGGCCGTAGTTCCCGCATCCATCGAAGTGATCAGTTGGTTGAAGTCTTTTTTCCAGCGAACTTCCCCTTCCAAGGTCACTTCGGCCATACCGCATCCATCCACCGAAAGGACGAAGAGTCGATTTTTCCTCATGAAAGGATACCCTTCTATCTTCAAGGTTGAAAGGATGTTGCCCTTCGGATCTTTCACCACGAGAACTTCAGGAATAGCAGAGTAGTTGATAAACCCTCTATGGGTGACGACCGCCGCATGGAGTACCGATTCTTTATAAACTAAATCTCCCGCATCCGATATGTATCCAAGAGTTTTCCCTAGTACAAAGCCTATGCTTTTCTCCTTAACGAGCTGCGTACCTTGAGTCTCGGCTATCGATACCGGAGCGTCGATGGAGCAAATCCATTCCACGGCCATCAGAAGTTCCTTTCCCAAGGGGAGGGGGAAAAGACCTATGTAGCCTATCAGGATGAGACTGTAGAGTAAGAAACCACACCTATGTGGCTTGTCGTTCATTCCATCCGTAGCATATAATACGGGTAGGAAGGCTGTCAACGAAATGCCATCGAATGATCTATTTACGGAACTCTTAGAAAACGCCAGGAAAGCGGCGGAACAGGCGTATGCTCCCTACTCTCGGTTCCGTGTAGGAGCGGCCCTGCGTTGTAAGGATGGTTCCATCGTTACCGGTGTCAATATAGAAAATCGCTCCTATGGCTTAACCGTGTGTGCCGAACGGGTAGCGATGTTTTCCGCCATCGCTCAGGGGAAACGGGAGTTCACTGCCTTGGCAGTTGTCTGTTTGGATGCCGACTATCCAGTATCTCCCTGTGGAGCCTGCAGACAGGTCATTTCCGAATTCGTTCCGAAGGATTTTCCCATCCTTTTTTCAGGAGGGAAAGGGGATTTCGTTACCACTTCGATGGAAACCCTGTACCCCTACGATGCCCTTCACGAGCTAGGGAAAAAAGACTAGTTCTCTCCTGTTTTAGTCAAGGCCGACCGTTTCGTATCCGCTCGTCTTTCGTCGTCTTCCATTTTTTGAGTCCATACTTCTATCTTTTTCCGAATTGTCTCTGCACTGGTACCATCTCCCAGTAACATATAGATCCTTCGCAAAGCTCCCAAATAGTGGATGGCCAGTTTGAAATCGTCGATGCGAAGTGTGGACAGTTCGTACTTTTCCCGATAGCGATCGGCTGATTTCTGTAACAGATCCTTCACTAAATTCAGGTGTGCAGTTCGGTATTGGTACCCCTCCGAACGAGGATCCAATCCTTCTGAAAGATTCTTGAAATTGAAGATATTCTTTGCTACTGTAGCGAATCTTCCCTCCAACTCTACGAAGGACCATTTCCACTTCGAGTTTTCCCCAAAGGCTTCTATCACCGATTGGATGGTAAACCCAAGTTTCCTCATGAGAGCGTACCGCTTCTCATCCTCCATCCCCTCAATTTGTTCGACTTTCGCTTTATAATCAGAGTAGGGAGCATCGATCAAATTGGAAACCACATCTTCCAGATAGATGATGCACTTATAGCAGCTTTTACGAGCCTCGTTTAGATAGGTGTCATTTTTCACTGATAATAGAGAGACCGATATTTCATTCAACAGCAGGTAATAGGAGGCAAGATTCAAACTTTCTTCCGCGAGATTGATCTTCACATAGGCCGAGTTTGAATCTCCTTTCTCCACGACTTTCAGGAGATTCTTTTCTCTCTGCATGATTTGTTCTATCACGGTTTTGTATTCTTTGACCTTTTCGAAATACCGTTTTTTTGCCTCTGCGCTGATCTTTCCCATATTCTCTCCGTGTTAGCGGTTCATTCTCTCCTGTATTTCATCAGCAGTTCCTCCGCATGGATCAATGATACCTTTCCTTCAGGTTCTCCCGAAAGCATTCGAGCGATTTCCCTAATCCTTTCCTCATCTTTGATACTTTTAATATCGGTTCGGGTACGGTTTCCTTCCACTATTTTCTCCACCCGGAAATGTTGATCGCCACGTGCGGCTAAGGAGGCTAGATGGGTGATGACCAGCACCTGTTTCGAGCGGGAAAGGTTCTGCAGATAGTCCCCTACCACCACGGCCGCTTCACCTCCTATACCGGCATCCACTTCATCGAAAATCAAGCACCCAATGGAATCAGCCTCGGCAAGGACAGTTTTTATGGCTAGCATGATTCGGGAGGCTTCCCCCCCCGAGGCAATCTCTTTCAACGGCTTCAATGGTTCCCCTGGATTGGGAGAGATGAGAAAACTTATCGCATCGTACCCGTAAGGTCCACAGAGAATCACACCCGGATTCGATTCCCGGCGATTCAAAGACACTTCGAATCGTATCTTCTTCATTCCTAACCGTTTGAGTGCCTCTGTAATGAGGTCCTGGAGACGGGACGCCTCTTTTTTCCGGATTTCAGAAATCTGACCTGCCTCCTCCAGCAACTGTTTTTCCGTATCGGCGATTGTCTGGTCCAACTCCTCCATCTCCACTGTAGTGGACTCCAATTCACGGATTCTTTCTACGGACTTTTCCTTGAACTGAAAGACATCCTTCAGAGTAGGCCCATACTTCTTCTCCAATTTATAGAGAGCTCCCAGCCGTTCCTCTATCTTTTCCAGCCGTTCCGGATGGAATACTCGTTTTTCTGCATTGCTCTTCAAAGATTCCACAATATCCAGTAACTCATAGTACACCGTTTCCAATCGCTTTTGGTACATTTCCAAAGACGGGTCAATGGATACCAAAGATAGTAGTAAGTTTTGACTTCTTCGGATACTTCCAACCACGCCCTCTCTACCGGTGGAAAGTTCACCGATCACTTCGTTGAGCGTTTTCACTAGTTTCTCATGAGAAAGCAGGATCTTTTTCTCCCGAGACAGTTCCTCTTCTTCTTCCTCCCGCAGATTGGCCTTGTCTATCTCTTCCACTGCGAACCGCAGATAATCCAATTCTCGGAGTCTCTCCTTCTCGGTTTTTCCTAGCTCTTCTCTCTTCTTTCGTAGATAGGCTAACTCTTGAAACCGTGTAGAGAATGCCTCCACCCTATCAGATATGCCGGCAAATCGGTCTAAGAACTTCCGATGGTTTTCCTCATGGAAAAGGGATTGGTGTTCATGTTGACCGTGGAGATCTACCAATAGGGAGGTAAACTCCTGTAAATCCCCCAAAGTGACGGGAACATGCTGAATATAGCTTGCCCCTCTTCCGTTTCGTCGCAGGATCCGTCGAAGGATGATTGAACCTTCTTCATCGGAAATGTCTTTTTGTTTCAACCATTCTTCGGCTTCCCTGTTCCCCTCGGTTCGGATGATAGCCGTAACCTCCGCTTCCTCAGCACCCGTACGAATCACATCCCCCGTAACTTTGGCACCCAAGACTATCCCCAAGGCCCCTACCAGGATGGATTTGCCGGCTCCTGTTTCGCCACTCAGAATAGTCAACCCTTTTGTAAAACGAATGGATAACGTATCGATCAACGCGTAATTTCGAATGTGGAGTTCCTCAAGCATCGGGCCCTCCAGCCCAATTCAATTTTTCCTTCAGCACGGTGTAGAAGGAGCGTTTGTTGGTTTGAACCAACCTCACGCGAAGGTCTGCCGCTTCGACGGTAATGCGATCTAGAGGTTTAAGAGGTACTACTACTTGGCCGTCCGTAGTAAGGATAATATCAGTTCGTTGCTTAGCATCCACTGTGATACCGATGAATTCCGTTGTAGGAATCACAAGGGGTCGATGGGACAGGGTAAAAGGACAAATGGGAATCAGTATCATTGCCTCCATTTCCGGGTGCAGTATGGGTCCCCCCGCAGCCGCTGAATACGCGGTAGATCCGGTAGGGGTAGAAACGATCACGCCATCTGCTCGATACCGTACAATGGGGAGGGTGGACAAACAAACAGACAGATTCACGATTTTCGAAATTCCCGCGGAACTGATCACCATATCATTCAATGCTGTCTGGTTATGCACGCAGATCCCTTCCCGATACACTTTCACCCTGATCATCATCCGTTCAGCGATTCTAAGAGTCCCATCCAGGTATTTCTCGAAAGCTTCCTGCCATTCGTCCTTCGCTATCTCCGTGATGAATCCGAAATTTCCTAGATTGATGGGCAGGATTGGAACACCCTGTTCCGCAAGTAGACGTGCGGAGAAAAGGACTGTTCCATCTCCCCCTAAGGAAAAGGCCAGGTCAAAGGGTTCCATTGTATACGGAGGAGGCTTCCCCCGGAAACTAAGAACCGTTACGGAATATCCCTTCGCGCGCAAATACGCTGTTATAGCCGTGACAAGAGATTCAGCATCATTCTTTAGAAGATTGGCAATGATAAGTATACGCTGAACCGCACGATGAACCTTCATGATCTTTTTTACTATAATGTTTCACCTTTTGATTGTAAAGGATCGCCTTTTCCTAAATTTTTAGAATCCTCATCTGTTAGGGGAGCGAGGTAAGCACCTTCTGCATGTGCTCTACGGAGGTCTTCGTTAATGATGGATATAGAGGGAAAAGGAGGCAACGTAAGTATAAGGCCTGTGCAGCCGGAAAGTCCTTCCCTTGTATGAGCCCCATTCCTAGAATTGAGTGAGTAAAGGCTGATACTGTCTCGATCCCTTGCTTCCTGCAGTATGCCTGGACGTCTTTCAGTCCAGAAGAAACAAGGATAGGAAACGAATAGTACACATTTTCGGCCTCATCAGGTTGCAAGAGCTGCTTGTGTCGGGTACGAAGAAGGGCTTGAGAAAAAATCTGGGCAATATCTTTTCTTTTTGAAAGGAAACGTTCGATACTCTGGATTTGAGTGATTCCCAGCGCAGCATTAAAATCGGGAAGCAAAATATCTACCTGATAGGGCTCCACTATTTTTTGTATGATATTTACCTCTTTTCTCCCTCTACCTAGTATTACTACTCCTCCCCCAGAAGTGATGATACCATCCGGCTCCAAAGCAAGCAGTGTATAGGATCCAAAGGTGCCCAAACGACGATTTCCGGTATTTGCTCCAATCCCTTGAGATATGTCTTCGATGATGGGTACGCCCATCTCGGTGAGTTTTTCTATGGGAGGAACAAATCCTAGGGGAGAGAATGAAACGATGGCTTTTATGGAAGATAGATCCTTTTTTATTACCTCATCCAGAGAGATACATCCATTCCCCGGGTCCACATCCACATAGACGGGTTCGATATCCATCTCCCGGGCCACGTTGGCATATACAGGGGGATGTAAGGGGGTTAATAGTACTTTATCACCCCGGGTGAGCCCCAAAGCTTCAAATACGATCTTTATTGCTCGAGGATACTCACGGACTGCCGTGCCCCCTGCTACTCCTATGTACTCTGCAACGAGGCGTACCATTCTATTCGAAAGAATTCCAGGTCCTAAACTGTCGGTTACCATACAGGATAATACCGAATCCATATCACTGCGTTTAATCGAGGGACGAGAAATGGGAATGTGCATAGCTATTACTTTCCAGCGGTAGAAAGTTTGTCTATTTGTTGAAGCTCTTTAGTGCTGAATAGCTTTCTGATGTTTAGAATGATCAGGTACCCTTCCTCTTGCCTGACAACGCCTTGAATATATTCGGCTCCAATACCCGAGATAATTTGAGGGGGAGGCTGAATTTGATCGTATTCTACAGTCACTACTCTGGCAACTCTATCTATGATAACGCCAATCCGCATTCCGTCTATATCCAAGATTATGATGCCACTCAAAATTGCATCTTCTTCAGAAGTCTCGGCCTTCTTAATATGAAAGCGTTTATGCAAGTTTACCACAGGGATGATATCGTTTCTTAGCTTGAAGATTCCCTCGACATAGGAGGGAGCATTAGGAATAGGGCGAGTCTCCTGTAACCTTTGGATTTCCTTTACATCCATTATATCTATTCCGTAGGTCTCATTTCCTAATTTGAATGTTACGAGTTGAAGCTGGTTTTCCCGTTCTGCCATGTTTCCTCCAAGCTACTTCAGGATACAATACTAGGAATCTTTTTTTTTATCAAGTTTAGTTCTTGGGAAATATGTAAAATACTATAGAAAATCATTAGTCCAGGGATGTATTGTTCTTGGATCTAGGTAGCGATAGTGATAGCAAGGTTTGTGTTTTGAGGTAATAGTCCTTAGGGTGTAAAGGAGTGTATTGGTTTGGGGGGAATAAAAAAGCCTGGCGACGACCTACTCTCCCGCCTCCACGAGAGGCAGTACCATCGGCGCTGAAGAGCTTAACTTCCGTGTTCGGAATGGGAACGGGTGGAACCTCTTCGCTATGATCACCAGGCTTTACATCCATACGCAGTCGAAAGAAGGATCAGGAAAAGAACAGACTCCCGAGCGAGTCCACCACTCCACCTCGCGGCTCTCCGTCCTCCCCCGGAGATGAACGGAGAATATGGTCAAGCCTCACGGATGATTAGTACGGGTCGGCTGCACGTGTTACCACGCTTCCACCTCCCGCCTATCCACGAGATCTTCTGTCTCGTTCCTTCAGGGCGCTGGTGCGCCAGGGATGGTTCATCTTGAGGGGGGCTTCCCACTTAGATGCCTTCAGCGGTTATCCCGTCCGAACTTGGCTACCCAGCACTTACCGTTGGCACGATAACTGGTACACCAGAGGTTCGTCCACTTCGGTCCTCTCGTACTAAAAGCAGCTCCTCTCAACCATCCAACGCCCGTGGCAGATAGGGACCGAACTGTCTCGCGACGTTCTGAACCCAGCTCACGTACCGCTTTAATTGGCGAACAGCCAAACCCTTGGGACCTGCTCCAGCCCCAGGATGCGATGAGCCGACATCGAGGTGCCAAACCTTGCCGTCGATATGAACTCTTGGGCAAGATCAGCCTGTTATCCCCGGAGTACCTTTTGTCCGTTAAGTGACGGCGCTTCCACTCGCCACCGCCAGATCACTAAGACCGACTTTCGTCCCTGCTCGACTTGTGGGTCTCGCAGTCAAGCTCCCTTTTGCCTTTGCACGTACACGCTGATTTCCGACCAGCGCAAGGGAACCTTCGCGCACCTCCGTTACCCTTTAGGAGGCGACCGCCCCAGTCAAACTGCCCGCCTGACACTGTCCAGATGCCCGCTCCCGGACACCCGTTAGAAACCTAACCCGAAAAGGGTGGTATTTCACCGACGACTCCACGCAGGCTAACGCCCACGCTTCCCAGTCTCCCACCTATCCTACACATCCCGGGCCAAGTCTCCATGCCAAGTTACAGTAAAGGTTCACGGGGTCTTTCCGTCTAACCACGGGTAACCAGCATCTTCACTGGTACTTTAATTTCACCGAGCCTCGCGTTGAGACAGCGCCCAAGTCGTTACACCATTCGTGCGGGTCGGAACTTACCCGACAAGGAATTTCGCTACCTTAGGACCGTTATAGTTACGGCCGCCGTTTACCGGGGCTTCAATTCAGGGCTTCGCCTCAGCGGCTAACCCCTCCTCTTAACCTTCCGGCACCGGGCAGGTGTCAGTCCCTATACCTCATCTTACGATTTCGCAGAGACCTGTGTTTTTGATAAACAGTCGCTTGGGCCATTTCTCTGCAACCCCCCTTGAGTGTTACCCCAACGAGGGCCACACTTCTCCCGAAGTTACGTGTGCATGTTGCCGAGTTCCTTAACGCGAGTTCTCTCGAGCGCCTTAGAATCCTCATCCCACCCACCTGTGTCGGTTTGCGGTACGGTCCCTTACAACCTAGCCTTAGAGATTATTTCTCGGCACCCCGACTACACCCGCTTCGCTTCGCTCATCGCTCCGCTCGCCTTCGCCCCTCACCTCCAGTAGCGGGTTTCCCTACTACCCTCATCGGCTCGGAAACTTAGACCGGACCTACCATCCTCCGGCCGGGCTTCGCCCCATGCGTCATCCCCTCGAAGTTGTAAGAGGTACGGGAATATGAACCCGTTTCCCATCAGCTACGCCTTTCGGCCTCACCTTAGGGGCCGACTAACCCTGGGCAGACGACCTTTACCCAGGAACCCTCGGGTTTTCGGCGGAGGGGACTCTCACCCCTCTTTTCGTTACTCATGCCTGCATTCTCCCTTCCGTCCCCTCCAGAGAGGCTCTCACCTCCCCTTCGCCGGTCCACGGAATGCTCGCCTACCGATAGAAGTTCCCTCCTATCCCGTGGCTTCGGTACAGAGCTTAGCCCCGTTACATTATCGGCGCACCACTACTCGACCAGTGAGCTGTTACGCACTCTTTCAAGGGATGGCTGCTTCTAAGCCAACCTCCTGGCTGTCTTCGCAGTGGCACTTCCTTTCCCACTGAGCTCCGTTTCGAGACCTTAGCCAACGGTCTGGGCTGTCCCCCTCTCGACCACGAACCTTGTCGCCCGTAGTCTGACTCCCAGCTACCCTGTAGAGGCATTCAGAGTTTGGTTGGATTTGGTAGACGGTGAAGCCCCCTAGTCCATCCAGTGCTTTACCTCCCCCACAGTCCAGCTGAGGCTAGCCCTAAAGCTATTTCGGCGAGTACCAGCTATCTCCGAGTTTGTTTAGCCTTTCACTCCTAGGCACAACTCATCCCTACCCTTTTTAACGGATTAGAGTTCGGCCCTCCACATGGTGTTACCCACGCTTCAGCCTGGCCATACCTAGATCACTCGGCTTCGGGTCTACGGCACGCAACTGCTCGCCCTGTTCAGACTCGGTTTCCCTACGGCTCCAGGACTCCCATCCCTTAACCTCGCTACGTACCGTAACTCGCAGGCTCATTCTACAAAAGGCACGCCATCACCCCCCTTGCGAAGGGCTCTGACAGCTTGTAGGTCTATGGTTTCAGGTTCTCTTTCACTCCCCTCACCGGGGTTCTTTTCACCGTTCCCTCACGGTACTCTTCACTATCGGTAGCTCTCCTGTATTTAGCCTTGGATCGTGGTCGACCCCGCTTCCGACAGGGTTCCTCGTGCCCCGTCGTACTCAAGAACTGCGCGCACGGGGACTCACAGATTTCGGGTACAGGACTCTCACCTTCTCCGGTGCCCCTTCCCAGTAGGCTTCCCCTACCCGTGAGTTTTCTCCAACCCCGCGGCCCGTCGTGTGCCAGACCCCGCACAGTCTTACAACCCCCAGTCGCGCAACGCCACACGGCTTGTACACGCACCAGGTTTAGGCTCCTCCCCTTTCGCTCGCCACTACTCAGGGAATCTCTTCTTGATTTCTTCTCCTCCAGGTACTGAGATGGTTCAGTTCCCTGGGTCTCGCTACCACAGGCTATGTATTCACCTGCGGCCGACGGACATTCCAGCCCGCCAGGTTACCCCATTCGGCCACCTCGGGATCTCAGGATGTGTGCTCCTCCCCCAAGCTTTTCGCAGCTTACCACGGCCTTCCTCGCCAGAGAGCTCCTAGGCATCCCCCATAGACCCGTATTCGCTTGACCATATTCCCCTTTCACCCCCCAGAAGCGCTCCCCTCACTGCTCCGCCCCCTCCCGGAGACGCCCAGCAGGTAACACTACCCCCAGACGGCTACTCGGCTCCTACGGCCCACTCCGCCTATTCTTCTTCTAATTCGCTCGCTCGTTTCTCTCTCTTCTCCTTGCACGTCAGTAGCTCACCCCCCCACGCCTAAAGGCCTCCCCCTAAGCGCTTCAGGGCTCACCACCCCGTGCAACTCTCCTTCTCCCCTCTCTACTGCCTGTCAAAGAACAATATTATAAAATCAACGCTTAAACTTGTAGCAACTAAAATATACTCAATAATCTTTCTACAATCTATACTTGGAGGTATGGGGATTCGAACCCCAGACCTACGGCTTGCAAAGCCGCCGCTCTAGCCAGCTGAGCTATACCCCCAGCCGCGTTCAGAACGGGGAAGGAAAGGAAGGAAGCGGGGGTGGGATACTTTCTCATAGAAAGGAGGTGATCCAGCCGCACCTTCCGGTACGGCTACCTTGTTACGACTTCACCCCCCTCACCAGGCGTACCTTCGGCGGCGTCCCCCCTCGCAGGTTAGACTACCGACTTCGGGTACCCCCAACTCGGGTGGTGTGACGGGCGGTGTGTACAAGGCCCGGGAACGTATTCACCGCGCCATGCTGATGCGCGATTACTAGCGATTCCACCTTCATGGAGTCGGGTTTCAGACTCCAATCCGAACTGAGGCCGGCTTTCTGCGGTTCGCTCCACCTCGCGGTTTCGCCTCGCTTTGTACCGACCATTGTAGTACGTGTGTAGCCCAGGACATAAGGGCCATGATGACTTGACGTCATCCCCACCTTCCTCCGGTTTGTCACCGGCAGTCTCTCTAGAGTCCCCAGCTTAACCTGTTGGCAACTAGAGATAGGGGTTGCGCTCGTTGCGGGACTTAACCCAACACCTCACGGCACGAGCTGACGACAGCCATGCAGCACCTGTGTGCAGCCCCCGAAGGGCATCGTGATCTCTCACGACTCGCTGCACATGTCAAACCCTGGTAAGGTTCCTCGCGTACCATCGAATTAAACCACATACTCCACCGCTTGTGCGGGCCCCCGTCAATTCCTTTGAGTTTCACCGTTGCCGGCGTACTCCCCAGGTGGTACACTTAACGCGTTTGCTCCGGCACCGATCCTTCTGGACCAACACCTAGTGTACATCGTTTACAGCGTGGACTACCAGGGTATCTAATCCTGTTCGCTCCCCACGCTTTCGCGCCTCAGCGTCAGTTACAGACCAGGAGCTCGCCTTCGCCACCGGTGTTCTTCCAGATCTCTACAGATTTCACCCCTACACCTGGAATTCCAGCTCCCTCTCCTGCACTCCAGCCTCGCAGTTTCCAGCGCCTAACTACAGTTAAGCTGTAGCCTTACACACCAGACTTGCCAAGCCGCCTACGCGCCCTTTACACCCAATGATTCCGAACAACGCTCGCCCCTTACGTATTACCGCGGCTGCTGGCACGTAATTAGCCGGGGCTTATTCCTCCGCTAACGTCATCACAGGGGCATTTCCTCCCCCGCTTATTCTTCACAGAGAAAAGGACTTTACAACCTTGCGGCCTTCATCGTCCACGCGGCGTCGCTCCGTCAGGCTTGCGCCCATTGCGGAAGATTCTTAGCTGCTGCCTCCCGTAGGAGTCTGGGCCGTATCTCAGTCCCAGTGTGGCCGTACACCCTCTCAGGCCGGCTATCCATCATCGCCTTGGTAGGCCTTTACCCCACCAACTAGCTAATGGACCGCAGGCTCCCCCCCGGTCGACGCACCCGCGCCTTTCCTCCAGAGACCATAGCCCCCAGAGCGTATTCGGTATTACCCCGTGTTTCCACAGGCTATCCCCAAACCCAGGACAGATCACCTACGTGTTACTCACCCGTTCGCCACTCTCAAGAGAATCGCTCCCCTCTACCGTCCGACTTGCATGCTTAAAACGCGCCGCCAGCGTTCGTTCTGAGCCAGGATCAAACTCTCCATGATGTTCCTTATCAGGCCGAAGCCTGATAATTCCTTCACTCCCTTTCGACCCTAACCCCCCAAAGGTTTCCCTTCAGACAGAGTCTCTCAGGTCACGAAGCCAGTCCCCTGGCTCCGCTCCCCACCCTCCAAGCTTCTTGTTCCTTCCCTTCCCTATTCCAACCGACCCCAGACATTCCCCCAAGGCCGGTTCCTATCTCAAAGATCCCTATCTCCTCACCACCAGGGCTCTCCACCCCAGCCGTGTAGCACGCTTTATACCAACTTCCCCCACTCCCTGTCAAGTACTTTTCCCACACTTCCCCACCCACAGGGACATCTATTCTATCCCTCCCCCTCCCTCCCCGTCAAGCCCCCCCTCGCCCTGTAGAGGAACCTATCCCCCCACACAGAAAACAGAAGGAAAAAACCTAAAGCCTCCCGCCTACGGATAGCTCCCGAAGACGGCTACTCACCTCCCCAGAGGCGAGGGGCACTCTACCCTATCCCTTCACTCCCTGTCAAGGGGGCGCGTTGACTCAGTGAAATTCTCACCTAAAGAATTGCCGCATCCAAAAATCTAACCCAGATATACTTCCCCCAGGTAGAGAACACTCCTTGCCGAAGGAGCCGCATGGAACGATCAATGGATACACCAATACAATTTATTTTCGTACTATTTTTTGATATTTCTACGATAGTGAGCAAATTCATTGCCTCTTCATTCGACCGGAGAGCGGTTGTATAGATTGACCAAAGTTTCCGAGGCCTTACGGTAGAGCTCATAATATGCATGATATGCGTTATGCGTCTCAATGTCGGGTTCGATACTCTTTTTTTGACGGACTGTTACAGAGACTATCTCAGACAAACCCCTGAAGCGGCTGAGATTGCCAATAAAACGGCTCCATAAGTTGATGCATCGTTGTACTGCATCTTTACAATTGGCAAGCCTAAGACATCAGCTATAATTTTAGGCCAGTATAGGCTTTTCGCACCGCCTCCACAGATTCTAGACTCGGTAATTCCTCCCCAATCCACCTCAAATAAGCAGTCTCGTAAGGAGAAAGCTACTCCTTCCTGAACAGCACGAAAAAAATTCGCTTTCCCATGATCTAGCGTAAGGTCTGTAAAACTACCTCGTAGGTTGGGATTCCAATGCGGAACACGCTCTCCAAGAAGGTAGGGATGGAATAAAAGGCCATTACACCCAGGCCATATCCTCTGGGATATACTATCATTCCTGGTGTAAGAAAGTTATTTACTACTGGATGAAAAAAGGTTTCGAACCCAGAGAAGGGAGGTCGTGCAAGCGTTTGTACCAGCTTGATAGTACCAGAGTGGTTTAACAGGATGCGGATAGGCAAGGCAATTTTTTCTATACTTTCCACTTTTCTTACTAACCATGACCCCTCCTGCGCTTCCAAGTCGGATAACTCCGATGGTTTCGTCTACGGCACCGACACCGACAAGTTCCGCGGCTGAATCCAAGAAACCTATAGCGACGCATGTGCCAGGAGATAGCCCCAAATCCTGAGCAGCCTTATTCGTCAATTTACCTGCTATATCTGTAGGGGATAGAATATCTGGTAGCATTCCCAAACGCAGTCCTGCCCGCTCAACGAGTCGGATGTTCGCATTCAGAGTATTGGCATCCACCAGCAAAGAACTTACAGCGGAGGAGAAATCCGATGTTATCCTTCCCGTAAACCGGTATACAATATAATCTTTGGAGGTCATGAGATGCTGAATTTTGCCATAAGTATCTGGTTCATTCCGCCTCATCCAAAGAAGTTGGGGTAATGTCCAAGTGCAATCAATGCCGTTCCATGTTGATGTTTGAATTTCCTCTTCCGCTTCAGTTTTCAGTTCTAGAACTTCCCGGTGACTTCGCTGATCGCTCCAGAGGATTGCGGGCCTCAGCACCCGCATGTTCCCATCCAGGAGAATGGGAGCACGGGCAGTTCCACGGATCCAGACTCCTATAATTTTAGATCCGTAGATGTTCTTTTGCTCCAAAAGCATCTGGACTGCCATACAAGTTTGTCGGTACCAGTCTTCAGGATTCTGTTCTACGTATCCCGGCTTGGGATAGCTTGTAGGTATTCGGATGTAGATGATCCTAAAGAAATATACCTAAATTGATTCCCAGGTAGAAAGGTACGGTCTGTTTCATACCGATCTCCTGCAGAGTTTTTGTATCTCAAAGGAGACAGTGGAAAAGGCTCCGATCATCGCGCCGATATCGGTATTGCAGGAAACGAATCTAAGCCCTTCTCGATACAGCTCCGCAACGCACGTAGCATCGGCATGGTGGATACCCGCTGGGATCCCCCTTGATGCGCATGCACGAACCACCTTGCAGGATACCCTCCCGCGAATCAGTATCCCGACCTTTTACCGTAAGTGTGGGGCTCTATACTGTGAATCCCTTTTCTCTCAAAACACCTTAGAGAGACCGGAGACGTTTTTCCTTTTCCTCGATCAAACGCTTTGTTTTCTCGATCTCCTGGACCAAGGATTCAATCGTTGCATTCCGGGAGAATGTTTTCCTCCCCGCTGCAAAGGCATTATAGGCTTCTACACCCAACTTCCCCAGCAACTGTGAGGCTTGATCTTCCAAGTGCTTTATCTCGAGCTTCAACAAACCTTTTTCTCCCAGCTCCTGGGCCTTGTCTTTGGCCTTCGAAAGCACATCCTTGGAAAGGGAAATCCCTTTATCGAACAGATCCTGCAGTCGTTGATTAAAATCCATATAAAGAATATATGACTCATTGACAGGCTTTTCAATTCTCCTTTATTCTCCTCCTACCACATCAAGGAGAAGATCATGAAATTTGTTTTTCTTGGCCCTCCCGGAGCGGGGAAAGGAACTCTCGCAAAACAAGCATCTGAAAAATTGAAGGTGTCTCATATCTCTACGGGAGACTTATTTCGTGAGGCCATCCATGCGGGCACTCTTCTGGGAAAAGAAGTCCAGTCTATCCTTGCTAAAGGGGATCTAGTACCCGATTCGTTAACGATTGAGCTAGTTAAAGAACGACTCAATAAAGATGATTGTAAAGCTGGTTTCATACTGGACGGGTTCCCTCGGACTATTCCGCAGGCAGAAGCTCTTCAGGCGTTTGCAGCTCCTAGGCAGGTAATCAATTTTCTGTTGAGCGAGGAAGAAATCATCAAACGGCTTTCAGGCAGAAGGAGTTGCCCCCGGTGTGGAGCAATCTATCATGTAGTGTTTAATCCACCGGAAAAAAATGAACTCTGTGATTCTTGCGGGGCTGCTTTGATCACCCGAAAGGATGACACGATCGAAGCGATAAAAAATAGACTACAGGTTTACAGTACTCAAACCGTGCCTTTGATAGATTTTTACAAGAGAGTGGGGATCCTTACGAATATCGACGCTTCTCCTTCTCCCCAGGAAGTGTTGGAAGCGTTCCTAAACTTGATCAAGAAATACAAAAAGAGTTAATTCTGCTCATACAGGTTTTTGAGAAAGCCGTCCAATTCTTCTTTCGAAAAGGCCCCAGTGCGAATAAAGACGGTGGTCACTTCCTCCAGATAACTAGGGGGGGTCTCCACAAGAAGCATGCGGAATTTTTGTGTATCTTTGAATCCGAGGGTTAATGCCTTTGTCAAAGCATCGACACCGGATTTCTTCTCTTCCGCTTTCGTCAGAAGCACAAAAGCTTTCTCAAACCATAACCGGGGTTCTTCTTTTTTCTTTTCCAGCAGAGCATCCAGCGTCTTGAGAGCTTCTCCGTACCTTTTTTGGTCGATCAAAATCCTGTATACGGCAAGCCCTGTTCCCAAATCCTCCGGTTTCCGAGCTAAATAAGGGAAAAAGTACTGAAGAGCATCGGAAAACCTCTCCCGTCGTGCCTCTATTTGTCCTAACAGTTTTAGGGTATCGAGATCCTGCGGATCGATCTCGAATAAACGACTCAAATAGATGTAGGACTGCTCATACTGTTCCATCTCGTAATGAAGTACACCCAGGTTATACAATGCGTTGGTGTTCCCTTCGCTATGGGATAACACACGGACATAGTACTGAATGGCTTCCTCTTTCTTGCCGGATTTCGCCAGCCCGTAGGCGATCGTTTGCAGGAGAATAATGTTCTCCCCCCTCTCGGTTTGCAAGCGGCGCAGTATGTCCAACCCCTCCTCGTATCTGCCCAACGCAAAATACACACGGGCTAGATTGAAGTTCCCTTCTGCAAGATCCGGATCGTAGGTAAGGGCTTTTTGGTAGGATTCAACCGCCTGTGCATACTTGTTCAATGAGAAATAGGTATTTCCGATGTTGTAATATTCAAGAGCTAGATTCCGCTTGAGGGTTGGGGTAAGACAACTGAGAGATAGCGAACATAACAGAACGATTCCCACTACCTGTTTCCCCATCGAAATCCCCTCGAGTAACTTTTTAGATGCCCAAAACTGTTCGCTCGATCTTCCTCACCTGGGATCGATACAGTTCTGCAATGTTTGAACCATAGTCGGCAATCAGCTGAATGATGTTTCTCGGCGAGTCTTCAGGATCAGGCCCGTTCAATCGATCCCCCGCATCCCCAAGCCCCGGCAGAATGTATGCCGTGGTATTCAATACAGGATCCATCCAAAGAGTGTAGATCTTTACATTTTTCAGTGCCCGCACAATCCTCAACGCACCTTTCAACGCAGAGATTACGTTGAAGAATTGAATAGTCCTTGGAGAGATTCCCTGACTTTCCAAATATTTGATTACCGTTACCAGGCTCCCCCCTGTGGCATTCATGGGATCGGCAAATATCAGATCCTTTCCTTCCAAAGCGGATGGATCGAAGTAGGATCGCTCCAGGTCCAGGATGTACTCCATATCCTTTTCCGATTTATGCTCATCCCGCTTAATCCGGAACAAGGCAAAGGGAGTCACATACCCTGTGGAGGAGTATTCCTGCATTTCCTTGGACATGATCATGGAGGGAAGTAAAGCCCCCCGTAACATGACACACATGACAGCGTTCTCGATAGAGTCGTCCACATCGGGAATCTTGTGTACTGCGTAATTCTGCACAGGAGAGGTAACGGGTGTTCGCACAATGAGATAGTTCTTGCTTGCGCCAGTGTCTTCTGTATAGGCAAAATTGAAAAGCATCTCATAGGCACGCTGCATGTAATATACGAACTCCTGACGTTGCGTTCGGACATCGCGGAGTTTGGCAATGAGACGGGAAGCTTGCCCGTGATTCTCCCGGGGAGTGACAAAAGAATACACCCGAATGGATGGCTCCTCCCTAGTGATTTCCTGCATCAGTTTTCCCATGGAGGTGTACAACTCGATCAATCGGGATTTCGCAGCTTTTAGCCTTGCTTCGTTCTGGGATGAGGAAAGGATCTCGAAGGCCTGTAGTGCCTCTCCGTACAGACCATCCATTTGGGAGAGGTACGCCTTATCCTGTTCGGTCAAAAATCCATCCAGCTCACTAGCCTTCAACACAAACTTCGACATCTTTTGTGGAACCCTCCTTTTCTACACTTAGTATAGTATACCCTTAAAACCGATACTTGAATCCTAAATCCGCTCCTAACCGTAATCCCAATTCAGGTAAGACTTCCAGCATGGGAACCAATTGGAAAAACAATTCCCAATGCCTCCCTGGAAGGAAATACAGCCCTACGGGAACCCGGGCACCGATGGTTATGTCTACATCCTCCTCGTTGAATGTCATGCCTCCGTACCCTCCTCCCCCCAGGTAGTATCGAAGGGGAGTCTGTTCGATGCTTCCATCCGCCACTCTCCAATCTCCAAAAGCTCCCAGGGTTTGTTTTTTGTCCGAGAGAGACCACGTCAGCCCCAAAAGCGGCCTTTCTTTCCAGGATAGTAGAATCCCCACCCCTGGTCCCATTGTCCCTGTGGCATTTCCTGCCAGGGAAACATACAAGCCTAACGCACTCGTTTGAAGGGGACCTTCCTCACTATGAACATGTTCAACATAGAATCCCACAAGTAGTGAAAGACACACGATAATCTTAAAAAGCCTACCCATACAACCTCCTACCAGTATGTTATGCATCTACAATACATACCATCTTCGAATTCTCCCTTTCAAGGGAGAATATCGGTTTTTGACACGAGAGCGATGATCGGATCGAATATGAGCTTTCCCCAAAATGTATCTCTTAAAGTGGCCTAGAAGTAAGAGGATCTACCAGAACATATAAAAAAAAGCCCGAAAAGGGACCTTTTCGGGCCACATCTCCTACGGGAGTCGAACCCGTGTTGCAGGGATGAAAACCCTGTGTCCTAACCACTAGACGAAGGAGACTTACGCTTATACTACTACAAAAAAAGCGACGTTTAGTCAAGCATTTCTTTAAGGGTAGCCCAACCCAAATACAATGAGGAGGTATCAGGCTAAAATTCCCTCTAACGGAACTGTCCATACAGGCTCAGGTTTCAAGCCTTCCTTCCGCAGGATTCGATTTGCTGCAAGAATACCTGAGGATGCCGCTGCCTCCATCAGCATGGCAGGAACGGGGAGCTTCACCCAATCTCCGGCAACGAGAAAATCATCCAATTTTTCGGAAAAAGTCGGTCGATTTCGATACGATCCGGTGTGAAAAGCGGTGAAATTCGTGTTCATGTGAAAACTTTCCGCCCATGTCCGAAATCCCTTCAATTCAGGAAAAATTTCGACTAACTCCGCACGGAAGGCATCTTTCATCCCCTCCTCGTTACCCTGCAACTCTTTCGGTACCGCATAGCAGTGCAACTCGAACACTCCCCCTCTCTGCGCCCTGGACCAAGCCGCCGCTTCCGAATCGATCTCGTGGAACTGCGTACAAGCATCCAACACTCGCTCCCTATCTACGATGAAAAAGGGTGGGTATTCAGTCTGCAACTGTTTATCGATCCAGATCTTATAGACCGCATATCCCTGGGAACCCTTTAGCTCCAGGAGCTGTTTCCACCACTCGGAATCCTCCTCCTGCAAAAACGTTGACCTTGAAGCCAGCCGACTTGCTGCAGGGGCATCTACCGCCAGGATCACATACGGAAACCGCTGTCCTTGCACAATATATTCCCTCGAGTTCCTCTCGATAGACTGTACCTCCTGATTGGTCAAGATCCTTGCCTGATACTTTTCCAAAAACTTAAGGGCAGGCTTGACGAGCAACTGGTAACAATCCCCTTTTAAATACTCGTAATTCACCCCAAAGTCATGGCTGAGGTAAAAGAAATGGAAACTTTTCATTAGTTCCGCCGTCGACATGAGATCGGGATCTGCAAAGAAAGCCCGAGTAAACGAGGTAAACATGGTACGCATCTGTTTGGGAATTCCCAGCCGGTCGGAAAATTGCTGAAAGGAAGTGGTATCGTACTTTTCAAAGGTGCGGTCCGGCGAGTACTTCAAGAGCTCCATCAGTTCCATCAAACAAGGGTTGAAGAGAATATCTTTGATATGAAATATCCCCTTTTTTCGCATTGCCAGCAAGTTCAATACAGGGGTAGTTTCTACATCTTTGAAGCTTAGGTGAATCTGCTTTCCATGTATCAGATATTCAGGGATAGGGATTAAATTGTTCAGAGCCCCAATTTTTTCCAAGAAAGTGCGCAAATTGTAATACTGATAGAAGAAGGCATGGAACCCATGGTCGATCCAAGTCTTGCCCACACTGGGCAGTTCTTCCTCCCATGCTCCCAGTTTTCCACCCAGATAGGAGTTCTTTTCGAAGACAGTGACCCGAAAACCCCGTTGTGCAAGAATGGAGGCTGCCACAAGACCGGCCAACCCGCCTCCCACAATAGCAACCGGTACGGGCCGCGATACTCCTTCG